>OGRT01000268.1_pt1 | contig 62096 bp, 46 predicted proteins | sample 1553581 | NCBI WGS metagenome assembly OGRT01 (sample SAMEA2580113, study PRJEB22360) | human gut metagenome | biome: human gut; feature: human-associated habitat; material: faeces | place: Denmark | collected 2008/2010
GGCACCATCTACCGTAGCTGCTTCATAAAATCCATCATCAATACTCTGCAGACCGGAAAGTACGGTAAAGGTTACAAATGGAATGGTAACAAAAATACCGCAGGCAATTTCCCAGGCGAAATAAGCACCGGCAGTAGGAGTCCAGTTCACAGCGTGGTCAATAATGCCAAGCTTCATCAACAGTGTATTTAAGGTACCGTAATCTGTGTCGATGATGAATTTCCAGATACTTGCCTGAACGATCAGGGTTGTGGCCCATGGGAAAACAACAACGGCACGTGCAAGCTTACGGCCTTTAAATTCATTGTTGAGGAGGATCGCAAGGATAAATCCAAGGAGTGTGGAGATGCCGACTACGGCAACGGTCCACACAAGGGTGTTTTTCAGCACCATGGCAAAAACAGGGCTGCTTGTTACCTTGCGGAAATTTTCCAATCCGGCGAAGCCTTTGATCAGACCAGCTTTGCTGACGTCGCTTAAGGCCATACGGAATACAAAGATAATAGGAACCAGGATGAAAATTGCCATGAGAAGGACACTTGGCAGGATCCATATATATGGTTCCACTTTTTTGAATTTTTTCTTCACAGGGATACCTCTCTTTTTATAAAAATAGCGTTGACGCTGCGCAGACAAGCACAGAAAACGGCGTTTGTTACGCAGAAAAACAGAACCTTCTTGTGACAAATACAAGAAGCAGCGTTTGCTTCGCAAAAAGGTGGAACCTTCTTGTGCCTGGCACAAGAAGTAGCGTTTGCTTCGCAAACTTAAAAATGGACCGGACCCGTAAGTCCGGCCCATTATCTTCCTCGTAATGGGAAAAACAGTGGATTAAGATCAGCCAGCGATTTCTGCCTGAAGGTCATCCAGTAATTCCTGAACGTCGCCGCCAAGAAGAGCATTCTGCTCTACGTTGATAACGCCCTGTTTTACATCTGCCCATTCTGCTTTCGCTGTTGGATAGAATTTACAGCTGTCTAAGATATCAATCCAGCTTGCCATATCTTCGTTAGCTGCTGCGAGAGCCTCGCCGCCGGACTTGGTTGCCGGAAGGAATCCCTCCATGTCAACCCACTCTGTATAACGGGCATCATCATAGAAATAATCAAAGAATGTGGAGATAGCAGCTTTCTCATCATCTGAGTAGTCGTTATCGAAGCACATGAAGCGGTCCATAACACCTGCAGATACAGACTCGCCTGTATTGGAAGGAATGGAAGCAACGCCGTAGTTTACTTCATTTCCGCCTGTAGCAATGTAGGTAGGTAAGCTGTTCGGTGCGATGAGCATAGCAACCTTACCTGCGCCGAACATATCCTGCAGATCGTAACGGGTATCGTTAGCAGGATCGGTGTTTGTGTAACCGGAATTTACAAGATCGATTGCGTACTGGATTGCTTCAACGTTCTGCTCACTGTTCAGTGTCCAGTTACCTTCATCGTCAACAAATCCGCCGCCGTTGTTCCAGGTGTAGTATGCGAATGCTGCCTGACCTTCGTCAGTAGTCATATCGATACCCCATGGATAAATGCTGTCATCATAAGCTTTAAGGGCTTCACAAGCAGCTTTCAGCTCATCCCATGTAGTAGGAACTTCTACGCCTGCTGCATCAAGGATGTCTTTGTTATAGTACATAGCACGTGCAGATGCAAGATCCGGGATAGCCCATACAGTTCCGTCTACTTCAGACTGTGCAAGGAATGCATCGTACATCTTGCTGTAGGTCTCTTCAGAAACAACGTCCTGGATCGGAAGAAGGAGATCATCTGCCTGATAATCTGCGAATACGTCGATATTCAGGACATCAGGAGCTTCGCCATTGGCGATACGGGTATTTACTACGGTGTAGATATCGTTCCAGGAAACAACCTCTACGTTCAGGTTAATGTCCGGGTTTGCCTCATTAAATTCTGTCACGAAGTTCGCCCACCAGTCAGCAGTCTGCTGGCCATACTGTGCAGCAATGACGTTTATGTCTACTTTGTCTGCGGCGGATGCGGTGACCGGAGCCATGGAGAGAGCCATTGATAAAGCTGCGCCTGTTGCTAAAACCTGTTTCATTTTCATAAGTATTACCTCCCTTTAGATACGAGTTGAGGCATTCCATAGATACATCCTTGTACCAAATGGAGTGCCTCTCTGTAGAAAATAGCATACAACAAAAACAGTCAGATGTCAACAGAAATTGGTGAAAAAAACAATGAAAAATATCAAAAACAAAGAAAAACACAACGAAATACACAAAAGAAAAAACAAAAAACCACAAAAGCCATGGAAAAAATGTAGAGAGTAGAATAAAATAACAGATGAGTTATAAAAAAATATACAAAAAACGAGAAGTATGGTACGAAATCATACAAATCAGGATTTCTTTGCTCACGAAGAAATTACGATAACCAGGATTTGGTTAAAATGTGGTTTGACATTTCAGGGGCGGATATTATACAATCATATTTAATCGAAAAAAATTCAGGAAAGGAGTATGCGGCAGTCAAAAAGAACTGAGAGGGTAAGCCCTGATGGCATGCACTGCTGCAGAACATAAAATGGAAGAATTATACGCTGCAATTGAGAAAAAAATCAAAGCTTCCGGTTATCCGCGTGAGATTTCCGGTGCAGATGTGTATGATGATATCTGCGACCAGATCGAGGGAAAAGAGAACGGAAGCTATATTCTGCTGTCCAAGTTTGAGGATGATGTAATCTTTGAGTATCATATCACGGTAATGGATGATGATTTTAATCTCGGGGTTCTTACCATGCGTACGCCTGAGGGAGTATTTGAGACCGATTTTGATGAATAAAAGAACTATTCAGACACGCTCTGGCAGAAGAGTTTGCCATACGAAATATCCTGTAAGGTAAGAAATCAGGAAGAGTCTGGATTAAGAAATACCAAAATACAATATTAAGAAATACATAGAAAGTGTGCATAGAATGAAAGTATTGGAAATTATTTTGCCCGTACTGGTGATGATCCTTCTGGGCATGGCCTGCAAGCGGCTGAAACTGCTGGATCAGAATGGAATTAACAATATGAAGCTTCTGGTGACCCAGATCATGCTTCCTGTGGCAATTTTCCATGCCCTTGCTACGGCAGAATATAATAAAGAAACCGGAATTCTGGTTGGAATCATGTTTGTAATGCTGGTTGTTTCCTTTAGCATCGGTTTTTTACTCCGCCCGCTTATGCCGGCAGAGCGTTACCGGAAATATCTGCCCTTTATGGTCAGTGTATACGAAGGCGGTTCCATGGCCTATCCTTTATATACCAGCCTTTGCGGAGCGGAGAACCTTTCCCAGATCGCTGTGCTGGATATTGCAGGTCTTCTGTTTGGCTTCAGCGTCTATATGGGAATGCTCGGACAGGTGGAAAACGGGGAAAAGATCGATCCGGGAAAACTGTTTTCCAGTGCAATACGCACACCGGCGTTTATTGCAAGTGTGCTGGGAATTATTGCCGGACTTACCGGTGTGGTGCAGAAGCTTCTTGCCGGACCGTTTGCAGGTACCTATACAAGTGTGGAGAACATTCTCACCACTTCCATAACCTCAGTTATTCTGCTGGTGGTAGGATTCAGCATTGAATTTGATAAGAAACTTCTTTCCCCATGTATCAGGACCATTGTACTTCGTATTCTTCTTCAGGCAGTCATGATCGGGGGAGTGCTGCTGGCAATACATTACATAGTGGGAGATCATCTGCTTTTGAACCTTGCAGTGATCAGCTACATGTCCGCTCCAGCCACATTCAGTATGCAGACCTTCCTGAAGAGTGAGGATGGAAGCGCTTATGTTTCCACCACCAATTCGCTGTATTGCCTGGTATCCATACTGGTGTATGTGGTTATGGCATTTGTAGTCTATTGATACAGAAAAAGAAAGCTTCAGACAGTATCATTTCTGATATTGTTCTGCAGCTTTCTTTTTTGTTGGATTCGGGCAAAATATACCGCAACGTGGGGCGTGCAGATTGCGGGAATGATTTTTTCGACACGTTCCAGAGCGTGTCTGCATGAAACCTCTCTGCTTTGGTTATGGACGGGAAACGGCTGTTTTCTGTATGCGCAGCATAATTTTTGCAGTAAAAACACCATTTTCATAAGTGAAGCTGCTGTCTCCTCCGCTTTTTTCTGCAATGTGGCGGACAGACTGGATTCCCACTCCGTTTCCGGGACGCTTGGACGACTGGAAAATATGATTTTTCTCCTGTATTTTCCCTTCAAAGGTATTTTCCACCTGGATCAGGAGAAGGTGCTTGTGATGAAGGTAAACCTCTGCATGGATTCTCCTGTTGAAAGGCTTTGCTTTCAGGCTGGCTTCCAGAGCATTTTCCAGAAGGTTGGAGAGAACCAGGCACATATCGATCTGGTCTATGGAAATGTGGGCTGGCAGAGCTGCATTTGCCTGGAAAGGAATGTTCTCCCGTTTTGCCAGAGCGGCATAATGGCTGATCACGCTGTCAGCCGCCTGGTTTTCACAAAAATGCAGGTCGTAGTCTGGAATTTTACTGTTTGCATTGGAAAGGTATTCTTTTATTTTTTCCAGATCTCCCTTTTCCGCAAGGGAAGAAAGCTGCAAAAAGTGATGGCGGATATCGTGTCGTGCCTGCCTTGCCTCCTCTATGGCAGAGCAAAGGTTCTCATATCGTGCCTGCTGAAGGGAGAGAAAATGATTTTCCTGCTGAAGCCTTGCATTTTTATTCAGGCTGTTGGCCATCATAAGAAACATTGTGTAAAACAGCATGAGAATTACAAGAAGCATCAGGCTGATCACAATGTAGCCCTGCAAAATACGTCCAGTATACAGAGTTCCCTCATATTTGGGAATCATAAAGAGATTCAGACCTATAAAAATCAGTGGCAGTATCCAGAAAACATACCAGGTCTGGGCTAAATTTTCGTCATCGATCATAGTGCGGGCTGCATGGGAGGCCGGGTACCAGGCGGCAGCAACGAACAGCAGACATATTACATTGTAAAAAATACCGGCACTGGTGTGAAACCAGATTTCTGTTTCTGGAAGTCCAAGTCTTTCTGCCACAATGGCATTTACTGCTCTGGAAAGGCTGTTTACACAGGCAAAGACCGCACATACTGCCAGAAAAATGCTGCCGGATTTCCAGATAGAGATAGTCAGGCTTTTGTGATAAATCAGCATCAGTACCAGCAGAGTGGGAAAAAGCACTGAGCTGGTAGGGATGTTAAGAAAGTAACAAAATCCTCCTTCCAGGAGACAGATTCCTGTCAGAAGAGGTGCAAGCCATGCAGCCAGCCTGCCGGGCGGTTGTTTCAGATATGTCTGTACCGGCAGATAAGCAAGGAACAGACCAGAAATCATTACCGTAAGCTCCAGAACAGGTCTTAATATAGTATTCATATTCAATGTCCCCTTTGAAACAGAAAATCCATAAAAGTCTGTCGTGCATTTTTAACCAGCTTCCGGCTGACGGAAATCCGGGTTTCATCGTCCAGGATAAACAGGGCTCCATCAAAATCAACAGCATGCTCCAGATTGATCACAACGCCTCTGCTGCAAAGATAAAATCTTGGATCCATTTTCAGGGATGCAGTAAAGGCTTCGAAGGACTGGCGGGTGATCAGCTCTTTGCCGCCGGTAGTGTGAATATGGATCATATGGGAAAAATGTTCTGCGTATATAATATGTCGAAACGGAACCTGTACATTGCTTCCATTTACTTTTATATCTATGTATTTTCCGGAATCCGGGATCCGGGAAAGAACCTCATCGATCAGGTCTGAAATTTCATTTTCGGGATATGGCTTCACAAGGTAGTGCATGGCACGGACCTTGAACCCATCCAGAGCATGATCCGTAGAAGTGGTAGTAAAAATTAAAAGTGCATCTGAGTCAAATATCCGAAGCTCTCTGGCAGTCTCGATCCCATTTGCACCACTCATGTAGATGTCCAGAAAAACGACGGTGAAAGGACGTTCCTTTGCCGCAATAAGAAAATCTTCTCCATTTTCAAATTCAAATAAATTTACGTGAATCCCACGTCTGGAAAGCTGTTTCGTCAGTACGTCTGCGAGCTTGTCACGCTCTTCTTTAATGTCATCAACAATTGCAATTCTCATAATGGTTTCCTTTGTTTTGTGATAGGTTTATTATAATACCATTCGCGCCATTTTCCAACACTTCGTGACAGAATTATTGAAATATGATGTGGTTTAATTATAATAAACCTATGACTATTAAATCTGGTACCATTTAATTTCGTTTGCATCCATATGAAGCGGGAAGCTGCTGCCATCTCCTTTATAGACGACTGTATCCTGTGACTCGTAAGTATTGTTTACGACACAGTACTTGCCATTCTTTACATAAGCGTGGACCTCTACATTATAATTGGTGGAATACCATCGGTTCAGTTCGTCCTCGGCAGATGCAGACCAGAGAACCGCACGGTAGAGCACACGGCTGTTTCTGAAGCTGTATGGAAGTCCGCTGATGTAAACACCGCGGCCTTTTCCAAAGGTTTTTACTGCCATCTGAACCTCATGGTCATTCTGGATCAGAATCTGGGTTTCCGGAAGTGCAAAAATATTCTTTTTGCCCTCACCGAAGTCCACATCACCTTCTGCGTCAGCCAGAATAAAGTGGTCTCTGTGTTCCTCCCAGTTGTATTTATCGGTATTTAAATTGAAGCCTCTTTCTTCTTCCACACCCAGTACATCATCCAGCTGGAAGAATTTTCCCTGCCATTGATGGGCTGCAGGCTCGCCAACTCCGATGAAACCACCGCCATTGTAAACGAACTCCTTTACAGCAGTAATAATGGTCTCATTTACCCAGTACTCGCCGCCGCTTTGTGCAGTATCCGAATCCCCTACATTGATCACAACATCAAATTTTTTCAGCAGATCCTTATCTGCCAGAATATCATCAAAACTGATAAAGGATACATCAAAGGGTGCACCGCTTAATGCCTCAATAATGCCAAAGTAAGAGTAATTCTGTTTGTAATAAATTGCGTGATGTACCATATGATTACCCCAGGAGCGCATGCGGCCCCAGCAGTTTAACACAGCAACACGTTTCACGCAGTATGGAGTCACACCCTGGATATTATCATAAAGGGTGCGGAATTCCTGGCAGACCTCTTTAATGTACTGGACAAAATCCGGGAACTGAAGAGCCAGCTTCAGATATCCGCCATAACCAATTCTCTGGATGGGGCTTCTGAGAATGGCACGCCTTGCAGTTACCCAGTTTACCTTCGCCTCTTTCACCGGGTCTCCACCTTCGTGGAAGGTGTCCGGGAAAAAGTATGGAAGAAATCGTCCTTCCGTGTATTTTACATTTTTAATATCGCTGAACAGACGCAGGGTTGCACCATTTCCTACACTTCCAACCACAGCATCAAGACCGATGGAAGCAAACTCATCCATAAATGGCTCCATGCCGATCCAGTGGTCACCCATGAACATCATGGCTTCTTTGCCATATTCATGGACAATGTCTACCATTTCCTTTGCAAGCTTCGCGACCTCGCGGCGCTGGAATGCCTGGAAGTCCTTGAATTCCTTAGATGGAATGCGATAGGTATTGTTCATGTAGCCCTGGTCGATAATGTATTCCGGGCGGAAGGGATAGCCAACCTCTTTTTCAAACTGCTCCAGCACATATGGACTGACAGATGCGGAATAACCGAACCAGTCTACATATTTTTCCCTTGCCAGCTCATCAAAGATCAGGGTGAACTGATGGAAAAAGGTGGTGAAGCGTACCACATCCACATACTGGTGGGTGTCAAGGAATCTGCGGAGGCGCTCCAGGGAATGAGTTCTTGTCTTTGGCTGGCGCACATCAAAGGTGATCTGCGGCTCTACATCTTTCCAGTCGTTTACCACTGCATTGTACATATGTACCGGATCCCACATAATATAAGCCAGGAAGCTGACGGTATACTCATGGAACGGTTTTACAGGTGTAATTACCACATTTCCGCTCGTTTCATCATAATGCCACTGACTTGCCGGAACCACTGCTCCTGTGGTACGGTCGATTACTTCCCACCACTTTGTGATATCATCGCGTGTGTTCACCTTCAGCATATCCGGGTACAGGTGGTCCATAAGGTGGATTTCCAGTTTGTCTGATGTTGCGGTGTGGAAAGAACTCATAATGTACATTTGCTGGATCTCATCCGGATTAGCCTTTGCCCAGGCATTGTCCTTTCGGGTGGTGTAGTAGGTAGCGTAGATTTTCGCACCAGTGTCCTTCAGCTCCTGTGGGAATTCGGTTCCATCACAGTCACGGATGGCATCTGCGCCCCACTCATTCATAATATCCAGTGTTTCCTTTACCACATCCAGGTTGGTAGGAATAGTAACTCTGCCTTTTTTCTGTTCCATTTTGCGACCTCGCTTTTCTTTTTTTTATTTACAAGGGTTGTTAACATTGTTTGATAGTTGTTTTTTTCTGTAATATAAGAATACGTTTTTGACAGCTGTTTTTCAACAGAGTTGTTGCTAAGGTTTTTAGAAATATTGCTGTATTTTCCGTTCTATGGTACTCTAAGTGTGCGAGTGTTTATTCCCTGTTGTTTGAAAACGCTGTATTCGGAATATCGGGAGCTGACAGCGCAGACAACAAACTATAGTTTATGATACATAAGGAGAATCTATGAGTACACGTTCCTTTTCTTTTTCCAATGATAATCCACTTTCTACAGAAGCAGTTCTGGTGAATGCCTCATCCTCCAGATACGAAGAGGACTGGCCCAGCATTCCCCATACCCACGCTTTTACGGAGCTTTTTTATGTTTCCAGAGGAAGCGGCGAATTTCTTATAGAAAATCAGCGGTTTTCCATTGCCAGGGACGATCTGGTCATTATCAATCCACATATCCTGCATACGGAAACTTCTCAGAGCGCTGCGCCCCTTTCTTATTATACTGTAGGAGTGGATGGAATTAGTTTTTCTTTCCGGGATCAGAAGGAATTCCAGATTTTCAACTGCCGGAAGATTAATACAGATCTTTTGTTTTATTTCCACTCCCTTTTTCAGGAATTAGATGAGAAAAAAGAGGGTTATGAAGAGATTTGCAGACATACGCTCTCCATTCTTATTGCCCAGCTTCGCAGGATAACAGATTCCGGCTTCCAGCTGGTGCCTTCTTTTCATCCAAGTAAGGAGTGTGCACAGGTCAAGCGCTATCTGGATTCTAACTATGGGGAAGATATCAATCTGGATCAGCTGGCGGCATTAAGTCATCTGAACAAATATTATCTAAGCCACGAGTTTACACGATATTATGGGATTTCTCCCATTAATTATCTGAACCGGCGCAGGATTGAGGTTTGCAAAAATCTTCTGGAAAATACAGATCACGATATTTCTGACATTGCCCATCTTGCAGGCTTTTCTTCCCAGAGCTATCTGGCGCAGAGTTTTCGGAAATCTTGCGGTATGACGGCTATGGAGTACAGACGAAGCAGGCGTGAATAAACAGAGATATTATTTCCGCGAGGCGTTTTTTGTGAACAAGGTTCACAGAAAACCCGAGAATTGCGGCACGAAATCATCCTGCGTCAATATAGCAGATACTTAATTTTCGATGTACTAGTCACGGAGTGACCAGTAACGTTTTGGCTAAAATGCCAAAAAACAGTTGAAGACACAAGTAAAAACTTGTATAATTACTATAGTAAAAAGTGAAATCATATTAAAATCATATACAGGAGGAAACTATTATGAAAGAAGTGAATGACAAAAAAGAGAGCATGAAGCCTATGAGTCAGGCAGCTGTTGAGCTGGATGATGAAGCGTTGGATCAGGTCAGCGGAGGCCTGAAGAGGCTGGACAGCGATTGGAAGCCGGAAATAACAGAGGTTTGCAAGTTATGCGGCTCCACCAGAAACGTCCGTGGTGGTTTATGCCTGGCATGCAAAAACAAATGTTAACAGCAAAAGAAAGGATAAATTTAAAACGGTATTATGCTTTCACGAGAAAAAACAAAGACAGACGATCAAAGGCAGGATGTAAATGATTATCCGGTGAAAGAACAATATGTTTTAAGCAGATTATTGCCCGAGTATGTATCCTTATACCGGATAGAGCTTAATTCCGGCAAATATGAAATACTGAGACTGGATGCGAATACCAATGCCAGGCAGCTGGCGGAGACAGATCCCCATCCGCCTGAAAATTTTGATGAATATACGAGAAGATATGCAGACAATTTTATTCTAGATGAAGAGAAAGAAGAGTTTATAGACTGGCATCTCTGCGCAAATATGAAAAGAAGGCTTTTACATGAAGAGAAGCTTACTTACCATTACCACAGTGTTTCAAAGGAAGGGAAAGATAGCTATTATGAAGCCTATGTAGTGAAGGGAAAGACAGATGATGAGACCTTTGATGCTTTTCTTGGATATCGCAATATAGACAGTATCCTTTACAAAGAAAAGGAAATCCAGGAGAAACTGCAAAAAGCATTGAATGAGGCCAGATTAGGAAATGAGATCATTTCCTCCATTGCCAGAACGTACCAATATATTTCCAGAATTGATATCCAGGCGGATTATTTTGAGGAAATTTCCAACAGGGATGTGGAGCATCTGAAATATATTCATTCAGGTACTCTGTCTGAAAACAACAAAAGAGTTTGCCGTGGACTGGTGGCAGAAGAGTATCAGGATGCTTTTGAAAAATTTACAGATATCTCTACACTGCCGGAACGAATGAAAGACGAAGAATCCGTCGTTATGGAATACCGGATGAAGGATGGAAGCTGGCATAGTCTGCGCTTTATTGAGAAGAAAAGGGATGAGACTGGCCGCCTGACCCATGTTCTTTGTGCGATTCGAAGTATCAGTGATGCGAAGAGAAGGGAGCAGACTCTTATATACCAGGCTGCTGAAGCAAAGAAGGATGCGGCGGTTAAAACCAGGTTTCTGTCTAATATGAGCCATGATATCCGAACTCCTATGAATGGGATCATAGGCATGGTTGAACTGGCAAACCGTTATCCCAATGACCCTGAAATACAACAAAAATGCAGGGATAAGATTATGGATTCCTCCAGATATCTGGTTTCCCTTGTAAACGATATACTGGATATGAATAAACTGGAGTCGGGAGATATTGTTGATCAGGAGCTTACTTTTGATCTGACAGAAATCCTGAGCAGGATCAACACAGAAAAGCAGCTTCAGGCAGCTGAGAAAAATATAGAATGCATTGTGGATTGGGAAAAATCAGAGCTAAGTCATATATTATTAACCGGAAATCCTGTTTATTTGGAACGGCTTCTGAATGCGATTTCTGATAATGCGGTGAAATTTACAGAACCAGGCGGAAGAATCCATGTATGGTGTAAAGAGAAGTTTGCAGATGAAAAGCGGGTAGTGTATGAATTTGGCTGTGCAGATAATGGTCCTGGTATGAGCCAGGAGTTTGTGGCACATGCGTTTGACCTTTTTGCCCAGGAGAAGGAAACCAGCCGGTCGAAATATGAAGGCACCGGACTGGGACTTCCCATTGCAAAGAAGCTGGCAGACAGAATGGGCGGCACGATCCGGATCGAAAGTAAAGAGGGAACCGGCACAACTGTGATCATGACAATTCCGTTCAAAATCGGAGAAGCAGAAAAAGCCCGGAAACTGGAAGATTTTGTAAAGGACCAGAATACGATTTCCCTTGAAGGTCTCCGGGCATTAGTAGTTGATGATAATGAGCTGAACAGGGAAATCGCCAGCTTTATCCTGGAAGATAACGGGCTTCTTGTGGATTGCGCCAAAGACGGACTGGAGGCAATTGGGAAATTTGAAAAGTCCGAGCCAGGGTATTATGACGTGATTTTAATGGATATCATGATGCCAAACTTAAACGGCTGGGATACTGCCCGGAGAATTCGTTCCATGAAAAGATCAGATGCAGAGCGCGTACCGGTTATTGCCATGAGTGCCAATGCATTTGCAGAAGACATTATAAACAGCCGGATATCTGGCATGGATGAGCATCTTACCAAACCCCTTGAACCGGCAAGGCTTGTAAATGTACTTAAGGATTGTATCTGGAGGAGAAAACATAAGCTGTAAACAGGCTGTTGATCAGTGGAGGAAGGATGCGTGCAATGAGCAACAGCTGCATCCTTGATCGTTGCAAAATCAGAAAAGAAGCTTGATATTGACAAATATATGAGTTAAAATCAGAAGACATAATTCGTTTATATTTTATTGGTTTATGTCAAAAAATTTGTCAGGAGAAAACAGATATGAGTAGTAAATCTAATACACAGGCAATGGAAACGGAAAAAATCCCACGTCTTTTGGCGCAGCTTGCAATTCCTGCTGTTGTGGCACAGATCATTAATCTTTTGTACAACATTGTAGACCGTATTTATATTGGACACATTCCCGGTGTTGGCGCGGCAGCATTAACCGGTGTGGGGTTATTTACGCCAATTCTTATGCTGATTAATGCCTTTGCCATGCTCGCAGGTTCAGGAGGTGCTCCCAGAGCTGCAATTTCCATGGGAAAAAAGGATAATGCGACAGCGGAAAAGATTCTTGGAAACTGTTTTTCGCTTCTTATTCTTATGGCTGTGGCCCTTACGGTGATTTTTTTCGCTTTCGCTCCACAGCTTCTGACAATGTTTGGTGCCAGTGATAAGACCCTTCCTTATGGAGTGTCATACGCAAGAATTTATATACTGGGAAGTATTTTTGTCCTGATCGTAATGGGAATGAATCCTTTTATCACCACACAGGGATTTGCAAAGATCAGTATGATGACTACTGTGATCGGTGCGGTGATCAACATTATTCTGGATCCTGTTTTTATTTTTGTATTTGACCTGGGCGTAAGCGGTGCTGCAATTGCTACTGTTTTGAGTCAGGCTGTTGGTGCTATCTGGATTCTTCGTTTCCTGTCAGGAAAAAAGACCATTCTCCATCTCAGGAAAGAAAATTTCAAATTACAAAAAGAGATTATTTTACCATGCCTTGGGCTTGGAATATCCACTTTTGTCATGTTGTCCACAGAAAGTATTCTGTCCATCAGTTTCACATCCAGCCTTTCAAGATATGGCGGAGATCTTGCTGTTGGCGCTATGACTATTATCACAAGTGTCAGTCAGCTTGCAACCTTACCGCTGCAGGGAATATGCCAGGGCGGACAGCCGATTATGAGTTATAATTTCGGCGCCGGCAATAAAGAGCGTGTTAAAAAAGCATTTTTTACGCAGTTTACAGTCTGCACGGTTTTTACCGGCTGTTTCTGGCTGATCATGCTTCTGTTTCCCAGGCTCTTTGCAGGTATTTTCTCTAATGATACGGATCTGATCACGTATACCGCATGGGCACTGAGAATCTATATGGCTGGTATTTTTTCACTGGGATTCCAGGTTTCCTGTCAGCAGAGCTTTATGGCACTGGGACAGGCGAAAGTCAGTCTGCTGCTTGCATGCTTAAGAAAACTGATCCTGTTGATTCCGCTGATCTTTATTCTGCCGCTTTTCATTCAGAATAAGGTATTTGCCGTTTTTCTGGCTGAACCAATCAGCGATATACTGGCAGCAATCATTACAACTTCAACTTTCTTCAGACGATTTGATAAAATACTGGATAGAAGATAAGAATAAAAGCCATTTGGTTGGATATGTTTCTGACTGAATGGCTTATTTTTTTGCTACGGCAACCGAATTCAGGCTGAATATGGCGGAAACACATCTTTATACAATCTTAATACAGAATCAGATACTCTTATACCATCTTTAAAGGCAATTATATATAATGGGTGCAACAAAAAAGTAATCATTCGTAAGGAGTTTTGATCATTTATGCCGGAAAAATCATATAAGAAAAAACATCTGACATCTTTTCAGCTAATAATTCTGGGATTTGCAGGAGTGATCCTTTTGGGAGGCATTCTTTTAATGCTTCCATTTTCATCTGTAGATAGAATACCAACTCCGTTTCATGAGGCTCTTTTTACAGCCACTTCTGCAGTATGCGTTACAGGGCTTGTGGTAAAGGATACCGGAAGCTACTGGTCTCTGGCAGGACAGACAATTATTCTTGTACTTATACAAATAGGCGGACTGGGAGTGGTAACGGTGGCTGCATCTGTTTCCCTTCTTTCCGGTAAAAAAATATCCCTTATGCAGAGAAGTACCCTGCAGGATGCGATTTCCGCGCCTAAGGTTGGCGGAATCGTCAGATTGACAAGATTTATTTTAAAGGGGACATTTTTGATTGAAGCTGCAGGGGCATTGTTACTGCTGCCGGTTTTTTTATGGGATTACAAGGGAAAGGGAATCTGGCTGTCAGTCTTTCATTCTATTTCCGCTTTTTGTAATGCAGGATTTGATATTCTGGGAACATCTGCAAATCCTTTTCCCTCTCTGACCGGGTATTCTGCAAATGTTCTTGTAAATGTAGTGATTATGCTTCTGATCATCATAGGGGGAATCGGTTTTCTCACCTGGGACGATATTTATACCAACAAACTGAAGGTTAAACGTTATCGCATGCAAAGCAAGATTATCCTTGTGACTACTGCATGCCTGATTTTAATTCCGATCATTTTTTTCTTCACCTGTGATTTGAAAAATCTATCCGCAGGGAATCGCTTATTAGCTGCGGCGTTCCAATCGGTAACTACAAGAACTGCCGGATTTAACACGATTGATATTTCAAAGATGAGTGAAGCCTCAAAAGCTGTTATGATATTGTTAATGCTGATTGGCGGTTCACCTGGTTCTACAGCTGGTGGAATGAAAACCACAACGTTTACAGTTCTTTTGTTAAATGCAATTGCCACATTCCGAAGCCAGGAAAATGCAGGGGCTTTTGGCAGGAGGCTGGAATATCATGTGATAAAAAATGCGGCGACAATAGCCATACTTTATTTTACGTTATTTTTTTGCGGCGGACTTGCAATCAGTGTATATGAAGAGCTTCCTCTTTTAGACTGCCTGTATGAAGCTGCTTCAGCTGTGGGAACAGTAGGACTCACACTGGGAATTACACCGAAGCTTCATATGTTTTCGCAAATTGTGCTGATTATACTGATGTATCTGGGGCGTGTAGGTGGTCTGACTCTGATTTATGCGGTGCTTTCAAGAAGAAACAGGGGAAATGCAAAACTGCCTCTGGAGAAAATAACAGTTGGATAAGAAGGAGAAAATATAATTATGAAAAATGTATTGCTTATTGGACTTGGAAGATTTGGAAGACATATTGCTATGCAGCTGAATCAGCTGGGACATGAAATTATGGCAGTTGACTGGAATGAGGAGAGAGTAGATAAAGCATTACCATTTGTGACCAATGCGCAGATTGGTGACAGCACCAATGCTGAATTTTTGCGTTCCCTTGGAATAGGAAATTACGATATCTGTTTTGTAACCATTGGAGGAAGCTTTCAGAATTCTCTTGAAACAACTTCTCTTCTGAAAGAACTGGGAGCGAAACTGGTGATATCCAGGGCTGAGCGTGATGTTCAGGAAAAATTCCTTTTGCGTAATGGTGCGGATAAAGTGGTTTATCCGGAAAAGCAGGTTGCAAAGTGGGCCTCGATCCGTTATACAGATGATCATATCCTCGACTATATGGAGGTGGATGCATCCCATGCGATTTTTGAAGTGGAAGTGCCAGAAGAATGGGTTGGAAAAACAGTAGGAGAACTGGATATCAGAAAACGCTACAATATTAATATTCTGGCAGTAAAAAATGAAGGAGAATTTGGTATTGCAATTTCACCGGATACGTATTTTGAAGAGAATCATAAATTACTGGTATTAGGGGAATACAGAGCCCTTCAGAAATGTTTCCGAATATAATATAGTCATTTGTTATGAAGAGGCTGCTATAGAGGTGAAGACAATGGCAGAAGGAATATTGGCTGTTACTGTATTTTGTTTGTTTGGACTTGGATTTTATATTGCAAATAAAGCAGATCAGTTTTGGGGCGAAATTCAGGAAAATACGGAAGAAAAACAGCAGTCATCGAAGATATTGTTTTTGAATACTCTTTCGGATGAAGAATTGTTAAGAGAGATTCATGAGTGTAAAATTGAATATAAGGAAGCTGAAATTATAATTTTTGATGGACAGTCCGGGTATGAAAAAAAGGATTTTGACCATAATACAGTCGCATGATATAATTGCAAAAAAGGCAGAAAAAGGGGACTGGCAGGATGAGTCTGGGAATTGAAGAGGATAATAAAAAAACAGATGAACCGGATATTGATATCCATATTATTCCGGATACGGTCAAAACAGAAAACTATCAGAAACGGTCATTTACATGGTATATGGAAAAACCGTCTGCAAAGGATTATTTCCTGACAGTTTTTATATTTGCAGTATGTACTCTGATTGGTCTGCTGTTTCAGAAGCTGGATTTCACGGACACGAATATTGTAACCATATACATTCTGGGGGTTTTGCTTACTTCCATTGTGACAGATGGTTATCTATGCAGTGTGGCTGGTTCTTTCTTAAGTGTCTTTTTATTTTGCTTTTTTCTGACAGAACCAAGGATGTCTTTTCAGACCTATGCGGTGGGTTATCCGGTGACCTTTCTCATAATGCTAATTTCATCCGTACTTACAGGGGCACTTGCGGCAAAGCTGAAAACACATGCAAAGCTTTCTGCACAGCTTGCCTTTCGTACACAGATTTTGTTTGATACAGACCGTTTGCTGCAAAAGGCTAAAGGCGAGATAGAGATTCTTGATGTTACCTGTACACAGCTCCTTCGCCTGCTAAACCGTAATATCACAGCATATGTAGTAGAAAATGGAGCATTATCAGAAGGGAAGCTTTTCTCTGGAGAGGAAAGAGAGGACGCGGAAGATTTTTTAACACCTGAAGAACAGAAGATAGCTAGATGGGCCTATGAAAACAGACAGCGTGCCGGTGCATCCACACATCATTTTCCACAGGCCAAATGCTTATATCTGGCAATTCGGAGCGGGAACAATGTTTACGGTGTAATAGGAATACCGCTGCAGAAAGAAACACTGGACTCTTTTGAATACAGTATCCTGCTGTCCGTGATAAATGAATGTGCACTTGCAATGGAAAACGCACAAAATGCCATGGAAAAAGAGAAAAATGCAGTGATAGCCAAAAACGAACAGCTGCGGGCAGATCTTCTTCGGGCAATTTCCCATGATCTTCGAACTCCCCTTTGCTCCATTTCAGGCAATGCAGACATGCTTCTTAGCAACAGTGAACGGTTGGATGAAGCTACAAAGCATCAGATCTATACGGACATTTATGATGATTCTGAATGGCTGATCGGAGTTGTGGAGAATCTGCTTTCCATTACCAGGCTAAATGATGGAAGACTGAAATTCAAATTTACAGATCAGCTGCTTGATGAGGTGATCGCAGAGGCTCTGCGGCATATCAGCCGGAAGCATGACGATTATAAAATCGTAACTGACTGTGAAGAACTTGTTCTTGCACGTATGGATGTCCGCCTTATTATACAGGTTCTGGTAAATTTAATTGATAATGCCATAAAATATACGCCGCCAGGTACTGTAATCTGCATCCGGGGAACTAAAGCAGATGGAAAAGCGCAGATAAGCGTGGAGGATAATGGTCCTGGGATTCCGGAAGAAATGAAGCCGCATATTTTCCAGATGTTTTATACCGGTAAAACAACAGTTGCGGATAGTCACCGAAGTCTGGGACTGGGGCTGGCGCTTTGTCACTCTATTATAGAAGCCCATGACGGAACCCTGATTCTGACGGACCATGATCCCCATGGATGTAATTTTACTTTTACTTTACCTTTAAGTGAGGTGACATTGAATGAATAAAACATTAATTTTGGTGGTTGAGGATGACAGACCTATAAGAAATCTGATCATTACGACGCTAAAGACACATGACTATAAATATCTGGCAGCAGAGAATGGTTCTTCGGCCATTCTGGAAGCTTCCTCTCATCATCCGGATATTGTTCTTCTTGATCTCGGGCTTCCAGATATGGAAGGGGTAGAGGTAATAAAGAAAATCCGTACCTGGTCGAACATGCCGATTATTGTGATCAGTGCCAGAAGTGAGGATACAGATAAAATTGAAGCACTGGACGCTGGTGCAGATGATTATATTACAAAACCGTTTTCCGTGGAGGAATTGCTTGCGCGTATTCGTGTTACGCAAAGGAGACTTGCAATAACGCAGACCGGAGAACAGCAGGAAACCTCTGTTTTTAAAAATGGTGAATTAGAGATCGATTATTCGGCTGGCTGTGCATATCTGAAGGGTGAAGAATTACATCTGACTCCTATTGAGTATAAGCTGCTCTGCCTTTTATCCCGTAATGTGGGAAAAGTATTGACACATACATTTATTACCCAGCAGATCTGGGGACAGTGTTCTGAAAATGATATTGCTTCCCTCCGCGTTTTTATGGCAACACTTCGAAAAAAACTGGAACCAGAAAAAAATGGTGTGCAATACATCCAGACGCATATTGGAATCGGATATCGTATGATCAGAATTGAAAGCAATAGTCTGGCCAGGTAATTATTTCCTTAAAAATCATTCTTGAATTACCTTCCTGTTTGTGATAAAATGCCTATTTGCATAAAAACGGGAGGTGCTATATGACATTTTATCAGGAACTTCAGTTGAATCAGGCAGGTTCAAAAGACCTGCTGAAAAAAAGTGAGACCGCAAAAGAAAAAATCTATCATCTGTTTGTATATATGGCGAAGGTAGCGGTCACGATGGCGTTTTGTTTTTTATTTGTTACTATTTTCAGCATTCTGCTTGGAAATGAGAACAGTATTGTAGGAGTCGTAGTCTTATTATGTCTTATGGTATTTCGAAATGCCGATCTCGGAATCCATACCGGACAGTCTACCATGCTTCTGGCTTTGTTTTTCGCAGTTATGACAGTGTGTCCACATCTGGCAAATCAGCTTTCTCCGGTACCGGGAATGCTGTTAAATATTGCTGCATTGGCAGTGCTGATTCTGTTCGGCTGTCATAATCCATTTATGTTTAATCAGTCCACACTCGTTCTTGGATATCTGTTGCTGTATGGATATGACGTAACAGGGAAAAGCTATGAGATGAGACTGGTGGGAATGGCAGCAGGAGCTGTACTTACCTGTCTGGTATTTTATCGGAATCACAGAAACCGGGTTTATAAAAGAAAGATACAGGATGTACTGCAGGAATTTGCTCTCTCTTCTTCCAGGACAAAATGGCAGTTATGTCAGATCCTGTGCGTACCGGCTGTACTTTGTATTGCAGAGCTTTTTAAAATGCCACGTGCAATGTGGGCAGGTATTGCAGCTATGTCAGCGATCTTACCGTTTATGGAAGACATGCAGTACAGAGTGAAGAAAAGAATTGTGGGAAATATTGCAGGAGTTCTTTGTTTTACAGCATTGTATTTCCTGCTTCCGTCATCCATCTATGCATATATAGGAATCCTTGGCGGAATCGGTGTAGGATTTTCCGCAAAATATGGCTGGCAGGCTGTATTTAATACATTTGGTGCTTTGGCTATCGCGGCAGAGAGTTATGGATTAAAGGGTGCGGTCAGCCTCAGGGTGATTCAAAATGTATTTGGTGTTGTGTTTGCTCTGGTATTTTGTGCAATGTTTTATTGGGTTATGTCAAAAAAACTGGTAGGAGAAAACTGATATAAGTAGCCATTTGGTTGGATGCAATTCTGACTGAATGGCTTATTTTTATGCAATAGAAAATATAAAATTTCAAAAATATATACGCTGAAATCAGCCTATTGCAGTATACGAAATCTCAATAACGTGATATAGTTAGCTTAAATAGGCTTTTTAGAAAACATGCCGTATTTCATATGGCTTCCTGTAGAGCATTGCATCCGCGGTACCTATGGTTGGGAAATCAGGGAGGAGATTGCAGAGCTTCTGGAATCTGGTCTCATTGATAAAACTACCTTTGGAAGCCATTTTTGCCGGAAGTGCCAATCATTGTAGATTCGCTCTGTTGCGCAGGAGTAACGCCAGAGAGTCATGAACTGGCTCTGGAAGCTATGAAAGCGTGTTAGATCAAGGTTATTTAAGCAATCATGATATCTGGGAAAGGTGATATTATGCATTATATTAGAATTACAAAAGAAAACATTGACAAGGAACATATCTGCTGTGCTATGTCAGGAAAAAACAGTATCGTAAAAAAAGAGTGGTTAAAACAGCGTTTTGAAGAAGGATTGGTTTTTTATCGGAGTGCAGAGCGCGGAAAGTGTTTTATTGAATATATTCCTGCTGAGAATGCCTGGGTGCCCATTGATGCAGACGGATATATATACATTAACTGCTTATGGGTTTCCGGTTCCATGAAAGGACACGGCTATTCCAATGATTTGCTGAATGAATGCATTCGTGATGCAAAAGAACAAGAGAAAAAGGGAGTCTGTATTCTGTCTTCAGAAGGACGAAAAAAAGAATTTCTGGCAGACCCGAAATATTTAAAATTTAAGGGATTTTCTGTTGCAGATACTTCGGACTGCGGAATCAATCTTATGTATTTACCATTTGACACAGATACTGAGCCGTCAAAATTCAAAGAATGTGCAAGACACCCGAAAGTAGAAGAGGAAGGATTTGTTCTCTATTATACAGATCAATGTCCTTTTACCTGTTACTGGGTGCCTCGTGTAGTGGAAGTGGCAAAAGAACACAATATTTCTTTAAAGGTAATTCATGTTACAAGCAGAAAAGCTGCACAGAACGTTCCGGCACCGGTGACAACGTATGCGCTATTCAGAGATGGAAGGTTTCTGACACAGGGAATACAGTCTGATAAAAAATTTCTGGCTCTTGCAGGCCGGGAATCTGATAGAAAATGAGTTGGCAGAGGAGAAACGAATATGGTAAAAATTATTTCAGACAGTACCTGCGACCTTTCGCAGGAATTATTGAGAAAATACGAGATTGACATTCTTCCGCTTCATATTCTTCTGGGTGATAAAGAATATGGGGATGGAAAAAACATTACCCCGGATCAGATTTATACCTGGTCTGACGCAAATAAGACAACGCCTAAAACTTCTGCTCCTGCCCTGGCAGATGCCATGGAACTTTTCCGCCCATATGCAGAGGCTGGAAGAGAAATTGTCTGCTTTTCTATTTCAGCAGGTATGTCCACCTCTGGAAATGTGATGCGCCTTGCTGCTGAAGAGCTGGGGGCTTCTGACAGGATAAAGGTAATCGATTCTGCAAATCTTTCTACAGGTATCGGTCTTCTTGTAATAGAGGCTGCAATTATGGCAAAGAATAACCGGACAGCTTCCCAGATTGTTTCTGAGATAGAGCGGTTAAAACCAAATGTGAGAGCAAGCTTTGTGGTAGATACCCTTACCTATTTATACCGTGGTGGACGCTGCAATGCAGTAGCGGCTATGGCCGGCGGTGTTTTAAAACTGCACCCCAGGATTGTAGTAGAAAATGGCGCTATGAATGCTTCTAAGAAATACCGGGGAAAAATTGATTCTGTTATCATGGACTATGTTAAAGATATGGAAAAAGATTTAAAAAATGCGAGACCAGAACGTGTATTCATAACACATTCTGGCTGTAAACAGGAAACTGTAGAGAAAGTGCGGGCTTATCTGGAAGAGCTTGGCGTTTTTGATGAGATATTGGAAACCAGGGCAGGTGGTGTTATATCAAGTCATTGTGGACCTGGCACATTAGGTGTGTTGTATATTGCAAAATCGTAAAGCATGCCCCCCTTTTTATAAAACTGCACAGTATAGTTTTTCATTTGGCTTTGTAATTGTTATTCATCCCTGACACACTTCCATAAATTGCTCAGCTCGCTTTTTTCCTGGCTTTTGATAAATTCATCAACCCCAATCATGGCAGTATCACCAAAATCATCAAAAGCGCTTGCAGGAGTCTTACAGAAAACAAATCGGATACTTGAAACATCGTAATTTGGTGATTCGTCGAAGTGCAATGCAACATCCTTTGCTCGCCGAAGGCTGTTGATTGCTTCTTCTTTTTTACACAGCGACAGCAGAACATCCGCTCGCAGTGCCCAAAGAAATGCTTCGCTTTTGTCCATATATCCCTGTTTTTGGGATCTTTTAGCCCGGGATAAAAGGCAAGAGCCCAATCCACAAGAGCTAGAGCATTTGCATAATCTTTTGTCTTACAGAAAACATTCATATATCCCACCACAATTTCAAAGTGCGTCACAGTTAAATCTAATAATGCCCTCGATAAAAAGGGAAGTGCTCCCTCCGGATCATTGCAAGAGGACGCAAGCACCATTCCAATCGAAGAGTGGTTCAGCCGACATGGATTGTTCTCTTTCAATAATGCAATTCCTTTGTCATATTCCCCAAGCGCAAAATGGATTTCAGCCATTTCCCTGCGAACAGAAACATCACTTATCTCCGGATCTTTGTTTTGTCCGATCAGTATACATGCACGTTCACAAAGGGAAAGCGCCTTCTTTGAATAAGCAGCATTCTTTTGCGTCAGTCCTCTTAAACGGTAGATTCTGGCACTGTAATAAACAACATCAAAACAATTCGGATAACACTGTAATGCCTTTTCAACATCAGAAAAAACATCCTCAGTATCTCTGTCGTGAGAATACTGCTTCAGCCTTGTAATTACAGTTTCTCTGTTATTGTTTCTAAACTGGTATCCGATAAGCGCATCGATAGACACCTCAAACAGATCTGCCATCTCCGCAATCAGGTTTAATTCCGGCGTCGCCACACCCCGTTCCCATTTTGAGACAGATGCAAAGGTAACGCCTAAAGCTTCCGCTAACTGCTCCTGTGTCATAGCGTGTTCTTTTCGCAACTTGCTTATATTTGCAGAAAGTGATAATTTCATCTTTGGTACCTCCCTTTTTCTTTATATCTATATTTTACTGTAAATTTGCAAATAAGGAAGGTATCAAGAGTACAATTAGTTTAGTTTTTTTTGGACTGTTAGTTTAGCATTTGCATAGTCAGCTTATCATAATTATTTATGCGAAAATGAATTATTGGGGGATATTTTTGTTTTCTATGCGTCTAATAGATGTAAAGAAAAAGCTGGCCGGCATGAAAAAGAGGTGGTATTTAAATGACAAAAGAACAACTGGGAAATCTGATCCTGGATTCGGAAAGACAATTATACTCAACTGCAAAAACAATCTTATTCAGTGACCAGGACTGTGCAGATGCTATCCAGGAGACAATTGTAAAAGCTTTTTCCAAAATAGACACATTAAAAAACGATAAATATGCCCGTACCTGGTTGATCCGAATTTTGATCAACGAATGTTACAACCTCGTACGTAAGTCCAGTAAGTTTATTTCGTTTGAAGATCTGGAGGACAGACTGGAAATGGAATCAGAAAAGTCAAAGGATTACAGCGAATTGTATGCCGCTGTAAATTCCTTAAAAGAGGAGCTGCGTTTGCCCGTTATTTTGTATTACATAGAAGATTTCAGCGTAAGAGAAATCGCCCAGATCCTTGAAATATCGGAAGGTGCTGTTCAGAAGAGACTTGCAAGGGCAAGGGGAAAATTAAGGCAGGAATTGCAGGAGGTGCTGGTATGAGATTAGAAGATATGAAAAGCGATATTCCCGAAACACCGGATTTTATCCATAAAATGATTCAAAATGAGGTTGCAAAGCAGATACAGGATACAAAGGTGATGAATCTTCAAAGAAGAAAAACATGGACGATTCCCAAAATCGCAGCTGTAGCAGCTGCTTGTACGCTGGCAGTTTCCACAGCAGCATATGCAGGTGTAAATCTGTATCACTGGTTTCTGGAGAAGCAGGGCGCTTATGGTGTAGCGGTTAAAATTGATGCCGATAGCATGGCAAAGGAAACCATGCTTCCAGATGAGGTTCCAGAGGTAAATCTGTTTGCCAGATACATTCCAAAAGGCATGAGCTGGAATGACGAGTATCATCTTCAGTATCCGGAACATGAACAGACCGGCGGGTTTAGCTTTGCATCTGTTCTGTTGGATAAAAATGATCTGGGACAGGTTGTGCAGGATCAGAATGTTATTGATAGCGAGGAGCGTACATTTGGAGAATATCAGGGAGTATACCTAAAGTATAATAGCATCGCCAAAAGTGGAACTTTTAACCAGAGAATTTACCTTGTCTGCCCGGATTTATACCGTGTGATTATGATCTACATAGGAGATGACGTATCAAAAGAGGATGCCATAAAGGTGGCTGAGAATCTGGTGATTACGGGAAACACAACTATGGTAAAAACTGCCGGGATGCCTACCTGGAGTGAAGACATGATAGCTGAAAAGATAGAAAATGATGATGATGAAATAATCACTTCTGTAAATGAGAAGGAGCTGCCTGTTTACCAGATCGGTGACACCTTTGATCTGAATGCGACTGGGGAAGACACAAATGGTGAGTATCTGACGAAAACCATTTCTGCAAAGGTGGATTCCATCCAGATCGCAGATGACCTTCAGCTTCTTGAGCCTGACAAAATACCGGAGGAATGGACAGAAGCAATTGGGGCTGATGGAAAACTGTCTGCAAATACATTGAATTATGTAAAATCTGGTGATGGAATCAATTCCCTGGATGAGATTGTGAAGTCAGAAGCTGTGAACCAGAAACTGGTTTATGCCACAGTGACCTATACAAACAATTCAGATGAGGAAATCGACCATATGCTTTATCTTGGTGCTTTGCTAACCATGACAAAGGAAAATGGAAGAGTACAGATTTACGTTCCAACGGAACAGTCCGGCGATGGCTATGACCGCATCACCTGGGATGGCATGGCAAAGACCGGAGAAATGGTTTATTATAATGTCTCTGAAAATTATGGCAATGGCGGAAACTACATTTCCTCTATAAAGCCAGATGAAAGCGTGCAGCTGAACATGGCCTGGATCGTAAATGAAAATGACCTGGAAAATCTGTATCTTAATGTAACCGGTGATGGAGCCTCGTATGAGTTTTCTGAAAATATACTAAAAAATGGACTTGTAGATATTCGCAAATAATAGTTTAAATATGTAAAAAACGAAGCAAATTAACCATTTCCGGCAGTCAACAGCTGTCGTGTTAAAAGTCCCGGAATGCCAGTAATGTGGATTCCGGGACTTTTGGATAAAAACTAAAAAATGGTTGTCTCACGTTTAATTAGAGTGGGTAGTACTGTTTTGTGAATGGGGGTCTCCATAATAGCTGGGCGACGCTTTTTACGGTTTTTCATCTGCATGACGAGGATATCCATGGCTTCTTTAGTAAGAACATCGATTTGCTGATATATCGTGCTGAATGGTATAAGGTATTCTGACGCAATCGGTGAATCGTCAAAACCAACAACCTGATAGGTTGGAGGTAATTCTCCGTATTTCTTTAGAACCAAATTAAAAAAAATAGATGCCAAAGGATCCTGACGCAGGACTTTCACTTATTCGAATCTATGATCAACTGGAAAATTATATTGGAAAAGAACTTTACTTTGTGATAGAAAACGGAAATGAAACAGGCTTTTCTTTTATCAATGTGGATGATTTCAGGACTTCTATGACGGAAAAAGAAGTGATTGCTCTTCAGAATGAAACAATGGCTGCGCTTATAACAATGGAGGATCCGTATAAGGAATACATTGTTTCCAGCTATAAAGAAGAGGAAATCATACCTTTCGGAAGAATGATTTGTTTTGATCTTAACGGTGGGGAGGGAATATGCCCTGCTCCGATACGAAGTTATGATGCCAAAGCAATCAGGCTACCGGATGGGACAAGTATGAATCGAGCAAATCATATATTGCTGGGCTGGGCAGAAACACGAAATACCAATGTAATTGATCCTGCCACCAATGAAGATGCTTACGCACAAATAATTTATATGCCAGGTAGTTCATATCCGATTCAGGATAAAGATGTTACATTGTATGTAGTTTGGGCACAAAACAGTGGAACGCTGATGGAAGATATTACGATTGCGGTAAGAAATGATGGCAAGGTACCCTCAGAACCCGCCATTTAAATAGCGTTTTTCGAAATCAGAAATGAAATCGAGAAACGCTTCTTATTTCCGCAATTTTGCTTCGTCCTGTAAATTTCAGTGTACCTATTCTTTTGGGTCAGATCATATCGTAAAGGAAAATTATTGGATTAAACATAATTTTACTGGCTGTAATGATAGTGACAATGAAATTCTTTTACTATATTCTGATAGTGTAAAGATTGCATAATATTGATTGTGGAAAGGGGCAGTAGAATGAAGAAAAGGATATTGACTTTGTTGACTGTAATTGCAATACTGGCAGGAATTGCGGTACCGGCTAGGGCAGAAGAAACTGTTCAGGAAGAAGCCGTGGAGTGCCTGACAGAGATGCCTTATGAAGCATTACCGGAAGAAGATTTTGAGTTTGATAAAGACAGCAGAACGATTACTGCGTATATCGGAACATCTGTGGATGTTATTATACCGCGTACGATTGGTGGTGTGGCGGTAGAAAATATTTCCTATAATGCTTTTGAATGTGCAAGAGATTATGTGCATTCGGATATGGCAACCAATCAGAAGGAAGGCGAGTGGCTGCCAATGCGCTGTCTGATTCTGCCGGAGACATTGAAGTCTATAGAGGACAGTGCTTTTACTCACTGCCATGATCTGGAAACTGTGATTTGTTATGCACCTCTGGAGAATACGAATAAAGGCTTATTTGAGGAATGTAAGGGATTGAAAACAGTGATTTTTGTGAACGGGGTTGGTGAGATGGACAATTACCTGTTTAATTACTGTAAGAATCTGAAGACCGTATGGTGGAAGGGAAAGGTAAACAGAATCGGGGTACAGTGTTTTGGAGCTACAGGTTTGGAGCAGTTCTGTGTGAATGCGAAGAATATTGACAGCTGTGCATTTACCGGATGTGAAGATTTGAAAGAAATACACATTCGCAGCGGAGTTGAGAATCTTAATATGACAGCATTTGCAATGCTGACAGGAATCGAAATAATTTGTCTGGAAGGGATTGATCCGGATGTACTGGAAGCAGACTGGGTGAACTTACAGAACAGCACAGTTACTATCCTGGTGCCAGAGAATACTACTAATGAACAGCTGCAGCTTGTGACTCAGAAGTTTGCCAGTGCATATATAATTATAAATAAATCCCAGGTACAGAAGGGCAGCTGCCAGCTGTCGGATGATCCAATGCCGGATATTGATGGCCTAGTTGGTGCGTATGGTATTTAATCGAATCAAGTGCAAGTAGCGAAGCGGATCTGGAATATCCGCTTGACAGGGAAATCTGATTAACCGTCGAGGTACATTAATATTGTATACATGAAAAGATCCCAGTAAAGTGGAGGCATTTTAGCCATTCGCTTTGCAAAGGGATCTTTTTCTGATTTGCACACTCAAATGTCTGCCAAAACAGGTTATTTTGATCCGAAGAATATAGAATAGTTAAGCTATATATGATAATATAAAGACATCATACACATAGGAGCTTCGATAATTTGAACGCAGATCGCGAAGCGACTGCGTTCATGAGCAAGTAGCAAAGCGGACCTGGAATGTCCGCTTTACTTTATCAGAAAGGAAAACAAATGAGAAAAGCAATCGTATATGCATCTGTGCATCATGGAAATACAGAAAAATTAGTAAAGCGCATAGCAGACGAGTGTCAGTTCAGTTTAATTGATGCTGTAAAGCAGCCAAATGCAGATCTGAGCAGCTATGATATGATTGGTTTTGCATCGGGAATCTATTTTTCGAAATTTCATCAATCATTATTGGGATTTGCGGAGAAAAACTTACCAGACAACAAAAAGGTATTTCTGATTTGTACTTATGGTGGAAATGCGAACTATAAATCCATAGAGCAGATTTTGAGTAAGAAGCATTCTAAGGTGATCGGAAAATTCGGATGCAAGGGTTATGACACATTTGGTCCATTTAAACTGGTTGGTGGAATTGCAAAAGGGCATCCAGATGATGAAGATATTAAAAATGCAGTTGAGTTTGTAAGAGGATGCCAGATAAAACATTGTTGATGGTATCTCCTTATTTTGGAAATAGAAATATTGTGATTGGCGAGAGAAAATGCGGATAAATCAATCTGTTAAAAGGAGAGCGAAAATGATGATCAGAGACGCAAAAGAAAAAGACATTCCGAGAATTCTAGAGTTATTAAAACAGGTGCTGCAAATTCATGCAGATATAAGACCTGATATTTTTATTCCGGGTACAACAAAATATACCATAGACGAATTGAGAGAGATTTTGAAGAATAAAGAAACACCAATATATGTTGCAGTAAATGAGGCTGATGTTTGCGTAGGGTATGCATTTTGTCAATTACGGGAGCAGCCTTTTTCAAACAATATGGTTCCATTTAAATCTCTTTTTATTGATGATCTGTGTATTGATCAGGAAGCACGAGGTCAGCATATTGGTGAAAGCCTGTTTGAATATGTAAAAAACGAAGCAAAGCAGCTGGGCTGCTATGAAGTGACATTGAATGTATGGACAGGAAATACTTCAGCAGAAAAGTTTTATGAGAAAATGGGGATGCGAACAAAAGAAAGACAAATGGAATACATATTATAAGTCCTGTTTTTATGGTATTATTAAAAAACAATGTGGACTGGATATCAGATGGAGGGACCTATGACAGATTTTGTAAAACACAAACAGCACCAGTTATCATTGGAAATAATGTATGGATTGGTGGCGGAGCTATTATTTTACCGGGCGTTACCATCGGGAATAATGTTGTGATTGGAGCAGGCAGTGTTGTAACAAAAAATATTCCCGACAATGTGATTGCTGTAGGCAGTCCTTGCAGAGTGGTCCGTAGGAATCAGTAACAAACATGTTTTATCCAGATAAATATACAAGTGGGAGATATTATGCCTGAAATACAGAAGAAAATTGAATTACTACAGAAAATTGCACATCGATTTAATGAGGCAAATATAGAGTGGGCTTTAGGCGCATCTATGCTGCTGTACTTTAAAGGGATTATTTCAGAATTTCATGATATTGATTTAATGATCTCTGATCATGATGCTGAACAGGTCCGGACGATTTTATCAGAAATGGGAGAACTTCACGCACCGATTTGATTTCCGGTATTATTGCAGTTATATCGGTATTGGTAGGAACTTATATGACGTCAAGTGGAATCAAAAACTGTAAATAAAAGATTTTAGGGTTAGGAGGGATTAATAGAACTATGAGCAAAAGATTGCTGGTAGAGCAGAAGCATACAAAAGCGGGAATAGAGTTTATCAAAGAGGGTCTGGAAGAGTTTGGCATAGAGAAAAAGCAGACCATAAAGACAATGCTTTTAGTAGAGGAAGTATTGGTGAAATTAAGGGAGCATGCCAAAGACCCTGATGAAAATATCTGCATTATTTTGAATAAAAGGTTTGGCAGGGTATATGTGAATCTGTCACTCCGTGGTGAGAAATTCCAGTTTATTTATGGTCATACCATAGAAGAAGTACTGGACCAGGAAAATGATGATCTTCAGAGCGCACAGGAAAAAGAAGAAAAAATAATCCGGGATGTCCTTCTCAAGGCGAATGAAGAAAGACTGCGCTATAAAAACAAGAACAACATGAACCTGGTAGAAATTACAGTACAGAAAAATCCTCATGCCATGGTATTACATACAATGCTGGCTTTAATAGCTGCAATCGTAATAGGTGTATTGATGAAAGTGTTTGTACCTTCAGGCGTGAACGAAGCACTGAACAATACTATTTTTACATCTATCAGCACAATGTTCCTGAATGCTTTGAAGATGATTGTAGGCCCGGTAGTATTTTTCTCCATAGCATGCTGCATTTCCCAATTTGGAGATCTGAAAGAAGCCGGACGTATTGGTGGAAAAATCATGGGCTTTTACCTGCTTACCACAGTTCTGGCAATTCTTACGGCAACAGGTGTGTTTGAATTATTGAAGCCAGGTAATCCAGAGCTTGCGGCAAAACTGGCTGGAGATGCAGCTGCGGTGTCGGTTTCGGATGTAAGTATTTCAATCAAGGATACAATTGTAGGAATCATTCCGGCAAACTTTGTAAAACCGTTTTTAGATTCCAACATGATGCAGCTCATCTTTTTGGCAGTTCTGATTGGAATTGCATTAGAGAAGATCGGGGAGCATTCCAGATTATTAAAGGATATATTCGAAGCATGCAATGACCTGTTCCTAAAGATTACAGTGATGCTGGTACGTTTCATACCTGTTGCAACCTTTTGCTCCATTGTATCGGTTGTATTAAAGACAGGACCGGATGTGCTGTTGTCCATGCTGGCCATGCTGGGAACTTTTGCAGTAGGAATCGTGGCGATGATCACTGTATATTGTATATTACTTGGAGTAATCGGCCGTTTGAATCCGATTCCCTTTTTGAAAAAATACAGTCCCACAATGCTTCAGGTGTTCGGCATGGCTTCCAGTAATGCGGCGATCATTGTGAACATGGATGCCTGCGAGAATAAACTTGGTATATCAAAGAAAATCTATTCCCTGTCTATTCCCCTGGGGGCAACGGTAAATATGGACGGAACCTGTATATATCTGGTGATATTTGGCATGGCACTGGCAAGAGTTTTCGGTGTTGATATCAACGGTGGAATGATGCTGTCTATGTTTTTCTCCGTGTTTGTTCTTTCTGTAGGTGCGCCAGGAGTTCCAGGAGCGGGGCTTGTATGCCTGTCTGTACTTCTGACACAGTTGAATGTTCCGCTTGCAGGAATCGGACTGGTCATGGGACTGGACTCCCTGCTTGGAATGATGCGTGCAATGAGCAACAGCCTGGGCGATGTGACAGCATCCCTAATTGTTGCAAAATCAGAAAAGAAGCTTGATATGGAAAAATATATGAGTTAGATTGAAGAAACTATAAAAAATAGGTATTAAGCTTTCGTATAGAAGCTACATGCCAATCCATGGTTTATGTCAGGTACATGCACTTGCTTATAATATATTTAATTAGTTTAGATGATTGGCGTTATCTGCAAATATGAGAAAACAACGCATAGAATTTCTCCAATTTTTAAATTTTCGACGACGGTCAGGACGGTGATTTATACTACAAATACCATTGAATCCCTGAATTCTACCTACCGGAAACTGAATCGCCAGAGAAGCGTATTTCCAAGCGATACAGCTCTATTAAAGGCACTGTATCTTGCCACATTTGAAGTTACCAAGAGATGGACCAGTACGATCCGGAACTGGGCACAGGTGTATGGTGAACTGAGTATTATGTACGAAGGGCGCCTTCCAGAGTAACGAATAAACAGGCGAATAAGACGGGCGGAAAACCGTCTGCTCTCACAAAGTTCTTCCTCAGCTTAGCATCCCATTTCCTTCGTATGCCACGCCCCCACGCAGTGAATAGCCCCTCACGTCCCCTTTTCCGACGCGGAGACGTAAAGTGGTGTCATGAGCAGGAGTTAAGGTGTAGGTGACATTCTTCCCCTTCCATTTAAGATCCACGCGGATGTTTCCGCGGGCAATGAACCCCGTGGCTTCCCCATTTCTCCAGGAGGGTGGGAGCGCAGGGAGAAGGACAAGCTCTTCTCCCTGGCTTTGAACCAGGATCTCGGCAACCGCAGCACTGTAACCTAAATTTCCATCAATCTGGAACGGTGGGTGGGCACAAAATAAATTGGGATAGAGGCCACCTCTTCGTATTCCCATTTCTTCCATTGGATCTACTACATAAAACAGGTTTTTCATAATTTTCTCCACATGAGCGCCATCTTCCATACGGGCCCACATCAAAACCTTCCAAGCCAGACTCCATCCGGTTCCCTCATCCCCCCGAAGTTCAAGACTCTTTCTCACTGCTTTATATAATTCCGGTGTTTGTGGAGTAATGCCGCAGCCAGGATGAAGCTCATAAAGATGAGAAACATGGCGATGATGCACATCCTGTTCTGGAAATTCCTGGTTCCATTCCAGAATCTGTCCCTTGCTTCCAACAGCAGTAGGTACCATGCGCTCCAGCGCTTCCAGTACATCACACATTATCTGATTCTGCAAGCCAAACACTTCACAGCCCTTCACATAATCCCGAAACAGATTTCTTGCAATGGCTAGGGTATTTTCGCTGTATTCTGCCACGGAACAATCCTCATAAAACAGATTTTCCGGTGAGGTAGCGGGACAGATGGCAAGTCCCTGATCTGTTTCCTGAAGCTGAGCCAGACAGAACCGCACATTTTCCTCAAGTATAGGCATGATTTCTTTCAAATACTCTTTATCTTCTGTAAATAAGTACTGGTCGAACAGATTTCGGCAGAGCCAAGCCTCACCAAATGGCCAGAACGCCCACACCGCCTTTCCTGTTGCAGGAGAGGTTTTACCCCAGATATCCGTGTTGTGAAAGCAGGCAGTTCCTTCACAGTTAAGCAGTTCTCTGGCGGTTTTCTGTCCATTTTTAACCAGCGTTTTGCAAAGATTTAACAGTGGTTCCTGCATTTGGGCAAGATTCAGTGGTCCTGTCATCCAGTAATTCATTTCGGTATTGATATTTACGGTGAAATCACTGAACCATGGTGGAATAATATCATTGCTCCAGATTCCCTGCAGATTGGCAGCCTGGGTCCCTGGTCTGGAAGATGAGATGAGCAAATATTTTCCGAAAGCAAACAGGATTGCATAAAGCTCCGGGTCAGATGCGCCCTCATGAAATGTTGCAAGACGCTCCCGCAGATCATACTGAGAAGTTTCAGCAGAAATCTTCGGTACATCATCCCACAGTCTCAATGAAGTTCTCCCATAAAAAGACCTGTATTCCTCTACGTGCTCGTTCAGCAGCTCTTCAAATGGTTTTGAAAGTTTTTCTAAATCGGCAGCCAGCATATGATGAATTTGGGCATCGGAATATTGCTCAGTATATGCTTTGTCAAATCCCCGGAAGCTGGTACGGATTGCCATACGGATTTCCACTCCAGTTACATGCTCCAATAGAATTCCATCAGCAGATCCAGTAGCTCTTCCACCTTCTGCAGTTACGCACCCTTCTCCTATAAAGTGTACACCCTGAAGCTCTGGTTCGTCCGGGAAAAGGAACTCTTCCGGTTTATTTTCCTTAATAACCTTCAGTCCGCTTCTTCCCGGACAGATTCCGGTAAGCGTGAAATGATTTTCCTTATAATCTTTCTCACGGATAAAGGCTCCGTCACAGTGGACCAAAATAGAAAATGGCCGGCTGCTATTAATCTGATACACAAGTCCTTGAGCCGGTGCGCTGATAAAGCAGGTACGTGTAAACTTAGCTCCATTTCTCACATAGCACTCAGACGCCACAGCCCTGTCTAAATCCAAATGTCTCTCATAATCTGTCACAGCTGTATCTGAATCTGGCGAAGCACCTGCAACTGTATCTCCATCAGCACCATAATTATCCTCCACAAAATCCAGAAGCAGATCTCCAAAGGGCAGATAAACCTGTACATCCTCAGCTTCTTCCAGCTTCTTTTCCATAACCTGTTTTGCTTCTTCATATTTCCCTGCTTTTGCAAGCTCCCTGGCCTGCTTCACTACTTCAGGGGAAAGTCCGGTCTGTCCGCTGTAAGGGGAGCCTGACCATAAGGTGTCTTCATTTAACTGTAACACCTCATGATCCAAAGCTCCGTGAATAACCGCTCCCATTCGTCCATTTCCCAGTGGAAATCCCTCCAGCCAGCATTTTGCCGGATTTTTAAAATACAATTCCATATATTTATTCCTTTCATTATGATTTGCCTACTGATGATACTTCTTTCCATATTCTGATGGCGAAATTCCCATGCATTTCTTAAACAGCCTGCTGAAATAAAGCTGATCATCAATTCCTACCATGGAAGAAATCTCTTTCATGGACATGGTATTCTCCTTGATCAAGGTTGCAGCCTTGCGTATCCGCAAATTATTCAGATAGTTGGTAATGCTTGTGCCAACCTCAGATTTAAAAATCCTGCACAGATAACTGGAGCTTAAATTTACGTTTGCAGAAATAGAAGACAAGGTCAGCCTGTACATGTAATTTTTCTCCATGTACTCCAGGGTCTTCGCAACATCAGTTTTATAGTGTCCCTCATTAGAGGAAAATTCCCGGAACACACTTCGCGCTTCTTCGTAATTTTTCAGCATCTCCTGATAGGGCATATCCGGTGCAAAGGACTGGTACATGGTAAAACGATTGTATAGCTTTTTTACCAACTGTTCCACCTTAATTTCACTGTCGGACAGCTCCGTCTGGGAAAAAACAACCAGTGCACTATAATCGTTCAGCACCAGAATATAGGGTTGCAACACTCCTTGAACCGCATCCAGGATCATATCCCGCAGAAGATTCCCGGAGATGGAAAATGCTTCATTAGATAAAAACTTCTCAAAGGTTACATAGCAGACGGCACAGGAGTCTTCCATAAATGCAAGTCTGGTTTTAGCATGCTGTCCCATAAAATCTGAAAGCTTTACATCCTTCTGGAAAAATTCCAGCAGCAGCTTTGATATATTCTCTTCCTGATCCTTTTTTTCAGTTTCCCAATGCCTGGGCGCTCTGTCCTTTAATTTTTCTACCGTTTTATTCAGACAGGCAAGAAGGGTATCTGGCTGGATCTTAATTTTCAGCAAATAATCTGCCGCACCAAGCAGCAGTGCACTTCGCACAGAATCAAAATCCTCGTAATTGCTAAGCACCAGAATTTCTCCCGGACAATTCTTTTCCTTTAAAGTCCGAATCAGCTCCAGCCCGTCCATCTTAGGCATTTTCAGGTCTGTGATGATCACATCCGGATGATGCTGTTCGATCAAAGACAGAGCCTCAAGTCCATTTGATGCTGTTCCGCAAATAGAAAAGCCATGCTCCTCCCAGGGCAGGATGGAACGAAGCGCAATTTTTACAATGGGCTCATCATCCACAATCAGTATACTGTACATGTATCGTCCTTTCTGACCAGAGCGTGTTTGAAAAAGGCTTTCTGCAAGATGTGCGTCACAATTTGTGGGAGATTGCGGGAATAATTTTTCAAACAGGCTCCAGTTGTGTATTTTATGAAAGCGTGTCCGCATAAAGCTCCGGCAGGGTCAGGGTACAAGTAGTTCCTTTTCCCGGCTGGCTGTTAATTTTCAGCCCGTATTTTCGTCCGAAATTCAGCTGGATCCGGTCATTTACATTGGCGACGCCAATTCTTTTCCGTTCCGGGTGAGGTGCCAGGGCGTCATCTGTTACCTCAAAGCCTTTGCCGTCATCAGACAGTTCGATAATTACATCCTCATTTTCCCGCCAGCAGGTAATCTGAATCTCCATCACCGTGCCATTATCTGACGAACCGTGCATCACCGAGTTTTCTGCCAGAGGCTGCAGAATCAGCTTTGGAACCAGGCAGGAGAGCAGTTCATCCTCCTCCACATGGAAAGAATACTCAAAGCTTCCTGCATACCGGATCCTAAGAATGGAAAAATAATTTTCCAGATTTTCCAGTTCCTCCTGAATCGTAATATATTCATTCTTATTGGTAAGGGTATTCTGTAAAAGACTGCTTAGCGCCTGGATTCCGTCGCTTACAATCTGATCCTTATGCATGGCAGCCACAAACCGAAGACTGTTCAGAGTATTGAAAAGGAAATGAGGATTCAGCTGATACTGAAGCATCTGCAGCTCCAGCTCTCTTTTTTTCTTTTCCTGAGTCTTCTGCTGATCCATCAGATGTTCAATGGTATCTGCCATATGATCCATGCTTCCGGAAAGCCGGGAAAGTTCATCCTTATGCTTGTCCTGAATACGCACAGATAATTTTCCTCCGGAAATCTCACGGCAGAATTCCAGCATTCTTTTAATAGGAGACATAATTCCCTGATATACCATGGCTACAATTACGATGCATAGTAAAACCAGAAACACTACCACCACAAGAATATGTTTCAGCATGGCATAAACTTCTGAATTGATATAGTGGTAAGGCATGGTATATACAAACAGCTGATTCAGATTTTTATTAAAAATATAGGTCACCAGCTGTTCCTCCCCATTCTCATGGATACTAAAGGAATCGGTTTTCTTTGGAAGCCTTTCCTGGATTTTTTTCAGAAGCTCATCATCCGTTTTCTCCCCCAGGGCTATACTTCGGTTCCAGGAAGAGAGCACCGTTCCATCCAGATTCATATACATAATATTGGAAGAATCTGACAGTCCCACAGGCTCCAGTACTGTCTTGGAAAAGATTTTTTCTTCAATAGAAATCAGAGTGTAGCCGATTACCCGGCTTTTGGAATACTGCTCGTAAATCCTTCTTCCAAGAACCAGAATATTTCTGTCACGGTAAGTATGTGCATAAGCCCACACATCCTGGTCCTGCTCCTCAAGCTGCGATAGGATTCGGTCCACATCCTTCTGATAGAACCCGTCATAGCCCAGATCATAAAAAATATTTCCATCTGTATCATAAACAGTAATGTTTTTCGCCTGGGCAGGGTAAATGATCTTGCTCCGGATCATCTTCTGGATTTCGGTAATTGCCTGATTCTTTTCCATATCAGTCATATTTTTTTTCAGAAGACCTTCCTTGATTTCCTGGCTGATACAGATGGAACCACACAAATACTGATATTTCTCGACTTCACTTACCATATTCAGATTGATCATGGACAGGGTTTGGGAAATAGATGCAGAAAGCTTCTCCTGAAGTGCCGCGGAAAATATATGAAAAGAATAGCCGCTGATTCCTGCTAATGGGATAATAGAAATCATCAGAAGGGCAAGTACAAGTCTTGTTTTGATGCTGAATTTACGAAATCCCTGAAAATGGTGTTTTTTTTCCATGGAGGCTCCTCCTGTTGCTGGTCACTGACTGGTATCTGTCAAAATATTATTTTCATTCATTATACAGGAAAAAAACAGAATAATCTATGTAAAAGCAAAAGATGAAAAAATAATACATATATGCCGCAAGAAAATCCATATCAGATATTATTTACAAGAAAATGTTCCATAATGAGAATTGTTTTGTCAATTTACGACAAAAGATTTTTGCAATATAATAGCATCATCAGGCAAACGTAATAAAAGCCAACCAGAAGGAGGAAACAACCTATGAAAAAAAGATTTGCAGCATCCGCAATGATTCTTGCCATGAGCGCAGCTACTGTACTTTCCCCGCTCACAGCATTTGCGGAAACAGAAGAACAGGAACTGAACATTGCCATTTTCCAGGGTGGATACGGAGATGCTTACTGGAACCAGATGGTAGAGCTTTTTGAAGCAAGCCATGAGGGCGTGAAAGTAAACATGACTATCAGCCCGACTATTGGTGATATTATCCGTCCACAGATCGTAGCTGGAAACGCACCGGATTTCATCTGCCTTAATGATGGTGGTGAGGATGGTGTGATCCTTTCCCTGATCAAAGAGCATGCACTTCTCAACCTGGACGATGTTTTTGACGGAGAAAATTATGCCGGAACCGGTACTCTTCGCGATGACATTACAGACGGAATTCTTTCCAGTACAAAGTGTGCACCATACGGAGACGATGAAATTTATCTGGCACCATTCAACAGTGGCCCGCAGGGTCTGATCTACAACAAGACCTTTTTCGATGAGAACAACCTGGAAGTTCCAAAAACATGGGACGAGTTTTTCACACTTGGCGATACCTTAAAGGACATTGACGGACGTGCGCTTTTCACCTATCAGGGAATTTATCCGGGCTACATGGAAGAAATGCTCTGGCCGGCAATTGCAAACGAGTGCGGTGAGGAAGCTCTTACCAAGATTGCCAATTATGAGGAAGGCTCCTTCAACAACGAAGGTGTGTTAAAGGCTCTTACCCATATTAAAGAGATTGCAGATAAAGGCTATCTGTTAGAGGGCACTGTCGGTATGAACCATACAGAATCTCAGACAGAGATGATGCTTGGAAAAGCTGCATTTATCACGAACGGAACCTGGATGGAAAATGAGATGCAGGATGCGCCAAGAGAAGAAGGCTTTGAGTTTGCAATGGCTCCGATCCCAACTGAGAATGCAGATGATGTGCATTATGTATTCGACAGCTGCGAGCAGTTCTCTATTCCGGCAGCTGCCAAGAACCCGGAGCTTGCAAAAGAATTCCTCCGTTTCCTGTACAGTGATGAATCCGTATCTGCATTTGCAGAGGCTTCCGGTGCCCTCTATGCTACCAAGAGTGCCCGTGAAGTAGCAAAAGATAAGCTGTCTACTGCAATCTACAATATGTACGGAATCTACGAAGAGGCAAATGCTTCCTCCCTGATCATGAGCTTTGCAGCAGTTCCGGCTGACTGCAAGATTAACCCGAAAGATGAGATTTTCAATCCGATCACTTCTGTTATGAACGATGAAATGACAGTAGAAGAGTGGGCACAGAACGTGGAAGCTGCTTTCGCACAGGTTCGTGCTGATATGGAAGCTGCCAACTAAACTTCATATGCCAGCCGGATAAAAACGGTAAAGCATGGAAAGGCTGCTGCACAGTGTATGCGGCAGCCTTTTGTAACCCTGAACAGATAGATTGCCAATCGGTGATGTCATCCACATTTTTCAATATTTAAATTTAAAGAGGTGAGCAAGCGTGGTAAAAAAGCCCAGATTATTTATAGCCCTGTGTACGCTTCCTGCATTGATCTTAACCATTGTTTTTATGATTGTCCCTATGGTAAATGCCATTTATCTGTCTTTTACCAGTTCCACTGCACTTAGCGTAGGCTTTAACAGCAAATTTGTATTTTTGGATAATTACAGGTATATGTTCCAGGATAAGGATTTTCTTCAGGCACTGTTTAATACTCTTAAGCTGATGCTGGTAATCCCGGCTGTGACCATATTTCTAAGTCTTGTATTTGCATTTATCCTTACTCAGGGACAGCTTAAGGAAAAGTCATTTTACCGGACCGTATTCTTTTTCCCAAGTATTGTTTCCATGACTGTAGTTGGTATTGTGTGGTCCTTTGTGTTTAATCCCACAAGAGGAATTCTGAATCATATGCTGGATCTGTTCCATCTTTCCACCTGGAAACACGCATGGCTTGGAGAGGGAAAAACGGCTCTCTGGTGTATCGGTGCAGCCTTGGTTTGGCAGGCCATTGGTTATTACATGGTCATGCATGTGGCTTCCATTGATGGGATTTCCCAGGAGGTTTATGAAGCTGCTTCCATTGACGGTGCAACAGGAGTGCAGAAGTTCTTTAAGATCACCATTCCGTTGCTTCGCAGATCAATTGGAACGACCTATATACTTTCCCTGTCTGGTACTATCAACTTAAGTTTTACCCTGTCCAATGTTATGACAGGTGGTGGACCAAACGGCGCATCCAGTGTCCTGTTGCAGTATATGTACACCCAGGGTATGAGAAATGCCAACTTTGGATATGCCATGGCAATCGCCATGTTTACCCTTGGCCTTGCAATCGTCCTTGCAATGATTTCTAAAAAAATATCATCTGAAAAAGAATAGGAGGGAGACTGATGAAAACTGTAAGAACCTGGTGTATCAGAATCCTGATGATTCTGTTTACCGTTATCTTTTTGTATCCGCTTTTCTGGAACCTGATGTCTGCGTTTAAGACAAATGCAGAATATCTGACAGATCCTTATGCATTGCCCGCAGCTTTGAATCTGGATAATTTTGTGGCAGCATGGCAGAAAGCAAATATTGCCGCTTATTTTGGAAATTCCATATTTGTGACAGTGCTTTCCACTGTATTGCTTCTGCTTTTGGTCATTCCCATCTCTTATGTACTGGCAAGATACCGTTTTGTGGGCAGCAGGCTGATTTCTACGGTCTACATGGCTTGTATTTTTCTGCAGGCTACTTACATTATGATTCCTTTGTTTCTGGAATTACAGGCTGTGAACGGATTAAATAACCTGCCGGTATTATGTCTTGTTTATGCAGTTATGCAGTTTCCTTTCTGTATTTTTACCTTACAGGGATTTATGTCTGCGGTACCAAGGGATTATGAGGAGTCTGCAAGAATTGACGGTGCTACTAATATCCAGCTGTTATTAAGAGTTATGGTGCCTCTTGCAAAACCCGGGATTGCGACCATTACGATGTTAAGTGCCATGGGCTTCTGGAATGAATATCCACTGGCACTTGTTCTTCTTACGGAAGATGCAAAGAAAACCCTTCCCATCGGTATGGCAAACTTGTTTGAGGTGCAGAAATATGCTACAGACTGGGGTGCCCTGTTTGCCGGACTTGTAATCGTTATGATCCCAACAATTATTATCTATCTCATTGGACAGAGATATCTGCTTCAGGGAATCGGTGCAGGCGGGTTGAAGGGATGAAAAAAGGAGAAATCATATGCCAACTGATCAGGAATTAATAAAAATAGTTCCCTCCTGCCGCCAGATTGCCTATCAGGCAACAGAGTTTTATGCGTTTTTTCATTTTGGAATGAATACGTATACCAATCGGGAATGGGGAGATGGAACGGAAAATCCACAAATTTTTAATCCTACAGAGTTTGACGCAGACCAGTGGGTGACTGCAGCACAAAATGCCGGCATGAAAGGCGTAATTCTTACCTGTAAGCACCATGACGGCTTCTGCCTGTGGCCTACCAGATATACCAGTCACAGCGTTGCAGCAAGCCCGTGGAAAAATGGCAGGGGAGATGTGGTCCGGGAAGTGTCCGAAGCATGCCGCCGCCATGGACTGAAATTTGGAATTTATCTTTCTCCATGGGACCGCAATCAGCCTTGCTATGGAAGTGGAAAAGAATATGATGATTACTATCTGGCACAGCTGACTGAGCTTCTCACCGGCTATGGGGATATTTTCAGTGTCTGGCTGGATGGTGCATGTGGGGAAGGACCTAATGGGAAAAAACAGGTCTATGACTGGAATCGCTATTACGAATGTGTTCGAAAATATCAGCCAGACGCATGTATCTGTGTGTGCGGGCCAGATATCCGATGGTGTGGAAATGAAGCTGGCGATGTAAGAAAATCTGAGTGGAGTGTTGTTCCTGCGCGTACAGCACTTGCAGAGAGTGTACAGGAAAGAAGCCAGCAGACCGATGATGAGGAATTCAGAATGCGCCGGATTACCAGTGATATGGAAGATCTTGGAAGCAGAAAAGCGCTTGAAGGTGAAACGGATCTGATCTGGTATCCGGCAGAAGTAAATACTTCTATAAGACCTGGATGGTTTTATCATCCAGAAGAAGATGATCAGGTGAAAAGCCTGGAAGAGCTGGTTCATATCTATATTGGGGCTGTTGGAGGAAATGCAACCTTTTTGTTAAACATTCCACCTATGCCAAACGGACTTCTTCATAAAAATGATGTTAAACGTCTGGAAGAATTTGGAAGCTGGAAAAAGAAATCTTTTGTTCATAATTTAATGAGTACAGCACATGTTTTTTCGGAAAATGAAGATCCGGCGCATCCGGCTTCCAATTTGACAAAGGATACTTTAGAAGCATGGTATCAGCCTGAAAGCAGTGAGCTGCCAGTAGAGATAACGATTTGCCTGGACGACTCATACAATTTGGGGTATCTGGTATTAAAAGAGGCTGTCTGCTATAGCCAGAGAGTGGAAAAATATGAGGTATTTGTTAAAGAAGGGGAAATATGGAACAGTATTTACACAGGAACGGTAATTGGCTATCAGAAGATCATTCCTGTTAAGGGGAAAAAAGCCAGGGAAATGAAAATTGTTTTACATGATTTCCGTGTACTTCCGCTTCTAACGTTTATTGGGATTTATCCGGAAAATACCTGAGCGGTTAAGTATTGTTTTATATTATTTCATAAATTAAATAAATAATTATTTATAAAAATACCCTTTAGGAGTAGAAATTATCCTAAAGGGTATTTTCCTCTTAAGCGATATACAGGGGAGGTGGTGGTAGTTTCTACCTTAAGAGGGAAGCATGTGGCAAGTACAATACCGTATGGTTATCTTAAAGATAAGGATGATTCGAATATATGGGTCAGTGATGAAGAAGCGGCAGCAGTTGTACAGAGAATCTTCCACAGTAGCAGGGATTCTGAAGAAAAGAGAGTATCTTGGTCATACAGTAAACTTCAAAACCAGAAAGCATTTTAAGGAGAGGTAAAGCCGTCTATCTGGTAAAAACTTGCACAGAATGTAGCAAAGATTCAAAGAGAAGAGGCTAACCTGCTTTTGGGGGATATTGAATCATGGAAATGTCAGAGATGATTGCAGCAATGCAGGAGAAAATCAACCGGATGCTGGTTACAGAAGCAAGCCGACAGGAAATATGACAGGAGTGATTTGAAAGTAAATTGAAATGGAAATATGACGGAGAGTGTGATATGATTTCAAGGTAGAAGGACCTGCACAAGGTGGATTACACTCATATGAATTTACGGCTGATACGGAATAAAGAAAACAGGTATAAAAGGATTTTTTTCAGAAAGATTGTTATTATTTTGCCATATCCAGCAGAACAACGTGCATGGCATTGTCCGCATTGTAAAAAGTATTGATGTGGATGGAAGCTGAAGAGCAATTATAAAGTTTTACGACTTGTAGAATATGAAAATGCTGTAAGGAGAAAGAGATGGAATGGTTTGGGATTGTAGCATTGTTGCTGCTACTTTGTTATTCAGCGTATCCGGGAAAAGTAAAGCGTTTGGAAACGAAAGTAAAACGATTGGAGAAAAAGCAGAGAGGAGTGGCATATATGTCAAAGCTGATTAATGATCTTGTAGGAAAACAATGTATTATCAGATCAGAGTTCATTTTTAGTTTTGCGGAAAAAACTGAATTATCCTGCAAGATTATAGATGCAGATGATGAATGGATAAAAATTTGTTATACAGAGAAAAAAGATAAGTTTGCCTTTTTGCCCCAGCCAATGGCCGCACCTTCCCTTTTGAAAAAAGAGATCGTACAGATTCCATTAAAAGATGAAATTCCGGAGCGCCAGATCTGCCTGGTGTATGACAGCCAGCATCCTATGGGAGCTGCGGCAAGAGAACTAAAAAATACAATTTTATTGAATTGATTACATAAAAGAGGTGAAAGCGGAATGAATCCATATGTATCAGTAATCTTGACAATAGCAGTATGTCTTTTGCTATTTGTTTTATGGATTATATATGAAAATTATAAAAATAAAAAGCGTATCTTGACTAAAATTCGAAAAAACTGGGGGAAGCCGTATACCAGGCAATATGAGCCTGGCGATATTGAGCAGATTTCCCATTATTTTAGACGAAGAGAAAAAGAAGGCTTTGCAATAGACGATATTACCTGGAATGATCTGGATATGGATCGCCTTTATAAGATGGTAAATCAGACGATTTCTTCTCCTGGGGAAGATGTGCTTTATGATATGATGCGAAGACCGGTATTTTCTCAGGCTGAAATAGACAAAAGAGATGAGTTGATAGATTTTTTTTCCCAACATGAAAAAGAACGGGAGCATATGCAGCTGCTCCTGTCGCAGATTGGAAAAACGAGATTAGGTTCTTTGTCGGATACGGTATTGGCTCTTAAAAGTTCTCCTGAGGTAAAAACAGGAATCCATTGGTTTATGTTGATACTGCTGGTGTTGAATGTTGCAGTGCTTTTACCTGTGAAGCCAGTAGTTGGCTTTTTTTGCTTCATGGTCTTAATGATAACAAATATTACAATTTATTATGCAGGCAATGACCGAAAATTAATCGAAGCTTACCTGGATTGTTATGCACACTTGCTTCGAATGTTATCTGTTGCAGAAAAAATAAAGAATGTGCAATGGTCAGAAACAAGAAAGCAGATGTCTGCTATTGCAGAAGCCAGAGCGGTGTTTAAGGGTCTTAACCGGAAAGCAATTTTTTTGACCAGTAAAAATACAGATGGAGGAGATCCGGCACAGATTCTTATGGACTATATCAGAATGCTGACTCATATAGACATTCTGGTTTATAACGGTCTTTTGAAAAAAATTCAGGACAAAACGGACTCTATTTTGAAGCTTATTGATAATATTGGAGAACTGGACGCGTGTATTTCCATTGCGTCTTTTCGGGAACTTCTTACGCTTTGGTGCAAACCTGAGTTTAAAAGCTGGGAAAGTGGTGTCACGCAGATTGAAATGGCTGTAGAAGATCTGTATCACCCACTGCTTCAGGAGGCAGTTGCCAATAGCTTTCAAGTAGCCGGAGGAACTTTGGTAACCGGTTCTAACGCATCTGGAAAATCTACATTCCTAAAAAATGTTGCAATGAACAGTATTCTTGCCCAGACGCTTGTTACCTGTACTTGTTCATCCTACCAGGCACCGTTTTTGAAAGTTATGACATCTATGGCATTGCGGGATGATATAGAGAGTGGAGAGAGCTATTTTATTGTAGAAATCAAGTCGCTGAAACGAATATTGGAAGAAAGTAAGAAAAGGGAGCCACTTTTATGTATTATTGATGAAGTGCTTCGAGGTACAAATACGGTTGAGAGGATTGCTGCTTCATCCAGAATTTTAAATGCACTTCGGCAAAAATGGGTGCTGCCTTTTGCAGCTACTCATGACATAGAACTGTCGTACATTTTGGATTCCCAGTATGAAAACTATCATTTTGAGGAAGACGTACAGGAAAAAGAGGTGGTATTTTCCTATGTCCTGAAAAATGGAAGAGCCACATCCCGAAATGCGATTCAGCTTTTGGATATGTTAGGTTATGACAAGGAAATTGTAGAGGATGCACGAAATGCGGCATTTAATTTTGAAAATAAAGGAATCTGGGATGCCTTATAAATTCAGCAGATCATGTCTGGAAACAGTAATGTCAATGCTGCGTGGACTTCGGAAGAAGGAGAACAGTTCGAGTATATGTATCGGCTGTTCTTTTTTTATTTTTAAGTGTTAAAGCGGTGAGGTTTTTCTTGTGTAAAGTGGAGCGATGGAGTATAATAAAATAGGTTTTTTGCAGAATTTTAAAAGCTATAATAAGAAAATCGGCAAAACAGACGAAAGTCTGTGACGCAAAGCTACAGGGCCTGTAAAATGGCAGCCAGTTGCATGAACTGATGTGCACTGTCTGTGAGACAGTGTTTTTTTACGGTGTTACTTCATAGATGTAACAATAATAATTTTATGGCAGGGAATCAGATATGAAAAATACGAGAAGGATAGTTAGGATAGACAGAAAATGAAAGGAAAAAAAGTGATTGCAGGCATTCTGCTTGCGGGAATTTTAGCAGTCACCCTGGCAGGGTGTAAAAACACAGATAAGACGAAAGAGGAAACAGAAAAGCCTGTGATTACCCTCGGCAGCGATAGCTATCCACCATACAATTATCTGAATGAGGATGGTGTACCGACGGGCATAGATGTAGAACTGGCTACGGAAGCTTTCAAAAGAATGGGTTATCAGGTGGAGGTTGTCCAGATTAACTGGGAGAAGAAAAAAGAACTGGTGGAGAGCGGAGAGATTGACTGTATCATGGGTTGTTTTTCTATGGAAGGACGTCTTGACGATTATCGCTGGGCAGGACCGTACATAGCAAGCCGTCAGGTGGTCGCTGTAAATGAGAACAGTGATATCTATAAACTGAGCGATCTGGAGGGAAAGAACCTGGCTGTCCAGTCCACAACCAAACCGGAAGGCATTTTTCTGGACCGGACAGATGATAGAATCCCAAAACTGGCAAATCTGATCAGTCTCGGACACCGGGAGTTGATTTATACGTTTCTGGGGAAAGGATATGTAGATGCAGTTGCTGCACATGAGGAATCGATTGTTCAGTATATGAAGGATTATGATGCAAGCTTCCGTATCCTGGAAGAACCTTTGATGATTACTGGAATAGGTGTCGCTTTTGCAAAAGATGATGACAGAGGAATCTGTGAGCAGATGAGCCAGACTCTGGAAGAAATGCGTCAGGATGGCACATCCCTGAAAATTATTGGAAAATATCTGGATGATCCTCAGAAATATCTGGAGGTGGATGATCTTGGATATTAAGAGAAAGAAAAAAGAAAAACGAATCCAGCTGCTCGGTGGTATGATTGGAATCTGTGTGGCAGTAGTCTCTCTGTTTTATTTCTTTCATGCGGAGAAAACGGAAGCAGAGAAAAGAATGGTAGAGATTGTAAATTATGTCAAAGTGCAGTGTTCCACCTACACCCATTATAATGAATCTTCGGAATCCAAAAGCCTCCTCCGTGCTATTGAAAGTGCCAGACAGATGAGTACAAATATTAAAACGGAAAAAGAAAACGGCGGTCATCTAAGCCGGGAGTTCCTGAAAGAAAACCTGCAGACTCTCTGGGTGGATGGTATCATTGTACTGGATACAGAGGGAAAGACGGACTGCGAATACAGTACGGATGAGTCTCTGACCGATGAGATTACGGAGTATCTGCAAAAAGACATTATCATGGATTTTACCGGATATGAAGAAAGATCTTATTCGGAACGGATTGACCGAGAAGACGGATCACGTATCGACATTGCAGCCTGTGCCAGAAAAGATGCACCAGGTATGGTTGCAATCTATTATTACACATCTTCGGAATTTGTCAGAAATTATACCCTGACAATACAGAACCTTTTAAATGGCTATAGCACTCAGAAGGATGGAACGATTATTGTTGCAGACAAGGGAACCATCGTTGCCAGCAACGATGAAAGCCTGCTGGGACAGGATACTGCCGGCAACCAGGTTGTCCAGGCAATGAAAGAGCATACAGACAGTCAGCATATTTTTCATTTAAAAAATGAAGGAACCGGAGGTTACGGAATCATGCTGAAGCAGCGGGATTATTATATTTATGCCTATCTTCCGGATACGGAAGTATTCCGTAACCTGCCACTAAGTGTAACAGCTGTCGTTTTTCTTTATTTACTCATATTCGGTATATTCTGCTTCTGGGGTTACAGAGCGGATCTGGCACACCGGAAACAGGAACAGGAAAAAGATGAAAAATATAAAGCAGAACTTCTGAGAGCAGCAAAAAAAGCAGAAGCAGCCAATGAGGCAAAAACCGAGTTTCTGCAGAGAATGAGCCATGATATCCGGACACCGATCAATGGAATCTGCGGCATGATCAATGTGGCAGACCATTATGCAGACAATATGGAGAAACAGACGGAATGCAGGGCAAAGATCAAAAAGACATCCCATCTGCTGCTGGAACTGATAAACGAGGTTCTGGACATGAGCAAGCTGGAGTCAGATGAAGTGGTTCTGGAAGAAATCCCATTTAATCTGAACAGTATTTTTGAGGAAATACTGGGTGTGATCGAACATATGGCTGCGGAGCAGAATATCCGGATCATTTGGGAAGAGAAAGAAGTTACACACTGGAATCTTATTGGAAGTCCGGTGCATGTGAAACGGATTCTGATGAATATTTTGTCTAATGCGGTGAAATATAACAAAGAAAACGGATATGTCTATATCAGCTGTCGGGAAATCCCATCGAAACAGACAGCAATGACCACATTGGAATTTGTCTGCAGAGACACCGGAATTGGAATGACAGAGGCATTCCAGAAACGCATTTTTGAACCATTTGCACAGGAACATGCAGGAAGTCGCACAAAATTTGCCGGAACAGGACTGGGAATGCCAATTACAAAAAAACTGGTGGAGAAAATGGGCGGAACCATTTCCTTTGAAAGTAAAGAAGGCACAGGGACTACATTTGTGATCCGGATTCCATTCCAGATTGATGCAGATATGAAGGACAGGACTGAAACGGAAGAAAAAACAGAAACTTCTATCCAGGGGCTCCATGTTCTTCTGACAGAGGATAATGAGCTGAATATGGAGATTGCAGAATTTGTGCTTCAGAATGAAGGCGCTGTGGTGACAAAAGCATGGAATGGACAGAAGGCTGTTGACATATTCAGAAAAAACAGACCTGGAGAATTTGATGTTATTCTTATGGATATTATGATGCCTGTCATGAATGGATATGAAGCAGCAAAGATGATCCGCTCTCTGGACAGAGAGGATGCAAAAGTGATACCGATCATTGCGATGACAGCAAATGCGTTCACTGAGGACAGAATGAGAGCAAAGGAAGCAGGAATGGATGAACATATTGCAAAGCCTGTTGATGGAAAGTTATTAGTAAAAGCGATCAATGAGTTAGTAAAACATAATCAGGAGAAGTTATAATGAAAAAGAAAAAATGGAATAAGATACTTGCTGTGCTTTTGGCGATGGTGACAGCCGTATCACTTCTGTCTGGCTGCGGCGGGAAAAGTGCGGAAAAAGAAGATGCAGAAACCATCACAGTGTATTTATGGAGCACAAAGCTGTATGAAAAATATGCGCCATACATTCAGGAACAGCTTCCGGATATCAACGTTGAATTTGTAGTAGGCAATAATGATCTGGATTTCTATCGTTTTCTGAATGAAAACGGCGGATTGCCGGATATTATAACCTGCTGCAGGTTTTCCCTCCATGATGCAAGCCCCCTGAAGGACAGTCTGATGGATCTTTCCACAACCAATGCAGCAGGTGCTGTCTATGATACCTACCTTAACAATTTCAGAAATCAGGATGGCAGTGTAAACTGGCTTCCTGTGTGTGCAGATGCCCATGGCTTTGTAGTGAACAAAGATCTTTTTGAAAAGTATGATATTCCTCTTCCAACGGATTATGAAAGCTTCGTTTCTGCCTGCCAGGCATTTGATGAGGTGGGTATCCGTGGGTTTACTGCAGACTATTACTATGATTATACCTGTATGGAAACACTGCAGGGTCTGTCTGCATCAGAGCTGTCTTCTGTGGATGGACGTAAGTGGCGTACCATCTACAGTGACCCGGACAATACAAAGAGAGAAGGTCTGGACAGTACCGTCTGGCCGGAGGCTTTTGAACGTATGGAGCAGTTTATTCAGGATACAGGGCTGAGCCAGGATGATCTGGATATGAATTATGATGATGTGGTTGAGATGTACAAAAGTGGTAAGCTTGCCATGTATTTCGGCAGTTCTGCCGGTGTAAAAATGTTCCAGGATCAGGGCATTAACACAACATTCCTGCCATTCTTTCAGCAGAACGGCGAAAAGTGGCTGATGACTACACCATATTTCCAGATAGCTTTAAACCGTGACCTGACAAAGGATGAAACACGTCGGCAGAAAGCAATGAAGGTACTGAACACAATGCTTTCAGAGGATGCGCAGAACCGGATCATTTATGATGGGCAGGATCTGTTAAGCTATAGTCAGGATGTGGATTTCCGGCTTACGGAATATCTGAAGGATGTGAAACCTATGATCGAAGAAAACCATATGTATATCCGTATTGCGTCAAATGACTTTTTTTCCATTTCCAGGGATGTGGTGTCTAAGATGATCTCAGGAGAATATAATGCAGAGCAGGCTTATCAGTCATTTAATTCCCAGCTTCTTGAAGAAAAATCCACTTCTGAGGATATTGTGTTGGATTCAAAGAAAACTTATTCCAATCGTTTCCATACCAGCGGAGGCAATGAAGCCTATTCTGTTATGGCAAACACTTTGCGCGGTATTTATGGGACGGATGTGCTGATTGCAACAGGAAACAGCTTTACAGGAAATGTACTGAAGGCCGGTTATACAGAAAAAATGGCAGGCAACATGATTATGCCAAACGAGCTTTCCGCTTACAGCAGTGAGATGAGCGGGGCTGAACTGAAGGAAACTGTCAGAAACTTTGTGGAAGGCTACCGGGGTGGTTTCATTCCCTTTAACCGTGGCTCTCTGCCTGTTTTCAGTGGTATTTCTGTGGAAATTAAGGAAACGGATAATGGTTATACATTGAGTAAAGTTTCAAAGAATGGAAAACAGATTCAGGACAAGGATACTTTTACTGTGACCTGCCTTGCAGCACCACAACATATGGAAGCTTATCCGGCAGAGGAAAATATTGTATTTGATGGAGGGGATACCTCTGTGGAAGATACCTGGACAACATATGTTTCAGATGGTAATGCCATTCTTGCAGAGCCTGAAGACTACATTACTCTGAGGTGAGAAGAATGGATGTTAAGAATCATAATACAAACAGAAAGAAACGGGTTGCGAGAAAACGATGGAATACGGCAATTTTTATTGCCCTATTCGTTGGAATCCTTTTGACTGTTTTCCGATATTTTGAGTTTGTATCGAAGACTGTTTATGAGGAAAGTGTTTCTCACCTGACAGAAATTTTTCATCAGTCCGATAATATGCTAAGTGAGCTGACAAATAAGAATCTGACTTATCTCCATATATGGGGGGAATATCTGCAGAACACTTCCGATGAAAGTGAAATTCGTGAGTATATAGAGAAAGCACAGGAAGATGCAGGCTTTTTAGATTTTTATTTCCTGTCAGCGAACGGGAACTATAAGATGGCAACAGGTGAAACCGGGTATCTGGGATTGCAGGAAAATATTGAAGATGAGATCCGGCAGGGAAATGATGTGATAACCAATGCAACGGTTCCCGGAAAATCCCAGCTCCTTGTTTTTGCTACTCCCAGGCCTCATGGAAGTTATCAGGGCTTTGAATATGATGCCATTGCCATTGCCTATGAAAACTCTGATATCGTAAATGTGCTGAATATTTCTGCTTTCAATGGAAATGCCCAGAGTTATGTGGTTCATCCGGATGGCCGTGTTGTTGTGGATCATTCTTCTGAGGCATGGGGAGAGGTGTATAATTTCTTTGGGATTCTGAGAGAACATTCCAATATGTCTGAAAAAGAGATCCTTAAACTTTCAGAAGAGTTTAAGGAAGGACATACAGATGCAATGCTGATAAATCTGGAAGGAGAGGATTACTATCTGGTCTATGAGAAATCCAAACCTCAGGACTGGATCTTTCTGGGACTTATCCAGGCTGATATCGTCAATGCCAGTATGAATGCTCTACAGCGTAGTACTATGCTGCTTGTAAGTGCAGTAGCGGTGTGTATTGCCGGTCTTTTTATTGAAATTATTCTCCGGAAAAACAGGGTAAACCTGAAGAGAAAGGATACGGAGATCCTGTACAGGGACGAACTGTTTCAAAAGCTGTCAATGAATGTAGATGACGTTTTCCTGATGCTGGATGCAAAAACATATCAGGCAGATTACGTCAGTCCCAATGTGGAAAAACTGCTGGGAATTACAGTAGAACAGATTCGTAAAGATATTTGTGTCCTTGGGAAACTGCATCCCGGGGACGTTGAAGATCCGGAGAAGAAGTATCTGGAAGAAATCCAGGTTCATGAGCAGCAGGAATGGGATCTTGAATATGTTCATCAGAAAACAGGAGAACACCGCTGGTTTCATAACGTTGCAATGGGCAGCGAGGTAAACGGAAAAAAGAAATATATCCTGGTTCTGTCAGATCGTACCTCTGATAGAAAAATGAATCAGGCCCTTTCTGAGGCGGTCCGCGCTGCGGAGACTGCAAACAAGGCAAAGAGCACCTTCCTTTCCAATATGTCTCACGATATCCGTACACCAATGAATGCGATCATTGGTTTTACTACACTGGCTGTAAGCAACATTGATGATAAAGAAAGGGTTCGGGATTATCTGGGTAAGATTCTTTCTTCCAGTAATCATCTGCTCTCACTGATCAATGATATCCTGGATATGAGCCGTATTGAGAGCGGGAAAATCCATCTGGAAGAGACGGAAGTCAGTCTGTCAGAGGTTCTTCATGATCTGAAAACCATTATCAGCGGACAAATCCATGCGAAACAGTTAGAGCTTTACATGGATGTCATGGATGTTACCAATGAGGATGTTTATTGTGACAAGACCAGGCTGAATCAGGTACTGCTGAATCTTTTGTCCAATGCGATCAAGTTTACTCCTGCAGGCGGAACCGTTTCTGTCCGGCTGAGAGAGTATCCGGGTACACAGAGAGGCTGTGAACTGTACGAAATCCGGGTAAAGGATAACGGAATCGGCATGAGTCAGAAATTTGTACAGAAGATCTTTTCTCCTTTTGAGAGAGAGCGGACTTCCACTGTAAGCAGGACTCAGGGTACAGGACTGGGCATGGCTATCACCAAGAACATCGTGGATATGATGGGCGGAACCATTGAGGTTCAGACAGAACAGGGCAAAGGTACTGAATTTATTATCCGCCTGCCATTGCGGATCCAGCCTGAGAATCACCGTATAGAGAAAATCGCAGAACTGGAAGGTCTGAAGGCATTGGTAGTAGACGATGATTTCAATACCTGTGACAGTGTGACTAAGATGCTTGTAAAGGTTGGAATGCGTTCGGAATGGACACTTTCCGGTAAGGAGGCTGTTCTCCGTGCACGGCAGTCTGTGGAAATGGGTGATGCATTCCATGCTTATATCATTGACTGGCGTCTTCCGGATATGAACGGCATTGAAGTTACCCGTCAGATCCGTAGTCTTGGTGACGATACGCCGATCATTATCCTGACTGCTTATGACTGGTCAGATATTGAAGTGGAAGCCAGGGCAGCAGGGGTGACTGCATTCTGCTCCAAGCCTATGTTTATGTCAGATATCAGAGAGACTCTGATGGCTGCAATCGGCCAGAAGCAGGCTGAGGCAGAGGATAATATCCTTCCGGCAGCAGATTCAGATTTCAGAGACAGGCGCATACTGCTTGTGGAAGATAATGAACTGAACAGTGAAATTGCAGTAGCACTCCTTAGTGAATATGGTTTTCAGGTTGATACAGCGGAAGATGGAGCAGAGGCTGTGGAGAAGGTTAAGAATTCAAGACCAGGTGATTATGATCTGGTGCTTATGGATGTGCAGATGCCTGTAATGAACGGATATGAGGCTACTGAGCGGATTCGTTCACTGGATGATCCGGCACTGGCGGGAATTACGATCCTTGCCATGACTGCCAATGCTTTTGACGAAGACAGAAAGAAAGCACTGGCATGTGGTATGGATGGATTTCTATCCAAACCAATTGTTATAGAGGAATTGATCAGTACATTACAAAACAGTCTGGGGTAAGTTTTCTGTTTGAACTGTGATAATGGGATATGAAAAGTGGTTTGATGAAAGCAAGGAGGAGCAACGAATGATTTGTGGAATGACGTATTTTCAGATATGTCTGTATTTTCTTATTTATTCTTTTGGCGGCTGGGTTGTTGAAGTTATTTTTCATGCAGTAGCGTTGGGAAAAGTTATAAACAGAGGTTTCCTGAATGGACCGGTCTGCCCGGTATATGGATTTGGGGTGCTTTCTGTTTTTGCTTTGCTCAATACAATTCAGGGCAGCGGGCGTCAGATGAGTGATGGAATGATTTTTGTGTTTGGAATTGTTCTGGCAACTGCGGTGGAACTGGTTGCAGGCTGGCTGCTGGATGTGTGTTTCCATGCAAGATGGTGGGATTATTCAGATAAACCCTTTAATTTTCATGGCTACATTTGCCTGGAGTTTTCTCTGATCTGGGGACTGGCTATCGTTATGGTAGTAAAAGTTTTCCAGAAGTATGTAGAGGCACATGCGTTACATACACCTGCAACCTGGGAATGGATTGTGATAGCAGTTTTGTATGCTGTGTATCTGACAGATTTTATTGTGACCGTAGCAGTGATCCAGGGACTGAATAAAAAGCTTACCAGACTGGACAAGGTTCGCTCAGATCTGAGAATTGTAAGTGATAAACTAAGTGATACACTGGCTACGACTACGATTGGCACAGCACAGAAAGTGGGAGAAGGAAAGGTTCAGGCAACTCTTGCAGCAGCAGAATTGCGTGATGCAACTGCCGCACAGCGAGAAAAATCTATCGAAATGCTTCGTATAAAAAGAGCGGAGCTTCAGGCTCAGTTTGAGGAACTGTCCAGTTCTATTACCAATCATACCGTTGTCGGTCAGGGGCGTATCATCAAGGCATTTCCGAAGATGCAGCACAGAGACTATTCCGAACTGATTCAGGAGCTGAAAAAGAGATTAAAATAGATTAAAATGCAGAGGGAGGCTTCAGGTGAACAGACAGGCAGTACAAACCTTAAAGACTTATTTTGGATATGATACATTCAGAGAAGGGCAGGAGAGTGTTGTGGAGTCCATTCTGGAACACCGGGATGTGCTTGCAATCATGCCGACAGGAGCCGGAAAATCCATCTGTTATCAGGTACCGGCACTGATGCTGTCAGGAATTACGATTGTAATTTCTCCTCTGATCTCACTGATGCAGGATCAGGTAAAGGCTTTGAATGAAGCGGGAATACATGCCGCATTTATCAATTCTTCACTGTCGGAAAGTCAGATTAGCAAGGCGTTGTACCTGGCAGCAGGAGGAAGATACAAAATTATTTATGTTGCACCGGAACGTCTGGAAAATTATGAGTTTCTGGAATTTGCCAGACAGGTGGAGATTTCCATGGTGACAGTGGATGAGGCACATTGTATTTCACAGTGGGGCCAGGATTTCAGACCAAGCTATGTCAAAATCGTAGACTTTGTAAAAAATCTTCCCGGTCGTCCGATCGTCAGTGCTTTTACCGCAACTGCAACAGAGGAAGTAAAGAACGACATTCTCTGTACTTTAAATCTGGAAGATCCGAAAGTAGTGATCACCGGGTTTGATAGAAAGAATTTATATTACAGCGTGGAAAATATCCGGCGAAAAGACGATTTTGTGATGGATTACATAGACAGACATCCAACAGAGAGCGGGATTATTTATTGCTCTACAAGAAAAAATGTGGACAATCTTTTTGAACTGCTTTTCCAAAAAGGAGTTGCTGTTACCAGATATCATGCAGGACTGAATAATGAAACCAGAAAAAAGAATCAGGATGATTTCATTTACGACAGAACCCCCGTTATTATTGCAACAAATGCATTTGGAATGGGGATTGATAAATCCAATGTGAGATATGTGATCCATTACAATATGCCGCAGAGTATGGAGAATTATTATCAGGAGGCAGGACGTGCAGGGCGTGATGGAGAGAATTCCCAGTGTGTTCTATTGTTTTCTGCACAGGATGTTATGATCGACCGAATGCTTCTGGATAACAAAGATTTTTCCGATGTGGATGAAGAGGATGAATTTCTCATTCGTCAGCGGGATATACGAAGGCTTCAGATCATGGAAGGATATTGTAAAACAACAGGATGTCTGCGAAATTATATTCTGGAGTATTTCGGTGAAAAGACCTTCGGTCCCTGTGATAATTGTGGAAATTGTCACAGAGAATACCATGAGACAGATATGACCAGAGAGGCGAAGTGGGTAGTGAACTGTGTGGCTGAGACGAGAGGAAGGTATGGACTGACAATTGTGCTTGGTACTCTGCTGGGGGCTAAGAGAGCCCGGTTGAGGGAGCTTGGAGCAGATAAGTATAAATCTTATGGAGCATTGAATGATCACAGTGAGGCAGAACTCAGGGCACTGATCAGCCAGATGACTGAGATGGGATATCTCTATCAGACACAGGAACGTTACAGTGTGCTGAAACTGGGCGATATTTCTCCGCTAAGAGATGAAAATACTCACGTGATCATGCGTACTTACGAGGAAAAAGAACCGGATAAAAAGAAAAAGCCCCAGAAATCTGTCAGAAAACGCAGCACAGATGCGCTTACGGCAGCAGGTTACGATTTATTTGAAGCCCTGCGGAAACTTCGTCTGGAAATTGCAAAAGAGGAAGCCATGCCTCCATATATCGTGTTCAGTGATAAGACGCTGATAGATATGTGCATCAAATGTCCGTCAAATGAAGAAGAAATGCTGGAGGTTTCCGGTGTGGGCGAGAATAAGCTAAAGAAATACGGTCAGAGATTTCTGGAAGAGATACAGAAGTTCTGCCTGGAACGTCCGAATGCGGTTTTGAGTATGTCGGAAGATGAAAATGGTAATCCCTGAGAACAAAGGTTGGAAAACAGATGAATATAGAAAAATATACGGAAGAATTAATCACATTGAGACATTACTTTCATCAACATCCGGAGCTGGCACTTCAGGAAGTGGAGACGTCTGCATATATCCGGAAATATCTGGAGAAACTGGGATATGAGATTGTGCCGATAGAACCTACAGGATTGATCGCGGAACTTCCATCTCTGAGAAACAGGGAGAAACTGGTTGTACTCAGGGCGGAGATGGATGCATTGCCCATACAGGAGCAGACAAATCTGCCATATGCATCAGTAAATCAGGGATGTATGCATGCCTGCGGTCACGATATGATCCTGGCAGCAGCACTGATCCTTGCAAAAATTGTGGCAGAAGAGCAAAGAATGCAGGAAAATTTTCCGGTCAGACTCCGGTTCCTTTTTGAACCTGCAGAGGAGATTGGTGAAGGTGCAAAAAGAATGCTTCAGGCCGGAGCATTAGAGAATCCGAAAGCAGATGCATTTCTGATGTTTCATTACGCAGCGGACATGACATTTGGAATGGCAGTGCATCAGGGACAGGCATCTTCCATGATCAACAGTATGCAGATTCATGTTCATGGAAAATCCAGTCACTGGTGTGAAGCGGATAAGGGGATTGATGCAATTTATGCAGCTGCTCAAGTGATAAGTGCTATTCATGATCTGAATGAAAGTTTTGGAAAACAGCATCCGGACGCAGGAAAATATATTGTGGGTACGGGTACGATCCATGGCGGTGAATATACGAATATTATTGCAGACCATGTGGTATTAAACGGAAATATACGCGCAGTTCATGAAGAAACTTACATGGCACTTGAGCACGAGCTGGAGAGAAATCTGCAGGAAATTGAAAAGCAGACTGGCACACAGATCCGTATGGAATTTCCCAAAAATCCGGTATATGCGTTTGCCAATGATGAGGAACTTACAGAGACAGCAAAGGTAGTGGGTGCAGAAGTATTCGGAGATAAATTTGTTCTGGAAGGAGAAGATGAGTTGTTTCTTTCCGGTGACAACGCATACAGATATTTTAGAGAAACCAGAGGACTTTTCACAGTATTTCTTGCGGGAATACCAGGAGAGAATCATCCTCTGCATCATCCGAAATTTCAATTGGATGAGAGAATACTGCCGTACAGCGTGGAGACATTGTATAAGATTATAACTACATTATGAAAAAAATTACCAAAAGGACTTGAAAACTAGATTAAAATAGTATAATATAAAAACATAAACAAATTAAGAATGCATAGCAACTATAACTTATTAACGTTGAGTGACAGCAGATTGCTGAATAGTAACGGACAGACGATATACTATAAAGAAAGAATTGAGGGCAGAAATATGAAGATTACAGATACCATTAAATATGTCGGAGTGAATGACCATCAGGTAGATTTGTTTGAGGGACAGTATGCAGTGCCAAACGGAATGGCATATAATTCCTATGTGATTCTGGATGACAAAGTTGCAGTTATGGATACTGTAGATGCCAATTTCAAACATGAATGGCTGGATAATCTTGAACAGGCACTGGGCGGACGTAAGCCGGACTATCTGATCGTTCAGCATATGGAGCCTGACCATGCAGCAAATGTAGCGAACTTTCTGGAAGTATATCCCGGCACTACAGTAGTAGCCAATGCGAAGACATTTGTAATGATCAAGAATTTCTTCGGACTGGATCTGGAAGGGCAGAAACTGGAAGTAGAGAATGGTTCTACACTGAGTCTGGGAAATCACAATCTTACTTTTGTATTTGCGCCAATGGTACATTGGCCGGAGGTTATGGTGACTTATGACAGCACAGATAAAGTTCTTTTTTCAGCAGATGGATTTGGTAAGTTCGGTGCTCTGGATGTGGAAGAAAACTGGGATGATGAAGCAAGAAGATACTTTATCGGTATTGTTGGTAAATATGGCGCACAGGTACAGAGACTTCTGAAAGTAGCAGCTACTCTGGATATTCAGATCATCTGTCCGTTACATGGTCCGGTACTTACAGAAAATTTGGGACATTATATCAGCCTCTATGATACCTGGTCCTCTTACACACCGGAGGAAGAAGGAATCGTAGTTGCATATACTTCTGTATACGGACATACCAAAGAAGCAGTCAATCAGTTTGTGGAGAAATTAAAGAGCAAGGGATGTCCGAAAGTAGTTGTTTATGATCTGGCAAGAGATGATATGTCTCAGGCACTCAGTGATGCATTCCGTTACAGTAAGCTGGTACTGGCAACAACTACCTATAATGCAGGAATCTATCCGTTTATGAATGACTTTATTACCCGTCTGGCAGAGCATAATTTCCAGAACCGCACAGTGGGCCTTATTGAAAACGGTTCCTGGGCACCTCTGGCAGCAAAAGTAATGAAAAATATGCTTTCTGAATGCAAGAAGATCAACTGGCTGGACACCACAGTGAAGATTATGTCCGCAGTAAATCAGGAAAACAGAGATCAGATGGAAGCGATGGCTTCCGAGCTTTGTAAGGAATATATTGCAAAGAATGATGAACTGGCAAATAAAAATGATATGACAGCATTATTCCGTATTGGTTATGGTCTCTATGTAGTGACATCAAATGACGGTAAAAAGGATAACGGACTGATCGTCAATACAGTTACCCAGCTGACAGACTCTCCGTTCCGCGTTGCAGTTAATATCAATAAGACAAATTATTCTCACCATGTTATCAAGCAGACAGGGGTGATGAATGTAAACTGTCTCTCTGTAGAAGCTCCGTTCTCTGTATTTGAACAGTTTGGTTTCCAGAGTGGAAGAAGCGTGGATAAATTTGCGGGACAGAAGGTGAATCGTTCTGATAACGGACTGATATTCCTGGACAAATATATCAACGCATTTATGTCCCTGAAAGTAGAGCAGTATGTAGATCTGGGAACTCACGGAATGTTCATCTGCAGTGTGACAGAAGCCCGCGTGGTAAGTGACCAGGAGACAATGAGCTACACCTATTATCAGAAAAATGTAAAACCGAAACCTGAAACAGAAGGTAAGAAAGGATTTGTATGTAAAGTCTGTGGATATATCTACGAAGGTGATGAACTTCCGGAAGATTATATCTGTCCATTGTGTAAACATGGAGCTGTAGACTTCGAGCCGATTGGATGAAAGATTTCTCTTGTTAAACTGCTAAAGAGTGACATTCTGTTATATGAATAATTGTTGAGATTTCAGAGTGATCTGATTGATAAAATAAAAAATAGAGATTGTCAGTGGTTAAATTGCTGGCAATCTCTATTTTGCTCCAATATGGTACTATTATTAAATGCAGAAAATAGTACAATTACAGTTGTATTGTAAGGATGAATAGACGATGGGATATTAATAGAAACATTATGGGATGTAAAGAAATTTTGATAGACGAATTCAATAGCAATATGTTACACTTTATAAAAGTTAGAATTTAATATATCAAAATATAAAGGGAAGTGTGTCTATTGAAACAAATTAAAAAGAAACTTTCAAAAAGAATATATTGGAATATTATGAACTTTCTGAGCATTATGATGAAATAAAAATGTGGTATGACGGATATCGGTTTGGAAATGTAGAGGTTTATTGTCCCTGGGATGTGATAAATTATTGTGACGAATTGCGTATAAATAATATGGCGCAGCCACAGAATTACTGGTCTAATACCAGCAGTAATGAAGCGGTAAAACGTTTTATTCAGGAGACTGATAAGGGAACGGTCAGAAAGGAAATTGAGAAACTGATAGCAGGAGAAACAATTGTAAAGGAGATTCATCAGGAACTGACATATCAGGATATGTATGCTTCGATTGAAAACCTGTGGAGTGTTCTTTTTACTACGGGATATCTCACACAGACCGGAAGAAAAGATGCAAATACGTTCATGCTTACCATTCCTAATATGGAAATACGTAATATTTTTCTGACACAGATTATGGAATATTTTAAGAAAACTGTTTCTGAGAATGGAGAAGCACTTGAAAAATTCTGTAATGCACTAAAAGATGGAAATTCCGAAGTGGTAGAACAAAGTTTGAACAATTATCTGAAAAGAACCATCAGTATTCGGGATACCTTTGTAAAAAAACAGATGAAAGAGAATTTTTATCATGGGATTTTACTTGGAATTCTTGGATTTCAGCAGAACTGGAGTGTGTCATCAAATAAAGAATCAGGTGATGGATACAGTGATATTCTGATAGAAACAGAAGATCAGGAAACAGGAATCATTATAGAAATAAAATATGCCGAAACAGGGAATCTGGAAGCTGTCAGTGAAGAGGCATTAAAACAGATAGAAGACAGACGATACGAGGAGCAGCTGCTGGAAGAGGGAGTAGAGCATATTTTGAAATATGGTATTGCATTTTACAAAAAGAAATGCAAAGTAATGGCAGTCAAATAAATGAAAAACAAATACAAAAAAGCAGCAGAACCATTGAGGGATAGTGATTCAATGGTTCTGCTTTTTACTGTCTGTATTGATGAAGTTGCTTAATGTAACTGGAACACAACAGTTTCGTAAGGTTTGAGTACAAGTGTTCCAATTCCGTATTCAACTTCATTTTCTCCGTAATTGGAAATGATTACGGGAGTGTTGCACGGTAATTCAATATCTTCAGCGCCATAATGGAATTTCTGCATGGATGCAGAAAAATTATGCACTGCCAGCCATGTCTCATTCTGCCAGCTTCTGGTGTAGGCAATAATCGGTCCCTCTTCCGGACAGCAGAGTTTGAAATCTCCATGAGCCATTATCGGGTGTTTTTTGCGTAGTGCGATAAGATTCTGGTAGAATCTGAAAACAGAACAGTCATCATTCATCTGGCTTTCTGCGTTAATGAGTTTGTAGTTTGGATTGACACCCAGCCACGGAGTATGCTCAGAAAATCCGCCGTTTGGGCTGTCGTTCCACTGCATAGGCGTTCTTGCATTATCACGGCTGATACTTCTGGATTCTGCCAGTGCTTCTTCAGGAGAAGCTCCCTGTTCGATCATGGTTTTATAATAATTGCGGGTATCAATGTCATCGTAATCATCGATAGATGGGAAGGCAACATTGGTCATTCCCAATTCTTCACCCTGGAAAACAAAGGGGGTACCGGGAAGTGTGTGCAGATAACATGCCAGCATTTTTGCAGATTCTGACCAGAATTCTCTGTCATTTCCGTAAAGGGAAACCTGACGCGGTTTGTCGTGATTACTTAAAAATCTTGCCCACCATCCGTCTTTTTTCAAGATTTCATAATCTTTCTTAAGATCACGTTTCATTTTCTCTGGTGACCATGTCTGGATTTCAACAATCGGAGGGACAAATGGAATAGCCATGTTAAATTCTTTGCTTGCTGCGCTGGAATAGTTGATGGCATCCTGTTCATTGTTGATATTAACTTCTCCTACACTCATCAGATTGTCGGGAGTCATTGTTTCTGCAACCATTTCACGGATGTAGCGGTGGGTTCCCTCCAGATTTACACACGCTACAGTACCAATGGGTTCATTCATATCTGCACGTCCGTCCAGTCCTTTGTCAAGATAACTGATGGCATCAATGCGATATCCGTCAACACCTTTCTCATTCCAGAAACGGATAATATCAAAAATTTTCTCTTTAGTTTCCGGATTATCCCAGTTCAGATCCGGTTGTTCTTTAGCAAAGAAATGGAGATAGTATTGTCCACGTTCAGGAACATATTCCCAGGCACTTCCGCCAAATACGGACATCCAGCAGTTGGGTGCGCCTCCGTCCGGTGCAGGATCACGCCAGATATAGTAATCACTGTAAGGATTATTGCGGGATTTCTTTGATTCCCGGAACCATTTATGTTTATCTGAAGAATGGTTCAGAACCAGATCCATGATAATGGCGATACCTCGTTCATGCGCACCATCGCGGAAAGCATCCCAGTCTTCCATAGTTCCGAATTCTTCCATGATCGCGAAGTAATCAGAAATATCGTAACCGTTATCCACATTCGGAGAAGCATAGACAGGAGACATCCATACTGCATTGATGCCAAGCTCCTTCAGATAATCCAGCTTCTCAATCATTCCCTTCAGGTCACCGATTCCATCATTGTTGCCATCTTTAAAACTTCTTGGGTAAATCTGGTAGATCACCAGATCTTTATACCAGTCTTTTTTGTGTTTCATATGTACATCCTTTCGTCTTTTTGCATAAATAAACTCTGAAATTATTATATTGTATTGTGCAAAAAAACGCAATGAAGAAAACGAGATTATTTTTGATAATAGTAACACACGTGTTACTGTTCACATTCCACTATCCCGCGAGGTGTTTTGGCATGAATATGCCAAAATCCCGAGACATACAA
>OGRT01000281.1_pt1 | contig 60235 bp, 55 predicted proteins | sample 1553581 | NCBI WGS metagenome assembly OGRT01 (sample SAMEA2580113, study PRJEB22360) | human gut metagenome | biome: human gut; feature: human-associated habitat; material: faeces | place: Denmark | collected 2008/2010
CACTGATCCGTCAGATGACATTTCTTACCTCACTTTCCACAATGTTATATTTTAGGAACTCAGGAATTGCATGTTTAACTGCATCTTCTTTCACACTATCATCGCTCAGTACACTTGCTGTAATAAGAATACCTACCGGATATATCATTTTCTGCATCTTTTGCTGTCTTAAATCATCATAATCATTACAAATAGGCACATTGTTTTCTCGACTGATATAATCTACCATTGCTAATAGATAAAAGCTCTCTGGATACCATTTTTTATCATAATACTGTCGTATCATGTCTTCTTTCAGTGTCTCTATCAAAAAATCAATATCGCCCTGTTCTTTTAACCGATGGCATACATTACTTTTGAATAATTCAAAACTACAACGTTTTTCCATTTCCCACCTCTTTCTGAGAATATAACCACCATTTATAAACAGTTTTTTTATCAAGTCCTGTTTCACGGATACAATCAACTTTCCTGCCCTCTGGATGAGCTGACCGCCATTCATAAACAATCATTGATTTGTCTGGTCTGCCGTTATTATCCGTCCACTTTGTCCCTTTCATTCGTTGTCGAATATCTCTTGAAAACCTTGCAAGTTCCAAATGATCTTTTTGCTTTAATCGTTTTTCTTTTTCTCTATGACTTGCTGGAATCGACACTTTTGTTTGTTTCTCAATCCACTCACGACTCGCCATAGTACTCAAGAGTTTGTGATCTGCCTGCAACGCTTTCAATGCGTCTTTTACATCCTCACGCGTAAAATGATTGCTCTCGTCATCTGTAAGAGACTCTAGGTGATCCAGAAACGAATAGGCATCTTTTCTAATCTGTTTTTCTGGTATGCCACACTTTAAGCCGTAAGCACACAATGCCATAATTGAAAAATATCTACCACCTACTTTCACGTTAGTCGTGATTTTGGCTTTCCACCACTCATAGAGTGCTTCATTGCAAGTCCATGTGCCTTTCTTTTTAGGTTGTCCTTCAACGATCCGCGTTTGATACCACTCTGGATATAATTCCTTTGCTTTCTCTATAGGTAACCGCTTAACATCCTTTGGTCTCGGCTTCACTGTCAACACAGACAAGTCAACCTCACAATTTGGTATGCTTGCCTTTATATCTCCCAACGTGTAGCGATTATTTGAGAGCTTGTAAGCTCTTACCGGATAAGCTGCGCCCAACTTGCTTTGCGATCCAACACATCTAAAACCTTGATAGATTCCTGTTATATCAGGATCATCTGGCTTCAAGCTACTCGTATCATTCCAGAGCCGCCTTATAAAACACTCCTTCAAATCTGCTAACGTACTTTCCAAATTGTGATAGAGCTGCACTGGTTCTTTGAGAAAGTAGTAAGCATGTACCCCCTTTCCAGAGCTTACTAGGTAGGTTGGGCAAAGCTGCACACCGTTTCCGAACTGCTTCAAAAGGTTCTTAAGCTGTTGAACTCCCACATAGTCAATATCAATAGCCACTGCATACAGCTCATGAGCATTTTGCTTTTTGTGAGTCTTTCCGTAAAAAGCGATAGGCGGCACCAACCCAAACTCATCACCAATCACTTTATCAAGCATCTGCAAACTGTCATCCACAATCCATTGTCTCGTTCTGCCCCTACCAGATGGTCGAATCTGAGTCGCTATCACATTACCTTTACCATCACGTTCCGTACTCTGCAAACTCCCTTTGGGAAACAACTCTCGATAAAACTCTTTTGGACAAACCTCTAAAATTTTTCGTTCCCTCATAAGCTCCTCTTTCGCCTTGTATTCCCTAACCCAATCTACTTCATTTTTACCACTCTCAGACATACTTACAACCCCCTACGCATAATATAGTAAAGTATATTAGATATATACTACTAGGCTTCGCCTTCACCGCTAATCTTATCAATATATTTTTTCCACCTTTGTTGCATTGTAGTATAAAATTTTATCATTTTATTGTCAATAGTTTTGCAAACCTTTTTTGTCACTTTTCCCTTATTTTCCTTGCTATTCTTATCAATTTCTTTTTCCATATTTTAAATTATACATCATCTCATCGTTGATAGCTTTGCATCAAATTTTCATTTTTTCTCATAATTATTTTGATACGAAGCCTTAATATACCTTGCAATTGTGGCTGATGGTATACATAATTCTTTTGATATTTTCCTGATACTCAATCCGTCTTTATGCAGTTTCTCAATCTGTTTAGCATATTCGATATACGCACGTTTACGTCCTGCACCAAACGGATTCTTATCAGTTTTGACGGTTTTGTTTTTGTCTTGCGATTCCTTCAGTTGCCGTTCCAAATCTTCATACATGGCTACTAGTTCGCCATATCGTTGCCTATTCTTCTCGATCTGATCTTGGCGATCTTTAGCTACTCTTTTCCATTGCTCACGATCACGAAGCAGGCTCTGATACATCGGCGAGTCGCTAACATCATGCTTTGCATTAAGTTTACTATTTAATGCCAATGCATCGGCTATTGCAGCATCGCGTTGGTTGATTGCCTGTGCCAGCTCTGTCTCTAATCGTGCGATCTTTTCTTTCTGCGTTTCTCTTGCCATTTTTTGCTCCTCCCTGTTTCATAATTATTTTGATACACGCATCATACCATTTGATCTAGTATTTTGTCAAGTGGTATGATGATCTCAGCCTAAATATAGGCTGAGATCAAAAAAATTCATCAAAATCAGTTTTCTTCTTCATCTTGCCAATGTCCCCACAAATATCGGCTTCTCAAATAATTTGCATGATCTGGTGTAATTGCTCCATCATCAATTTCTGCACCGTTGATACTTCCGTATAGTTCACCCCAATAGCAATCCAATAGATTTGAGTTTGTACGCAATCCTTCTTTGTACATGTCTAAATCATGTTGCAAATATTCTGGTAGCCCATGTTCATATTCATAAATTTCCTTCATTCTCTTATACCTCCTTGTCCTGCTGAGATCAGCCTATATTCAAGCTGATCTCAAAAAAAAAGTCATCAAAATCAGCCCTCGTGATGTAGCCGATCAGCCCTTGTGACTTAATCTCAACCCATTCATCTCCAATAGCGTTAACCTGCACTGCCCTGCCATCCATCACATATTTCGCCATTTGCTGATGCTCTACATCATATACCATAACTCTATTGCTACACAAATACCAATTCGCTTCGTTTGCTTCATCTATGACCGCCTGCAATGTTTTTTTCTGCTGCACCGTCTTATTGGTACATATATTGCATACTGCCATGACACAAGCTAGTACCGCACATATTCCAAATACCTTTATGCCAATTTTCCGTACAAGCCGTGTATTTGCCTTTTTAAGCGTTTCTAGCTTTTCAGCATATATTTTATCAAGTTTATCTTCGAAATCCATTTGACGCGCTTTTAGAGCCTTTTCAGCCTGCATCGTATATTCTTTTAGTTCTCTGTCAAAGTTTTTTTCTCTCTTATCGCATTCGTTTTCCCGTCTTGCTAAATACTCCTCCTGCGCTTTAGAAGTCCATCTCTGCTGCTTCACTTCGTTCATTTCGTTTTCCAAATTCTTGTTCTTTTTTAACAGTTCGTCTTCTCGCTTGGTAGCCATACTGTTTAACTCTTGCTTCTGCTTGTTCAGAGACACAATCTGATTGCTTTTCTTTTGAAGCTCGTTCTTGAGCTTCAAGTTTTCGGAGGAAGTCATCTGTATCTGATTGCGCAGTTGTTCGTTCTCCGTCTGTAATTCCTCCAACAGATTTAGCAGCTTCTCTTCTTCTGAGTAACTCTCTGATTCGTTCATTGCGTTCTTCTCCCTTTTCTTGTTCTTTCAGTTTCTGAATTTCTTCGTCAAACACTTTCAGCTGTTCCTGCACCTGTGTCCATAACTTATTATGTTCTTTGATATCCCGATTGATCTGGCAGCGATCTGAAGCCTTTCCAGACGCTTCTATCGCCCTCGCCTCATACCCTTCATGTATTGTTGGCTCTTGATCTATTCCACGTGTCTCATAGCTTCTATGGTCAATTTGATGCTTCTGGTCAAGATACTGATTGCATACTTCCGCCCAGGATGCTCTCATGTTCTGAAGAACTTCTTTTTTGTCCAGCAAATTTTGTTCAGCATTGACTCTCTTCCATTGTTTCCGGTTTCTTTTGTCTACCTTCTGTTTTCCTGTCTTTGAGTCAATGATTGGAATGCGTGCGCCTTGTCCATCCAATACATATTCCATTTTCCTCTTTGCTGTCCATTCCCCTGTTTTCCTGTCAAGCTGTCGATTTGCTATCAAAATGTGCGCATGTGGATTCTTATTCTCTTTGTCGTGATGAATAGCATAGCTGCACGCATAACCTCGTGACGTGATCTGCTTTTCAATAAATTCATCGACTGCTTTTTTCTGCATTGTAAAATCAAATTCTTTTGGCAATGCCACCATAATCTTTTTTGCAGTCCTTGCATTTTCAGCAACTTCGTACTTTTCAATAGCATTAAATAAAACCTTAGGATCTTGGAACTCCTTTGGCGCTCCTTCTGGCAGTAATGTTCCTGTCAACATAACACGTTCTTCTCTTCCATAGCTGAAAGTCATTCCTAATCGCTCATCCACAATTTTCTCAGCTGAGATATATGAAAGTGTTGCACATGCTGATGAACCTTTTGCCCTCGATACATTAGAGATATTGCAACTGTATATTGCCATTGTCATTTCCTCACTTTTGAAAACAATAATTTGCAAAGGCTTTGCCTTTGCTCCTCGAAGAGCGCACGTCATGCAACCTATGGTTGCGTGTAAGTGCGCCCTTAACAAAGTTAAGGGATCTTGCAATGACTATATCATGTCTTTTTTTTTACGTCAATATGTGCTATACTGAAATTAACTAAAACACTAAAAAGGAGATTTCTTATTATGATAACCGCAGAAGAAAAACTTGCAAAATTAAGAGAAAAACAAGCGCAGCTTAAAGCACAAGAGAAAAAAATTATTGCTCAAGAAAACGCTAAAGCACGAAAAGCAAGAACCAAACGCTTAATTGAAATCGGTGCTGCTGCGGAGTCTATTCTTGGACGACCTTTTCAAGATAATGATTTGCAGAAATTTTTAAACTTTTTAAAACAACAAGAAACTAATGGAAATTATTATTCTAAAGCAATGAACAACACTGATTTGCAGTAATTCTAGTTATCCGGTGATTTACCTTTTGCATCTTATTTGTTGTTATGTATGATACTCCCGCGCGCATTCTGACGAACAGGCTGGGGAGTATCATTTCCAAGGCATTTTCTTAAAAATCTGTCTCTTGCACATCCGCTTCCGACTTAACAATCGGTTCTAACTCAATAATCATATATTGATCTAGCAGCTCCGTCTCTTCTGCCGGAATCATCTGCACAGTAGGCATCACAAGAGATACTGTCAATGCTGTAACTGCTAAACCGCTAATTCTTTTATCGCTCAATTTCTTCATCTTGCTCCTCCTCTTCCTGCTTTTCTATGACATTTCTACCAACCGTTTTTTTGCTTTTATTCTGTGTCTTCTTAATAAGGTCTTCGGTTCTATAGCTATGATAGCCTTCATATTCATAACTATGATCAACACCCTTCATGAACATCTCTCGATCATCAATTTGATCGGTTAATGCGTTTTGAAGAAGCACCTTTATCTCTATATCTTTGATAGGACTTCTCTCCATTGCCAGAAGGTAATCTTCTTTATCAACTTTGCTCCAATCAACGACTCTTCCAAGTTTCCTTTTTAAAATCTGATCCAGCCAAATACGGGTACTTCGTCCATTTCCCTCTCGAAACGGATGCGCAATATTCATTTCAACATACTTTTCCACAATTTCATCAAATGTAGACTGTGGCATTTTTTCAACATTTTTCAACGCTGCATCCAAATACATGACTGGTGCAAATCGAAAATTTCCTTTTGCAATATTAACCGTTCTCGTTTGACCTGCAAATTCATAAATATCACAAAATAGATAATTGTGAATCGCCTGCAATGCCTTATAGCTTCCGGGAATCATTTCATCAAGCATTCCACTTTCAAACATCTCTGCTGCTTTTCTTTTACTGATTCGCTCCTCTTCTCTCGCCAATTCTGTAGAATTAGTAATTCCCAGTTTATTTTTTAATGCTGCCATTTTTCACTCATCCTTCCGTGTCCGATTCGGACACACTCTCTGTTTCCTGCTCCAAAAGCGTATCCAAAATCAACCATCTTCCACATCCTGTCGATTCATAGGATACTGCTCCATCAGTTACTTCCAACGCTTCTGAAACCAACTCACCATCTGCATTTAAACGATACAGTATGACGCTTGCATCCGGTTCAACATTCAAAGTAAATGTAATCTCCCCTGTTGGAGTAACTCTTTCCCCATTTTGATATGCCTGCGCGTCTGTGATCTCGAAGTCCTTTACCTGCACATCAGGGATCACATTTTCCAACAACAAACCGATAATCGGATCATTCGAACTAACCTGCTTGTACGCAAATTCTACGTTTTCTTCAAAACCAATGATTTCTGGCATTTCCTCCGACTGTGTTTCACCTGTCTGCATCTCTGTATCTGATTCAGATATGCTTTCCTCTGACAGTTCTTCCTTCGTTTCTTCTACCTGATCCGATGGATCAGCTAACTCTATGATAATGGTCTGTGCGCCATCTGGTTTATCCTGGCATCCTGCCATCCATGTACATCCAACCAAACCAATTAGACTACAAATCAATGTTTTCCTCATCCTGCTCCTCCTTATCTTCTTCCAGCGGTACGATTGCTAATCGGTATCCTACTGGCACTAACAGCTTATTCATTGCTCGGACAGTTGGCATCAGCTTTCCCTTTTCATAGCGATTAATCGCTGATCGAGACATACCCGTGATTCTCTCCAGTTCAGATTGACTGACACCACTTTCTTTCCTAATCCTGCTGTAATATTCCATTAGCCGTTCAATTAGCTCTTCTACAAAAATTTCATTTTCTTCCATGACAATCCCTCCTAACCATAGTGTAGCTTATAAGCCTCACGTTGTCAAGAGACATTTTCACCAAAGCTGGAAAAAGCACTGTCGTTTCCGACAATGCTCCTTCACCCGCTTTGGTTCGCATCCACTTAATACAATTATACTATACAACAACTATTTCCTGCCATCAAGGACAAAATCCTGCCACGAACTGCCAAAAAATGCCTTTTTCTGCCAATCCTGCCAAACTATTGACTTTGGTATTTGTATGTGATATAATCTTTATCTTTTTTCAAAATCCAATATGTAAATTTTTCCGCTTTTTATTCCTTGTTAAATTTTATTTTCCCGCTTGCGGGATTAAGACTTCCGCTTTTCTTTTTTATCCGGGTTGATCTTTATCCAACTTGCTTTTCTCATTTATTTTTCGATTTCATTTTAACCTTCCTCGAAGCCACAGGAAGTTTTTTTCTAATATGCTAGGCATAGCCTAAGCGCTTAATTGCAATAGGTATAATTTTCTTTCTATAGGAAAGGAAGGATAAAGAAAAAAGGAATAAATATACACTGTAGACTCTCAGCTTAAAAGCCTTAATTTTACTTATATTCTTTAAATTTTAAAAGGTGCAACATTAGAATAAAGTTATCCACATTTAACCATGAAATTAGAATGGTTATTTTTTTTAATGCGCAAAATTAGAATGGTTTCTGAAAATGTACCCCAAAATTAGAATGACTTTTTTGCCTAAATGCAGCCCTTTCCCCCTTCGAGATTGAACTGCATCCACTCTGTCTCCTCTTTCTTTATAATATTTCCTTAAATCTATGTTTTACTGTACGCAAAAAAGACTGTCTTCATTCAGGCAGCCTATTTAAGCCTATATTCTCTTTACCTTACATCACTGGCATCATATCGTCTAACTTTTTCAATGACTTTTTTATGAAATTATCATTAAAGTCATTTGCTTTCTTGTAAAAGTTTGCGATTTCCAATCGTAAAATCTTGTGTATGTATTTAGGATTCAGTTTGCCAGTCATTCCTCCCTCTTTTGCAGCCTTACCAATTAAATATCCAAATAAATCCGAAGGTAATTTACCTGCTTCCTGCATGGCTTTAATATCTTTACGATACTGCTTTGCTAGCTCTGCTGTATCCTTCTTTGCCTGCTCGTCTTCTTTGATTTTGTTTCGGTTGCAAGCTGCATGTACTTGCTGTCCATACTCCAACTCTGTATCTTTAGCGGCTCTCCAGTCTCTATCCACAATCTCTCGACGAATAGTGATGAGATACATTCCATCCTTGATGCCGATGTAAAACAATGCTTTAAGTGCTGTAAGATACTCTTTCAAGGCACGAAGCTTACATCCAAGAAGCTGTGTCATCTTCTTTCGGAAGTTTTGTTTCGCTTCTTTATATGTTCTTTGACCGGATCTGCAATAGATCAGCAAGCGCATTGCCATAATTTTTTCATTTACTTTCAATTTTTGGAATTTTTTCGACGCGAATAGACCATCTGCAACAGACAGATAGCCTTCTTTTTTTACTTCTTCGATATTGCTACAGTCATTACCTACGATCTGTATATCCCAATCAATGTGATCTGCTTTCCATAAGGTGATTAAGCCACAGTCACGCAACTTATACACCCCCGAATAAAAAGTCTGATATGATAGATCCAGCGCAGCACAAATATCTTTATAATATACGCCTGATACTGTGCCAATATCGGTTTGATATTGGCACAAATATAGAAAAATGCTTAATTCAGAGTTCGTCAACTTTGCCCCCTCTAATTTCTTCACAATGCCTGCGCGGATCTTTCTCATTTGTTTATCACTCCTTTCCTTTTATTTTGCTTTTTGAGCCGTTGTACTGTCAAAGCGATTAGATTCATACCATGCCTTAATTGTTTCTAATCCTTGCTTTCTCAAGCGATGGATCGTTCGCTCCGACAAGCCTGGGCGCTCAATTTCTTTGTAAAACTTGCGGTTAATATACAGCTCTCTTAAAACACTTTTTTGTTTTTGTGGCAAATGCAAGTAGCACAGATGAATCTGCTGCACCTGATTGTATAGTTCCAGTACTCTTTGGAGTTCGGAACAAATTGCTTCTTGATATTCCTTACGCTGCTTTTCAACTTTCTGATATACTTGATCGAGATTCATCTGATTACTACTTTTGCCAACAATGCCGTATTGGGGGCTATGCAGTTGTGTCATTTCGATTAGATCATTCTCTGCATCATACTCTTTTGTTAATTCGTTGATCTGCATCCGATACATCTCCAGCAGCTCATCGTGATGCATCAACATTTCCGTTATTTCCTCGGTTGTGAGCATAGTTTCCCCTTTCCCCACTTCTGCTTATCCTTTGAGTAGACTTGCAAAGTAGTCTGCCAGCTGCTTATGCATAGCTTGCCATTCTGTCTCGCTGCCATCTTCTCGCTCATACAATGTCAGATAGTCGTGAGCCAAGCTCTGCATCAAATCATTTTCTGTTGTTGTACTACTTTCCTTTTTTGCTACATCATCTACCGATACTGCAACATCAATCTCTTCCTTATTAGTACCACGCAACTCAAATCCCTCCGAAACATAATCATCTACGCTGATCTGCCCCGGAAGCTGCTCCTCCTCGTGCTGCTCTGTCTTTACAATCTTTTGGCTTTCTGACTGTTTGTTTTGCGTTGTGTCCGATTCGGACACGCTTCTTGACTCTGCTGCATCCTGCTTTTCTTTTGCCTTAACATTTTTTTCTTTTGGTTGTAGCGTGATCTTTTCACCTGCGTTGATCTGCTTTGCTACCATCTGCTGTTCTTCTGGTTTCATACTTGCAAGTTCATTTGCTACGGAAATGCCAATTTTTCCAGCTTCCATTGCTTCTTTTAGCGCAGGTTCGAGGTTCTGGTTAATATGCTTTAATCTGGCAACATTTGTTTCTGATAACCCAGCTTTTTTAGCGACCAATTTGCGAAGTACCCTCGCTGTAACCGTTTCTCCTGCACCAAGTTTCACACCTGTGATTCGAGCAAATTTTGCTTTCTCTTCTTCCGATCCTGATGCTAACTCTTGCAATAATTGCTCTAGTTCTGTAATTTCCTGCATTTTAACGTATGGTGTTTTCTCGCGCTGAGAGTTCGTTATGATTAAATTGATCCTTGCTACCAATTCGTCTCCATCCTGCACATGGCATGGAAGCATTGCATACTGTGTACGTCCCTGCTCCACCAGATACTTTGTGGCTGTCCAACGACGATGTCCAGCGATAATTTCATAATGTCCCGGTGCCTTTCTGCGCACCAGTAGGGGCTGTAGGATGCCTCCTGCAAGCTCAATTGCATCTGCTAGATCCTCAATCTCAGACATTGGATAAAAGTTATATGCAGATGCTTCAAGGCAAGCATAGTTAATGTACTGTACCGGATAACGCTGCTGTGTCGCTCCAGAAGTTTCCGGCTTATTTTTTAATCCCGTAAGTGTATCAGTTAGCGATGCCATATCCGCATACCTCCTCTGTTAGATCCATCATATCTGCTGTAACCCAGTGAAATTTTGCTTTCTTTGCTAGTGGCTTTTTTCTGTAGTTAGCCGCATCCACTACAGTCGAGTAGCGCACCAATGTCTCACAAAGTGGATAATCATATGTCTGTACCAGCTTTGTGAGAAAATCCTTAGCTGCTCTTGATGGTGCAAATGCGTTAATCACAACATGCGCTGCCGATGGATCTGCAAGCTTTGACATTGTTGTGTCGATACCTTCAATCGAAAAATTATCCAACTTGATTGGGATAATAACCTGATCGGATGCTTGCACAGCTGACTCCGTCAGTCGCGAAAAAGCTGGCGCACAATCCAAGATGCAATAATCATAATGTGCTGCATATCCCTGCAACAGTGCCGACATGGTCTGTGGCTGCGGTGTAAGTGCCTCACTATAGATATTGCCAGGCAAGATATCCAGTCCTCTGTATGTTGTGCGATAGATGCAGCGTAACTGTCCTCCCAATGCCTGCATCAACCCCTTTTTTGTGAGGTCGTATCGTCCGAAAAATGATGATAAGTTGCCCTGCGGATCACAGTCTACCAGCAATACGCGGTATCCCATAGTTGATAAGTTATAGCCTACATTGGCAGCAAGTGTAGTTTTTCCCACACCGCCCTTGTTGTTGTAAAATGCAATTGTCTTCATAATTTTTCGTCTGCTCCTTTGTCAATTTGATAGTTATTGCAATTTGCCTTTATTTACTAGTCCCAATGCACTTGCTTTCGCCATTGGCGAAGCTTCTTTAGTTCCTCTTTTAAAGACTCTTCCTCTCCTGTTTCATTTTTATATTCCGCCTTTTTGTAGTCTTTATACCGAATCCAAAAGTCAAGAATCATACTTTCTTGTTCTGTTTTGATTACTTTTTGTTCGCGAATGCGCTCTTTCTGATCTGATTCCCACTCGCTTCTTGTTTTGTATCTCGGAGTTAAATCTGCCGAAATCACAGTCTTCCAGTTATAGAAGACTCCACCTGCTTCTATGTATCCAGTTTCTAGCCCTTTTTGCAAGCTTGTGATTTCTTTTTTGCAACTTTCTAGTTTTTGCTGTGCCTCCAGTATTTCATCCAGCTGATTGCTCTGAGCCAACCATCCGAAAAAATCTGCTCGTTCAAAAGCACTCCACCAGTGATTTCCGAACCAATCTTTTGCCGTGGTTCCCTCGGCAGTCCCCCATCTATCACTTACACAATCTGCCACAAACTGAGATAGGATCATTTGCATTGGCACATTGACCTGTCCTGCTAGTTTAGCAAATTTGCGGTATTGATCTTTCGGAACGTGTACTGTGATAATTTGTTCTTCCATTTGTCAATCTCCTGTCAATCTACGCTGTGCTTCCTCCGCACTATATGGCTCTCCAGTCCTTGCGATCTCGCGATAAATCGTTGCTCGATGCACATGCAACTGATTTGCAATTTCATCTTTCGAGTAATCTTGATTCAAAAGTTCCTCGATTTTTATTCTGTCTGCATATTTCAGTCTTTTGAAACGCTTTACTTCTTTGTTTTCCATGATTTCCATTCCTTTATTTTTTCCAATTCGCCTGCAAATGGCTGTACATTTATTTCTTTATTTTTGTACTTTTTGTATTCGTCCTTGATTAGTTCCCATGCAACTTCCAATTTCTTATTGTTTGTAACTCATCAATGAGAGGTTTTGCTTCCTCATTCTCTTGCTTATATTGGATATACTCCTCTTGGATCAGCTTCCAACTTGTTTTTAGTTTTTCTTCTGCAAGCGAAACTGCTTTACTTTTTCCCTTTGCATACGCGTCCGAAATATCTGTCTGATAAGATGCCGTTCTCTCAACCAGCGATGTCATCAATTCTAACTTTCCTTTTTCTGATAGATATGCCAAGAAGTTTCTTTCCTGCTTTTGTTTCAGCCAGTCTTGGAGCACTTCATTTTCTGGTAACTCTTCAGCAAATGTTTGTACTACCTTTCCAACCGTTTTTCCGTAACTTGCTGCCACCTGACATAATCTTTCGTATTGTTTTTCGGTTAATTCTATTGCTACTTTCCGAAGTATCATATGTCTATGCCCCCACATTCTTTTGCGCGAGATCAGCACTATACGGCTGACCGCCTCGTGTAATCTCTTGATAGATAGCCCCTCGTGTTACTCCAATGTCTGCTGCAATCTGAGTAACTGGCAAATCAACCTTTAGCAGCAGTTCGATTCGTTGACGATCTTTCCATGTAATGGATTTAGCTTTTTTTCTCATCAGTACAAATCCCCTTTCTTTTTTATTTTTCTGCAAAATAAAAAGCGCTAAGGATTTTGTCCTTAACGCTTTTTTGTTCTTACTATATTTGGAATGCGCTAGGATTTTATCCTTTCGCGTTCATTATAAAACTTACCTTCCTTAGTTGTCAATAGTTTCGCGACATTTTTTTGAAAAAAATTTGCCTTTGACGGCAGCTTTTATAGGCTCGGCAGTTTGTCAAGTCCATATTAACTGCCAAGCCCAACTAAATCATCCTAGTTTCTCCATTTCTGCATCGAAGAGTGCTTTTGATGTCTGAAAACGGAATAGCCTTCGCGGATAGCTGTTGATCCAATTTTCTACATATATAATATCATCATCGGTTTTATCATCGAAATCAACTCCTTTGGGAATATGCCGACGAATCATCTTATTGATATTTTCATTCGTGCCTCTCTCCCAACTTGAGTATGCATGGCAATAAAACAATGAGGTGCGTTTTTTCTGGTTATCAAATACAGAACGCTCAATTCCTTCCGTATCCGAAAATTCCACACCATTGTCTACCGTAATCGTTTTGAACATGATTGGAAATTGTTCTCCCCACTTTCTTTCCAGTGAATCAAGTGTCTCTACTACAGCAGCAGCTCCTTGATTAGCCATCTTAAATATCAGTTCCATTCTGGTTTTGCGTTCTGACAAAACCAGCAAACAAGATTTTGTCACACCTCGTTTTCCCTTCACGGTATCCATTTCCCAGTGTCCAAACTCTTCTCGCGTTTCAACTTCTAATGGACGTTTCTCGATGCTCACACCAGCACTGGCTCTCTTCTGAATCTTTTTTTGTTTTTCTTTCTTTTTCTGTTTTCCCTTCACTGGAAGATCTTTATTTGTAAGTGTTGGAAAAATATCACCATCATCAATATAACGATATACCGTACATACACTGACACGCATCTCACAACCCTCTTCCTGCAATGCTTTTAAAGCTGCTTCTGGACTAAATTTTTCCTTTAAAATTTTTTGTTCCAACATCTGAATGTATTGAAGATTATTACGCACCTTTAATGGACGACCCTTTCCTGTTACATACCAGTCATGCGCTTTTTGTCCCAAATCACTACTATACCGTTCTTCTTCAATATATTCCGTATTCCGGTGCATATACTTTCCTCGCTTGTACTCACGGTATACTGTTGCTCGGTGTACATGCAGCTGATCTGCCACTTCTTGTACGCTATGCCCTGCATTTAACAAAGCTTCCATTTTGATTCGATCTGCGTGTGTAAGTCTCGCCATGATTTCACCTATTCCTTTCTTAAATCATTATTGCTTTCGTGAATTAACGTGTTAATGCAATCATAGCAAACTTACTTAAAAATTTCAACCCCTTATTTCATTAGGGGAATCTGCAATTCCCCTACGCTGCCATTCGGCAGCTCCCCCTTTGCTTCCGGCAAGCAATGCAATATCCTTTCAGGATCTTGCATTGACTCCCGGTTGTTAATTCAATGCCAGGATAAATTCTTTGATCCTATTGATAATTTATTTCTTGCCATTCCACTAAGTAACACTATTACATCATCTTTCCATACTACTTATTCCTCCAAGATCAGCCGATCTACAGTCGGACGGCTAACTTTCAATTGTCTTGCAATTTCAGATTTACTAATTTCATGCTTTTGGTATTTTTCAAATAGCTGTTCAAAATCCTCAGACTTCGATATTCTCTTACGTCCCTTATACCGATGTTCTCTCTTTGCAATGGCAATTCCTTCTTTTTGTCTTTCCAGAAGAATAGCTCTTTCAAATTCATTGATTGCTGCTATCATCGTTAACATCAGCTTTCCGGTTGCCGTTTCCGTATCAACACTTTCTCGACAACTTACTAACTGAATCCCTTTTTGCTGCATTCTTTGAACCAACTCTAACAAATCCTGCGTATTCCTTGCCAAACGTGAAAAATCATGAATATAGATAACATCCCCACTTCTGGCAAATGCAAGCATTGCCTCAAGCTGTGGGCGGTTTGTATCTTTTGCAGACCGCTTCTCACAATACCATTTTTCGATATTATACGACTCCAATGCTTCTCGTTGTCTGGCTTCGTTCTGTTCTTCCGTGCTGACACGCACATAAGCTATCCGCATATTCCCACCTCCAAAAAACGTAAAAATAGAGTCTTGATTTTCCCTGCAAACTGCATTTATTTCAAAATCAGGCTCTATTTTTACAATTATCTTTTGTTTTTTTCTTGCAGATTAAGGTATACCCTATTCTGCACTTAATATTTCTTCCGTGTCCGATTCGGACACACTTGCCTTAGCGTTCCAATTCTTCCTCTTCTTCAATCTGTAGCTCTTTGTTTTGCACTCTGGCACTTCTTTCAATGCCTCTGTTATAGCTCTTTCTAGGATTTAAGTCCTGCCCATTTTGCCATCTCTGAAACAGCTCGACTTTCTTTTCATAGCGCTCACAAATAAGCTCAATACGCTTTTCATCCATTTTTGAATCCTTATGGTACAATTCCCAAAGCTTTTGTGCAGTCGGCAATTTTACTACATCCACAAGCGAACGATCCTTCACATATTTAAGCAACCCCAGTTCAGTTCCGGTAAAGCTTGCTGTTTTGATTTTTAGAAGTTCCTTGTCTGTTGGCACGGCTTCTGATACAAATAATGATTTTCCACTATCAAAGATTGGTGCCATCCGTTCAAAGCAAAGGCTGTCTGCATCCCGAAGAATGCCAACATTATTTAAGTGGCGATCCACATTCGAGATAATAAAATCGAACATGATCTGATACTCCAAATCATATCGAAGCTGTCCTGCATCTATTCCATGCTGCTCACAAACATGAATAAAATGTTCGTATGTAGAACTATCATTTTTCTGTTTTTCTGATGTTATGACTGCATAGGCAGACACAAACTCTTTTTGTTCACTGGTAAATGCTTCTGTACAACAGCCATAATCATATGCTGCTCCTTTTATCTTTAAAAGCGTATAATCAGAATAATTATCATATCCCTGCTTCTGATGCAAATAAGATGCAAATACCTCATTGATGCTTTCCGCAGATAGATAATCTCTGTTTCCTTTAACCAGATACCTCTTGTTCTCTAATATGATCCAACTTTTTTCTAGTTCTCCCTGCAAAGTACTATCCGGTGTATAGGTGCTAAGTGGCTTTCTCCCTGATGTCATGCGATCTTCCAACTCAAGACTTCCGCAAAAGTCATTCTGGTACAAATTGACCATCTCCCATGTAAGACCGGAATCTATCGGGCGAATCCAGTAATAGTCCGTTAGACTAAGCCCAAGATTCTTAACCAAATATTCTTCTGGATAGAAGATTCCCTGCTGTTCCAAAATATGCTTGATTTTTCCCTGATTCAATGGAACTGCCCTTTTTCCCCACCAGCGCTGAATCCCATCTACACATATCTGTTCCTGCAATGGGGCAATTCTTCGATTGATATTTTTATAATCACACTTCTCAATTCCCCCGGATTGGTTTAATGCCATTAGCGTGACTCTCTCATTTTTTCGCATCAACTCATAGACTGGCACAGTTCTTCAAACCTCCGATCTTCCAAATATTCTTCAACCATCCACTCGGCAGCTGTTCGAACATAGTATTCCGGCAATGCGCCTTCCCTGCATATTTTCAAGCATACCTTCTCACCATGATAGTTAAAGACAACTTTCCATTGATGTACTTGAAGCTGAATTGTACATGATATGTCTTGTACAAAAAATTTCTTGTTTATATCTTCCATCATATCAAAAACTCCTTATGACAATCCAATTATGTGTCCGAATCGGACACATCATCTTCTTTTTTCTAATTACCGTTCCAACTCATCTTCATCAATTTCTTGTTCTTCCTGCTTTAAATGACGCAATAAATCAATTGTTTGTTTTCTATTTTGATGCTTTCTTTTTAAATTACCTATAATAGAATCAACATTTTCTGAATTTGTTACCCCCGGATATTGATCTTCAAATTCAATTAACATTTTTTTATTATTTACTTCTTCTTGCCTAACAATCCCATACTCGTCCTGATATTTACCTCTCCCTATAATTTCTCTAAGAAAAATTTGAGAACTTTCTGGTATCTGCTCCCATCCTCCATACAAATTTATAATGGCTTGATCTATCCTATTCATTGAAATCGGTTCACCACGCTTTTCATGTTCTGCCAAGATTCCTGCAATATCCGAACGGTCATTTTTATACAATCTACCAGAGCGCAATTTCATTGCAATCAAATATTCGGCGCGAATCGTTCTAACACTCATTACTCCACCAAAAGTTCGATAATATGTAGAATACTGTTCCAATTTTGAAGAATAAGAGGACGTTCTTAAAAAATCTGTATTTAACCAGCCATTTTGCAGATTATGCCTGTCTCCAACAACATTGATTGCATCTTTCATTGCCGATGACGCATGGATAATCGCATCAATATCTGTTGTCATCTCTCGAAATCCATAATTTGCAATCACTGCTGCTCCGCCTATCAAAATAATTTCAGCAGGCATAAATTTCCCACCCATTTTTCTATATTCCTTCGCAATCTCTTTCAAATATTCATCCAAATTATCGCTTGTGAACACTGATCCGTCAGATGACATTTCTTACCTCACTTTCCACAATGTTATATTTTAGAAACTCAGGAATTGCATGTTTAACTGCATCTTCTTTCACACTATCATCGTTCAGTACACTTGCTGTAATAAGAATGCCTACCGGATATATCATTTTCTGCATCTTTTGCTGTCTTAAATCATCGTAATCATTGCAAATAGGCACATTGTTTTCTCGACTGATATAATCTACCATTGCCAATAGATAAAAGCTCTCTGGATACCATTTTTTATCATAATACTGTCGTATCATATCTTCTTTCAGTGTCTCTATCAAAAAATCAATATCACCCTGTTCTTTTAATCGATGGCATACATTGCTTTTAAATAGTTCAAAACTACAACGCTTTTCCATTTTCCACTCCTTTCTGTGTCCGATTCGGACACGCTCTTTGCTTAAACTTCCTTCCCCCACAAAAATTTGTTACGCAAATAGTTTGCATGTTCTGCTGTGATTGCTCCATCATCAATTTCTGCACTGTTAATGCTTCCGTATAACTCTCCCCAATAGCAATCCAGTAGATTGGAATGTGTCTTTAACCCTTCCTTATACATATCCAAATCATGCTGCAAATATCCTGGCAGACCATACTCATACGATTTTTCTCTCTGTCCTGCGAATACCATCTTCTACTAAGATTTCCATTGACACACCTAAAGTTTTTGCCAGCTTATAAAGCGTTCCCGATTCGCAGCGTTCTATCTTTGTTTTTCCTGTCAGTAAACCACTCAATGTTGCGTGTGGAACACCTGATTCCACTGCCAAACGGTACTGAGAAAAACCAGCTTCTTTCATCAGTTCTTTTAAAAGCATTTGCCACACCTCCTACTATCTTTAGTATATCGGTATGTCGAAATATTTGCAAGACACTTCTACTATTTTTTGCTGACAAATGCTTTTTTATTCCGTGTCCGAATCGGACACGCTTTTAATCACAGCTCTGACTCTTGTGCTTGCAGTTTCTTGTACACATACAAAGTTGCTCGGACATCCTCTAAACTGTCATGTGCTTTAAATTTATATCCATAATAGGACGCTGCTGTACTTAATTTTTGCCATTTATAGTCTCCAAAATACTCATTCCATTCACCATACTCTTGCGCAAACTCCAGCATTACATCATATTGTTCTTTTCCAGAATCTGAAATTCCCCATCGTCTCAAGAAAGATAAATCGAACTGATTGTTATAAGCAATCAGAAGATCAGCTGCTTCAAAAATGCCTTTGACTTTAGGAATCAAATCATGCGGATATGGTGCATCTTTCACCATCTCTGGAGTGATTCCATTTACCCGTGCAGCTGCTGCCCAGTCCTTTTTCCAATAAGGATGTACATATTCATTTATCAACGTCTTACCATTTCCATCAATAATCGAAAGCTGAATAATCTCATCATCTTCGGTTACTCCTGTTGTTTCTGTATCAAAAACGATTATCCTCGCTCCCTTTAACTTGTATGGAATCGCTGGCAATTTTGATGCTTGTGCTAGTCTTATCTTTCCTTCTGTGATTTTTTCCATTGATTCTATTCCTTTCTTTCGTGTGCAGAAAGCGTGTCCGATTCGGACACGCTTTCATCATCGTTCTAATTCTTCCTCTTCTTCGATCTGCTGCTCATCTGGCTGCTTTCTGGCTGCCTTTGCAGATTTCTTATGATAGTCTTTCTTTGTTACAAGTTTCTTCCAAAAATCATCATCAATATCGTGATGATCCATCTGTTTTAAGTCATCAATTCCATATCCCATTCCGGCAAGTGCTACCCTTATAGCTGCTGCATCTGGCTTCTTGGGGACTTCAAACAAATCATCCGTGCTTTTCGTTGCATCGTTACATGCTTTATCAACGATTATCTTTGCCTTTGTAACCATCTCCATCGGTTGTTTGCCAGACTTCTGTGCTTCACAATCTTTCACCAACAAATTCCAGTTCATATCGAGCGGAATAGAATCTGTGATATATACATTCTCATATTCTCCGCTCTTAATCAATGCATATGCTTCTTTTTTCAGACCTATCTTATAATATACAACATCTTGATCCAGTATCGGAAGCTCTATGTAATTAACTTTTTCCGACTTTAAAAAATCCTTAAAATGCCCTCCTTCCATTGTCTGGCAATAAACTGTTCTGTCATAATGTTTAAATGCATTAGCATACACTCTTTTCATCTTCATATCTTCCTTTCTGTCATATACAAGAAGCGTGTCCGATTCGGACACGCTCCTAAGCTAACATCAAAGTACATCAATATTCCATTTCCTCCTCAATTTCCACCTCCTCCCTTTCCTGACGGAAGCGTGAAAATCTTGACTGCCGAGAAGGTATGGATCTTGTCCGTCGTTGATTTTCCTGCTTTGCCTTCATATCTTCATCTGGATGAGAACTTTCCTTTTTGCCATGTGAGTCTATATCCAATGCAGCAGCCAATTCTTCCAACCGTTCTGTCTTTTCCTTTAACTGATCCTCTTGTGGAAATGGCTCTTTTAATTGTTTTTCTGCATCTGCCTTTTGTTGATAAAGTGCATCAAGCTTGCTTTTCTCCAGTTCCATTTGCTCCGGCATTTTCTGAATCACATTATCCAAACGTGTTAAATTCAATGTTGCAATTGACGATAATTCAAATGGATGTCCCAACTCTCCTTTCACTGAAATCTGAATCTCTGACGTGATTATGTTAACATATCCTTCCAATTCAAACCCACGATAAGAGCCAAGATGTGCCGTTTCCATTGTTCGACAGGTCTTTCCTGCATCCAGCAGAGCTTTCGCTGCATCCTTTCTGTCGGTATAGGTCTTTCCAAAAAGTTCAATGGAAATGGTATCTTCTGTAAATGCCGGATGCTGTTTGGCTGTATCTATATCAACGCTCAACGATTGTAATATTGCTTCTTTCCTTTTGATCTGCTCCGGAAATGTCTTTAGCAGCTGATCCTCCAATCGATACAGTGTTGACTGATGCTCAGCTTTTAACATTCTCAGTCTTGCCACCTCGACTTCCAGATCCATCTTTTCCTTAATTCGATCATCACCTGCACACAGAGCTTTTACCTCCGCATAACTTAAAACCTGTTCGTCCACATCCTCGCAAGAACGCACAGGCGATTTACTTGTCATGATTTGGCTGATGAATTTTTGTTTGTTTTCAAGTGTCTGCCAAAGGTAGGCATCAAATGTTCCTTCCGTGACGTAATTATAAATTTGTACGACTGGATTGCTGTTTCCCTGCCGAATAATTCTTCCATTTCTTTGTGTCATGTCTGCTGGTCGCCAGCCTACATCCAAATGATGCACTGCAATCAGCTTGTCTTGAACATTAGTTCCTGCACCCATCTTTTGTGTACTTCCAAGTAAGATGCGAACTTGTCCGTTTCTTACTTTTGAAAACAGTTCCTTTTTCTTGATTTCTGTATCTGCATCATGAATAAATGCCACTTCCTCTTTTGGGATGCCTGCTTCTAAAAGTTTTGCTTTAACATCATCGTACACGTTAAAAATTCCTGCCTTCGGTGTACTGTTGTCGCAAAAGATCAGCTGAGTCAAGCGTCCTTCCTTTCCTTCCTCCCAAATACGAATCACATTTTGTACGCACACATTTACTTTACTGCCCGGATCATCTGGTAAAAGTGGGTTCATCAGGCGCTGATCCAGTCCGATCTTACGTCCATCCGACGTGATCTTAAGCATGTTATCCTGCGTCGGATCAACAACTCCATTATGTACCAGAGCTGCACGTTCTGAAAGATTGGCTACCATTTCTTTTTGTATTTCCGATGGCGGAACAACAACAGTCTGCACGTTCGCTTCCGGCACTGGAAGCTTCAACTGATCTGCCGTTTGTATGTCTGCTGCCTGCTTAAAAAGATTCATCAGTTCCGGCAGATTGAAAAATTTTGCAAAACGTGTTTTCTGTCTATATCCGGTTCCTTCCGGTGCAAGCTCACTTGCCGTTACTGTTTCTCCAAATACAGATGCCCACGCATCAAATTGTGTCAAGCCTCTTTCTTGCAATTCTCCATACTGTAGATACCGCATCATTGTATACAGCTCCGTCATGCTGTTGGACACTGGTGTTCCTGTCGCAAATACAATTCCTTTTCCACCTGTCAGCTCATCCATGTACTGGCACTTCATGAACATATCAGATGATTTCTGAGCCTCCGACGTAGACAATCCGGCAACATTGCGCATTTTTGTAAATAGAAAAAGGTTCTTATATGCATGTGCTTCATCAACAAAAAGACGATCTACACCCAATTCTTCAAAAGTTACAACATCATCCTTGCGGTCTTCAGCTCGCAGCTTTTCCAGTCTCAATTTTAGCGACTTCCTTGTTTTTTCTAGCTGCTTCACCGTAAATGTCTGTCCACGATCATATGCAGCCTGTTGAATTGCCTGCTCAATTTCTATAAGTTGTTTTTGAAGCACTCGTTCCTGACGTTCTGCAGATACGGGGATTCGTTCAAACTGGCTGTGACCGATGATGATTGCATCATAATCTCCTGTTGCTATTCTCGCACAGAATTTTTTACGATTTGCCGTTTCAAAATCCTTCTTTCCTGCAACCAAAATATTTGCAGCCGGATATAAATGCAGAAATTCATTTGCCCATTGAAGCGTAAGGTGGTTTGGGACCACAAACAGACTCTTTCGGCACAATCCAAGACGTTTACTTTCCATCGCAGCAGCTGCCATTGTAAAGGTTTTCCCGGCTCCAACCTCGTGTGCCAAAAGTGTATTCCCTCCATATAAAATATGTGCGATTGCATTTTTTTGATGAGTACGAAGCCCGATCAATGGATTCATTCCCACGAAGTTAATGTGTTCGCCTGAAAATTCTGCCGGACGCAAACTGTTAAAGCGTTCATTATATTCCTTCTCCAGAGCCATTCGCCTTTGCGGATCTTTCCAGATCCATGCTGCAAATGCTTCTTTTATTGCAGATTGCTTCTGTTGGGCAAGCATTGTTTCCCTCGGATTCACAACACTTCTTACCGTTCCATCTGCATCTGTTACACGATCATACACGGTAACGCTTCTTAAATTTAATGTCTGCTCTAAAATGGCGTATGCATTCATCCGCTCTGTGCCATACTGTGTGTAGGCACTCACATCACCGTCGTATATTGTGTTCTTTGAGCTGATCTGCCATTCCCCTGTCACTGTTGCAAAGGAAACTCGAATATGCCTTCTCTGATAATATGGTGTATGGAATGTCTCATACATAAATTGTTCGATATAGTTTTTATCAATCCATGTTGCGCCAAGACGTACATCAATCTCAGAAGCCGTCAAGTCCTTTGGTTGTGCCTGTTTCAATGCCTCTACATTGGCAGAATAAGTCTCATCCTCTTGATATGCCAATTCTGCTGCACGGAGCTTATCTCTGACGTTGCCAGATAAGTACTCATCAGCTGTTTTCCATGCTAACTGTTCGTCTATTGCCTGCGGATCGTGAAAGATGATTCCGTTTAAAGCCTTCGCAATCTCACTTTCCTCTCCCTTTCTTCCAAGCAGTTCTGCCATATAGGTTAGATCTACATGACCCTTTTCACTGATGGAAATTGCCAATGCATCCTCTGGTGTTTCTGCGGTTGTGATTTCCTGTTGTGCGCGAATGGTTCTTTTTGTGAAAATGTCCGCTTTTGAGTCTAACTCACCCTTGTCGTTGATATTTTCCAAGGAACACATTAAAAAATAAGAAGAATCTCCGTCTAATACCTGCGCATTTTGTCTGGAATTGATCAGACCATATTTTTTCGTAAACGCATCGTATACGCTTCCAAGTTGTTCTTGCGCACGATGGACTTCTTCATCCGGTGCATCTTCAATTTGGAGCTGCATGACATGTTTTAGCGCGGTTCTAATTTGCAGCAGTCCTTTTGTTCTCTCCTTCGCAGCACCAGAACGATTTATCCTTCGCATAATTGAGTTTTCACGATAGTAAATTTCACCATTTTCTAGTATGTAAGAATAGTTACTGACTGACGGATCTGCCGGAATAGTTTCCTCTACTTTTTGCGTGTCCGATTCGGACACGCTTCTACTTCGAGTTGATTGGACTGATTCGTAATGCCCTGCAATTCGGCTGACTGCCTCTTCAAGTGCATCCGACAGCTTGCGATTTGGATCTGCTTTTACCGTGCAGCTCATTCCAAACTGTGTGCTTTGCTCTTCCAGTGTTCCAAGTACCATTTCTGGATGTTCTGTGAAATAACTATTGATCGCATATCCATTGCTTGCTGTTTCGAGATGAATCCAATTTTCATCTACATCAATGATATGATCCCTTTTTTGAAAGAACAAAATATCCGAAACAACTTCTGCTCCTGCATTGGCTCGAAAGGCATTATCTGGCAGCCGAATTGCGCCTAGCAGCTTTGCACGTTGAGCTAGATAACGTCGTGCGGACGGATTTTTAGAATCCATTGTGTAATGGCTTGTCACAAATGCAATAATTCCACCTGTTCGTATCTGATCTAGTGCTTTTGCGAAAAAATAATTATGGATAGAAAAACCTAGTCTATTGTAAGCCCGGTCATTCACCTTATAATTTCCGAATGGAATATTTCCAATCGCCAAATCATAGAAATCCCTTTGATCTGTCGTTTCAAATCCAGCTACCGTAATCTGAGCCTTTGGATATAATTTCTTTGCAATGCGACCACTGACAGAATCCAGCTCCACACCATACAACCTGCTATTCTGCATCGAATCTGGCAACATTCCAAAAAAGTTACCTATGCCCATTGATGGTTCCAGTATGTTTCCGCCTTTGAATCCAATCTGCTCCAATGCACGATAGATTCCCCTAATGATTACAGGGCTGGTATAGTGTGCATTTAATGTGCTTTCTCTCGCAGCTGTATATTCTCCCTCCGTCAATGTGTTTTTTAACTCGTGATACTCGTCTGCCCATGCATCCCTTTTCTCATCAAACGCATCTGCCAAGCCACCCCAGCCGACATATTTTGATAATATATCCTGTTCCTGCTCAGTTGCATTTCGATTCTCAATTTCAAGTTGATGTAATGTATGGATGGCATCCATATTGGCTCGAAACTTCTGTTTTGCTCCACCTTCTCCAATGTGGTCATCTGTGATATGGAAGTTTTGTGCCGGAACAGGCTTTGATTGGATGAACTGATCCGGCTCGATTAAGCTGTCGGATATGCCTGTCTCTGTTTCTTCCTGTCCGTCTGCTTTTTGCGTGTCCGATTCGGACACACCTTCTTTTTCTGGTGCAGCCTGCGTTTCCTCCTGTTCTGAAAGCACATGACTTTTATTCTGTTCTGATCTCTCCAGATTTTTTTTCTCGAACTCATATTTATGCAACTGAGCCTGCGCCTTATCAGCATATGGACCGCCTATAGTTCCGTCCGGTTCCGTATGTATACCTTCCTGCATACTATCCCATACAACATATCCATCTTCTGTTTCCCTTACCGTAAGTAAATCATCCGCCAAGCCAAAATTTTGTGTTTCACTTTCTGTTGGCTCCGATGTTCTGTCCTCATAAGGATATTCAAATCTCACCATTGGAAGTGGAAGTGTCCCATATTTATTCTCAATATTAGAGAGTTCTTCTTTTTCATCTGGTTTAAGATATTGGTCATAGCGAATCAATTCACCCAGTCTTTTTTCCACTTGTGTCCATGGCAAACGTAATCTGGCTGCATCTGATGAATAAGATTTGGAAATCAAAATTCCTTTTGCATCCCAGTCTACCCAACCATGCGTCCCATCCTCGAAATAGTGTGTACGTCCTCCGGTTCCGTATTCCTCTTTTAAAAAATCCACACGTTTTTTGGCATCTGATTCACTTAGAAAAAGAGCTGCAATTCGAATCTTCCCATTTTCAATACCGGAACCAGACTGAAGTATTCTTACCACTTCTGATTCCGGTATCTCGTTTTTAGGCATAAAAGAAGCAGCCGGACTCTCTCCGCCTGCTTCCTGTTCCTCTTCCATTGTTTTCGGCGTGTCCGAATCGGACACGCTCTCGCGATCTGTCGGTCGCATTTCCAAATAATCGGATAATGTCAGCTGTACACCAGTTCCGCCAGAATTACTTCTTCTACCTGATGGTTGCAAGCTTCCATTCTGCGAACCCACTCGAACTGATCCGTCCGTTTCAGCTCGTCCGTTGCTCCTGCTTCCTGAGCCAGTTTCGGTAACATCTGCTTCTTGATCCGGTCTGCTGCTTCGTCCACCTTCCTCATTTCTGGAAACAGAGTCCCGTTCATCGCCATTCGCTCGTACAGCAGAAATTGATTCTCCTCCAGATATTTCTTTCTCATCATTCCGTATTTCCTCAGTTCCGGTTCGTCCTCCTCTTCCTCCGGCAGCCCGATGTCCGGTACCATGAAGTCCCCCTCCTGATGATAGGTGATTCTCTTGCGCAGATCTTCCATTGTCATCTTTTTCATAACTTTCGCTCCTTTCTGTCTGCTTTTGCGATTCTCTTTGAATTTGCGGATGAATCTGTCGAACCATCCGTGCCGTTCGGCTTAAAATTGCAGATGCGGCGGTTCCTACATTTTCAAAACTCTGCTCATCTAACTGGCTCATGCAGGAAAAATCAAGTTGATTTGCCTCCTGCTCGAATCCATACTTTGAAAGCAGCAAATACATTGCACTCGTTGCTGTTGCCACATAGTATGCCGGAAATTCATCTTTGCCCGACTGTTCCATTGCCTGTTCCAACGATACACCGTAGTATTCCTGCGTCATATACATTGCAACCTGAGACAATGTTTGCTCCAGATTATTGTCCCATCTTTTGGCATCCGCTGCATACAATGAATTTTCTCTTGCATAAGACGTACTCAATCTTTTTGCCAACTCTTCTCTTTCTTCCGGCAATATTGGCTTCGGTTTGTAAGCAAATTCTTGTGTGGGACCAGTCGATGTCACATCAAATATATGTCTTAATCTGGGACGATTTCCTGTCTCATCAAGCAGCACAATACTGTGTTCTCCGCTCCTGACATAACGTCCGATTTTCTTCCACTGGGCAAATGTTGCACAAGCTGTTGCCTTCTGATTTTGTGCATAGATCAGCAGCTGATCGCGGAAACGATAGTGCGTAAATTGAGTTGCAAAGTGCAGAAATTGTTTCCATAGCTCGGTATCCGATTGCAGAATCGTAGCACTATCTCTTAACAATGTGCTATACTCTTCTACTTTTTTTCTGTTCATGTTCTTCCTTTCCGCTTGAACCTATTCTGCCCTTTGCTTTAATTGTAGCGTATAATCTACATGCTGTCAATAGGCTTTTTTGTTCAAACATGTTTTTTTATCACTCTATCAGCGTGTCCGATTCGGACACACTCGCGTGTTATCGTTCTAATTCTTCTTCGATTTCCGTTTCCTGTTCCTTTTTTAATCTCCGTGAATAGGGATTTTCCGTCAAATGGCTGACAAATTTTCTTTTTTTTGGCTTTTCTTCTTTCTGTTCATCCGCATTTTGTATTATTCCCTTTTCCTTCTTTTGCTCCATGATCAGGCTCTTCTGATACTGTTCCATCAAAAAATCAGATGCCCGACTTGCATCCGAACTCGCCTGAAATAGCACATTGGGATTTTCTTTTAGCGCTCCGATCCAGTTCTGAAGATACGCTGCATGATTCGATAATTGTTTTGCACCAATATCAATTCCTAAGTCTGCCTGCACAAACACGGAAGATAACTCTGCAATTAGTTCTTCTTTCGCATATTCTTTACTTCCAAACACATTTTTTTGTGGTCTGTTTAGCCGTGACGGATGCCCGGTGCTGTGACTCATCTCATGGATCGCAGTTGCCAAAAATTCAGTAGAAGAATAAAAACGGTTTCTCATCGGAAGGTGAACTTCATCCCGTGCCGGACTATAGTATGCTTCTGTTTCATCTAGCTGCTCAATTACCGGACAAGCAGATGAACGCACAAACCGATCTGCTAACATCAACTGTTCGTCTTTAGGAAGCTCTGGCTGTTTCTCCAGTACAGGCATACCCTCCACTTGTGCTGCATTAAATAAAACGAAGTAATTTACCTTTGGATGCTCCAATTCTTCATAGACTGTTTCCTTCTCACCAGTAATCGGATCCTTTATCGTTTTCTTTTCTTCAAATATCCACTTTTCACAGAGCATTCCTTTTTCCCCTTTTTTTACCGTCCAGCCTTTTTCTTGTGCTTGTGCAAATGTAACCCATCTGTTATCGGTATACTGTTCAATGTGAGCTGCTAACATCAACCGAAAGCGATTTCCACCCTTATAAACGGCTTTTGTTATTGGATTGTACGGTCTTTTTCCCGTACTGTTCCACCCCTTGATCCAGCATAATTCCCCCTGAGACATTTCCGAGATCAGCTGTTTGGTCAATTCTTTTCGACTCTCCATAACACGATCATATGCTTTTCCCATATTACATATCCTCCGTTACTGGATCAGATGTTTCTTCTAATTCAACCTCCGAAATATCCTCGCCTTGATCTGCATAGCGTCTTTTTTGTTCTTCCCGAACACTTTTGTTATAATTATCGGTTTTCATTGACATTTTCTTCACTGCAACTCCTTTCCTAACAAGAGCGTGTCCGAATCAGACACGCTCCTCTATTGCTTATCTTTCCAATTCTTCCTCTTCTTCTGGTTCTTCACGTTCCTGTTGCTTTTCCTTCTTTCGACTGTAGCGAGATCTTCTTCTTTCTGTTCTCTCCTTTTCAAGTCTGGCTTCATATTCCTCAGCTGTTTCCAACTGTTTTGTTTTTGCATCATAATGATATGCATTATCCGTCAAACGCTCTGATTCGTTTACTGCATAAGGATTATGATTAACCGCTCTGACCATTTCCAAAAACTGCTTCGGTTCAATCACATTATCCTCTTTTACAATCATCCATTCATGAACAGATGACGGCAGAATATAATAATTTCCTCCCATACGTTTTTCTGCATCCTGCAAAAAATGATAAGTGCAAATTACCCCGGCACCATAGAAAAAATCTTTTGTCGTTGCCACATACAATGCTTCATTTCGTGCTGCCCCGGACATTCCTTTTTCAAAATCTTGATTCATAAAGCTTTGCAATTCGCAAACTGTCAGTGCTTTCTTCGCCACTTCATCTTGAACCAGTTGAATTGCTTCTCCGCAACCAATTCCAAAATAACCACAGAGTTCTCTTGTAAATGGCTTTTTTGCAAGGCTTCCGGCATGATCATCAAGTGATGCCCATATGATAGGTATTGCATACATATCTTGAATGGCAATATACGGGCAATCGTTGTATCGTTCTGTTTTCGGTGAATCTGCTGGCATCATCTCAAATGCAAGATGCGGACGGATCTGTTCCAAATCTCCGCTTTTCAGCATATCTTTAAATTCTTCAAATCGCATGTTGTTTTTCCTCCTGTTGCTTCATTTTCCTCAACTGCTTCAATGCTCTTTCATAGTCACAATAGCGTTGCTTTCTGTTTTCTTCTGTTTCTGCTCTTTGAATCTTTATCGTTTCTTCCATTGGTTTTTCCTTTCTGTCTTTGTAGTTTTATATAACCCGAAGGACACTTGTTAAGTTCCATCGTTTCCGAAATTCATGAAGTTCCCACTTGTAATACGCTTCTTTTGACACCGATGCCATATATCTTGCCATCTGCCCTCGGTGTCCTGATTGGCTGATGAAACCTTTCTCAATCAATCCTCGTATTTGCGAACTGGTAGTAGACACATTTGCTGGTTTTCCTTGTGTACCTATTTTTTCTCGGATTTCATTCATGGTAAGTGGACGATTTTCTTCCCATATGTAAGTCATGATCTGAAATTCCTTTTCAGACAATCTTTTCCATTCTTCCTCCATCTTCCATCACTTCCCTTCATTATTACGTCTGCTGATCCAACCAGACTGCCTCTTGAATCTGCGCGTCTTCCTCTTGAATCTCCTGCTGTTGTTGCCACTTAATTTGACGTTGCGCATACTCATATGCGGCAACGTTTTTATAATGCTGATAACTGTTTTCGAAATAACGACTTAACTTTCTTATCGAAAGCCTTGAAATACCGTGTCCGATTCGGACACGCTTACTGACAGTCTGCTGTTTCTTATCCCATTGCCGCTTCTGTTGCTCTGTCTCTCTTAAAGTTTGTAAAATCGCATTTCCACATCTTTTGTACAAGTCTGATTCCTGATTGTTTTGATACGATTTTTTCTGACTGCTGCTTCCATACGCTCTTTCCTGTTGACTTTGCAAGTGATTCCAGAGCTTTTGAATTTCTCTATATTCTTCTGGATGCACCTGCTGTAACCACTGGCTGGTGATCCGATCTACTTCACTCCGGTATGGTTTCATATCGGTAAGCCCATATTTCCATTTATGGAAGTCTGGTACTTCATTTTCTAACTTTGCAAGCAACTGTTCCAAATCGTTTTGCAAAAGCATTTCTTCCTGCCCATGTTCCCGAAGTGGCTTTACAATACACTCACGAACCAAGTCGTTTAGCCGCTTCATCTCCTGATCCAGCTCAAGGAGTTCATTGACCGCAGCCGATTTTGCATACCGAATGGAACGGATACTCCATGTTCCTTTGGGTTCTCCGGCATACTTTCCATCTTTCACCTTTTCCCGTTCGCTCTCTGGGTCTACGATTGCGATGTGAACATGGATATTATCTGTATTGTAGTGGACTGCTGCTGTCCAAGAAGCAAGATGCAATCCTTCTTTTTCCAGTAACGTTTTCATAAATATTCGTGTCATACCGCGAATACGAGCTTCATCCAATTCTTGTGTTGATGAGTCATAAATACCTAATTCTTCCAACCACCTATTATCAAAACTGATAACTGTCTGCCAGAGCAACGAACCATCATCTTGTGCTTTTTGGAATTGCTCCTTATAAATTTGAGCGGTATCAGCTGATAACTGGTCATAGTCCATACTAAATAACCCAGTTGATTTTTCTGGATTTCCCATGTATTCTTCCGAATATGCACTATAACTGGCTCTGACGTTGCCACCTTTTATTGCTTCATCGCGATCCATATAGTTAATATAGGATGCAAAGGTCTTTGATCCAGGTCGGACAAATTTCGTGACTGCAACCAGTCCTGGTGTCTCTGCCATACATCTTCCCTTCTGTGTCCGATTCGGACACACCTTTTAAGTTTGCTTGAAGTCCTTCTTCTGTTTGTAATTGGCAATTCTTTCTTTCACCGTTTTCTGTGCCTCCTCAACTACCGGATGCAGCATTTGGTCTGTTGAACGAAAATCCTTCATCTGCATCTGCCAGCACAGTGTATTTAAAACTTCAATAACCGTCTGCGTACTGACATCTGCTCCATTACTTGCCAAACGGATTCTTGTCATCTGCTTTTGATTTGCTTCCTCTAGTTTTTGGTTTTTCTGCTGCAAATTCTGAATTTCTTCCTGCTGTCTCAGGTAATCATGTAATATGTAGCAAACCGCTTTTGAAAAATCAGAAAGTTGCTGTTCATTCTGGATACTCTCGACAATTGATTTTTCTTCCTGTGTTAACCTGACTCCTTTAATGCTACTTTTATATTCTTTTTCCATTTCACTTATCCTTCAAACTCTGATTCTTTTTGAATCGTATATTCTGCAATTTCTTTTATTGAATCAGTCAATATATTTAATTGATTTTGCTGTTGTTGAATACAACTCGTTAATTTCTGCAACTGTTGCACATAACGATTTTCTAGTGCGCGATCATCATATGCAATTCGTTCCAAGCATTGTCTAAGATACTCTTCTCGACTAATATCACGTTTTCCAGCTGCTTGATCAAGTGACTTTATAACGCTTTCGTTGATCCCACGAATGCAAATATTCATTGCAAACACCTTCCTTGATGACTTTTTTCGCCGCATGTGTCCGAATCGGACACAGTTTTTCGCGGCTTTTTTTCTTGACCGCAAGGTCAAATCTGCATGTTTTCAGTCTCCGACCAATATCTGGTCTGAGACTGAAAAGAGCATAAGGGATTTTGATATCATCCTGCGGCTGATAGTAGGCAAAGCCTACAAAATCCTTGATATCACTTTTTCTTTATTTGTTTTACATTTGTTTAACATAAAATTACTCGAATCCTTGATCTTTCTTTTTAAACTGGATTTTTGTTTTACATTTGTTTAACAAAAATAGAGTCGTTTTTGCACACTTTCAGTCTGCATGGAAATAAATTTCAGTCAATGTTTGAATGTCGTTAATCTCGGCACTTTCTTCATCTGCCTCTACTGTAACCGCCAACATATAACTCTGATCACTTGCCTCATTTCCATCTATTTCTCGAATTGTAAAAATAGCAAATGCTTCATAGATGCCATCATCTTCCTCATGCTCGGTACAATCCTCTCTGTAGTAAAACAGTTCTCTTTCGTTTGAGTTGTACTTTTTATTTTTCGACAAAAGTTCAAGTGTCCGCCATGCATCTTCTGCCACATAATTTTCACAGCCGGACAAAAGCGCCTCTCGGCTGTCCGGCAAAAGAAAATACGCATCAAGGAAGGATAGCACGGTATCATTGACTTTCTTACGTTCTGCTTCTTTTTCCTCCGCTTGATCGTATCTGGCAACTGCCGATGCATAGTCCGCCCTCAATGCTTCCAATTCCGATACGTCTGTCAATTCTCCTGCTTCATTCCAAGCCTTCTCCTTTTGAAGTTGCTGCACATATAGCGCTGCAAATATCAACATCAGCACCCATGATACAACCAATATGCCAAAGAACTGCCGTTTGCTTTTCTGCTGATCCTTCATTTCTCACTGCCTCCTTTCCGTGTCCGATTCGGACACGCTTTCTATCATCGTTCCCATTCTTCCTCCTCTTCTGGTTCTCTTTCAGATCGGTGTGAGTGAGAACGACCTGTCTGACGCTGATGTTTTCTCTGTTCTTCTTCGAACACTTGTAGGATTTTTTCATGCAAACGACTATCTGGTAATTCAGATGCCAAGTTGTGCCATTTGCGGTTTACTCCGCTTCCCATTGATTCTGACGGGTACATAACTGATTTTTTTCCTTCATTGTTTCGGATTCTTACCTTATCAATTCGTAATTCGTTACCAATCTGAATATCTGCATATCCAATTACCTTTCCTTCCTGCACTGGAATGGTACGAACAAAGAATCCTGTCTGCTTTGCAATATATACTGTACGAAGCATTTCCTGCTCGTCCGGCATTTTGTTATATGCGTCCAGAATTGCATTTTGAAGCGCATCTCCAACATGAATTAGTTGGGTACGTTGTCCATCTGTGCCAAACAGTGTTGGCTGCACCAGTCGGACTCCTCCACGGCTTCTGCTGTTAATGCTGATCCCTTCTACCTTTATATTGTTACCCCATGCGATACTGACATCTGCTTTTCTCGTTTTTAACTTGTGTCGCACGATCTGGATCTGAAAGTCTTTTCGTTCTAGTGGATCTGGCTGCACATCTTCCTGCAACATGGATTGTTCCATCTGACTTTCTTCCTGCATTCGTGCTTTTATAAGTTCTTTTCCATACTTTGTTGTCACTTCGGAAAAAATTTGAAACAGTTCCTCGTTTGTCAGTTCTGCCGAAACTGTTTTTCCATCACTTCCAGTTCCTGTTATACTGTATCCGCTCAGACTCTGATCCATACAGCCTGCATTGATAATTTGCGCTGCATAGTGAAACCATGCATACTCTTTTTCCCTATCGGAAAGTGTGATCTGCTGATGCGAATATTGGGTAATCATGATGTCCTCCCTGCCCGTGAACTTCTGCTGTGCTTACGATGCTTTCCCGTGTCCGATTCGGACACAGATTTTTTCTTTTTTCTATCTTCTGAAAACAAATATCCATATCCTGCTTTCAGATCCTCTTGATCTCTTGCAAACATATCAGGAATCCATGCTGCAAATAGTGGTGGATTTGCAAAGCTGCTGCTGATCCCCACTATATCCTCATTGGATGCAAACGAAATAATGTAGGCTGCATCCCTACACAATACATTTGCTCGTGCAGTTTTGGTATGTATCCACTCCTGCGGTTTTGCTCCGGCAACAATTACTCTTTTTACTCTGCTATCGAAAAATAGAGTTGATAAAAACTGCTCCTGCTTCATGCTTCCCATATCCAAAACAAAATACTCATAGTCCATTTTTAGAAGTTCCTGCATCGGCTTTCTCTCATACATTGGGATACCTGCATAAGTAATGCAGTCTCCCGTCTCTACTGCATACTGATACAGTCCCAACAGGCAATGCGGAAAACCATCAGAAGTTTCTTCCACATAGCATACCTTTTCTCCACAGTCTGCCAAATATCCAGCATACTGTAATGCCTGAGTGGTTGTTCCAATCCGAGACTGTGTGCCTGCAAATGCAATGAAATGAAGTTCATGCGGCAAATCCGCTTCTTTCAGTTCTTGGTTTACATTTCCTGCATTGCTCTCATAGTAGTTCGTAAGGCATCTTGCGAACTTTGTTTTCTTCGCACCATAAGTCGACTCCAATACGAAATTTACATATCCTGCCTTTAGCAGCTTATCAATAACTGGTGTGTTAGTTCCTTTTCCAGCTGCCAAGAAAATAATTTTTGCACCGTTTCTGGATTGTTGGATTCGATTGATAATATCAACCAATTCATCCGGCTGATCCGATAATACTAGTAAATCATAAACAACAATCTCAGCTTGTGCCTCAATGACTGGATTGATTGTCTTTTCAATCTGGTCGTAAACTCCGGCTTCAATTAACTCAATTCCCTTTTCCTGCAAGACCTCCGCAACAAATCCTGCATCATCCTCTAAATCTCCAACAAAGATACATTTCATTTTGACTCTCCTTCCACTTGTTCCGTGTCCGATTCGGACACGCTTGAATCTGTTTCTTTTATTTCACCTGTTACCGAATTTTCTGTGTTCGATTCGGGCACACCACCTTCCCCGGAAATTAACTTCTTTTGGTTTTCAATTTCATCTGTCAGCTCTGTAATCCGTTCCTTTGCTTCCTTTTGCTGAGTCTGGTAACTTTCTATCTGCTTTTTCCAATCCTCTATCGAATTTTCTGCATCAGTTCGCTGCTGTCTGGACAGATACGGTAAACGCTCATTTGTCTGGTCAATCTGTTTCTGACAGGAAGAAATTTCCTCATTTAGCTTTTGAATCAACTCTTTCTGGTCTGCAATTTCCTGCTCCAGCGATTGAATGTTTCGATTGATTCTGGCTTGATAATATCCATCTAAATCTTGATAAAACTTCAATTCTTTAACCTGGTCAACTTGCTTCTCATTGGTATACAATCGAATGATTTTTCCTTCTACGGTCACACGCAAGGATACGGCTTGAAAATCCGGTTGCACGGAATCCAGCTCCAGTACATAGGTACCTGCTTGTGATAATTTCACAGTAACTGGAATTTCTCTCCTTTTTTTATCAACTGCCTCAAAAGATACTTTCTCTGCTGTATTTACATCTAATTCCACAGACATTGCCTGCTGTTCTGATGCATATGCCCAATATTCAATCGTAACGCTATTCTCTGTCTCACCGATCTTCTGTAACTGTCCAATCGGTGTATACTCTGATGCGTTGTTTTGACCCGGATACCACAATGATGATGTGAAGAAAAACAGATACCCAACTAGAATACCTGCTGCTGCCATTAAATAGGATTTCTTTTTTCCTGCATGTTCCAACCGCACTTATTTTCTTCCTCCTTCTGCTGAAACCAACTGCATGTATACTGCCGATCATACTCCATACAATGCTTATTATAAATACACTGTTTGCAGCTGCTTTGCTCTCTTCGGCATTGTGTCGAATTATTAAAGCTCATAAGCATTCTCCTTTGTTCTTTCCTTTTTCGGGCGAATGGTAGGGACTCCTTCCTCCATTCGGCATTCGAAAACAGGAATCAACATACTTCTTGCTGTCAAAACATATGGATTTCTCTTTTGTTTCATCATCTTTTCTGAAATCCACATTTCCTGCGCTGCTGACAAAAACTTTGTAAAATAAATTCCCTTTGGCGGTCGGATTCCAGCTATCTCATCATCCGCCAGCACAAGAAACACACGTTTTTGTTCGCCCTCCATAATGTCTCCTTTCTCTTCGGTTACTCCCCGAAGATCATATAGAAATTTTCTGTTCGCTCAATCTCATCCCATGTAAACTCTCGGTTTACAGAATACTTTCCGGCTGGGTCATTAACCAAAAACTGCCCATCATCCGTTACACCGCGCAAAACAATAAAATGCCCAACAGGTGAAAAGAAACTGCCCGGCTGCTCTCTGGCAATGATTGGATAGCCATTTTCCAATGCTTCTACTACACTTGCCCGATCTTTTATCCTGCGATACCCTACTCCGTAGTGTGCCGCCGCTGCCGGAAAAAAATTCCATGAGCTGCCCGTTGGTGTCAAATATGCAGTACCACTCCATGCAATCATATCTGGCGGAGTAACCGTCTCACCTGTCAAATATGTCATCACCATCGCCAGACTGGTCGGACCACATCCTGACTTTGCAAGGTTGGTGTCTCCCCATGCTACTGATGCATAGTTTCCCTGCAAATATAACGGAATCTCCATGCCGCCTGATGGTTCCTCCGATGTAACTTCTCCATCTGCATCCGATTCGCGTTCCTCTTCATCACGATCACCACTCAAATCGCCGTTTTCCATATTCTCAAGATATTTTTGAGCGTATGGATAACGTCCATGACCATTTCCACAGTCAAACGACACTGACAGACAACCCGATGCCGATGCATATCCATGATTATTGCAGCCAGCCGGATATTCCTCTGGATCTTCAAAACAACAGAAAAAAGACATCGTTGCGTCATACAAATCACCTTCCCAAAAATCTGCTTTCGTGACTCCATAGTACTTTCCCATCCCGGTATCATACCAGCCAGAATAAGGATTTTGGTTGTGCAGCGTGGCATCTATTGCCATGCATTGCAGTTCCAGATCATTCCATTCCATGCCTTTTGATTCTGCGAATAATTCCAGACTATTTGTTCCACTGTAGTTTGTCCACTGGGCGATTCCCATTGCAGTTCCACCTTTTTTTAATTGTGTATATGAGTTATAATCCAATCGGGATTCCCACTCCAAATTACCTAAAATAGCAGCAATCTGAATATCAGTATATCCTGCCTCTGAAAAATACTCGCAAATGAGTGCTGCAGTATTTGTAACAGAAACGCTATCTTTAAATGTTACATCACTAGACGATCTTGAAGATTTTCCAAACAAAGCCATTACCATGCCACCGATCAGAAGCACAATAATGATTGGTGCTGAAAACAACGTAGAAATTAAAAAAGATCCTGCCCATTTCAGAATCTTCAACAATGCTTTTTTATGATTCATTCACTTATCGTCCTCCGGCAAACAAGCGATCTTCCGTTTCCGTAATAAAAAACTTTACTTCCAAATTTTGATCCCCTGCCGTTACCATAAATGACCCCATGTCTAACGAAGGGATTCGATACAATTCCGTTTCCGTATACATACCCGGAAATTTGCTTTCCAGCACTGGAATACATGTTGCTGTCTGTTTTCCGATAAAGCGATAGGTAGCAAGATCAAATAAGTCCTGCACGGCTTTCTCTTCTGATGATGCATTATCACCTTTGAGGTTATCTGTAATTAACTGTGTAGCAAAAATGATGCCAGAAAAGTACTTTCGCATTTCACGAGCCATAACTGTCATCTGGCGCACGCAATCAACAAATTGTGCATTCAAAATATGATGCGACTCATCTACCACAACCATACTGTGGATAACATCACGCTCTGCAACTTCTCGTTTCTCATATAAAGCCTTCATTCTGCTTCCGACTCGAACACAATGATCCCAGTACATCATCAATGCATTGTACAAAATACCAGAGCAGATTGCTGGTTCCAGCTTCAACACAGTATAGACATTGAAACACAGTACTTGTATCTGGCTGATGTTTTGGATGCTTGTATGACCATCCAACAAACTTCCATAGTTTCGTACCAGATTTTCGTAAGTGCTGCGTATCTCATCCGCCTGCAGAAGAAACTTCTTTCCCAACTCTCCATGTTCGGCATCTGCTGATGGTTCATATTCCTGAATGCGCCTGTTTAAATAAGATAAAAAATCCGACATGGTGGGATAATATTCTGACGGCAAACCACAAACAGGAGTCTGCTGTGTGATCTTTCCATCCTTTGGAATAATGCCAAAACTTATGTAAAAATCAAGCAGCAGCTTACTGTATGTATTAAGTTCGTTTTGTCCACATTGATTTTGCCGTCGCAGACGATAAATGGCAGTTAATTTGGAAACATGTTGTACCCAACATGTGCCCTCATTCTCGTCTGTTTTTTGAATTTCAAATTCATTAAGGATACCGTCTCTGCCGTCCAAGGATAGATACTTGCCCCCCAATGCCTCCACAAGCGGCTGATATTCGCCAGACGGATCCAGTATGCGAACGTAATCGCCAAACAAAGCCTGCACCTCAATCAGCTTCTTTAAAAGCGTAGACTTTCCACTTCCCATAGCACCATAGACCAGTGCATTGTAGGATAATCGCTTTTTCGTCTTTGTAAACAGATTGAAATTAAAGCTTCCCATTGTAGGAGTTGATCCCATATAGCAACTGTACGGATCAGAAAGGTAGGAGAAGTTAAATGGATTCCCGTCACTGATTGAACTGCCGGGAAGAATCTGACCGTCTCGTGCATTTGACAATTTCTGCTGCCTTTTATATGGCAGTAACAAAGCCTGCCATTCCTGCTTTTGCTCATGCAAAAGTACCGTGCAATGATACTCTGCTGTCTCTACTGCGCTCTGAATTTTGGTGACTCGCTCTTCCAACTCATCCAATTTCTTTGCTGAAACGTATAGTCGGATTGTTACAAAGCGAAGTGTCTCTCCCTGATTTGCCACGGCATCTCGCAGCTCTTTCAGTTCTTGATAACGTCGCCCTGCGTCCATCTGCTCTCCGTCTTTATGCTCCGTTTGAAAACGAATCTTTTGTTCCGTAAAAGAACGATCTATCATTCGTTTCACTTCTCGTGTATCAGCTATTCCAAAGTCTGCCGACACAATCAAATTGTTTTGATTGACAAGAGGGGACAGCCAATGCGAATCCAGTTCATTTTTCCAATCATAGATTGTCAGAATGGCTCCGTAATTACTTCCTGTTCTGATGTAAGCCGAATGAAAGCGAATCCCGCCTGCGGGCTGAATTGCAGCCAACAGACGGGAATCATATCCATCTCGATCCATCGTTTCTTTTTCTTCCAGTTTGATCTTGTTAAAAAAAGTCTGTTCTGGATTCATCATCTTTGTTAATACTTCTATTTTTTCCTGTCTGGTGATTGACATCACCAGACGGGCATCCTCTAGGCGGGCAATCGCTCCACCTCTTGCATCGGAAAGTTGCTCTGGGGAATCGGTATATAGAAACAAGTAATATTCTTTTCTTTGCCGATTTTTTTCCAACCACTCCAGCTCCATTCTCCTTGCCCTCAATGCCTTTCTTTTCCACTCATGCTGACAATTTTCCAGTTTATGGGAAACAAATGCTAATTGCTCCGTACAGCGTTCCGGCATATTCACGCAAACCAGTTTAATATCGGAAGGGTATCTGCTATAAAACTGCTCCATCTTCAAATTTTCATATTCCAGATCCACTTCTCGAATGGATTGAAAGTCTGTACAGATCACACGAACCAAATCCATGCATCGACCCCCTTGCAGTTTGAAACATGAATTTTTCATGTCATATTGCCGAATCTCGAACAGGCTTTCCATTCCGGCAATCGTTTTTTTTGCTTTTTTCATGTTCTGTCCTCCCTGTCAGATTTTGTCCATTGGCTAATCATATGGTAGGTTTGTTCATCCTCTTTCATTATCAAGAGAAAGATTTGCCACACCTGTTTTCCCGGATTGCTTTTCGGACGCTGCAATAACGCTAACACAACAACTACGTTGTAAACGATATAGACAATCTTCAATCCGTCTGCCACAATCGCTCCAGTCAGAAAATACATGATTGCCGGAAACAAAATCAACCCCATCAAATCCTTCAGAAAAAGACTTCCGCCAACCTTAATTTCGGCTTTTAAGTCTTTCGTTACATGATATGCCATTCTTTCCTCCCGGCGGTTCTTGCGCCTTTATTCCTGCTTGTTTTCTTTTGGTGGCTCACTGATTTGAGTGTGTCCGTTTCGGACACGCTTTTCTGAATCCGATGGCAATGACTGATTCAAGCTTTTCTGTCCACGACTGCCTAAGCTTTTTTTGCTTTGTGAAGCAGTCTTTGCCTTTTGCCCAGCAGTTCTTTTTGAAACATTTGAGAATGATTTTTCATTGAAAGGTGCATCCTTCATTTCTGGATTCAACATCTTGTGGTCTTGTGTGTTTCTCTTACCAGTTCTTGTATTTTGAGTGTGTCCGTTTTGGACACGCTCAGATGATTTCCCTGGCATATCCGTATATCCACTGCCGGATTTTCCATTTGAACTACCTTCCATATCCGCAGCAACAGAATTAGGAATTTCTTCTGATGCGAAATATGTACCAGATAGCTCCCCATTTGCATCTGCCGATGCAAGTGATGGCTCTCCGTTTGTTCCTGTTTCTTCAGAAGTAACCGTTGGCTCATTCCCTCCATCTATGCCTTCTGACATAGCCGATGGCTCATTGCTTCCATCTGCGCTTGTCGAGGAAACGGACGGCTGATCGTTCTCTCCAGCCTGTCGCATTTGATCGTCTTTCCTTCCGACTGCTGCATTCGCTTCTCCTCTTTTTCCTGATTTAGAAGCGCCTCCCGGTGGCTCATTGCCTCTTTGCTCTGTTTTTTCTGCTGATTCTGCTTTCTTCTGTGCTGCTGACTCTGACTTACTGTTTTCGCCTGTAGTCTTTTGCGTTCCTTCTGCTGTAGCCTGCTTGTCAGATGGAGTGCTTGCCTTTCCCGGTGGTTCATTTCCTGTTTTGCTACCAGCTGCCTCATTTGCGTGTCCGTTTCGAGCATTGCTATTTTGAGCATTGCCATTTTGTGACTGATCACCAGATGATGATTCTTTTCCAGCTCCCTGAGTTGATTCTGACTGGCTTGTTGGCATTTCCGGCATACTCTGTGTGGCATCACCTGCTCCTGCTGCATTCGTTGGTACCGCTTCTGCATTAGCAACTGACGAATCCGCTTGTTTTTCTCCACTTTCTGTGCCAGATCCTGCGGAAAAATCTGTGCCTGACTGCTCGTTTCCTACATCCTGTCTGTTTTCAGTCTGCTCGCTAGGATTGGACATTTGCTGCTCCGAAGTCTGTGTGCCTCCCGGCGGCTCTCTCCTTGCATTGTCTTCTGATCCCTGTCCTCCGGGATTTCCAGCACCTCCCGGCGGTTCTTGTGCCTGCTGTGATCTTCCATTTGTTCCTGCCGCCTCCTGCATTCGACTTTGCTGTGCCTGTCCGCCCGGATTCAACATGCTTTCGCCTGCTTTTTTTGCAACCCCAGCAGCTTTTTTTGCGGCTCCTGCTCCTGCTTTCGCAGCTCCAATACCAGACTGCATCAAATGCATTGCTCCCATGGTTTTCATCATACCATCCTTCACGCCGACATCAATTCCCATGACACGCTCAACAACATCTGGTCCATCAATCATTGCAACACCACCAAATGCAATCATTATGATTCGGATGAAATTATTGGTGTACTGGCTTGCTACCCATATTTCAAACTCTCTCCAAATCGCAAAGCCCCATATCATAATAGATATGCTCCAAAACAGATTCAAAAGATATTGAAGTACTTGTTTCGTTTTTTCACCGGATACCACATCACCTGACAATATGTATGCCAAAATTTCGCCATATATCATGTCCCAAATCAATCGAAACAAACGATATGATGCAAAAATCAACACCAATGAATTAACAATTAACTCACCAATAATCGCCATGAAGTGGATGGAATACCGATAGTAAAGCGGTGTCAAAAGTCCAAAAAAGCCTTTTCCAATCTTTTTATAAGTAACCTCACCACTTGCCTCATCTACTACCATGTAATACTTAAAAACTTTAGCTGTTTTCTTCTCTACCTGCTCGTTGGGATCAATGTACTTAATCGTCGCACCTGAGAAACAATTTGGTGACTCAAAACTCCAGTCATTGTTTTTCTGATACAATAGATCAGTAACATTTGTGATTACGGTTGTATCTGCAACACTGTTTCCATTCGCCATGAAAACAGTCTGCTCTATCTGAAGCAACTGCGCACTCAAGCGCACTCCGCTCGGAAGCAGCATTACTACTGCCATTGTGATAACTAAGTTTTTCAAAAAAGGGGGACGGTGTTCTGAATATAGAAACACCGTTCCAACTGCCAGAATTGTAATCAAAAAAATGGCAGACCATATCGGATAATAAACTCCCAGTTTATCGGCAAATGTCTTTGTAAAGTCTAGTGCTTGAAAGACAGCCTCCCACAGTCCCTGACACATATCACAGATACCATGCAACAGCTTAATGATTTGCCATCCAATCCAACGTATCACGTTAGATGCGACATCACTCTGCTCAAAATATTCAGCATAGTTATACAAGATATCCTTGTAGTCCATACACGCTCACCAAGCCTCCTTTCATGCCAGTCCCAGCTTTCCTTTTAACTGTAACAGTAGATTATACTTTTCCTTAAATGGAATGCTCGTACTGTTTGTTACTTGTACCAGAAGTTCTCCTGCTGTACAGGTTTGATTTAGTAACTTAAAAATTTCAATATCATATTCTCCCAGTTTTTCGCAAAACTGCAAAAGTTGTTTTTCATGTGTTGCCATTTCTTCATCTTCCGATTGCGCCATTGGTGTATCCCACTGATACAACTGTTTCTTTGCCAATTTCTCTTTTTCCTCTTCCATCTGCCGGTATACTTCATCCAAGTCTTCTATGTCCTCCTCTAATGCTCCTCCGTCTTCCATTCGCTTTATTTCATCCTGAATCTCTTCCATCTGTTTGGGAAGTTGTGCAAATTTTGCAGCTTCAAAGCTAATATCGTAATCATACATCATCTCATCTGCACGAACGGCTTTCAGTGTTGGCAGATGCAACGATTCTTCTGATACGGTATCTGCATCAGGAAAGTACTCTTGTAAGTACTGGTAACGATATAAAAAAGCACGTCCTTCCTTTCGTGAATTAAAGATCGGACGAGGTTTAATCTTATTTCCCTGCATATCGCGACGATACATGGTTCGCAAAACCACATTTTCACCCTCCTCCAAATCCATCAGTTCTCGCGGATTAAGTAATGGACGTTCCTCCAGCGTTTCCGTATAACTCTTATTGAGTGCAAATCTTGTTCCTACTCGATTTACATTTGTGATTGTCTTTGACCCAAGCAATGATGAAAACAGTTTTGCCGTTTCTTCCTCGCTTGTCTGAAGATAAACCTGATTACCGCAGTTTCCTTTGATGATTTTCGCAGCTTCGCCATATTTCAGCGTCAGCTGCGCATCGGTCTGAATGATCAGATTAAACGCCATGTTCAGTCCCAAACAAATTGAAAGTTTAGAATCCAAATTTTCAATTGGTGGAAACTGTGCAACCTCATCTAAGTGAAAGATGATTCGTCGGTCACACTTTCCAGACGGACTTTGCACACAGGCTCTTGCATTAGCCTGATACAGCTGATCAATCATGGAAATAGCAATTGCATCCTTTGATCGATCATAAAAAGGGACTTGAAGGAAAAGAGCAATTGGCTTTTTTCCAAAGCCAAGTTCTTCTGGTGAAAAGGTGCTTTCTCGCGTCAGCTGCTCCATACCACCAAACGTATATTGACTCAGCTTTGTCAACATCTGACTGAAAATACTGCCCTTTGTTTTATCTCCCGATACGTTAATACTGCTATATACAGCTCTTGCACGATCAAATCTGCCTCTCAAATCAAAATATTCATCCAACTTCGTTTTATTTTTACCTGCTGTCTCTCCAGCAAGGTTCGTAAACATATTCATCACGGATGCCATGTTGTTTTTCCTTGCATTTGTTTCCTGTACTTCAAACGGGACATCATCCGGTATTACTTTTGCCTCTAAAACACACTGGACAAATGTTTTTTCTTTGCGCAGCTCTTCATAACTTTGATTTGCTTTCTTTTTTTCTTCCTCAGTTAGCTGCTCATAAGCCTGCCGCTTCGTAAGATACTGCATAGCCAGCTTTGCATTTTCTCTCTTATCCTGTCTCAAGCAATCAACAGTATGTGCCATAATCGTTGCCACTAACGCACTGGTCGCGTTTGATAGGAAGAAATCAGAATTATCATCGCTCTTTCCACCTGCACTAGCAAAATGCGGATAGGCAAATGCTTTACACAAAAGTTCTGCATCTGAATCTCGTCCCTGCTGATAATAACGTGTAATCAGATATAGTGGATTGTATCCAACACCGCGCATTGGATTTTCCAAGTTGATTGACATTACCTCGTATCCACGATCCTGAAATGCTTTCGTACACATCTTTCTCAGATCAAACTTCATATCCAGTATAATAAGTGACGGTTGCTTTTCACTGCGACTGTAACTATCCAGCATACGCAGCGAAAAAACTTCTCCTTTTCCGGCTCTGGTAATCGCAAGAATCAATGCATTGGTTGCACTTTCATCCAAATACATATAGCCGTCTTTACTTGCAACCGGAAGTCCACCATTTCCCGGTATCCTCTTAATACTTCCGTCTTCATTTTTCTGAGGAATTTCCGATACTGCCGGATACTGCTCCTTGATTTCTTCCATTGTTGTGAAACGGCTGGTTCCTTTTTGCCCTGCCTCCAAACTACGAAAAGCATTGCGAAACCGATATACATTCAATATTGCTACTGCAATCGCTACAATAATCAAAAAAATATACACTGGAGCTAAAGCTGGATAAAAAGTCGTTAGGCAGATCCAAGAAAAACAGTCAGCTAAATGTCCTTTACAGAATCGAATAAACGTATTAACCAATACATGCAGTACAACAAGCAGCAAAAACTCTGCTGCAAGTGTCAGCATAAGTACCCACTGTGGCTTTTCCAGAAGTACATTTCCTTTCAGCATACGATCTGATTCCTTCATCTGTTCTTTCCATTCCTGTCTCTTTCCCTGTTTTTGCTGCTTCTTCTGCTGCATGTTTTCTCCCTCCTTTGCCTGCTCATTTCCAAAACAGCTTTACTACAAACCACAGGCTGCATAAAGTACCGATTACCATACCTATTACACCAAATATGTATAGAACTTTCTGCTCTGTTTGTTTTGAAAATGTAATTCGTGTAATGACAGTTGCACCTGCTACTATTCCAAGAGCAAAGCCAATACTAACTGCCATTCCACTCACCATTATTGTAAATATAATCTTAATAAAGTCCATTTTATTCTGAGAAGGTATGCAGGCACTGTCATACCTTCCCTTTCTCCCTTCGCAGTACTCAGAATGTTAACGATGCACCTGCTGACGCAGCAATATTAAAAGCTGACATGATAATTGCAGTTCCAATAATAATGTATGGAACCTGCTTTCTCCCTCTCGCCTTACTCTCATCATCTCCAATCAAAAATTTGCTTCCAAGAATCAGTAATGCAATTCCGATCAGCACTGCATTTCCTGCTGCCTGATACTCGTGTGCTAATGTCGAAATTGCCGTAAAAAAGTCGGTTAACGATCCTGCTGCTGGTAACATTACATTCATTGTATTAGTCATCATTCTTTTCTCCTTTTCCTTTGCTTTCTTTTTTCGGTACGGTAAGCCATGCTCTCGGCTTCGGACGATATTTTGCTAACAGACCAATCATAATAAGTCCGAGTGCAACGCTTCCTGTCTCCAAGAACAGCAATACCAGATCCTGCCACGGCATTCCTGCTATTGTGTTTTTCGTGTCCGAATCGGACACGCTTGCAGTTGTCGGTTCCGTTATAGGCTCAGTTGTCGGTTCTGATTGAGTCGGTGCTTGCGTTTCAACAATTGGTTCTTCCTTCTGTATCTCCTCATAAGTAACATTTGCTGTAATAAGATAGCCTGTTACGTCCGACACATAACGACTGGTATAGCGCACCATTGGTAGATCCGCTTCTGCCACTTCTCCAGAAAACCATGCACGAGAGCGCTTAATCATTCGATTTCCGGTTGCTTTCACGGTTTTCCACCAACCGCCATTCTCATCCTGCCAGCCGTCACTATCCCATGCGATTCCAGTAATCTGATTGAATGTTCCATCCAGATTCAATGATTGCAAAATTTTACTTTCACACCCGTCAAACCACGGACTATCATCAGATGCTGCCGGAAAGGTTTCATCACCGACTTCAAATACCCATTGGCTTGTTTCATCGTTCCATCTGTACTTTACCCATTGCTCCAGACCGCCTTCCCACCAACCTGCTCCATCATCTTGTAGATCTGTTCGCGGAATATTACCATATATTGTTTCTCCTGTTATATCATCGGTCGATTCAATATCAATGGCTTCTGGAATTTCCTGCCCCTCCAAATAGGTACGATCAACTGAGACTGTCTTACTTCGCCCACTTTCTGTCCACTCTTCTTTGGAGGTATCCACAAGTGTATAATGCAGTCCATCTACTTCAATTTCCTGCTCTGGATTATATTCTGCATATGCCCATAGATTGGTGCTGCTTTTTCTATATTCCTTCGTCAGCTCTGTGATTTGATACTGGGTATCTTTTAACTGATACTGCACCCCATTCTTTTCAACCCGGTCTGGAAACGCATGTGAATCCTGTGTATCGGCAAGATAGGTATATGTTTCCTGCCAAATTTCCGGAGAGGATGTTTCTTCATTTGATGCAAGAGTTTTCGGTGTGTCCGATTCAGACACGCTTTGAACCTCTTCATTTGCATCTATTGTCCATCCTATGTCAGAAGCCGTGTCCGAAATGGACACGGCTTCTGTTGCATTCTCTGCATATGCTGGTGTCGTTGCCAACAGCAGACTGCAAAACAATATAAGTTCTCTTCTTTTCTTTCTCAAAGATTTCTAACTCCCTTCCCGTGTCCGAATCGGACACGAAATAAACGGCTGTTATCAAAGCGTATCAGCCGATTGTGTTTTCTTTCCAGCCGACACAACCGAAGTCAATCCGACTCCAACAAATGTCCCTGCAAGAAACAAGCAAATACCACCTATCAATAATGTACCAATGCTAACTGTCATGTTTTGTCCTCCTAGTTAATTACTTGCTGTTGCCAACTGTTTAAGTAAGCGTCGACCTTCTGTTTCGAGCTTTGCAATCGCGTCAATATTGTCCTCTGTTATTGGATCAGGCGGAGTATTGATATTTACCACTTTCAACAAGAATGCTTGAAACCCCGATGGTATGTTTTCACAGTGACCATCACCGGATAATATACTATAGCCGATATGGGTATAATACATAGTTATCTCATAGCGGATTCCATAATATCTGTCCCTATTTGAGATATCAATTGCAAAAGGTTCTTTAACAGGGGCGATGTTTGATGATTCCATGATTGCTCTATCGAGTTGCTTTATTAAGCTGATCGTTGTAAAAGCATCCAATGGATAGTAGACCTTTTCGCATTCAATAATAGTAGCTAAAGCGATATAGATCTCAGAGTATTGATACAGTTCTGACCAATGGGCGAATATATATTTACTTCTTTCACCAAATTCGCGAGTGCCAAGAGGATAATCTGGATCAACAGTTTTGATCACATCATTAAGGTGATGTAACATTTCATCCTGCCAACTGTTAACAATGTTGATGTAATCGTACCTTAATACAAGTCCACTCCTGTTTGTAAAATGGGTGAAAATCTGGCGTAAAGGTGTGACATCTCTGATCGGATAATCCTTGAGGATCTCTACACATCGCGCAAGAGTTGACTTTAATTCTTTTGGAGATATAGTCTCCTGTTTCGATGCCTGCAACTGCGTCCCGTTTTCAGAACACAGTTCTTCCAAACCGTTATCCTGTTGCGACATTTTCAGCTTCATAAATAAAAGTTCTGTTTCGTATTTTAACTGTGAATTGAGAGGTCTATAATATTCTTCAATAACATCGTTAATAAAATCACTTAAATTGGCTTTATTTTTGTCGCAAGCTCCATTAAGCATAATATCTGTAAACTGATTCGGTTGAAAGATCCTTCGATTTATTTTTTTCATAAGTCTCACTCCGTCTAAAACAGCATCAAGTGTAAGCTGTGTGTCATATGTCAGAAACTGTAGCATATCAAGATAAACAAGATTACCGCTTTGTATTTTTGACTTGCATATCTCAATTAGATCGTCGCGAATATCAGGCGATCTAAAAAAAATCCGAATTAACATATTGATTGTTGGACCATAACCTAGTCCGTGTACTTTCTTATTTTGGTACAAGGCTCCTGCATTCTCGTCGGTAAGATCAACTGATATTTTCTTGCTCATTCCTTGATGCCTCCTTTGTCTTTCCTTATTTTTCTTTGACTTCTGCATAGGATCTGTAGCATTCATCAGCTTCTCTATTATTTTGATACAACTCTGACTTTTTCAAGATCTCTATATCTGGATGTTCTTGCATGATTTTTTCAAACCATTCAATCTCATTCTTCGTTCCCATCAATCGAATCTTTAACATCAGTTTTCTCCTCAGCATGTGGATCTGGAATCAAATCTCCATCCAAATATTTTCCGCAAACAATCGTTCTATCAAAACTATTTGGCACACAGGTAGAAAATGCTATCACATGACCTTTTTCCTCCAATTCAACGTCTCCCTGCATACTGTTTCGCAGCTTTAATTCACTTTGCCATTTGGAAAAATCTTCTCCCCAATAGTCAAAAGACCGCTGAAAAACATCTGCTGAGCGGTGACACTGAAAAATTGAAAAAATCTGATAGCGATAATTTCCATCTGGTGTCAAGATCCAGAAATATGGTTCTTTATCATACAAATCTTGATCCTTTAATTGAGCAAGATCAGACAACATAGATCCGTCACGGACATTATGACCATAAATTACGGAGTACGGAGAAGAGAAATCGCCAGCCATTCGGTAGTCCATGAAAATTGATCCAGCTTTTGAATCACTTGAAGATAAATCATATGTGCGATGCACATAATATTCATTATCTTTTGCCTGCAAAACCGGGTAAGAAATCTGTGGCAACCCCGTAAAGTAGACCCATCCGATAATATCCTCATTGATGTCTTTTAATACATCCCAATCAACATCAAATGGTATTTCTGACTCAGATGTTTTATGGTGCTTTTTTCTTGTGTCCAATTCGAACACGCTCTCTGTATCCGTTTCAAGCTCAGGAGTCTGCAAAATTTCATCTCGTAAATTTTCGTATAACTCCTGATCTTCCAGATACTCATGATAATATTTCCATAAACGAAATCCAGAATAACCAGCTACGGCAACTGCCATAAGCAATAGTACAAGCAAAACTGCCTGTGTAACTTTTCCTTTTTTCCCCGTTTTCCTCATCTCATTTACCATCCCGTTCCTGCAAGTGAAACAATCAGGCATAAAATGCCAATAACAAGGCTCAAATTTCCTACAATTGCTGCTATCTTATGAATAATGGAAGCCTTCATCGCTTCCCATGTCGTATCGTGAATCTCAAAAACTCCGGCATACGCTCGAAGCAAAATGCCAACAAGCGTAAATAAAATTCCAGTTAGAAGCATTTTCCCCTCCGTTCCGTGTTGTTTTGTTTCTTTTTATTACAGTCCCGACTCTTCATCGGGACTGCTTTGGAATTGTAATAATTTTGTGTTGTGTCTCGTGTGTTATATTTCGTATGTTTCTTATACGGATTCCCCAAAAGAGGAATCCGTTTGGCAATTATGCCTGCTTTCTTCTTCTCTTAACAACCAATGCGGCTACGATTACAGCAATTGCAAGAAGTGCTGCTGCAAGTCCTGCCACATACGGCATCGGAGTTGAATCATCACCTGTTATAACTGGTGGATTTTCTGGCTGAACTGGAACTGTTACCGTCTGGTCTTCATCATTCAGATCACTGTGAGCGACAATCTGATTTCCATTGGTATCATACAGTGTCTCGAATACAACAAGTGTCTTTCCCTGCAATACACTCGTATCGAAGGTAAATGCAACTGTTGTACTTCCATCTGCTGCTTCTGCAGTGAATGTAGTCTCGGCTGTTACTCCGATTGACTGTCCACTTGCTTTATCCATGATGGTTCCCTTAACTACATAGGTCTTACCTACAGTCAATCCAGTATAGGTAACAGTATCCACTAATGTTACGCTGCTTCCCAGTGCCATGGTTTTTAATCCAGAAGCCTGATCGGTTGCAGTTGTATGAATAGACGGATAAGAAATAGTCTGGTCTTCATCTTCAAGATCCTCATGTGATCCTATGGAGATTCCCTTATACTCTACATCCTCGAATGCTACGATGTGCTTTCCTGCCAGTGCGGAAGAATCAAATGTAAACTCCAGAACGATGCTTCCGTCCTCTTCTTCTGCCGTGAAGGTCTTTTCAGCGGTTACTTCCTTACCGTCGATTGTCAATGGCTCGCCTGTCTCCTTGACCATCAGAGTTCCCTTTACGGTATACTCCTTGCCAGGAATCAGGTTCTTGTAGAATACTTCATCCAGTACGGTAGTTTCCTTTGCAACAACGCCGTCATGATCGCCTGTTACCTTATCAGTTGCAGTAGTCTTAATCTCCGGAATGCGAACCGTCTGACCCTCATCCTCAAGATCAGCATGGACTGCTACTTCCTTACCTTCTGCGGTAAGAGACTCAAATGCAACCAGTGACTTTCCTGCCAGTGCAGAAGCATCAAACTTGAAGGTAATATCAATACTTCCATCCTTTTCTTCTGCTGTAAAGGTTTCAGATACGGTAATCTCATTGCCCTCGGCATCGGTGATTACTTCTCCGGTAACCTTATCAACAAGCTTTCCGGTCATTGTATACTCACGACCAATCTCTAAGCCCTTGTATTCTACTGTATCAACGATAACAGCATCTTCCTTCGCCTTTTCGATGTGGTCCTCAGTATCCTCTCCGATTGCAGTAGTCTTGATTGTTGGAACATAAACTGTCTGATCCTTGTCCTCAATGTCAGCATGAACTGCGATCTCGATACCCTTATACTCTAAGGTTTCGAATGCTACTACAGTCTTTGGAGCAACAAGTGAAGAATCGAATGTAAAGATAACATCAACGCTTCCCTCGGACTTCTCAGGTGTAAATGTAGTTTCGGCAGTGATCGGCTTATCGTCGATAAGTACCTCTTCACCTGTCTCCTTGTTCATAAGCACTCCCTTAACGGTGTACTCCTTGCCAGGTAACAGATGGCTGTAATGTACGGTATCAATGATGGTTGCAGTCTCTTCGGACTTTGTATGGTTAATCTCAGTCTTCTGATCGGCTGCAGTGGTGTGGATCTCAGGAATATAAACCGTCTGACCCTCGTCGGTAAGATCGTGATGTCTGCCGACCTCTTTGCCTTCCGTGTAAAGAGTTTCGAATACAACGGTTGTGGTTCCTGCCAGTTCAGACGCATACAGAATATAACCTAAATTAACGGTCATATTGGTCTCTTCGGCAATAAAGGTTTTTTTTGCAGTAATGCTTTGACCATTCACCTTCAGCTCTTCCCCGGTAGACTTGTCCATCAGAACACCCTCTACGGTGTACTCGTTTCCGACTTTCAATCCGGTCAGTGCCACTTCATCTGTAATAACAACAGTGTCATAGTTTCCGACTACGTGATCTTCCGTCTGTGCTGCGATTGCAGTTGTGTGAACATCCGGGATGTAGACGGTCTGGTTCTCATCCTCAATGTCCGCATGAACAGCGACTTCGATTCCCTTGTACTCCATAGACTCAAATGCGACTACGGTAGTTCCTGCGATTGCACTTGCATCAAACTCAAATACAACTTCAACACTTCCTTCTGCCTTTTCAGCTGTGAAGGTGGTGCTTGCAGTTACCTTCTCGCCATCAATCAGGACTGGCTCTTTAGTCTCCTTATTCATCAAGGTTCCGGTTACGGTATACTCTTTTCCAGGTAACAGTGAAGAATATGAAACAGTATCAATGATCTTTGCCTTTGGCAGTGCCTCGGTATGATCAATCTCTGTTACTGCATCCTTTGCCTCTGTCTGAATCTTCGGAATGTAAACTGTCTGTGCATCATCGTCGATGTCTGCATGAATGCCTACTTCCTTACCTTCAGTGTACAGAGTTTCAAATACAACAATTAAGGTATCCTCTAATGCTGATCCGTCAAATGTAAATGTTACATCAACGGTTCCGTTCTTTTCTTCTGGAGTAAATGTGGCAGAAGCAGTTACTTCCTTATCGTCTACCAGGATCGCCTTACCTGTTGCTTTGTTCATAAGTACGCCCTTTACGGTGTACTCTCTGTCAACTTCAAGTCCTTCATAGGAAACGGTATCGACAATAGTTACATCCTTCTTTGCCTCTGTTACATGATCCTTCGTATCATCTGCGATTGCAGTGGTATGTACCTTCGGGATATATACCGTCTGGTCCTTATCCTCAATGTCAGCATGTACGGCGATCTGGATCTTCTTATATGTAAGCGTCTCAAATGCAACGACTGTCTTAGGTGCTACGACACTTGCATCGAATGTAAAGACTACATCAACACTTCCCTCGGACTTTTCAGGAGTGAATGTGGTGCTTGCCGTAATCTCTTTGCCGTCAGCCAGAACAGCCTTTCCTGTTTCCTTATCCATCAGTGTTCCGCTTACGGTATACTCTTTGCCCGGAAGCAAGTTTGTATAGGAAACGGTATCAACGATGGTTGCCTGCTTCTTTGCTTCCGTGTGGTTGATCTGTGTTGTCTGATCTTTAGCTGTTGTATGGATCTCAGGAATATAAACCGTCTGCTCAGCATCCTTTGTATCTGCATGTACTGCAAGCAGTGCTCCGTCAGAATAGAGGTTTTCAAATACAACTGTCGTAGTTCCTGCCAATTCAGACGCATTCAGTGTATACGTCAAAGAAACAGTCATGTCATGTGAATCAGCTGTAAATGTTCTTCTTGAGGTAATGGTCTTTCCATCAACCAGAACCGGCTTTCCTGTCGCTGCATTCATCAGCGTACCGCTAACAGTGTATTCGGTACCAATCTTAAGTGCCTTCATGGAAACCAGATCGGTAATTGTTACTTTCTCATTGGATCCTGTTACATGATCCTGAGTATCATTGCTTGTTGCAGTTGTATGTACGGACGGAAGATACTGAGTCTGCTTCTCATCTTTCAGATCAGCATGGACAGCTACTTCCTTGCCATCTGTGTACATATGCTCAAATGCTACAGTGGTCTTTCCTGCCAGAGAAACACCTGAGAACTTGAATGTAATCTCAATCGTTCCATTTGGCTTCTCAGCAGTAAATTCATTCGATGCAGTAATCTCTTTTCCTGCATCATCCAAAAGTGCTTTTCCAGTTTCCTTATCAACAAGTGTTCCCGTTACAGAATACTTACGACCAACTTCCAGTCCATTATAACGAACTGTATCAATAAGTGTAATCTCCTCATCGGCTGCTGCATTATGGCTACCATTTTCAGAGTCGATAATGGTTGTCTTGATACTCGGAACATAGATCGTCTGATCGGTGTCTGAAATATCGGTATGAGATGCAACTGTATCACCATCTAATTCCAGATACTCATAGAATACGAGTTTTCTTCCACCAATTTCAGATGCGTCAAAATTAAAGGTAACATCAACTGATCCATTTGGTGTTGTTGGAGTAAACTCGGTACTTGCAGTGATGGTTCTTCCGTTTACCATCAGAGCGTTTCCTGCTGAAGTCATCAGCACACCCTTCATGGTATACTTCTTACCCGGCAGTAAGTTTTCATAAGTTACAGTATCAACAACAGTTGCATTGCTGTCTGCTTTTACCTGATTCAATCTGGTATTTGCATCGAGTGCTTTTGTGCGGATCTTTGGCACATAGACAGTCTGTCCTTCATCGGAAAGATCTGCATGAACAGCATATCTTCTGCCCTTGTAACATACTTCCTCAAAAGCGACAATCTTCTTACCTGCTAAAGATACACCTGCAAAATTGAATGTAATGTCAACACTACCATCTTTTGCCGGGGCAACAAATTCTTTTGATGCGGTAATCTCGTTGCCATCATCGTCCAGAACAGCTTTGCCAGTGTCAGCATCCATCAAAGTTCCGGTGATTGTATAGGTTTCTCCAACTTTCAAGCCAGAATAGGTTACAGTATCAATAATACTTACGGAATCAGTTGCATTTGCTACATGATCCTCGGTCTTTGAATCTCGTGCAGTTGTCTGGATACTAGGGAATGTAACGGTCTGATTTTCATCATCCTTATCCTTATGCTCTGCACAAAACTCGCCATTTACGGAAAGCTCTTCAAAAGCAACTACTGACTTTCCTGCCAGATCAGAAGCATCAAAGGTAAATACAACATCCTGTGTTCCATTCTTCTCAACCGGAGTAAAGTCAACTGTCTGAGTCATAAGCTCGGTCAGTGCTTCCACGTCCTTAATATACAAAGTTCCAGTTAAAGTATAGGTCTTATCAGTATCCAGATTCTTGTAAGCAACATGATCGGTTAACGTAATAGAAGAAGCTACTTCCGTGAAATGCTCCTCATTTACGTCTACCAGCGTCGTGCGAATGCTCATCGGAATGTTGTCAACAGTTCCAAGATCAAGAACCTTTCCATCAGTGTCGATTGTGAAGGTGTTAGTGTACATCTTCATGCTTCTGGTTGCTTCGGTCTTTAACTCGGTGATGGTATAAGTGCCATATACAAATGCTCCATAAGAATCATTTGCAGCTGTCATGGTTCCTTCGCTGCCCATGCCAAACCAAAGTCCTGCATCCTTTGCCAGAGAATCAATTACGCTCTGCGGAACAACGTCCTTTTCTCCATACTTTGAAAGAACATCATCGTTTGCATTGGTATTTGTGGTCTTTCCAGTTGCGGAAGTGAAGTTTCCATTCGCATCAGTTAAGATGTAATGTGTTTCACCAGTTGCGTTGTTGGTAATACAAAACGGAATGTAAGCAAGTGCTTCACCTGTGTCAGAATTTTTCTTCACGAAGGACAGATCACCACGAACAACGCGGTCTGTAAAGGTAACTGCATTCATGTTTGTTTCGTACTGAATAAATGCGCCACCCTGATACTCAACAACATTGAAATAATGGATTTGACCATCATTCGTGTAATAATTGTTTGCTGATTTTTCTCTAACAGCATAATGACCAATCGGATACTGAGTAGTCATGGTCACATTTCCCTCAGCATCTGAGGTTACTGTCTCGATTGTCTCACCCTTTTTATAAGTTGTATTTCCAATGATAACAGAATCGTCTAAACAATAAACCTCAAAGGTGATGCCAGCAAAGTTCGTTCCACCCATAGCAGCTTTCTTATTAAGCTCAAGATCATGCTTTTCCATCTTCGGAGTGCCGTTGATCTGGCGCTCGGCATACTGGAGAGTGATTGCTGTTTCATCAGTTGCTGCAGTATCTAATACATTGCCACTCTTTAAATAGATGGCTGAATCTTTATCAACTAGGTTAAAAAGATAAACATTATTAGTTCCAGTCAGTGTTGCACCTGTTGCAGCACTGCTAACAACTGCGCCTTCTTTAGTAAATCCAGTCGGAGCCTTTGTTTCCTCAACTGTTATAGTACCAAGTGGAATAATATATCGTCCTGCATTGGTTTTTCCAAACTTTGCACTATCAGAAACATCAGAAACAATATGAGCATCATCCAGAGATGCAAAATATCCACTTGCACTCTTAACAGTTTTTATCACCCAAGTAGTAGCTTTTGCTTCTGAATCTGCTTGAATCTCAGCTACTGTATTATACTGCTTTGGATAATACTTAATCGTATACTCAGCACCAGATAAATCCGATGTAGTTGTTCCATCAGCATTGATCTTATTGATTACAATACCAAGTGGGTCATTTAATGGCACATCTGTTGTTTCGCACATTACCGGAGCTGTTGCTGTTGTTCCTGCTGATACCTCGATTGTATAAACGGTACTGTTTGTCTGAAAGCCTGATCCTGGTTTTGCTTCTGCTTCTCTTACATAGTAAGTGCCTGCTGTCAGTTCATATGGCTGGCTGTAGCCGTTTGCATCCAGTTTAACAACAGTTACCGGATTTCTACACTCAGCGTCAGTGAAGATACCATACGGAATACCTTCAAAGTTATAGCAGCTGTTACCATTGGTGATTGCCGGATCTGCTGAAGATTTATGAATTTGCAAAAATCCAGTCTGTGGTGCAGACGGATAAATAATACGCAATGTTGCAAATGAACACTGGTAGTTCTCTCTATTAGTCTGGTAAACACCACCAACCTGCAGCATAGAAGTTGCTACTTTGAATGTCGCATAGGTAAATCCATCTCCACCATCGTGAACATCAGTACACTGAAGCGCAATATTTGGAGTATACTGTCCCTGATTGTTAGGTGCAGCCCAATCCTTCTGAGTACGTTCTGTAAAAGCACTGACAGAATTAACTACATCTGTTGGTGCTGTTGAACCTTCATTTGCCCATGCGTGCATACATGCCAACAAGATTCTTGTTCCATCAAGATTCAGTGTCTTTCCAGCTGCGTTTGTTGACGAATAAAGCGCATTAGACAAATAGCCAAAGATTCGTCTTCCAGCTAGATAACCTGATATACCATTTACGTTTGTACGAGCTGCAATATTTTCAGCTGTCATTTGAACCATACAAACGCCCGGATCTGGTGAATTGGTTGTCAGCTGAGTCTTAAACCAAGAACTTACGACAGCATCTACACCCTTATTTGTATAAAAACAGAAAGATTGTGCATCATGAGTCGGAACAGCAGATGCACTTAGATGTTCTCCACCATTTTGATCTTTAACTGTTTCGTTACCGACAACCGTCACTGTTGTATATGGGTAGACAAATTTATCACCGACTGCCAAATCCTTCGGTACACAGCTTCTATCAACCTTCACATACATATTATTGTACAATTCAGCCGTCAGACTGATATTAGAATCTGATTGTTCCACCGGATACAGATCTGTGGTAGTTACTTCTGCATTCATGGAATACTTTGATGTCGCATTGTAGCCGATAAGCACATCAAGGCTTCCAACTGCTGAAGCATCGCCTATTGCAAACTGAACCGTCTTTCCCCCATCCAGGCTGCTCATGCTTTCCGGCAGGCTTGCACCGCGGTTAACGGATGCGGATACCAGATAATTGTCAACTGAATCATCATAATCATCGTTGAAGATTCGAACGGTTGCAACCCCTGACAACAGATCCAGTGTTGCCGGAAGAAATCTCTCGGTCATATCCGGGTATACTACATCAGCTGCAATCTTAACTGTCCCTGATGGTGTATAACCATAAAGTACCTGAATACGAAGACCGAAGGTAATGCCGTAAAGAGTTCCCATATCTGATAAATACTGTTCTGTAAAGCAGTATTTATAGCGTTCATCCGGAATGCGGTATACACCATTTCCAAGATACTCAATATCGGTAAATGCCTGCGCTTCGATAGAACCATTGTAAAAACTGGTTGCAGACTGATAGTCAGCTGCTTCTGTTCCGTTTAACATTGGCACTGTGGAAACAACATAAAAATTTCCATCTGATCCATGGTAGATCGGCACTGTTTCTTTTGCCATCTCTGGATTCAAGCTTAAAATGTAGTCGTTTGAATACCAGTCCGCACCGGAATCCAACAAACCGTCAATTGTTGTCACACCTGCCTGAACCTTTGACGGTTCCACATAGGTGTTGTAAAACTGCATTACCTGCTCGGTACGCTGCAGTGATACACCAGTCATTGCCTCTGCAAATGCATCATAACTTTCGTAGTCCCATGTACGGTCAGCTGTAAACTCTTCTTCATCAACAACATCCGCAAAATCTTTTTCATCCATCTCTGCCATCATTTCTTTGATGGAAAGATATCTTCTGTACTGCTCAAATGTCATGGACTCAATAAGATTATATAACTCATCCTCAGTCAGCTTGTGAACATACTTTGCAATCTCAAGGTCACTTGCATTGTCATAGTCAAAATCAAAAGTAGATGCAATAACATCCTCTTCTGATCCAAACTGGGCAATCCACACGAGCTGATACTCGTCCTCGCCCAGTCCACTCAAAAATCCATAGTAGGCATCGCTTTCGGCTCCACCGATAGCTTCTATATAGGCAAGGATCTCGTCCTTTGTTGCTGTGGACAGATCGATCAAAGCTTCTTCTGTGGAAGCTTCTGTCTCTTCTTCAGATGCAGCATCAGTCTGCGCTTCTGTTTCACTTTCAGATTCAGCTGTTGTTTCGTTTTCCTGTGTTTCATCCGGTCCACGTGTTTCATTTGCAGATGTTTCTTCTGCGCTCTCTCCAGATGACTGTACTTCTTCTGCAACAGAACTTTCCGTCTCTGGCTGATCTGTTTCTGCTGTCGTTTCTTCGGTGATTGCCTGCACTTCGTCTGATACCTGTGTTGCATCGTTAGTTGCCTCAGTAGTGCCAGAAGTTTCTTCAATCACTGAATTGGTCTGTTCTGCACTGGTCTGTGCTGTTGTTTCTGATTGAACAGAAACAGACTCTTCGCTTGTTCCTTCCTCGATCTGACTCTCAATTGCTACAGACGATTCCATTTCAGAAGCCATCGAAATAGTTGGCATCTGGAAAGTCGTCGTTACCGTCATGGCAAGCGCCATGATTGTTGATGTCAGCTTCTTTCCTTTTTTATTTTTTGGACTCATCGTCATATCCTTTCTTTGGACACCAGACTCCCTTTTTTGTCTGGCTTTGGGTTGCATTCTTTCTTCCTTCTTTTCGGTGGTGATCTCAGACGATCCATCTTTTCCTCCTGTCATGTTACTTATTATTGTCTCTTAGCACTTCAAACTTAAAAATGAGTACAAAAAAAGCACCAGCTTGAAAACGTATACACGTCTTTCGCAAAGTGCTTTTTCTTCTGTATCTTAGTTATAGTTTTTCTTTGTTGCTATTTATTTGGTTGCCCCACAACCTGAGCAGGTATATCCTGTAACTACTGTCTCATCCCATGCTGCCTGCGTTACCACTGTCTCATAATGCCCTGTTGCATCATGATGGACAACTGTTGTCTCCGCATCATGATGAACCGTCTGATAAACAGCATCGTGATGAACTGTCTGGTAAACAGCATCATGATGGACAGAACCTGTCTGCATCATTTCAGCATGCCAACTTGACCAGCATCCTGCAGCCATGTGTTCATTGATGTCCTCATTAGGATCTAAAAATACATGTCCGCATCTATTACAAATATCTACCCACTCATACACTGGCTCATCATATGCATCTTGCACTAACTTATTTTCATCATACGCATCCTGAACTAATACCTGCTCATCCCATGCTGCCTTCGTGATCACTGTTTCATCCCACGCTGCCGAGTCCTCTTTCCATACTTGACTTGTGACAGCATCATGATGAACTGTTGTTGTCACAGCTACCCAGTTATGCGTATGTGCTGTTGTTTCCGGTGCCTTTGTTTCTGGAGCTTTTGTACTCGGAGCAGCAGTCGATGGTGTTGTAGTCGGTGCAGACGTTGAAGGAGTAGGCTTGCTCTGATTTGGTTTTGTCTCCGGGGCTTTGGTAGATGTTGGCTTTGTCTCTGGCGCTTTAGTGGAAGGTTCTTTGCTTTCTGGAACCTTTGCAACTTCTTGTGAGGATTCTGCTGGGTCAGTTTCCTTTTCGTTCTCTACCTTTCCCTCAAGTGATTCTGCGGCACTTTCTGTTTCTCTTGCTGCGTCTTCCGTGTCCGATTCGAACACACCATGCTTATCCTGATCACTTCCCAAGTGCAGTACTAACCAATGATTTGTCTCTGACTGATAGCTAATTAGTGGCAGACGGTTATACTCCTCATCTACATATGCTACATCTAACGTATCCTTTTGTAGCTGACCATCTATTGTCTGATATAATGTAACATCGGCATTTTCTGGTATCTGCAAATTAAAGTCATACAGCGAATCAGCTGACTGCTGATTCGAAATAAGATCATACAAGGCAATCGAATCATAGTCCTGATAGTCAGTAGTCTGTGACAGCAACTGTGCAATGATTGGCTCATCCATGCTAATTCCTGTTATGCTATAATCGTCCCCTATAAAATCATTTAATGCAAACAATACTGTGTCCGAATCGGACACAACTTCTGAAAACTCTTCTGTTGACTGCTCCTCAGAAGAGTTTTCTGTCTGCTGCACATCTACTTCCAGCTTAGCAAGCGGTTCTAGTTCAATAATCATATATTGATCTAACACTTCCGTTTCTTCTGCCGGAATCATCTGTACAGTAGGCATCACAAGAGATACTGTCAATGCTGTAGCTGCTAAAACACTAATTTTTTTATCGTTCAATTTCTTCATCTTGCTCCTCCTCTTCCTGTTTTTCTATGACATTTTTACTAACCGTTTTTTTGCTTTTATTCCGTGTATTCTTGATAAGATCTTCAGTTCTATAGCTATGATAGCCTTCATATTCATAACTATGGTCAACACCCTTCATAAACATCTCTCGATCATCAATTTGGTCAGTTAATGCATTTTGAAGAATCACCTTTATCTCTATATCTTTAATAGGGCTTCTCTCCATTGCCAGAAGATAATCGTCTTTATCAACTTTGCTCCAATCAACGACTTTTCCAAGCTCCTTTTTTAAAATTTGATCCAGCCAAATACGGGTACTTCGTCCATTCCCCTCTCGAAACGGATGCGCAATATTCATTTCAACATACTTTTCCACAATCTCATCAAATGTAGACTGTGGCATTTTCTCAACATTTTTCAATGCTGCATCCAAATACATGACTGGTGCAAATCGAAAATTTCCTTTTGCAATATTAA
>OGRT01000292.1_pt1 | contig 59547 bp, 53 predicted proteins | sample 1553581 | NCBI WGS metagenome assembly OGRT01 (sample SAMEA2580113, study PRJEB22360) | human gut metagenome | biome: human gut; feature: human-associated habitat; material: faeces | place: Denmark | collected 2008/2010
AAGAATGATATTTTATATATCCCAAGTATTCATGATTTGAAGGAAGAAGCTACACTTACCATCCATGGTGAAGTTGCCAATCCGGGTACATATCTCTATTCTGATAAAATGACAGTAGAGGATTTGGTGTTGCAGGCTGGTGGCTTGTTGGAGGCAGCGGCTACGACGAAAGTTGAAGTGGCACGGCGTATGAAAGATACGAAGAGTACATCTTTCAGTACTACAGTAGGCCAGAATTTCTCTTTTGATTTGAAAGATGGCTTATTGGTGGGAGAAGGAAGCCAGGATTTCCATCTTGAACCTTTTGATGAAGTTTATATTCGTAAGAGTCCGTCTTATTTTAAACAACAGAATGTTATGGTGGGAGGAGAAGTTCTTTTTAGCGGTAATTATGCACTATCGAAAAAAAATGAACGTTTGAGTGACTTGATAGCTAAGGCTGGTGGAGTGACTCCCGATGCTTATGTAAAAGGAGCGCGTCTTATTCGTAGGATGACCGAAGAAGAATTTCGCCGTAAAGAAGATGCCCTGCGTATGGCGCAAGCGGGAGGTGGAGATTCCATATCTGTAAAAAAATTGGATTTGTCTGATACCTATTCTGTAGGTATAAATCTGGGAGAGGCTTTGAAGAATCCCGGTTCAGATGCTGATATGGTGCTTCGTGAGGGAGATGTGTTATTTGTTCCGGAGTACGTAAGTACAGTGAAAATCAACGGTGCTGTAATGTATCCGAATACAGTTTTATATAAAAAGGGTGAAAGCTTGAAATATTACATCAATCAAGCTGGTGGTTTTGGTAATGATGCCAAGAAACGTAAGGTCTATGTAATATACATGAATGGTACAGTTTCTCGTTTAAAAGCAGGGAACAAGAAAGCCATTGAACCTGGTTGTGAAATAATTGTTCCAAGTAAAGAACAGAAAAAGAAGATGACTACTGCTGAAATTCTGGGAATGGGAAGTACGACAGCTTCTATTGCAGCGATGATTGCGACTATGGTTAATCTCTTTAAGTAATTTGAATTATGAGCGAAGAAAGAATACAAAACATAACCTCTCCACAACCTGAGGAACAAGAAATAGATTTGATAGAACTGGCCCAGAAAGTATGGGCTAGTCGCAAATTGGTTTTTAAGGCGTGTGGTATCGCTGCTCTTGTAGGACTGGTTGTTGCATTTAGTATTCCTAAGGAGTACTCTACAAGTGTGACATTGGCTCCGGAGAGTGGTGGCAAATCTGGTGGTGGAAGTATGGGAGCCCTTGCAGCCATGGCGGGTATCAATTTGGGCACTTCTTCTGGTGAGGATGCTTTGTCACCCGAACTTTATCCTGATATTGTAAGTTCTACTCCTTTTCTGATTGAACTGTTCGATGTTAAAGTCAAGGATCAGAAAGCAAAAGTAGACACGACTTTATATGCTTATTTGAAAGAAGAACAGCGTTCTCCTTGGTGGAGTGCAATTTTCTCCGCTCCTTTTAAGGTGTTAGGATGGACATTGTCTTTGTTTAAGGATGAACCGGAAGAGGGGGACGCAAAGCTGGATCCTTTTCGTCTTACTAGAGATGAGTCTGCCATTGCAGATGCTTTAAGTAAACGTATCTCTGTTTCCGTAGACAAAAAGACAGGTGTGACAACCTTGTCTGTTACTATGCAGGATCCTTTGATATCTGCTTCGCTGACGGATACCGTGATGCATTGCCTGCAGAACTACATCACAGATTATCGGACTAATAAGGCTCGTCATGATTTGGCATTTACCGAAAAACTTTATGGAGAAGCAAAGGCCAGTTATGAGGATGCCCAGAAGAAATACGCAAATTTTGTAGATGCAAACCAGAATATAATATTACTGAGTTATCGCGCAGAGCAAGAGCGTTTACAGAATGAAATGAATTTAGCCTATCAAGTATATACACAAGTGTCTCAACAATTGCAGATGGCAAGAGCTAAGGTGCAGGAGATTACACCGGTATATACGGTTGTCCAGCCGGCTACGGTACCTTTGAAGCCTGCAAAGCCCAATAAATTGATGATTTTGATCGGCTTCATGTTCTTGGCAGGTGTCGGCAGTGTGGGATGGATATTATTTGTAAAAGATTTATTAAAGGGATGGAAAAAGCAAACAATATGATGACGGATAATGATATGATGTGCTGGCATGCATTGTACACAGCACCTAAGTCTGAACATAAGTTGATGCAGCGTTTGAATGCTGCGGGATATACTACATATTGCCCGATGCAGGCTGTGTTTGTAAAATGGAAAGGGCATACCCGGAAGGTGATTACCCCTCTTTTTTCCGGATGCTTGTTTGTTGCTGGTAATGTGGCGGAAGTTGCCTCATTGGCTTCCTCGCAGAAGGCTGCTATATTACTAGATAAAGAAGGAAAAAGTTTGTCTATTGAAGCGGGTAAAGCAGAACTTCCTGCCAAGTTTGCTCAATTGCTGAGGTTATGATGAAGCTGATAACAGAAGAGCTGCTGGATACCGTTACTTCACAAGCCAAGGAGAATTCCCGTTTACGTATGAATTATAATTTTCATGCGTCTATGGATGCCCCTATTCATCGGTTGCTGAATGCTTTGGAACCAGGAACTTATCTTCCTCCTCACCGTCATACAGATAAGGAAGAAACTTATCTGGTTTTGCGTGGAAGTCTGCTGGCATTTTTTTATGATGATGCCGGTAATGTAACAGATAAGGTATGCCTCAATCCTTCGGAAGGTAAATATGGTCTGGAAATTCCTTCTAATACATGGCATAGTATTATTGCCTTGGAGTCAGGTACCGTTATTTTTGAAATTAAAAAAGGCCCATATCAGCCTCTACCCTCAGAGGATTTGGCTTCGTGGGCTCCTCAGACTTCTGATGCAGAAGGAATAAAGGCTTTTATGAAGCGGATGTTGGAGCTTTAACATTTTCCCCGATAAACCCATAAGAAAGCCTCCCGATATATTTTATTGTATACCGGGAGGCTTCTTTATGTACCATGTTATTAGTCAAACAGGCTCTTGAACTTTTTGAATATTTTCTCTTTAATCGAAGTGTTCGGCTTGAAGTTATCCGATTCTTCCATCTCCTCCAATGCTCTCTTCTCATCCTTGCTCAGCGTTTCGGGTACATATACGCTGACATTTACCAGCAAATCTCCCGTGCCGTACCCGTTCACGCTGGGTAAACCTTTGCCGCGTAGGCGGAGTACTTTTCCCGGTTGTGTACCTGAGTCAATTTTTACTTTCACCTTTCCATCAATCGTGGGAATTTCTACCGCACCACCCAAGGCTGCTGTCGGGAAGCTGAGGAGCAGGTTGTAAATCAAGTCATTTTCGTCGCGTATCAGGTTCGGGTCTTGCTCTTCCTCTACAAGAATCAGCAGGTCACCCGGCACACCGTTGTGCTTGCCTGCATTTCCTTTTCCCCCCATAGAGAGTTGCATACCTTCTGCGACACCTTTCGGGATTTTTACGGTTACTACTTCTTCACCGTATACAATACCTTCACCGGCACATTCCTTACACTTGTTTTTGATGATTTTGCCTTCACCGCCACAAGTCGGACAAGTGGTTCTTGTTTGCATGGTGCCGAGTATGGTTTGCTGGTTACGGATTACCGTGCCGCTGCCGTTACAAGTCGGGCAGGTCTCTGAACCACCGTCACCTTCGGCTCCAGTGCCATGGCAGTGGGTACAAGGTACGTATTTCTTCAGTTTGAATTTCTTTTCCACGCCGGTAGAGATTTCCTTGAGGTTCAGTTTCACCTTGACACGCAGGTCCGAACCACGGTAACGGCGTTGTTGTGCTCCACCGCCTCCGCCGAAACCTCCAAAACCGCCGAAACCTCCACTGTGTCCGCCAAAGATGTCACCGAACATGGAGAAGATGTCGTCCATGGACATGCCTCCACTGAAGCCGCCGAACGGACCACCATTACCGGCGGCACCACCCAGTCCGGCATGACCAAACTGATCGTAGCGGGCACGCTTGTCCGGATTGCTTAGTACGTCGTATGCTTCTGCCGCTTCCTTGAATTTCTCTTCGGCTGTTTTGTCGCCCGGATTCTTGTCCGGATGATATTGGATGGCTTTCTTGCGATAGGCTTTCTTTATTTCTTCTACCGTTGCTGTCTTTTCGACTTCCAATACTTCGTAGTAATCTCTTTTTTCCATACAGTTTTATGTTATTCTCCGACTACCACTTTGGCATGACGGATCACTTTGTCGTTTAGGATGTAACCGGTTTGTACGCAGTCCAGAATTTTGCCTTTCAGTGCTTCATTGGGTGCCGGAATCACGGCGATGGCTTCGTGATAGTCTGTGTCGAGCGGTTGTTCCTTTGTCTCTATCACCTTAACGCCGTTTTGTCCCAATACAGACATGAATTTGTTGTAGATAAGTTCAACGCCTTCTTTTACGGCAGCTACATCGGTAGCTGTCTCCATGTTTTTGAGGGCGCGTTCAAAGTCATCCACAATGGGTAGGATACTGCTGATACTCTTTTCACCACCGTTCAGGATGAGTTCTGCCTTCTCCTTCATGGTACGTTTGCGGTAATTGTCAAACTCGGCAGACAAGCGCAGATATTTGTCTTTCTGCTCTTCAATCTGTTCATTGGCCTTTTCCAGTTCCTGGGCGAGCTTTTCTTCTTCTGTTAGGGGAGCTTCGTTTTCTTGTGAAACTTCTTGTCCTACGGTTTCTTCGTCACATTCGTTAGGAGTAGCTTGAGTTTTCAGCTCCTCTTCCTGGTTGTTTTCTTTTTCTTTCGGATTCATATTGTTATGCTTATTATTCTTGTAAAATGATTTTGCTTTCATTGCTGTTAAGGGTTTAAGTTAATACGATATCAGTGCTCCAACAAAAACTTTGCCAAAACGGATGTTTTTGCCGAAAACGCTGCAAAGGTAATACTTTTATGTCAGATTGACAGCGCTTCTCTGTGTCTATTCATGGAAAAATAACTATCTTTGCACTCGCAATTCGCAGACTAATAGGTATTAAATAGTAAATTGTAAATAAATAAATCGTAAATATAAAGATGATTACAGTCTCTAATGTCTCAGTACAGTTTGGTAAAAGAGTGTTGTTCAATGACGTAAACTTGAAGTTTACAAGTGGTAACTGTTATGGTATCATCGGTGCCAACGGCGCCGGAAAATCTACTTTCCTGAAAACGATTTCCGGGGAGCTGGACCCTACGACGGGCTCCATCATGCTGGCTCCGGGAGAGCGTCTTTCCGTTTTGAGCCAGGACCACTTTAAGTGGGATGCTTTTACGGTGATGGACACGGTGATGATGGGACACACGGTGTTGTGGGACATCATGAAGCAGCGTGAAGTGCTGTATGCCAAAGAGGATTTCACAGACGAGGATGGACTGAAGGTTTCCGAATTGGAAGAGAAATTTGCCGAGCTGGACGGCTGGAATGCCGAAAGCGATGCTGCCGCCTTGTTGAGTGGTTTGGGTATCAAGGAAGACAAGCATTATCTGTTGATGGGTGAGTTGAACAACAAAGAAAAGGTGCGTGTCATGCTGGCGCAAGCTCTCTATGGAAATCCTGATAACTTGCTGCTGGACGAGCCTACCAATGACTTGGATATGGAGACCGTGACTTGGCTGGAAGAGTACCTCTCCAACTTTGAGCATACGGTGCTGGTGGTAAGCCACGACCGTCACTTCCTCGACTCCGTTTGTACGCATACGGTGGACATCGACTACGGAAAGATTAACCTCTTTGCCGGTAACTATAGCTTCTGGTACGAGTCCAGCCAGCTGGCGCTCCGTCAGCAGCAGAACCAGAAGGCAAAGGCCGAGGAGAAGAAGAAAGAGCTGGAAGAGTTTATCCGCCGATTCAGTGCCAATGTGGCAAAGAGCAAGCAGACTACCAGCCGCAAGAAGATGTTGGAAAAACTGAATGTAGAAGAAATCAAGCCGTCATCACGTAAGTATCCGGGCATCATCTTTACGCCCGAACGCGAACCGGGTAATCAGATTCTGGAAGTTTCCGGTTTGACGAAAACGCTGGAAGATGGTACGGTGCTGTTCCGCGACGTCAACTTCAACGTAGAGAAGGGAGACAAGATTGTATTCCTTTCGCACGACCCGCGTGCCATGACCGCCCTGTTCGAGATTATCAACGAGAATATGAAACCGGATGCAGGTACTTTCAACTGGGGTGTGACTATCACCACCGCTTACCTGCCGCTGGACAATACTGCATTCTTTAATACAGACCTGAATCTGGTGGACTGGTTGAGCCAGTTCGGTGAAGGCAATGAAGTCTATATGAAGAGCTTCCTGGGACGTATGCTGTTCTCCGGCGAGGAGGTGCTGAAGAAAGCAAGCGTATTGTCGGGAGGTGAGAAGATGCGTTGCATGATTGCACGTATGCAGCTGCGCAATGCCAATTGCTTGATTCTGGATACACCTACCAATCACCTCGACTTGGAGTCTATCCAGGCATTCAACAATAATCTAAAGACCTATAAAGGCAATATCCTTTTCTCATCCCACGACCACGAGTTCATTCAGACGGTTGCCAACCGTATCATCGAATTGACTCCGAACGGTATTATCGACAAGATGATGGAGTATGACGAATACATCACTTCAGACCACATCAAGGAGTTGCGTGCACGTATGTACGCAACAAAGTGATAACGGAAGCTAAGGACTAAATAAGCATATTTTAAATCGTTCCATCATGAGGAAAAAATCGTTCCACCGTGGTGAAAAAATATTTCTGCCATGATGGAACGATTCTTCTTTCATATCTTTTTTGTTTAATAAAGGCTTGTGCGATATTGAAAAAAAGAAGAAGGTGTGTTAGAATGATAGCTAAAAATCATTCTAACACACCTTCTTTTGCTATTAAAAGAGTCTCTTTGTTCTTATTAAGGCGGGGAATAGTCTGGGTTATTGTTTCTCCTTATATATAATTTTGCCTTGGCTTTCGCCGAAAAGGTTGTCGCCCAGCGTGGTAATCTTATTCCCCGTGGCAAGCACATAGCGCAGGTTGTCGCATCCCATAAATGCTCCGTACTCAATGGCGGTTACACTAGCAGGAAGCACCAGCGTGCCGCACAAACGACCGCAGCCACTGAATGCACGCTGTCCGATGCTTCTAAGCTCTTGCGGGAGCCGTACGTTCAGCAGATACTTCTTTTGGGTGAAAGTATAGTCGGGAATTGCAGTGGCATTACTGTTGGTCATGTCGATGGAAACCAGATTGGGCATATAGTCGCGTATCAATGTGAAGTCGGCTTCGTCCATTTTTCCTTCAACGGTCAGAAAGTTAACGTCTTTGGGCTGAAATCCGGCTCTTAACAGTTCGCTGGCAAGGCTGCCCATTTTACCAATCTGCACATTTACTGTCAGTGGTTCTCCTTCAATGAATGCAAAGGTCTCCCATTTCTTTTTGGTACGGTAGGAGTCACTGCATCCCAATGGAACAAATATGGCTGTAACGCTATCGGCCAATGCTTCGGACAACAGATTGGGAGCCGTTTTCTTCCGTATCTGGCATATCTTGAGATTTTTGCATCCCTTAAAGGCAGCATCTTCGATGTTCTTGGTCTTGTCGGAAAGGATAATCCTGGTCAGCGTCTCCTTACCTACAAATGTACTGTTGTCCATTTGCTTGCAGAAGGCATATGCCGGAATGCAATTGGCAGGATATACATAAAAACGGTTTGGATAAGTCCCGTTCTTGCCTGCATACATGCTGATGGAGGCATTGGAAATGTCCAGCAGTTGCAGGTTTTTGAATTCATCCCGTAGATGCCTGAAATCTACGGCATTCAGCTTGCCCTGCAGGGTCAGTTGGGTGATTTCATTGGCTTCCGCTTCTGTCGTCAGTTCCACCAGGGTGCCGGGTTTGGCCACGTAGTATCTTTGGGATTTTTGTGCCGAGGCATTCAGCATTAACGCCAGTCCGGCAACGGCTAAAAGTATTTTTCTAAGTTTCATGTTTGTCGATTCCAGATTGATTTTTCAAATATAAGAAGAAACCGGCAGGAATACGTGAAGTTTTTTCTTTTTATTATTATTTTTGTCGGATATTAATCAAAATGAGATACAAATGGAGACGGAAGAAACGGTGAAGGAAGAGTGTGTTGCTGTGAGTAAAACAAAACGTATTTGGCTGGCATTCGTTGATATAGTACTGTTTACTGTACTTTTTGTGATTTTTCTGTTTTTGTTTGCCATACCTTTTGCGATTGCTTTCCCTGAGTTGAAGACACAAGCTGGTGGGATGAGCGTCTATTTAATGATGTTGAATGAAGCCTTGATGTTGGCTAGTGGGCTTATTGCCGCTTGTATGGTGCTGGGCTTCAGGAAGCTTCCTTTTTCGGGCTTGGGCTTGTCTTTGAAGGGATGGGGTAGAAGCCTGCTGAACGGAGCTTTGTTTGTCGTGTTCTTGTATGCAGTTGGTTTTGGCTTGTCTTTATTGTTGGGGGCTGTGGAAGTGGCAGGGGTCTTGTTTTCTCCCATTTCGTTGTTGTCGAGTCTTTTGCTTTATTTTTTAGTGGCAGTTACGGAAGAAGTTATTGGACGCGGTTTCATTTTAGGGCGTATGCTGGATGGAGGCGTCAATAAGTTTGTGGCATTGCTTATCTCTGCGGTGTTATTTTCGTTGATGCATCTTTTCAATCCCAGCTTTGCCTTCGTCCCGTTTTTGAATATCATGCTGGCGGGTTGTTTCTTGGGAGCTTCCTATATATACACGCGCAACCTCTGTTTCCCCATTGCCTTGCATTGGTTCTGGAACTGGATTCAAGGTTCTGTTTTGGGATATAAAGTCAGTGGAAATGAATTTAGCAATGAGAATCTGCTGATTCTTCACTTTCCGGAAGAAAATCTGATAAATGGAGGAACTTTCGGGTTCGAAGGCTCTATTCTGTGTTCACTACTTTTAGTGCTTGGTACAGTAATTATCTTAAGACACTATTATAAGGGATTAGTGATTAGGGATTAATGATTAATACAGAAACCATTAACCACTAACCATTAATCATTAATCCCTAATCACTAATTCTGTTCCACTCCTTTCATTGTCAGCTGTATGCGTTTCCGGTCCATATCTATGCTGAGTACCTTTACGCGTATATGTTGATGAATGGACACTACTTCATTAGGGTCTGATATGAATCTGTCGGCGAGTTGGGAGAGGTGTACCAGTCCGTTTTCCTTGATGCCTATATCGACAAATGCGCCGAAGTTGGTGATGTTTCCTACGATGCCGGGCAATTCCATGCCTTCGCGCAGGTCGTTGATGGTGCGCACGTTCTTATCAAATTCAAATATTTTTATCGGTCCGCGTGGGTCACGTCCGGGCTTGTCCAGCTCTTGCAGGATGTCTTTCAGTGTCGGCATGCCCACGGTGGGGGAGAGGTAGCGTTTCGGATTAATCTTCAGACGCAGCTCCCGGCTGGCTATCAGCTCGGCTACGCTGCAACCCAAGTCCTTTGCCATTTGTTCTACGATGCAATAGCTTTCCGGGTGTACGGCAGTATTGTCCAGCGGATTCTTTGCCTGCGGAATGCGTAGGAAGCCGGCACATTGCTCAAACGCCTTGGCACCCATACGAGGTACTTTCATCAGTTCCTTGCGCGAGGTGAAGGCACCGTTTTCGGCGCGATAGTTCACAATGTTCTGTGCCAGTTGCGGACCCAATCCCGAGATGTAGGTCAGTAGATGGCTGCTTGCGGTGTTCAGGTTGACACCTACCAAGTTTACACAGTTTTCTACGGTCTGGTCCAGTGATTTTTTCAGCTTGGTTTGGTCCACATCATGCTGGTATTGCCCCACACCAATAGATTTCGGGTCAATCTTTACCAACTCTGCCAGCGGGTCCATCAGTCGTCTGCCTATGGACACAGCACCGCGTACGGTGACGTCGTAGTCGGGAAACTCGTCCCGTGCAATTTTAGAGGCCGAATAGATGGAAGCTCCCTGCTCGCTGACGATGAATATCTGTATGTCGCGGTTGAAGCGCTGATGTTTCAAGAACTCCTCCGTCTCGCGGCTGGCAGTTCCGTTACCTATGGCTACGGCATCTATCTTATAAGACTCTATCATCATTTGCAGCTTGGCAAATGCCTCTTTCTGCTTGCTGACCGGAGGGTGGGGGTAGATGTTCTCATTGTGGAGCAGATTTCCTTGTGCATCGAGGCACACAACTTTACAACCCGTACGAAATCCGGGGTCTATACCCATCACACGCTTTTGCCCCAGTGGTGAAGCCAGCAACAACTGACGGAGGTTTTCGGCAAATACCTTGATGGCTTCCTCATCAGCACGTTCCTTACTTTGCGTGGCGAATTCCGTCTCTATGGATGGCTTCAATAGGCGTTTGTAGGAATCCTGCACGGCTTCCGCCACTTGCTGTCCGCAGGGGTTGTTGCTCCGTACGAATTGGCGTTCCAGCCGTTCCACGCACTCCTCATCGTCTGGGCTGATGCTGACTTTCAGCAGGCCTTCCGCTTCGGCACGCCGGATGGCGAGCAGGCGGTGGGAGCTGCATCGCTTCAACGATTCGGAGCAATCGAAGTAGTCGCGGTATTTGGTCGCTTCCTCTTCTTTGCCTTTCACCACCTTGGCGGTCAGTGTGCCTTGGCGGGCAAATGCGTTGCGCACGCTGTTTCGGGCACGTTCGTCTTCGCTAACATGCTCGGCTATGATGTCACGGGCACCTTTCAGTGCATCTTCCACGTTCTTCACGTCTCCTTTCACGTAATTGGCGGCGCGTTCCTCCGGATGAGGCTCACGTTGCAGCATCAGCAGGGTGGCGAGGGGTTCCAGTCCTTTTTGACGGGCTGCTTCGGCACGTGTTTTCCGTTTGGGCTTGTAGGGGAGGTAGATGTCCTCCAGTAGGGTATTGTCCCAAGTCTCTTCGATACGTTTCTGAAGTTCGGTGGTCAGTTTACCTTGTTCCTGTATGGTGTTCAGGATGGTTTCTTTACGTTTGGCGATTTCGTTCAGCTTTTCGTAGTGGGTCTTTATGGATTCAATCTGCACTTCGTCCAGTCCTCCCGTCACTTCCTTTCGGTAGCGGCTGATGAAGGGGATGGTGGCACCGTCGTTCAGCAATCCGAGGGTCTGTACTATTTGTTTCTCTGATATGCCGAGGGCGGCAGATATCATGCGGTGGAAATGTTGTATCATCGGTTCTCTCTTTTTATAATGGATGCCAAAAGTACGAAAAACAATCGTCGTACGAAAATAAACCCCATATTCTTGGAAAAATCATTTATTATTGCGAAGTTTGTCAACTATAACGAACTAATAAACAATAAATATGGAAGAAGCTAAAGGTCAATCGATTTTAGATAAAATGCTCACTACATTTATCAATACGTTAGTGAAAGCAGCCGAAAATGAGGCTCAAACACATTTCGGCAAAAACCTTGAGGAGGTATTGAAGCATTTCATGGCAAAAGTGAATAGCGATTTTGAAAAACAATGCCTGCTTTGGTATTTTACAAAAAAAGGTCAAACTATGACCGTGTCGTCAGAAGTCTTTGAGCGGATTGCGAAAGCGGCTGTTGCCTCGCGTGCGGCAAGCGAGAAGCTGTTTCATGGCCCACAGAAGGTAATCATTAAAGGAAAGGTCTATTATTCCCAAACCATTTCTTTCTATGAGAATGATGAATTTGATTATGCCTTGGGCTGTGCGACAATCTTCTTTGATGAGGAGGGCGTTCCCGTAGGCCTGAAGGATATTTATGACTTTAACGAAGCAAAACATCGTGATACCAATGCCGAGAGTGACACCACATTTATGGCTAAATTTGAAAAAGCAAATTTAGCAAAGTCCTACGCCATACTTTATGGCATTAACGACTACAAATTTAATGACTGATGTGTCTCGTGCCATATCGTCATGTATCATAGCATTATTCTGCTGTCTGTTACCGGTGTTCTCTATCACAGGAGAACATCCGGTACTGATTATCAGCTCCTATAATCCGGATGCTGGCCGTACTTCCGGCAACATCTCAGACTTTATGGAGGAGTTCCAACGCCTGGGCGGGACAAACACCATCGCATTGGAAAACATGAACTGCAAAAGCTTCTCCGAATCTCCCCTTTGGGAACGGAGGATGGTGGAGCTATTGTCCAAATACCAGGGCGATAACAGTCCGGCGCTGACCGTCCTTATTGGGCAGGAGGCTTGGGCTGCCTATCTTTCTCTGCCCGACTCTATACGCGGCAATACTCCGGTCGTAAGTGCATTGTCCAGCCGTAACGCCATATTGTTGCCGGGCGATACGGTCGACTTAAAGACCTGGATGCCCGAATCCGTCGACTTCTTCACGGATTTCCCCAGTTCGCCTATCAAGGCTGGCTTCGTTTATGAGTATGATGTGGAGGCCAACATCAATATGATAAAGCAGATGTATCCCGGCACCAAGAATATCGCTTTTGTCTCAGACAACAGTTATGGCGGCGTTGCCATGCAAGCCTATGTAGTGAAGGAGATGCAGAAGTTTCCGGAACTCAACCTGATTCTGCTGGACGGACGCGTCCATACCATATATACCATTTGTGACAGATTGCATGAGTTACCGGAAAATACAGCTATATTGATGGGGACATGGCGTGTGGACATGAACGATGGTTACTTCATGCGGAATGCAACCTACGCCATGATGGAAGCAGCTCCCACTTTGCCCACTTTCTCGCTCAGTTCCGTAGGCTTGGGATATTGGGCTGTGGCAGGTGTCGTTCCTGCCTACCGTGCTTTGGGCAAGGAGATGGCAAGACAGTCTTACCGCCTGCTGACCACCTCCCAGGATAGTGAGACCCATATGGAAATCATTCCGAATGAGACCATACTGGACGGTAAACTTGTGAAGGAAAAGAAACTGAATATCGCCGGCCTTCCGGAACCGGTAAAGATGCTGAACGTAACCCCTTCTTTCTACGAGCAGTACAAGTATCATATCTGGTTTGTCGGTGTTGTTCTGTTGGTGCTGTTGGGCGGTTTGTTCGTTTCCCTTTATTTTTATTATCATACAAAGAAGTTGAAGGATGAACTGGAGGTATCCGAGGGTGCCTTGCGCGAAGCAAAAGACCGTGCCGAAGAATCCAGCCGTCTGAAGAGTGCTTTCCTTGCCAATATGAGCCACGAAATCCGTACTCCATTGAATGCGATATGCCAGCAGGTAGTAGCTTCCGTGGCCCAGGCACGCAGGTCGACCAATCAATTCTTATTTGAGTGTGAACGTGAGGTAGTGGAGATGCGGACGGATGTGCAGCGTTTACAGCAGGTTGTGATAAATCTGCTTTCCAATGCGGACAAGTTTACAAAAGAAGGTACGATAACCTTGAAGCTGGAGCCGGATACGGCGGGGAATGTTGCAGTATTCTCGGTGACCGACACCGGTTGCGGCATTCCTTTGGACAAACAGAAACGGGTGTTCGAACGTTTCGAGAAGCTGAACGAATATGTGCAGGGAACCGGCTTGGGCTTGTCCATCTGTAAGCTGACCGTTGAGAAGTGGGGCGGCGAGATTTGGATAGATCCTGCCTATACGGATGGAGCGCGGTTTATGTTTACCCATCCTATGAACTTATAAGAACCGACAAGAAATAAGGAAATATAATGAAAAGATTTAGTTGTTTTTTTATCTGGATTTTTGTCCTGACAAGCATACTGCCTGCGCAGGAAAGAGAGGTGAAACTGAAAGTCGTACAGACCAGTGATATACACGGCAACTACTATCCCTACGACTTTATACGCCGCCGGGAGGCAACCGGCAGTCTGGCACGTGTGCATGCTTTGGTGCAAAAAGAACGTGAGGCTTATGGCAAAAATCTGATTCTCTTGGACAATGGTGACATTCTGCAGGGACAGCCCACAGCCTATTATTATAATTACATAGATACCGTTGCCCCTCATCTGGCAGCGGAGATGATGAATTTCATGGGGTATAATGCCGGCAATATGGGTAACCATGACGTAGAGACCGGCCGTACCGTTTTCGACCGTTGGGCAGGTGACTGCCGTTTTCCGATATTGGGTGCCAATATTGTGGATACTGCTACCGGAGAAACCCATTTCAAACCCTATGAGGTGCTGGAACGTGACGGAGTGAAAATTGTGGTTCTCGGTATGATAACTCCTGCCATCCCCGTATGGCTTTCAGAGAATCTGTGGAAAGGGCTGCGTTTCGACGATATGGAGGAGACTGCCCGCAAATGGATGAAGATTATCCGTGAGCAGGAAAAGCCTGATTTGGTTATCGGTATGTTCCATGCCGGCCAGGATGCCCAGCTGATGGGAGGCAAGTATCGCGAAAACGCTTCGGTGGAAGTGGCGTGCAACGTGCCGGGATTCGATATTGTCCTGATGGGGCACGACCATGCGCGCGAATGCAAGAGGGTGTACAACATAGCCGGTGACTCGGTACTGGTGATGGACCCTGCCAGCAACGGTGTCGTTGTGAGTAATGTGGATATAACCTTGAAACTGCGTGATGGTAAAGTTATAGACAAGAAGATAGACGGCATACTGTCCGATACGCAAGACTACGGCGTCAGCGAAGAGTTCATGCAACGCTTTGCCCCCGAAAATGAAGCTGTGCAGAATTTTGTTTCCAAGAAGATAGGTTCCTTTACCGAGACCATCTCCACACGTCCTGCCTATTTCGGCTCTTCCGCTTTTATAGACCTTATTCATGAGTTGCAGTTGGCAATCAGCGGAGCGGATATTTCTTTTGCGGCTCCTTTGTCCTATGATACGGAAATCCGTAAAGGAGACATTTTTGTGAACGATATGTTCAATCTGTATAAGTACGAAAATATGCTTTACACCATGCGTCTGACGGGAAAGGAGATACGCGATGCCTTGGAGATGTCGTATGATTTGTGGACCAATCGGATGAAGTCTCCGGACGACCATATCCTTCTCTTCCGTGAGAAGCGCCGCGAAGGTGCTACGGATAGGGCCTCATTCAAGAATTTCAGCTTCAACTTCGATTCTGCGGCGGGTATTATCTACACGGTGGATGTGACCAAGCCGGATGGCGAGAAGGTAACCATTCTCAGCATGGCAGACGGTACCCCGTTCGATATGGATAAAATGTATAAGGTAGCGGTGAATTCTTATCGCGGAAACGGTGGCGGCGAATTGCTGACAAAGGGGTCCGGCATCTCGCAGGATGAATTGAAGGAGCGCATCATCCACTCTACGGATAAGGACTTACGCTATTATCTGATGCAGTACATTGAGCAGAAGAAGGTGATTGAACCGCGTGCGCTGAATCAGTGGAAGTTTATTCCCGAAGAATGGGCGGCTCCGGCTTCCAAGCGTGATTATGAGTTCTTGTTTGGCAAAGTTAAAGAATAATTCACTATCTTTGCGGCTCAAAATCTATAGTATAAGTTTTTGGACGTGAAGCAGAAGAAAAAAATTATAGGTGCATTGAGCTTGCTGGTACTGTTTATCATGTACCAGGCAAGTATCACTGCGTTCACTCACGTCCATTATGTGAATGGGGTGATGATAACGCACTCGCACCCTTTTCATGGCACACACTCTCACTCTCAGACTTCCCTTCTGGTTATCGGGCATCTGTCGGTATTCCACTCTTCCGGGGTGGATGTGTATGAGGTTCAGCACCCGATGCGTCCTTTGCTGTCCATGCTCAGAGCCAAACCGGCAACGCCTACTGTAAAGGGGGAAGTGATACGTACCCTTTCCCTTCGCGCTCCTCCCGCTCTTTTTTCATAGTCATTAGGTTTAAAAACGCCTGGATTTTTTGCATGTAGATACCAGGTGTTTTAGTCTCGAATGTCCGGTATTTCAGTGAACGAAGTGCGGCATTTCAGATGATTATCTTTTTTCAGACTTGAATTATTTTTTTATTTAGAGCGCTAATTTGATGAAACAATACATTTTGGCGTTGGTACTTGCAGTGGTAAGTGCCAGCGTAGCTTTTGCCGTAAATCCTATAAAGGAAGGCAATATGATTTCCGGCCATGTGATAGTGAAAGGTACGGAGGAAAATATACCGTATGCCACGGTTTTGATTATCGGCAGCGGTCAGGGAACGGTTTCCAATGAAGAAGGACAATTTGAGTTCCGCAAGCTTCCGGCGGGAAAATACAAGCTCCGTGTGTCTGCCGTGGGCTATAAGACCCAAGAGAAGGAAGTGACGGTGAGCAAGGACTTTACTGCCGTCATACATTTCCCGATGGAAGAGGAGAGTTTTATGACCGATGAAGTGGTGGTATCTGCCAACCGCAACGAGGTAAGCCGCAAGGCAGCTCCGGTAGTCGTGAATGTGATGAGTACCAAATTGTTCGAGATGGTCAACTCCACCGACCTTGCCAAGACACTGAACTACCAGTCGGGCTTGCGTGTGGAGAACAACTGCCAGAACTGTGGTTTCCCCCAGGTGCGCATCAATGGCTTGGAAGGTCCGTATTCGCAGATATTGATAAACAGCCGTCCCATCATCAGTGCATTGAGCGGTGTGTACGGACTGGAGCAAATCCCCGTGAACATGATTGAACGGGTAGAAGTGGTGCGTGGTGGAGGCTCTGCCTTGTTTGGAGCTAATGCTGTGGGAGGCACCATCAACATCATAACCAAAGATCCCATCAACAATTCCTTCCAGGTATCGAGTATGTTCTCCAATATGGACGGCAAGTCCTGGGAGCAATATATGGGTGGCAATGTATCGCTGGTTGCCAAAGATAACTCCTACGGCATTGCCCTTTATGAGAGTTACCGCAACCGTAACCCCTACGACCGCGATGGCGATGGCTTTTCCGAGCTGGGCAAGCTGAACATGAATACCTTCGGTTTCCGTGCCTATTACCGTCCTACGCATTTCAGCCGCATCAATCTGGAATACCATACTACTAACGAACTTCGTCGCGGAGGTAATAAATTTGATTTGCAGCCGCATGAGACGGACATTACCGAGCAGACCAAGCATATCATCAATAGCGGAGGCGTGAGCTACGATTTATTCTGGAAAGAGTACAAGCATAAGATTTCAGCTTACACCTCCATCCAGCACACCGACCGCAACAGTTACTATGGTGCCCAAAAGGACATGAATGCTTACGGCAAGACGAAAGACCTGACTTGGGTTGCCGGTAGCATGTATGTAGGCAATATGGACAACTGTTTCTTTGCTCCCGCTACCTTCACCGGCGGACTGGAATATCAGAACAACTCCCTGCATGACATTATGACCGGCTATCATCGTGACATGGAGCAGGATGTCCGCATTGCCAGTGCTTTCGTGCAGAATGAGTGGAAAATGAATGTACTGACCATGTTGGTCGGCGCCCGTCTGGACAAGCACAACCTGATTGACAAGCTTATTTTCAGTCCTCGCGTCAACCTGCTCTACAAGCCGACAGATGATTTTCAGGCACGCTTGACTTATTCTACCGGTTTCCGTGCTCCGCAGGCATACGATGAGGACTTGCACGTAACGGCAGTAGGCGGTAAGGGTGTCCAAATCAAACTGTCCGACAATCTGCGTGAAGAGCGTTCCAACAGTTACAGCGGTTCGGTAGACTGGACTGCCCATTTGGGGCACTGGCAGGCAAACATTCTGGTGGAAGGTTTCTATACAGACCTGCGCCATGTCTTTGTGCTCGAAGATATCGGCAAGAACGAAGTAGGGGATGTTATTAAGGAGCGCCGCAACGGAAACGGTGCACGTGTATATGGTGCCAATCTGGATGCGAGGATTGCCCATGGTAAGGAGGCGCAGTTCCAACTCGGATTTACGGCACAGCGCAGCCGCTATACCCATGAGGAAGCTTGGACAAAGGTGGACGGAAAAGACCTTACCACTAAGCGCATGCCCCGTACACCGGATTATTACGGGTACTTCACTTTCTCTTCCGCACCGGTAAAGAATTTTGATCTCTCTCTTTCCGGCACTTATACGGGAAAGATGATTGTTCCGCACTACGCACCGGAAGATGCTCCCGAGGGTGCCTTCTGTAATATCACTTCAGACCGCATGGAGCATACTCCCCAATTTCTGGATCTGAATGTGAAGTTGAACTATACGTTTGTGCTTCACGACCATATCAAGCTTCAGTTGAATACGGGTGTACAGAATATCTTTAACAGTTTCCAGAAAGACCTGGATAAAGGGGAATTCCGCGATGCGGGTTATTTCTACGGACCGACGCAGCCGAGAACCTTTTTTATCGGTTTCAAGATAATGAACTAAAAGTTTCCATTTAAGAATTTTTAGAGCTAAATTCCGCAAAATAGTCCTACATTTGTCGCCAAAGCACAAAAACCATGGATACTAAGAGAATACGGAATGTAGACATTTCCCAGATACATCATTTGCCGATGATTGATTTCATCGGCAATGATTTTGCTATTTTTAATGACATCAAGGATATGCCTTTGAGCTCTTATCCCACCCGTTTGAATGCTGCTTGCCTGACTGTCTGTTTGAAAGGGTGGTGCAAACTGGAACTCAACCTGCAGCAATGTGAAATGCGGGAAGGTATGTTGGGCATTATTCTTCCCGACCAGATTGTTCTGCAACGGGAACGCTCCGAAGATTTTTCCGGACTTTTCATTGCTGTTTCAAGGGATTTTATGGATATGGTGATACCTACCATGCAACAGCTTTTCCCTATGTTTTTCATGATTAAGGAGCGGCCCTTCGTTCACATCACTCCGGAGGAATCCCAATCGTTTCAGGAGTATCACTCTTTTCTTTGGAGCAAGGTGAAGCTGAAAGACAATCCTTTCCGTAAGGAAATCACTCAGGGGTTGCTGTTGGCCCTTTTTTATGAGATATATAATATCTATCAAGGACATGTCATCCAGGAACGCATTCCCAAAAGCAGGAAGGAAGACTTGTTCGAGCGCTTTATCCGTGCTATTTCCGAGTCCTATAAGGAAGAGCGCAGTGTGTCCTACTATGCTGATAAGATGTTCCTCACTGCCAAGCACCTTTCCACCGTAGTGAAGGAAATCAGCGGAAAGACGGCGGGCGAATGGATTGACAGTCTCGTCGTTTTGGAAGCCAAAGCCTTGTTGAAGTCTTCCGAGCTGAGCATTCAGGAAATTGCAGACGAGCTGCACTTTGCCAACCAGTCGTTCTTTGGCAAGTATTTCAAGCATCACACCGGTATGTCACCTAAAGAATATCGCCGGCAATAGGTTCAATGTGACGGAATAATGTTTATTTTTGCGGTAAAGATTTACCCCCAAAATAAACTATCATGGAAAAAAGAGAAATTGACCTTACTGTTTCCTGCTATGGAAAGGTGAAAGGAGTGAAGTATGACGTTGTCATCCTACCTTGGGGAGCTACGGAGCCCCATAATCTGCATCTGCCTTATCTCACTGATTGTATTCTGCCGCATGATATTGCCGTAGATGCGGCTGCACTGGCTTTGCAGAATTCCGGTGTACGCTGTATGGTGATGCCTCCCGTACCTTTCGGTGCACACAATCCGGGGCAGCGCGAACTTCCGTTCTGCATCCATACCCGCTATTCCACCCAGCAGGCCATTCTGGAAGACATAGTTGCCTCCCTCTATGCACAAGGCATGCGTAAGCTGATTATTCTCAGCGGTCATGGCGGCAACAACTTCAAGGGAATGATTCGTGACCTGGCGTTTGTGTATCCCGATTTTCTGATTATCGCTGCCGACTGGTTCAGCATCGTCCCTCCCAAAGACTACTTTGAGGCTGTTGTCGACGACCATGCCGGCGAGTCTGAGACTTCCGTTATGATGCATTACCATCCCGAGCTGGTGAATTTGGCTGAGGCCGGTGACGGGGAATCCAAACCGTTTGCCATTCCTTCCTTGAATGAAAAGGTTGGCTGGGCTCCTCGCCATTGGGATAAGGCTACAGTCGACAGCGGGGTAGGGAACCCCAAAAAAGCTTCTGCCGAGAAAGGAGAACGTTATATGAAACCGGTGGTGGAGAAGTTGTCGAAGCTCTTTACGGAAGTCGGTCAAGGAAGTCTGTATTGATGTACTTGGCTTCCGGCTATATATAAAAATAGGCAATAACCGTTGTGGATATTGCCTATTTTTTTAGTGCACCCTAAAAACTAATCTCTTTACTCTTATAAAAACTAATCTTTCTCTATTTCGAGTACAAAATTAGAAGGTTTTTGCGGGTTATGAATTGACATAAGTCAAAAATCTCATTCGGATATTATTTTTTCAAACGTGCCCAAAAGCCCTTCTTTTTCTGCCGGACCGGTTCACTGTTTTCGCGGAACAGTTCTTCGTAGGTCACTCCGTCATGTATCATGCGGTAGATGCTTCCCCAGTCAGGCAGTCCACCTAGGTTGCGGTCATCGATAAAGAGATCGGCTTTTACTTTGCGTGAAAAACCGGTGTGTGCGATGTCTTCTTCCGGATAGTCCCGGTTGACGGCATAGAATTCCACACCCCGTTTCCTACACCATTCCACAGCTTCTTCCAGGAGCTTCCCTTCACGTACCGACCATAAAATCAGCCGGTGACGCTCGTTTATCAGCATCTTCAGCGTAGCGGTGGCAAAGGGAATTTCTTCTCCTATCTGGGGATAGCGGTGTTCTACAATGGTACCGTCAAAATCAACGGCTATGGTCATAAATGAATAGCTTTTATTGGTTTCAGACTGTGGAGAAAATTATCCTTGACCGCCTGTGGTGCCGCCTGAGTGCTGGCTGACCGGATTGTTTGAATATTCTTCCTGATGTCCCGTGTAGCTTTTCAACTCTACTTTTACGTCTTTGCTCTGGTTGCCTACCACTACTTTAAAGGTATATGTTTTCACGCGTACCATACGCTTGCTGCCATACAGCAGTACATGGTTGCCACTGACACTTGCAGTCAGCTTTTGTTCAATTTCATAAGAACCGTTCGTACCTCCCTCTTCAGTTTCAATGTAGTTGTTGATGTATGTGGCCAGTGCATCGGATGCTCCTGCAGCTTTCAGCGCTTCAGCCGGAGAAACGGTATAGTCCCATCCGTTCTTGATTTTAAGGGTCAGGGTGATATTTTCCAGCGCATCGTAATCTCTGTTCTCAATCTTGATTACCTCGGCTTTTCCATTCACTTCGTTGTAGCCGTCTACTACACTGGCGGCAGCTTGTTTGGTAAATTTCACTCTAGGTGAATATTTGCCGGCTATCTTCTCGCCTTGCGGAATGGTAATGATGTAATTGTTATTGTTGAATCCTACGGTTTTAGCAGCGGCTCTGGTTGCAGGTGCCTCGCTGGATTCCACTTCCATGTTTTCCGGATCAAAATAGCCCAGGTTGGCATCAGTCGACGGATTGGGAATGGCAATGATGATATCTTCCTTGGCAACAGCGTCAGCCGGCTCTGTCTTGATGGCTACGTTATTTACAGAAGCCTTTGATGCTTCCGGTTGTGTGGAAGTTGCCGGATTAGCCTCACGTGCCTCTTCAAACACGACGGCTGCAATCTTGGTGTTTTCTTCCGTACCTCCGGTAGGTATGTTGATGGTGGCGGCATTCTCCTTTTCCGGATTTTCTATTTTCGGAACCTCAATGGTGCTTCCGTCAGCCTTCTGCATCTCGCCGAATTCTATGGTTGTTGACATTTTTACATTTACCACCATCAGGCTGTGGTTGGCTGTTCCGTCTGTAATTTCTGCTGTGGCCTCGTAGTCATCATGTCCTTCAGCTGTTACAGTGAGCGTGTAGATGCCGGTTTTGTTCACAGTCAGTGAGTATACGCCTTTTGCATCGGTTGTGGCAGAGTATTCGCCGCTTTTTACGGTGGCTCCTGCCAATGGACCGTTGGCATCGGTAATGGTACCTGCAATGTAGTAGGCAGTTTGACTTCTCAGCGGGTCTTCCACTTCTTCATACTTCTTGTCGTCATCGTGGCAAGATGTAAGGACTGTTGTGCTGAAGGTCATTGCAAACATCAATGCACCTCCTAAAAATAAACTTTTCTTTTTCATAATTTTCGTCATTTGATAAAACTAATCTGTTTAAATTATACTTATTCCGATTTTTCTTTTTGCAGTTCCTTTATAAGGAAATAGCGTATATAGTCCGGCTGGTAGAAGTTGCTGCTCCGGTTTTCGTTAGGGCGTGTACTGTAACTTTTTCCCAGTTGTTTTTCTATGTACTCTCCATCTGCCACCATGCCGTATGCCCATGCAAAGTAGTCAGCCGGTTTTACTCTGAAGAATCCTTTTTTACTCCATTTTTTCCCCGGCAGGGGGATGGCAAAATGAAATCCTCCGTTTATCTCTCCGTCTGTACAAAGGGCATACAAGCCGATGGCATACTCTCCGAAGTGCCGCGTACAGTCTCCTCTCACTCCATAATCACCGTAAATATATCTTCCTGCTTTAAAGTCGAACTGCAAGTTGAGGTGTGGTTCGTAGTACGAAGCATTCAGCGAGGCATTGATACGCTGTTTTCTGCCTATATACCAGCCGTCTTCCCGGGTGATGGCAGAGAAACCGGTGGAACCTGCCGTTCCGCCCAGTTCCCAGCGTCCGTTGTTTGTACGGTATTTTATTTCCAGTTGTGCACCATATCTGTTGTTGGTAAAGTTACCCACCGTCATTTTCCCGAAGATGTTGTGCCTGAAGCGTACATCCTGCGATAGAGCTATGATTCCCGGTCTTATCCGTTTCATCTCTCCACTCAGATTGGTGGCTACGGGCAGTATCACTTGTGCGGTCATTTTCCCACCTTTCCATAGAGCCATTTCCACTGCCGGATTCAGGTTGATGGCATATGTATACAGTTCGTCAAACGTATTGTTCTCCAAAAACAAATCGGGGTATATCACCAAATCCACCTTCCAGGCAGACGGCACTTCTTCCTGACCGGCATTTTTCAATGCCTTCATGGCAGGATCCGTATCTACTGTAATCCCCATTTGCTGATATACTTGTGTCAGGTTGATTTCCCCGTTTCTGTATGCTTCCGTCAATGTATCCGGCAGATTGATGCAAAGCCTGGGAATCCGGTTTTCCAGTACCACCAATTGCAAATCGCCCTTCGTCTTGCTTCCCAAGCAGGCATCTATGGCTTTGCCCACTCCGGTGTAGGTACTTCTATATACGTTGTTCTCAAAACTTACAGTGGTCATTCCCGGTGTCTGTGCACATCGGATATTTTCCATTCCGATAGCTTTCAGGCTCTCTGTCACTTGGGCATCTGCCATTGCAGAAATACCACAGAACCATACTGCCAGTATCCACTTCAAACCGTTTTTTCTCTTGTTTTTCATCCTATTCTCCAATCCCTTATCTCTCTCTTAGTGCAACAACCTGCATTCATACCGTATTCCTCCCGATATGCTGTTGAATTCTCTGGTAAACACATGGATGGAGAGATGCCTCCATAATCTGGCGGCGGCTCCCACATTGAAACCTTCCGAATCATATTCGGCCATGACAGTCATTTCCCGGCAGAAAGCAGGGGAGTAGCTGATGCCTCCGAAAGGACCGTCCTTTATGCTGTGATCATTCAGTGGGATGTAGTAGCCTGCTGTCACAGCAAGACGGTCACCTTGGGCAATGGAGAAGCCTTTGGTAAGAGCGCCGTAGACAGTGGCAAAATAGTTTGTTCCGGTATTTTTGAAGGGGTCGTCTACACCTATTACTAGACTTGGCCGGTATTTCCCTTCTTTCAATGGTCGTATACGTGCAGTCATCGACCGGTCTTGCTGGAAATATCCTCTTTTCCCGTCATATCGTCTGGTTTTCAATAGTGTGCATCGATAACTTAATTCCACAAACGAGAGGAAGGTCATATTCACGAAATAATTTCCGGTATTGAAGTTGAACGGTGTCATGCCGTCCGGCAGATAATTACCACCTCCCATAAAGGTGCCGGCTTCCTGCATGTCTGCTGTGGGGATATTCAGTTGCCCGGTATTCCCCATGGAGTATTGGGCTTGTACCTTGAGGGCACAGCACAACAAGCAACAGACCATAAGTCCTTGTTTAAATTTCATGCTAATTTTTGATTCTAAAACGCTGTTGTCTGGTGGGTCTAAAGTACGCTACGCTATTGCCGGTCACATGGGGAAGAGGTTCGTGGCAGCATCTGATTTTTTTATATGTGACAAAATTACGTCAAATGTATTTGATATGCAAGAGAAAAATGGGGAAATAACACTAAACTGTTGTTCCAATAGTGCTATTTTCATATTACCGAGGTGACACACAGCCTCTGTATACTTCTGCCACTTTTTCCGCTATTTTGTTCCAATCGAAAGCCGACAAGTTGTATGTACGTTTTTGGGGTGTCGCTAATTTTTGTTGCAGGTGGCAGGCCAAATCATGCACATCACCTGGTTTGAAGTAATCAGATTCTTTCAAATCTATTAAGTGAGTGGCTGGAATATCACTCACCAGTACATCTAATTGATAACTCATAGCTTCCAATAATACCAACGGGAATCCTTCGTTATACGAAGAAAGCACATACATTCCGGCATGACTATACACTTCGTTAAGTTTCTCGCCAAAGATATACCCTGTAAAGACTACCCGATTGGACTTTATCAACTTCTTAAGGTTTTCTCCGTAATCCGATTCTGCCTCCACACCGCCAACTATCACCAACTTATAGTCGGTATTCAGTTTCTCGAATGCTTGAATCAATACATCGAACCCCTTTTCAGGAGTAATACGTCCCACGCTGATTACATATTTTCCAGGTGTTAATCCCATGCTGCTAATATAATTGCATTTCGAGGTGGGTTGTACATTGGGTATTCCGTTAGGAATATAAACAGACTTCTTTTGTACCTTTTCCGGATATTTTTGCATTTGGAATTTATTCACAAAAATAATTGCCTGTGAGCAATTCAATGCAATACTTTCACTGAATTTCAATATTTTTTTGGCCATCCTTCCCCATTTGGTATGTTCATAATTGGGACTGTGGTAGGTAAGTACCACTTTCTTACCAGACAATCTGAGCAATGGGGCAAACAGTGCGGGACCAATGTTATGAATATGTACCACATCACTTTTTCCAAAGCACGCTGATAAGGTAGCCAAGAAAGAGTGAAATACGGCTTCAAATCCTTTTATTTTAGTGGAAGGTAGGTCAATGAACTTTATATTGGGATAAGTCTTATCTGAGTTCACATATGGTTTACGGCGATATACTGTTATTTGATACTTTGCGTTAAATAATGGGTAGAGTGATTCACAATGTTTTTCCACTCCACCCTGTATCATTGGAAATCCTCTGGTTCCCAATACTGAGATTTTCATTGCTATTTCTTATTATTTAATAGTTGTTCATAGAATGGGAGTAGTCGCTTGTAATAGCTCTCTTTGCTCATATCCTTGTGGGCAAAACTGATGGCATTATCACTCATCTGCTGATACACTTCTGCGCTCAAATCCGATGCTTTAGCAATCTTTTCTGTTAATTCGGTTGTATTGTGCGGCTCAAATATATAACCTGTTTTGCCATCATTGATAATTTCGGGGATGCCACCGATACGCGATCCAATGGCGGGCACACCTTCACAATAAGATTCGATGATTGCCATTGGATTGTTCTCGTAGCATTCGGATGGAACTACTACAAAGTAGGCATTCTTCTTCAAATCCATCAGTTCTTGACCGCTCTTATAGCCTAAGAATTCTATATTTGTTACCCCATGCTGCTCTTTATAAGCCTCTAATTGATTGCGCAATGGTCCGTCGCCTACAATTTTCAGTTTGTTTTGAGGTCTGTTCTTAAATGCGTTCATTAGTGTAATAATGCCTTTCTCTTGAGACAAACGGCCCAAGAATAAGAAGTATTTCTCTTTTAATGGTATGCGATGTTTACTGATACTTACTGAGAAGTTATGAAGTACAATGTTTGGTAATTTTTTCAATGCAGGCATATACTTTTCGTGCTTTCCTTTAGCAAAGTTACTCACGTAAAGCAAGCCGTCTATGTATTTAGCCGGGTTAAAGAACTTGTTTCGATAGTATTGCTCAGCAGCCATAAAAATGCTTAGGAAATAACTGTTTTTGGTACATTTGTTGGTGAAACAACGGTAGAAGTACTTTCCTTGGCATTTTTCACATATCTCATCTTTCCCGTTTTTGAAACTATAAGCTGGACATACTATGCGATAATCGTGTATTGTGAATACAATGGGAATATTATATTTCTTCAATACAGGAAAGATAGAAGGTGATATTTGTCCCCATAATAAGTGGATATGTGCAATGTCGGGCTTTTCGTCAATGATGAGTTGTTCTATTTTTTGAGCTGCATCCGGATAATAAAAATAATTGCGCAAATTTATTACTTGTCTAAGAATACCTTTTCGGGTTTCTTTGGATTCTGGGAAGTATTTTTCGAAAGGAGAGTGGAGATTATGAATCCATTTCAAAGTGAAATAAACTATTTCATGACCATTTTGTTTCAACATATTACCGGTATTGAAACATACAGTTTCGGCACCTCCTTTATTGTAGTTATATACATCAATTAATAGAACTTTCATGATTTGAGATTTATTGTTCGATGATTGTTTTCAGTGCTTCTATTGACTTTAATCTTTCTGTAGCGATAATGTTGTTCACCTTTTCAAAGTCTATCTTCTTATTTGCTAGCGAGAAATCATTGAAATCTGTGACAATGCGATCTTGCAAACCTGTGAGTTGTAGGATGCTTTGGTTTCTGCTTCTTGTTTGAGTATTAGGCAGAACCTCGATAAATTGTGTATTGAGATTAATGGCAAAAGCCGTTCCATGAAACGAGTCTGTCACCATATAGGTAGCATTCTTTATGTACGATAAGAACTTTCCAATGTTAGGAAGAAATACCATTTTCCCACCTCTTACAGCTTGATGTAAAGTTGGTGTTACACGTACTAATGGCAGATTTACATGGGTTGCAAAACGTTTGGCATAATCATCCAATTGAGGATTATTATGAATTTCATAAATCAACACATATTTGTCTTTTACCTCTTTTTTGATGTATTGGTACCATTGGCTTTTGTCAATAAGTAAGGTTGGATCCAACACTTGACCGTCGCAATGTAGATTTAAGTTTTTTAGCAATTCTACGGCACTATTCTCTCTCACGGTAAGGTGAGTATAAGTCGACATATAGAGCTTGTATGCTTGCAGGATATCAGGTGTAAACTCTGTACGTCCAAAACTGGCTGCATACGATATTTTCTTCGAATGACTGTCTGCAAAATCAAGGAAGTAGGTAGGGTCATATTTTACTCTAAAGAGAGGACCCCATACTTGGTCACTGCCAGTCATAAATACATCCGCTTTGAGTTGCTTTAATTCTTCCTGTGTGTAGCATACAGGAGTTAACTTTAGATGCACTTTGCGCATGTGGTCAAAAGTCTGTTGAGCCATCCATTCACCGGGATATCGCAAAATAATGTATGCGATTTTTTTTAGTGGGCTTCTACTCCATTCTTTCTTATCCACTATACTCGAAAGGATACCTTGTAGCCCTCTTTCGTCTTTACGTACATAATTTATAATCTCGCAATGATGCCCCAATGCTTCAATTGCACGTTGTGTTGCAATACATTGAAGTAGCGACCCATAATTGCTGGGCATATGCCGGGTAATCACTTTTATATTCATAATGTCTATCTTGAGAGTATGCTATTTATTTTCCTAACAATTTTTTTCGGTAGTTGCAGAATTTTCTCTGCAATGATGAGTCGTTTCCAATCAGTCAATGAATAAGTTTTTGGGCTGTGCAACATTTTCCAGGCTATATTTGATAAATAGGCTGCGTGTACATTTTCTTTCATCTGCCCTTCGGCTACCACTTCAAACGGATGTTCTTTCAATTCGCAGTCCGTCTGTTGAATAAGTGTATTCCCTCTTTCGGTGAAGGCCACCAAGGCACTCACTCCATCTTCGTTATTGGCATACGTTTTGCCCCAAAGGTCACCGATGCGGATGTCAGCACTGGAATGATCGTACTTGTATTTACAGTCCTTCTGGCAGACACGGTTACAGCAAAAATCACCTAAGAAAAGATTGTAGAAGACGTCTCCTTGCGAGAGTCTGGAATTGACGAAGTTTTTTTTCCCCCTTATTAACAAATTGTAGGATTCGTGCCAATCCATCTTTTCAGCAGTCTTCTCGTCATCAATTCCCATAGCCCATGAGTCATGCCATCCGGTGTGCTTGTTTCTCCACGAAGCGTAGGTCACCTTGCCTGTGACCTGTTCCACTATGCGCAGGTATTTATTCCACGCCCACATGGATGGCACGCTGTGGCAAAAGAAGTCCATCAACACAAAGTTGTCCTCCACCCGGAACTTCCGTATATACCTGCGGAATGAGTCTATTTGGCAAGGTGTACCCGTTACCAAATATTTCCGTTTGCGGTCTATGGCGCAGAATCCGTCGAGTGTATAGCTTTGGATGTACTTGCTACCAATCGCTGGTATCAGCTCTTCGGGAGTGGAGGCAATGTAGTGCTCGGCTCGTCCCGCTTCAGCATTGTAGCGTACTCCGCACACCTCGTAGCCTTGTGCCATCAGCGTACGTCCCAGTTCGTAGCCTGCGCCGCCCGATGAACATTTACGTTGCACGGCATATTCTTTGCTCCAGGCTGCATAGCTCTTGATGGGGCGGTTGTCGTTGTTGGCAAGTTCTTTGTGGGCAAAGGCGCAAACTTCCATGCAAAGACCGCAATGCGTACATTTAGCTTCGTCTGTAATGGTTGGTTCATAAAATCCATTAGCATTAAGGTTAATGGAGATAATCTTCTTGCTACATACGGTAGCGCATAGGGCGCATCCGTAACAGTTATGGATGGTGGAAATATTTGAGTCTAACGAGGCCATACATTTTATTTTGTCTGATATACCTTCCATGTTGATAGAATAGTATTTGGGGGAATATTGCTAAATCTTTCTTTTAAAGAACTCAAGGTATTTTTGGGCACACGATTTCATCGATAGATTCTTTTGATAATATTCGTATAAGGAATCTCTATCAATTTTATCATAGTTTCCCAAAAAATCATTGAGCATAGCAACAAATGCATCTAACGTAAAATCTTTAGCAATAAAACCATTTTCACCATTTTTGATGATATCAATACATCCACTTACGGGAGTAGATAAAGGAATACATCGACAAGCTAATGCTTCGATAAGACTAATAGGCATTGCTTCGTTTAGTGATGAAAGAATAAATGCGTCTGCATACTTTAAATAGTCACTAACATTCTTTTTGAGACCCATGAAATGAATGTTTTTGCAAGCAAGGGCTTGTAACTCTTTCCCTTTTTCTGAATCAAAACCGCCACCTATTATCAACAATATAGCATTAGCTCCATTGGCAACAATTCTATTGAATCCTTCAATTAGTAATTGTTGGTTCTTTTCTGGATGTAAACGGGCTACATGGGCTATAATAATAGTTTGCCTATTGGGTTTTAATGAATCTATTTCTTTTTTTACGATGTCCGGGTTAATAGAGAGCATCTCACCTCTACCATTGATAATGAGGGCATTGCTTGTGCAGTTATATGTATTGGAGAAGGATTTTTCGTTATCAGATGATATGCTGATTAGCTTGACTAACGAAAGTTTATATAGTAGCTTCTTGCAGAAAAAATCAAGCTTGGAACCAAATTGTTTATCGGCTCTACCATGCAGCGTCTGTACATATATAGGCTTTCTATACATAAATATGGTCGGAATAACCATGTTCAATGTACCATTGAGATGAATATGGACAATGTCCGGCTTTCGTTTTCTTATAGCTTTCCAAACTTTATATTGTGATTTTATAGAAAACTTTCTTTCACCTAAACAACTGTATTTGATGGTAGGTCTGAGTTCATTGGTATAAAATGAATATTCGGGCAGTTTATCATCTTTCAATACCAGTAACTCTATTTCATCATTCTTTGATAGACTTAATTCATTGCATAAGTCTGTGACAAACCGTTCACCGCCACCGGAGCTTAACGAGGTAATAACTTCAAGTATCTTCATAATTATTTAACTTTGTTTTTTAATTTGAAATAGAAAGAAAGGTAAAAATCCTCTATGTATTTGCTGTTTAAGTATCGTAGGTATTTCAAAACCTTGTAAACGGAATTACTAAGTCCAAGTTGCCTGTAAGGATAAACCTCTTTTTTCAAGCGTTGTAATTCTATTCTTCTGTCCGAAGGAGTATATGTTCCCGCAAGATAAAGAATACATAAATAAGTCCATGAAAAATGTTGATTTATGCTATCTCGCTGTTTGCTGCAGTTAATGTGTTTATCACATTGTAAATTTGATAAATCCTCAGAAAGAATATGATGAGCGTATAATACGTCATCTAATGAATTATTATATTTGTTTTGTGTGAAAGGGGCTATATAATAATTGTATAGAGGGTAATCAATAAAACCTATGGATGATATGTGACGAATGTATCTAAACACGAAGTCAGAATCTTCCCCATATTTTATATTGCCATTGAATCTTATTATGTTTTGCTGAATAATGGATGTTTTAAAAAGTTTTCCCCATGGAGCACGGCAAAAACAACTATTTATAAATAAGGTAAGTAAATCTACACTCTGATTCTTAGAAATTAAAATCTTATTTTTAATAAATTTACCATCAAGATCAAACTCTTGAAAACGAGTAAATACAAAATCGTGCGTATTCACCTCTTTCATCATAAGTTCAAGTGCGTTGGGCTGTAATGTGTCATCAGCGTCAAGAAACATAATCCAGGGAGTTCGTACCAATTCGATTCCTGTATTACGTGCGTTACTCACCCCGTTATTAGAAATATGAATTACATTGATTCGTATGTCTCTTTTTGCATAATTATCACATATGTTACCGGACTTATCGGGGCTTCCATCGTCCACTAAGAGTAGCTTCCAATCGGAATAAGATTGATTAAGAACACTCTCTATACAGCGATACACAACTTTTTCAGCTTTGAAAACGGGTACAATGATAGATACAGTCTTATCCATTAGTGATTGTTTTTGCGGGTTTTATCATTTGGGCTATACGCTTAGCCAATTGTTCATCATCTATTTTCCTACAAAATAGCATGTTGGACTTTTGTATTTCCTCAAAGTCTTTTAGCTGCCATGAATACGGCCCACCTCTATGCCAGTCTATGAGTCGCATGCAACTGGTATATTCATCACTGTAACTATATATCCTATCACGAAATTTTGTATTATAGGCGATGGTTTGTTTATAGAATTCATCTAAGGATTTAGTATATTTGAAATTCGTTAATACATAGTTTTTATGTTTTAGCATCTCTTCAACGAACCCATTGGTAACACTGACCCAATTAGTTCCTTTTTTTATTTCAAAAGAGTATTTCTTTGGGAATACTTTTTGCCATAGAACTTGCATATTAATAAATAATTGCCTCGTATGATTTATCAATGAATTGTTTGTGCGAAGGTGTTTAGGCATAAGATGTTTACAACAGATTCGATGTTTGGCTAAAAGAGGAGAAAAACCAATAAATTCTTTTTCGCAATTTGTATCAAAGAATTGATGTATTTCTTCTTGTGGCTTGATAGGAAGATCTGAACCGGAAAGGAGATGATAGTATTGATAACCACCTCGACAAAAAGCTTCTTCAAAGAGAATATATTCGGCTATAACCTGTGAATAATGTGCCCAATAGATTTTCTCTCTCCTTTCAGTGAAGTATATTGTCGAATAATGAACTAATGTACTCAACTTTTCCTTGAAATCAAAATTCGATTTTTGATCTATGTGAATGTAGATGTCATTACGTTCATCATCAAGTAATTGAATGAGGATTTGCAATACAGTTGTATTTTGATGAGCCATTATTAAGTAGGCATGTTTCATGTGTTTCTTCTTTTAATTGTATCGAGTTTGTTCACTTTGTAACTATTTAGCAAAACTCTATCCCCCCTTACTATTAGAAATATGATTAAAAAATACCAGAATATGCTTACGCCAACTGTTGTTGTCATTGTTTGCAAAACTATCCAATATAGAGTCGTTAAATGCAAATACAAATTAGTTCTTGTTGTGGACAATTTTTTGATAACAGAGATGAAAATCCAAATGAAGGATAGCGTTCCAATAATGCCACGTTCTAATAATAGCCAAAACCATATACTTTCAGCTCCATAAATATCCCAGTTCCTTGCACGAACAAAATCCATTGACCCAATTCCAAGTCCTGTTATTGGGTTCTGCAAAAAGAAATCTAATATTATCGATAGCTGATTCATGCGCATATCAATTGAACTACCAGTTATTTCTTTCGAATCTGAGTCGAAAATTGAAGTAATGTATGGAGCTATGTTTTCTAATATAAAAGGTATAAATAATAGTGTGACTATAGTTAGAGGAAAGGCATATTTTGATACCCAGAATTTCTTTTTAATCATGAAAAGTACCAAAATTAGAAAAAAGGAAAAGATAGAAGATCTTGTCTTTATTAAAGTTGTTGCTACAATAATAAGACCAGTTATGATGGTATAATTTCTTGTGCTAATATAGAAAAGATGCTTATACTTACTATATAGCATAGTTAATATTAACCAAAATAGTGCTATATAGGCACCGAAGTTTGTGGGCGATAAGAAAAAAGACTGTGCCTTCAATCCTCTATTGGTTTGATCTGCTAATGACATTTTATTAAGTTCTGTTGGTAGTAGTGACATCTCAAATTCGATAATAGGATTAGAATTAGTAATAAAAGCCACTATACCATAAATAGTAGCTATAATCACTATAATTCCCAATGATTTAATCAATAATTGAAGTTGATATTTTTTTCGTATTGAGAACCAAATTGCAATTATAATTAAATAGTCATTAATTAGCACTTGAATAGTATTTAAGATAGTATTTGAAAAGGGATTACGGGAAAATATAGATGAAATGAAATATGAAATTAGTACTAATAGAAATTCATTTTTAAGAGGAAACCTCATAAAAGCCTTTTTGAAATTGCATCTAAAGAAGAATAGAGTCAAAAAATATAAATTCAAAACGATAGTAACCGTTAGTGCAGGGGGGGTAGCCTTTAGGCAAGTTCCGTAGTGGGTAGCAATTGAAAATGCTATCCAAATGGGAAACGCTTTTTCGTAATTTTTCCGTCCATAATAAATAAAGAACAGAACTATTATTATGTATATAATCATGTTACTCTATTTGGTTGGCTAAAAAGATAATCGATTTATAATGAAGTTGTCTAATTTTTTCTTTAGTTTGTCCATAGTTGGGTATTAGCAAACAGTCATTCTTTACTAAATACTCTTCTTTTTGTAATCTATCCAACACTCCAAGAAGTTTCATTAGCGAAGTTGCTCTATCATCTTTAGGATTACGAATGTGGCTATCTATATACCAGAAAGGTTTTTCAAAAATAACAGAGAATGCTGTGCCATGGAACGAAGTGGTAAGTATCATTGATGCGTACTTTACTAAGTTTAAATATGCCAAAGGACCAAATTGCGGCGATATTTTGAAACCGTATGTGAATTTACGCAAAGGCCCCCATGCTTTAGCATCAATAATCACTACAGGCATATTATATCTCTTGGCAATTTTGTTGACTGTAAGATTTACATTGTGATTGTAATTCATGGCATAGTAGAATATATATTTCCCTTTTATTAGAGGCTTTCCTATCAATGGTTCGTAATCTTCCTTTTTGAGAAGAAGGGTAGGATCTAATAATATGGGAACTTCGTGAGGATAGATACGTTCTATGATGTGCTTTGCATTATGTTCTCTGACTGAAATGGCATCAAAACTAGCCAGTAAAGATTGGATATGTTTCTTTTCATCGGGATTCTCAGTTACATCAGTAGCTCCAAGACTGGTGGCATAAGCTATTTTTCGTCCTTTTGTTACAAAATTCAAAAAGTAAGCATCGTCTGCATCCACAGCTCGTGTGTTCCACACTTGGTCGCTACCACAGATGTAATTGTCATACATACCATCTATTGCTTTCAGCTCTGCATTTTCTTTATAAAGGTCAGTTCCAATTTTCAGATATTTTTTCTGGAAATGAGCATAGTCTTTCTCCATTCGTTTTAATAAAGGAAGAAAGAGTAGTCGCAAACTCCATCCTAATAAATTCTTGGGGCTTCTGTATTTATGGAATGTAGCATAAGCTTCACGCTGCCCTTTGTTAGAGAAATTAATAATTTCACTATCTTTACCTACTTTCTCTTTGAGAATGCGTTGTAATGCATAAGCTTGAAGCATTGAACCACAATTCAAGGATGCATGGAAAGTAATAATACCAATCGGTTTCATATTTGTTTTTTAAGGGATATTTTTGTTTTTACTAAATTGATAAAAAATGATTTTTCTTTTTTGTTTAATCCAGTTATGCCTATAATTATAAGTAAATAAATTATTATAAATAGAGTGGACGAGATAAAGTGTGTCCATGTTTTAGCTTGTATAGGTATTGGAAAAAAATACAATGTAGCAATAGATACACCAGATGTAACTAAAATAGGAGCAATAACCTTACGAACATATATACAAGTTGACATATTAATTTGGTTAGTTACAAAACAAATTTTCCAACAATAATTTATAAGACTAATAACACACCAAGATACAAATACATAAATGGGAGAAAATCCCATTTTTAGAAGTAAATAAGACAAGGGAAATTGCAATAATGATATGCAGCTATAGATTATTTGATATTTTTTGATATTTCCGGTAGCTTGTATTGCAAAACCTAATGGTGCCGAGATTGAATCCACTATCAATATGAAAAGGCTTCCTATGGTGAATTCGATGAGATAGTCAGATAATACCCCCAGCCACTTTAAAATAATGAAACGTGCATTGATGCAAAAGGGTATACAAATCAAGAACATTAGATAGTATGAATACTTTGAGGAATAGATTATCAAGGTCTGAAATCGTTCGTTTTCTTTATTGGCATAGCTTTTCACGATTTGTGGGTTGAACGCAATCTGGAAATTGACTAAAAAATTATTGATAGCTCCTCGAATTTGATTAGAAATACCTGCTGAGGCGCTTATGGTCACTCCATAAAAAATATTAAGTAGAATATTGACACCTTGATTTACAGACAGATTGGTTACACTGCCAAAAAAGCTCCAACCCGAAAAACTTAGCATTTTATGATAAGTCTCTTTGTCGTAATAGAAACTGAATTGACAAGTGGTGAACTGTTTGAGACAATAGGAACGATAGGCTATCCATATTATTGCTGTAACCGCAGTTATAAGGGATGCGTATACAACGAGCTTATCGAAAGCTATCATTAATAAAAGATATACAATTAACAACTTCAGTATTACCTCTACTATGCTGAGATAGGCATAAAAAGACATTTTTTCCTGGGCTATTACTGTGGCATTATAAGGTATCCTTATTACATTAATGATGAAAGCTACTAAAGAAAATTGGAATACCCAATTAGTAGCTTTCATTCTATCATCAGGTATATTGAGTTGTGTATTCAAGAACCAAAGGCCAAGACTTTCTGCAAGAAGAAAGATGATTAACGCAAACAATAGATAAATAGACATGCTAGTTTTGAATATCTTCTTTTGGGCTTCTAAGTCATTTTGTCCAATTTCGTAATTCAGAAATCGCTGTGTAGAGGTAAGTAGCGCATTGTTAAAGAATGAAAATAAAACAATGACACCTCCTACAATGTTATAGATGCCAAAATCATTTACTCCCAATACTTGCAAGACAATACGTGAAGTATAAAGATTCACGATCATTATAAAGAACATGCGGAAGTAAAGTAATAAAGTGTTTTTGGCTATACGTTTGTTGTTTGATGCTGATACAGTCATAAGAAATGTTATGTAGCCTACCTTAATGATGTAAATCCTTTCATATATGGTAGTAGGTTTTTCTTTCAATAAAAGATGTTGGGAAAAGTGTTTTTCTTTTCCAACTTGACATTTGTGTTATCCTTTAGTTAATACTCAATTTAGAGCATATCCTTTTTATAAGGCACCCAAATGGGTGCCTCACAAAAAATTGCTATTAAATTCGATAGATTTTTAACTATTGGCATACAGCCAAGTCTATATTTGCGGCATCCTTGTACCATTTATGAAAAAGGTTGTAAGGTACGTTATTCTGTAAACAGAATGACTGAATAGCCCCCCCACGAGGGACGGCCTCCGTTTGGTACTGAAAATAAAATCTTTCAAGATCTTCGCTACTATGCATAATTGTTGGATTTAATTGCCAACAAAAATAGAGATAGAATTTGGGAGCCCTAATTTGAGGGCTTACACGCAGATTTATAAAATATCTGTTTGTCAGTTTAGGGAAGATTTACTGATGTAAATCCTTTTTCATCTGTTCAATAGTAGTTAAAAGAATTGGTAAATCTTTTTTTATGACTTTGAAGATTTCCTCTGCATCAATGTGATGATATTCGTGAGCTATGATATCACGTAATCCCATAATTGAAGTCCACGGAATATTTTTATACTGATGTAAATAATTAGCTTCAGCTTTTGCACTGATTACTTTTGCGCTTTCACCAATAAAAACTAATTGCATACATACTCCACTCAATGCAAACATACCATCTGAACTTTGTAGAAAGTCATCTGCAGATTTTATATGAGATGTATTCTCGTTTATGAGTACAATAGCTTCTTCTATCCTTTCCAATAGGGAATGTATGCGGATCGGATCAGACATAAAGCAAGTCTTTCGAGATGTTTTCGCCGAATAGGGAATTGGTCACTTGTTTACTCAGTCGGATAATATCGACCTTGCACTTAAAGAGCTGTTCCAGTTCCCTTTTCATGCGGATACGTGTAAAGATGTCAGGCTCCCCTTCATAGGCAATGTCTATATCGCTATCTTCCTTCTGTTCATTGCGAGATACGGAACCGAAGATCGCCATTTTGACTATACCATATCGTATGGCAGTGGTATGAAAATACTCACTAAGCAATGCTATGTATTCTTTTTGGGTCTTCATCTGTTTTTTACATCTTTTGCTTCCTTAACTGCAAAGAAACAAATTTCCTTCCGTTTTTCCTAATTTTCGCACCATAGATTACGCAGATTTATAAAATATCTGCCGCAAATTCTGTGAAATATTCACATTTACAGGAAGCCATCAATCGTTGATAATCTTGTTTTGTGAGTGTCAAATATCCAGTAGCGCATTTTGCATTAAAATTTTCTAATAAGTCATTATCGGAAAGGTCAAGCTGCTGTTTGGGACCATTTTTAGGATATATGTCAAGAAACCTTTTTTTGTTTTTGAAGTAATACTTTGGCATCTGGGATTTTGAAAAATATCGACTTTGAAATGCTTAAAATCGCAATTGATTTCTTCAATGGCTGATATGTTCATACGTAAGCGTTTGCAACGGTCTTTTATCTGCGAATAGAAAGGTTTGTGACGATAGGAAGCATACAAGCCTTTCAGTGTCTCAACTAACAATCCTAATTGATAGGAAAATTGGTTGTAATCATCTTTGGTGGCAGAGGGATAAGCGTCATATAAAATCTCATAAGCCTTATCTAAGTCATTATTGATTATTGTCTGGTTTTGTTTATGTATCGAAACAGGTGAGACACCAATATCCAATCGTTGGGCAAAAGAACGTTTGCTCAATCGGATAATGGAATGATATATTTTCTGTCTGGCACATTATTTTCGCATCCTTGTTATTTCAACTTTCAATAATCCATCTCTCTATGTTCCTCGTCTTGTTGCTAAAGTTAATGCCAATCTTGAACAACTTCCGTGAATCCGTCTCGAAGGGGCGGGCGCAATGTTTCTCTTCTATCTGGGCGATGGCCTCTTCAGCGGTGCCTTCCAGCTTGAATTCCATCACGTAGATGTAGTCCGTAGTTTTTACTACGAGGTCAATCCGTCCTCCGGGCGTATGATATTCTGCCTGGGTATAGAAACCTACCAGTTTGAAGACGATGAAGAGCACGTTCTGGTAGTGCCGTTCCAGCTCGCTCACCAGTTCGTAGGGAGTATCGGCAAAGAAGGTCTGCAAGCGTTTGAGAAAGACTTCCGGTTGTCCGGAACGTATCTCACGTACAAATTTCTGTATCTCGAACGGCGCTTCTATCTTCGAGAAGCGGGTGTAGAACAGGATCAGGAACTTGATGAACCCTTCTTCCACTTCCCGGTTGGGAAATCCGAGGCGGTATAAGCCAAATTCTTTGTCATATTCCTTGATGGTGAGATAGCCGCTTTGGAAGATGACCGGTATGGACTCCTCGTCACCGTAGGTGCTGTTCAGCACGTCGGCATCGGTTTCCTCGTGCGCCATGCGCTCCAGGTCGTAATGGTTGTTTTTGAGCAGCTCCACCAGATAAGTGGGGGTGCCGGTCTCAAACCAGTAGTTGCCGAACTTCTTGTACTTGAAGGTGTTGAGCAGGCTGAAAGGGTTGTAAATTCCTTCTGTGTTTTCTACAAAGTGGTAGCCGTCGTAACATGCTTTCAGTTCTTGGCATGCCTCCTGGTATGTCATGTCTTGCGTTGCGGCCAATTCGTGAATTTCTTCTTCGAAATTGTCATGAATCTCTTTTTCGGTGATTCCGCACAGACTGACGTAGGGATCGCGCATCGTGATGTCGTCCAGGTTGTTCAAGTCGCTGAACACGCTGACCTTTCCAAATTTGGTAACTCCCGTAAGCAGGGCGAACTTGATGCAGCCGTCCATGGTTTTTAATACCCCGTAGAAGGGTTTCAGCGTGTTGCGGAATTCGCGTTGCAGGTCGTGGTTACCGATGGCTTGTAGCAAGGGCTTGTCGTACTCGTCGATGAGGATGGCCACTCGCTCGCCCGTCTGCTTATAAGCGCGTTCAAGGATGCCTTTGAAGCGTAGCGCCAAGGTGGCTTCCGCTATCCCCGTGCCGTAGATTGCTTCCCATTGCTAGTCCTTCGAAAAGCTCCCGCTTACCTTGGAAGTAGGCTTCCGAGGTAGATATGAGCAGGCTCTTGCCGAAGCGGCGCGGGCGGCTCAGGAAGTAATAGCTGCCGCTGCTCACTAACTGGTAGATAAGTGCCGTCTTGTCTATGTAGATATAGCTGTCCTTGCGTATTTTCTCGAAATTCTGTACTCCAATCGGATATATTCGTTGCTGCGATTCCATATTATCGTTTTTTGCACGGTTCTATCTGCAAAGAAACAAATTTCCTTCCGCTTTTCCTAATTTTCACACCGTTGTTTCCAAGCCCGGTTGACACCTATGGCACCCTTAATCATAAATATCCGTTACGCGCGCGAGACAAATTATCAATTTCACAAACCTACATGGGTTGTGCGTGTGATAAAAGTTGATCTATTAATAGTGTGGGAAAAAAGGGTGCCACAGGTGTCAAGGCCTCGAGTGAGGTTAAGGTTTCAAGACTCCCGTATGGATTCTATAATTCCTCAAATCCCTCTCCAGGCAATCTGCTACCTCTTTCTCAAAGCTCTCCTTTTCTTGTTCGGTTTTAGGGAACGACCGCCAGAAATGCGTTACGGCATGTATCTGGTTGATGTTGTTACTCAGCCCTTTTTTAAAAGGTTGTAGGTTCTGGTACTCATCATCGTTGCTTGGGCGATGGTCTCGTTGGTCAGATGTCTGCCGTTAACGAGCTGTTCTTTCTGGCATTTGCTCAGAAAGGCTCCGAATGCCGGTGTCACCGGCTCTTTCTTTGTCATGTTGACTCTTTTAATTGTTAAACAATAATAAAAACAAGTGAAATCATTTCCATGTAGTGGAAACGACCGGGCTTGTATATCTGGGCACTTATGCGTTCCTTCGCGTCGTAATTTTAAACATAAACAAAAATCAGTAAATTATGGAACACCGCAATATCAGCCTTTTCAGAGGCTATTCGGACACAGAATCTGTAGAAACTTCTCTTGAAGAAGTAGTCAACATCATTAAATGCGACGCTGCCCTGCGAGACCGCACTGAGAAACATCGCTACTACTTGCAGCAAGACCTGCGTAGGGATGCCGACCGCGAGAAGTCCGGCTGTTCCTGCTTCGCCGTTGCCGTCTGCTTTGAAGGTGGGAAGACTCGCGAACATATCTGTGCCTGGACCGGCTATACCTTGGTCGACCTGGACCACATCGCTCCCGAGCGGATGACTGCCACGTTGACATTGATTTGTGCCGACAAGCATACATTGATGGCCTATACCACCATCAGTGGGCATGGCATCCGCATCATCTGTCGCATCGATGACCTGAACAGAGTGGAAAAGGGAAAAGCCTTCCGGCAATACGCCAAGTATTTCAATCAAGTCAACGACTACTATTCCTGTCTGGTGGGCTTCGAAAGTGACGGGCAGTGCAAGAATGCTACCCGTATCAGCGGACTGGCTTCCGATCCTCATGTATATTACAATCCCAGTGCCGCAGCCTTTGTTCTCCAAAATAGTCCGATTGCTCCCCAACCGCAGGATAGCGCTTCCGAAGTTGTGCCGGCAAAGCGTAACAAACGTTTGGAGAAGGCAGTGAAAGCTGCCGAACGCCTGCTGGAAGAGGAGGGAGTGAGTTATTGTGAACATCATCATAATGAGTACGTGATGCGCATGGGTTATTTGCTCAACCAGTACGGAGTGGCCCGGAAGACAGCCGCCGCTTGGGCAGCGGAGCACTTTCCCGACTATGACGGGGATGTGACAGCCGTCATCGGCTCCTGCTACGCGAATACCGAGGAGCATGGTACCCTCTCTTTTGTCCGCAGGGGAGAGGGCGATGAAAAGTTTGCCACGGTGGCGGATATCGAGCAGTTCCTTTCCGAACAGGCGAAGTTTCGCAAGAATACGGTGAGCGGCAAGCTCGAAGTCTTGATGCCCGATTGCGGAGAGGAGTATACGGAGCTGACCGACCGCTACGTCAACACGTTGTGGAGCCGCATGAACAAGGCAAGGATGCTTGCCCGTGTTACGGACATACGTTCCGTGCTCGATTCGGAGTACACACCGCTTTTCAATCCCTTTGTCTCCTATATGGAAGAGCTGCCTGCCTGGGACCGTACTACCGACCCCATTGCCCGTCTGGCTGCCGGCGTGCACGTGAAGGATGATCAGGAGCTTTTCGGCATCTACTTCAAGAAGTGGTTGGTGGCCACCGTTGCTTCGCTGCTCGACCCTAAGGTGGTGAATCATGAGATTCTGGTATTCATCGGCAAGCAGGGTATTTACAAGACTACCTGGATGCAGCGCCTGCTTCCCACCGAACTGCAGCGTTATTTCTATGTGAAAAGCAACAATCAGCGCGTCAGTAAGGACGACCTCTTTACGCTGACCGAGTTTGCCTTGGTATGCCTGGAAGAGCTGGAAGAGATGACCTCCGCGCAGGTCAGCCAACTGAAGGCCATCACCGCCATGAAGGTGGTGAACGAGCGTGCCGCCTACGGACACTTCAAGGAGAGCCGTCCGCACATTGCCAGCTTCTGCGGGACCAGTAATAATACTTCCTTTCTCAACGACCTCAGCGGCAACCGTCGTTGGCTGCCCTTTGAGGTAGAGTCCATTGACAATCCCTTTGACTGCCCCATAGACTACGCCGGAGTATATGCGCAAGGATATGCTCTCTGGAAGAGTGGTTTCCATTATTGGCTTGAACCGGAGGAGATTGCTGTTATTAATCTTCGTAACCGTAATTTCGAGGTGCCCTGCTTGGAGCGTGAGCTGGTGCAGGTGTATTATCGTCATCCCAGTCCGGGCGAGCGTTGCGTGTTCCTCACCAATGCCCAGATGCTGGGGCGTATCAACATGGGTATCCGCCAACCTTTGAGTGCCACGCGTCTCGGCATGGTGATGAAGCAGGAAGGCTACGAAGCCATGCGCTACAAAGGATGCCGCGGTTATCGCGTGGTGGAACTGAAGGGGGAAGAAATTGCCAATGAGCAATACTTGAAGGGAAGAGCGACGGAATAGGGGTTAGGGATTAGGGGGTAGGGATTAATCGCTCATCCCTAATCCTTCATCCCTATTCCTACGGTCTTCCCAAGTATCTGAATATAAGTTCCACCTGCAAGGAGGTGAATATTTTCTGGGAGCCTTTGTAGCCGGTATGCCGCAGGGCTTCGTCCAGCGCCAAATTCAGCTTTATCCATTTAGACAAGCGGTTGAGTGCGGATGCCGGTGAAATGGTGGGGGCGTATGCCTCTGCCAGCTCACGTTTGTAATAGGGGCGGACGGACCACTCTTTGCCGGGGATATTTTCGTAGTCTTCAACGTATTTCATATACAATGTCTTAACGGGTTATTACACTGTAAATGTACGGAATTTTTTCCATATCTCTGTCGTCGCAGACCGGTATAATCTTATCTAATCTCACATTTTTCCACATCCTTTCATACCATTTCACCGCATCTCTTATTCTGCCCGGAGGTACGTCGTATCTTTGTTCTGTCAGACGATGAGGGGTGAAGATTAGTAATCGTGACGCGCGAAGATTGGTAATCGTAAGCCCCTGGGATTAGTATCGTCTCCCTATCTTTTAATTTTTAACTTATAATTTTTAATTTATGATTAACTACAGTATCGTGATGCGTGGCAATCCTACCGATAAGGCGGTTGCCAAAAAAGCGTACGCAAGTGCGCAATATTCGGAAGTGATGGACATCAACCGCTTTGCCGAGCATATAGCCAGTCATGGCTGCGTGTACAAGCGTTCGGATATCGTTGCCATCCTCACCATGTCCGTGGATTGCATGCGGGAGCAACTGCTGGCAGGACAAAAAATCCAGTTGGGCGACCTGGGGAGTTTCTACATCAGCATCAACAGTAGCGGTGCGGCTTCTGCCAAAGAATTCAATCCGGCCATTCACATTCGGAAATTGAATGTGAACTGGACCTGTGGCCAGCGCTTCGGAGAATTGCTGGAGGAGGCGGAATTCAATCTGGTGGCAACCCGAAGTGCAGCCCGTGCCGTGGTGAAAGCCTTGAAGGCCGGCAAGACTACCGTGGACCTGACCGGAGCCACTGGCGGGGGTGAAGATGCCGGTGGAGGCAGCAACCCGGGAGGCGGTTCGGACGGAGACCAGGGGGAAAATCCGTTAGGATGAAACGAAAAGACAAAAGAGAGAAAATAAATATGTTCTTCTGTCTAAAAAATGCAGCTAACCATAGTATTTAATTCCTTAATTGCAAATTGTTATGAGTGAGAAAACAAAATCAAAATCTGTATGGGGCATTGTCCTTAAAGTGATTATTACCGTGGCCACTACATTGGCCGGAGTGTTTGGCTTGACTTCCTGCATCAACCGTTAGCCGGATGAAAGCAGGCAGTTTCTATCAGAACTATCGGGAGGTAACCCTCCTGGTAGTTCATTGCAGCGCTACGCGCTGTGACCGTCACTTCTCGGTGGAGGCGCTTCGCCGCAGTCATCTGGCACGGGGCTTTGCCGATATCGGTTATCATTTCTACATCACCCGTGACGGCGAGGTGCATATTTGTCGTCCGGTTCATCAGATTGGAGCCCATGCCACCGGCTGGAACGACAAGAGTATCGGCATCTGCTATGAGGGCGGGCTCGACGAGAATGGTGGCCCTGCCGATACACGTACCTATGCGCAGAAATGCTCTTTGCTCGACTTGCTCCGGCAGCTGAAGACCGACTATCCCAATACCCGTATTTTAGGGCATCGGCAACTCAGTTCCTCTATCCATAAGGCTTGTCCTTGTTTTGACGCCAAAAGCGAATACGAGACAATTAAAAATTAATTCTCTCCACGTATCCCATCGGCATGTCCACATGTGCGCAGCCCAGCATATCCAGCCGGACTGCCACTTTGCTTTTTCCTCCTATCATGACCAGTTCTCCCTCCAATCCGGCAAGGGGGCCTTTTATTACTTTCACGGCATCACCTGCTGCCAGAGGTGTACTGCAAATCTCTACAGCCTCCGGGCTATAATCCAGCATAAAGCGGAAACGTTCCATCTGTTCCTCGGGAATGACGGCGGGACGGCTTTCACCACGCAATACCATGTATCGGCTGATAGCTTGTAAGGTAAGCGGCAAAGGGCGTTCCCGCGGAGTGACATGCACGAAAATCATCATCGGGATGACCAGACGGTCCACTTTTTTGCGTCGGTCGCTCCATTGGCGTATTTCGCTTTGTATGGGTAAGTAATATTCCACTCCCATAGTTTTCAACCGTTCGGCAGTCTTCTTTTCCAGACAAGACTGCACGTATGCCACCAGCCATTGGCGACGAGGAATAATATGAGGGGTGATATCAGTATGGTTCATGTAAAATCCTTTAAAGGTGTATTTCTATGGTCTATAAATAGTTGAGGCTCGGGCGCGCTACGCGGTCGCCTGTCACATTGGAGGGGCGGGGTTATTTAAAAAATAGAAATTAAAAATTAGACACTCGACTATTTACTCTCAACTCTTAATAGCTAGTCGCTAACTCAACTGTATCCGTATTTCTTACCGTAGCCGTAATACTTTCCGTATTTACCATAGCCGTAGTAATAACCGTATTTTTTCTTCTTCATATCGATTCCGTTGACTACTGTGCATAAGTTGGGGAGGCGATGATGCTCCTGAAGCTCGTTGATGAGCTGGTAATCAGTCTTATGCGTATAATCTGCACGACAGACGTAGATGCTGGCGTCCGCTACGCGCGAAAGGATGAGCGTGTCGGTCACCATGCCGATAGGGGCTGTATCCAGTACGATATAGTCATATTCTTTGCGTAATGTACTGATGGTGTCTTCCAGTGACTGGCGTGCCAGTAGTTCCGTAGGATTGGGTGGGATGGGACCGCCCAATAGCAAGTCAAGGTTGGAAGTTATGCCGGAAGGCTGTATCAGCGCATGCAAGTCCGTAGATTGAGGAGCAGCAAGATATTGCGTGATTCCCTTTTCTTTGTGTGAAAGATGGAATATCTTGTTCAATCCCGGTTTGCGTATATCCAATCCTACCAGAATGACCTTTTTGCCGAGCAGTGCCAAGCTGACGGCAAGATTGGAAGCCATGAATGTCTTACCTTCACCGCTTATGGTGGAGGTGACGAGGATTACTTTCTTGTCCGGGTCACCCATGATGAAGAGCAGGTTGGTGCGCAGGCTACGAAAAGTTTCTGCCATGATATTATTGTCGTTTTCGCGGACGGCGATAGTCGGTGTTCCATTTTTACCAGCATCGGTAAGAGGTATGTCACCAATAATGGGGACGGTTGTAAGCTTTTCCACGTCGGTGTGCCCTTCGATACGAAAACGGAGTAGGTTGAGGAGGTAGATGATGCTTATGGGGATGCCTATACCGATGACAAGAGCAATTATGTAAATTAGTTTGCCTTTAGGAGAGACGATACCGCCAGGGATGGGCTCTTCGATAATCCGTCCATTATTGGCGGTGGCGGCCAGTGTAATGGCATTTTCCTCACGTTTCTGCAACAACATGATGTAAAGGGTGGCTTTGATTTCCTGCTGGCGGGAAATGGTCATAAATTCTTGCTCTTGCTTGGGGGCATTGCTGATGCGGCTTTCGTATTTGCGCGATTGCCGGTCGATATTGTTCCGTGTGATTTGCAGTCCTTTCAGTACACTGTTCACCGTAGTTTTCACATTGTGGCGCATGGCTTCGATACCCGTATTTAGATTGATAATGGCGGGGTTACTTTCTGATGAAGTGCGGAGCAGACGCTTACGCTCTACGACGAGATTATTGTATTTCTCAATGGCAGATGCCAGGTTGACATCGCTCAAGCCTACATTGGCAGGGATGACTTCGTCATTATTGTCGGGGTTATTGATATAGTCGCGTAGATAAGTCACTAAATTGATTTGAGTGGCGTTTTCGGCATATTGCTGTTCGTATTTGGAGCTTTCCTGCAGGGCAAGCTGTGCATCGCTGCTGAGGTCGGTCAGACCGGCACGTTGTTTGAATGCCGCCAACTCATTTTCAGTCGTACCCAGCTCGTTGTTGATAATGCCTATACGCTCTTCAATGAAGTCAGCGCTTTTCTGTGCTACTTCATTCTTTTCGGTGTTGGTGTCTATATTATAGACTGCTATCAAATCATTGATGAAGTCAATGGCCCGCTGTACATTCGTATTCTTTAGGCTGACAGCTGCAATAGTACTAGTTTTAGAAGTAGGCTCTATGGTGAGGACAGAACTGTAGCCAATGGCTACGGCAGTAGGTTTGCTGATGGTGACTTTTAACTTGATGGGTTCGGTCGGGATTGACAAAGAGTCTCTGCCCGAGATGGTGATTACACCGATGGGAAGCGGCAGAATAGCGGGGAGTTTGTCAAAAGACTTTTGTGCTTTCTGCTTCTCGTTGTCTTGTGTGTAACTGACTTCGGCAGACAGTTTGCCGAGTGTATCGTAAGTCAGGTCCAATAGAATGTTTTCATCCAGTTTATCTGCCTCCTCGGCAGTCATGAAGACGTCAAAGGGAGTATCTTTATAAAGTGGAATATCGTAACCGAATGGCTGTTTTTGTGCTATGTTTATATAAAGATTCAGGTGTGATACGACTTTCTTGATGAGCGTGCGTGATTTTAGGATTTCCACTTCATTGTCAAAATTGCTGGTCATGGAAAACATACCGAAATCCTGCATAGCGGCTAAAGCATTGTTAGCGCTCTTCTTATTGTCATCTTCTTTAATAAGTACAGAAGAGGCTACTTCGTATACAGGAGCCTGATAGCGTAGATAAATGAAGGCGAGAGCCATGCATATCAGTATACTTGCAATAAACCAGGGCCAGTGGATGACATATTTAAAAAAGAGGGCTTGAAAATCTGTCTTTTCCTCTTTCTCATCAAAAAGGTCATCGTATAAATCTTCTTTCATCGATATGTAGGGATTAATGATTAGCGTTTAACTTTTAACTTTTAATTTTTAACTTTTAACTTTTAATTATCTTGCTATCGTCACAATCAAGCTTGCCAGCGAAACGAGTGTACCTACTACGGAGAACCAGATGGTGGTGCTGTTGCTGATACTGGCATTTTTAGCTTTGGTCTTGTTTGGAGTGACATAAAGAATGTCATTTTGTTGCAGATAATAATAAGGAGAATGAAGGATATTTTGCTCATTTAGATTCAAGCTTATGATATTCCGCTGTCCGTTATTGTCTTCGCGGATAAGCTTGACGTTACTGCGTATACCGTAGACCGTCATGTCTCCTGCCATGGCGAGTGCCTCAAAGAGATTTACTTTCTCGTTGTTGATGGTAAATGTACCGGGACGGTTCACTTCTCCGATAACTGATATTTTGTAGTTGGACATGCGTACGGTGACGATAGGAGTCTCTTTGAGGTAAGGGCGAAGTTGCTCACGAATCAGTTTTTCCGCTGCGGTTTTAGTCAATCCGCCTATCTTTAATTTACCTATGACGGGAAAGTCTATCTCACCTTCATTATTGACCAGGTATTGCTGTAGGGTGGGCTGTGATGTGACATAGGTACTATTGGCTTGAGCCACATTGATAGAGGTCTGCATGGTTAGGTTGAACGGTGCCGCTGCTTGCGGGTCGCTAGTGTTGACCGTGATGCTCAACAGGTCTTTCGGCTGAATGCGTGCATCATAGAGGGTATCCTGCTGGTTTACTTCATTAATGACAATTTCCTTATAACCCTTATCTGTAAGTGATTCGTAGCTTTGCAAATAAGGTACTCTTTTATAGGATTGGCAACTTGCCAATGTAAATGCCACCATTAGGATAGTTATGCTTTTCTTGTTTTTCATCACTATGTCTTTTTTATTTTAATTCTCATTTTTTTATTTTAATAGGCTTCCTTCTCGCCCCGGACGGCATTTCTGACTGTCTTGTATATGATGTACAAATCCAATAGGAAAGTCCAGTGTTCCAGGTACCAGACATCACGCTGTACACGTCCCTCCATCTGCCAGAGTTCTTTGGTTTCACCACGGTAGCCGGTGACTTGGGCCCAACCGGTGATGCCGGGCTTTACCAGATGTCTGACCATATATTTGTCGATAAGGTGTGAATATTCTTCAGTGTGTTTCAGCATATGGGGGCGTGGCCCTACAACGGACATTTGTCCCAATAATACATTGATGAATTGGGGAAGTTCGTCAATACTGGTTTTACGGATGAAATCTCCGATTTTTGTTTTGCGCGGGTCATTGGCTGTGGCTTGTAGTTTGTCACTATCTATGTTGACACGCATTGAGCGAAATTTGTAACACCAGAATTCTTTTCCGTTTTCTCCGCTTCGTTTTTGTTTGAAGAAGATGGGGCCGGAAGAAGATAGCTTGATGGTTGTACCTATGATGATATAGACAAAGGGAAATACGGTACAAAGGAAAGAGAGGGAGAAAAAGAGGTCGAAGGCTCTTTTCAGCAGACGATTTTCCATTTGTGTCAAAGGTTCCTCACGGATAGTTAGTACGGGAATATTGCCGAACAGCTCGAAGTGCATGCAGCGATGCAGGTAATTGCGGATATTAGGCACACTGTAGAAGCGAATCAAGTGATTCTCGCAATAGTTGATGATAGGAACTATCTCATGACTGCGTGCAGAGGGTAGACAGCAATAGACTTGCTCTATATGATGTTGCTGTAAATAAGTGACGACTTCTTTAGGTTGACCTAAATAGGGGATACTTTCAGGAAAATCATTGGAGGGTAAATCGCAGAAATAGCCGCTAATGCGGAAACCGGTAGTAGGATCTCCTGCCATTTCTTGATAAAGTTCGGCCATATTCTTGTTGCTACCAACCAGAACGACAGTACGTGAATTACCTCCATATTCCCTATATCTTTTGAGAAGATACCGAAACATAAGTCTATAAACAGCAAGACAGATAAAAAATATACCATAAAAACAAGCGAAAAAGCGGAGTGAACTGGTGCCGATTTCCGCTAGAGTAGCCAGACTTATAAATAAGGCTGCGTGGAAAATCGTGTTGCGGAAAGCTCGACGTACAATTCGTTCTGGTCGTACAATGCGTTCATGCAGTATGACTCCGTTAGAATAATTGCAAAGTAGATAGACGAGATTTAATAATACCAATAACTGTGGCAATGAATGTGTAAATTCATTGCCCAGTGTTTGGTAGTCAAAAATGTGATATAGCGAGATGAAAATGATGTTCAGTAAGCATAAGTCACCAAAGATAATGACGAACTTAATCACTTTATTGAAATGGAGAACTTGTTTCATAATTCACACTAATTCAATAGCTTTTTTCTTTCTCAATGGTATTGAAAGAGAAAAAACTGTTCATTCTTGTTTGTTTAATAATTCTCTTACTTACAAGGTAAGAGGTGGTATTTTATTTGGAGAATAATCTTATAAACCAGCCATTAAAAGGTATTTTACATTAAAAGACTATATATGTAATTAAAATGTAAAACGATATTTTATCTCATAATTAAATTTAATTTTTGAATTCAAAATGGGGGCGTTTATGTAAATATATAAGACTGAAATACAAGTGGCTGCAATGTGTCTTATATCTATATATGAGATAAATATGAATTAAAAAATAAATCTATTTTTTTGCGATTGTAGTAATCTTTTTCATATCTTTGCAGCCACAAAACATATTCTCTTACCTTGTAAGAGTATTGGTATCCATTACCTTGTAAGTAAGAGAATAAAATTGGATAATAAAAGTACTCCTATACAAATAGGAATACTTTTACAAATTCTTGCTTTTAGGGCTTTTTCTTTTTGTTTGGATGAATTGTCGCAATCACTTTTTTATTTGCTTTACTCATCGCATTGTTGTCAAAAGAAGCAAGGTAAACGTGAGTTACCTTTTCAGAAGTATGTCCTAAGCCTTCACTAATCACAGAAATGGCCACTCCTTCGTCTTTGGCAGTGGTGGCCCAGCTATGGCGGGCTACATAAGATGTTAATGGAATGCTTAACCGTAACATCTTCGAAAGTGTGTGTAAATGTTGGTTGTAGAGCCGTAAAGCACTTTTGTATTGTCTGTAACCATCTTCCCCGGTTAGTGATAATATCGGTAGCAAATAGGGGGAAGAGGCGGCTTCGTTTTTATACCTATTTATAATCTGTGCGGCATACGACTCTATATGTACGGACAATTGCTGACGGGTCTTATGGCGGTAATAATAAATGGTATTGTGCTTGACATCCGTTTTGCGGAGATGTACAAGGTCTACGAACGGAATGCCTCGTAAGTAAAAACTTAACAGAAACATGTCGCGGCTGAAACGCAAGGCGGGTTTCTTCTCCAAATCAAGATTTACCAAGCGCCGGATTAGTAAAGGAGAGATGGCCCGTTTGGCGGTAGGCTCATAGCCAGTGAATACATAGGCGAACAAATCGTCTATACTGTGTGTGAATGGAATGCCTTGTTCGGCAGCTTGGTGAGAGATGGAACGGAGCATACGCATATAGGTGGATATGGTGTTATGGCGCCGCCCTTCGCCGAGCAGCCGGTCTTCGTATTGCTTGATGAGGCTGGGGGTGAGATCTGCAAAAGTGATGGAACGGTGCCCGATGAAGCGGAAAAAGCTGTTCACTGTACTGGTATATATACCGGATGTACTGTATCGTCCGGCTTGTTTTGTCCGCTGTATCAGGGAAGCGGAAAAATTATGTATAGTATTCATAATCTGAATTTTAATATTTTAAATACATATAAAACAACCTTGAGCATGAAATGATTGTATGGCAATCAATGCACGCTTAGGGGAGAAATGGTAAAATTTCTATATAAATTCAGATATGTATTCTCCGGGCAGACAGGAGGAGGGTTACAGTATGCCCGAACGTACCCGACTCAGTGTTTCGGGGGTCATCAGCAGATAGGACGCAATGTGCGACAAAGGAGCCCGCTTGATGACTTCGGGCTGATGTTCCATGAGCTGGTTATAGCGCTCGCGTGCAGTCTCAAACCGCCAGGAGTCAGCCTTTATCTGTGAAACAATCAGGGAATATTCCAGAATCTTCCGATAGAACATGTTTATTTCCCATGAGATTTCGGTAAGTGTCAGCAGCTTGTTGTATGGCAGCAGGTATACGACACTCGGTTCGAGTGCCTCAATCATGAGGTGGGTGGGTTCCTGCTTCAAGGTACTTTCTATGCAGATGATGATGCAGCCTTCATAGGAAAAGTGTTCGGTGACGTCTTTACCGTTTTTATAATAGAATTGGCGCAACATGCCTTTTCCTACAAATACGATATTATGGCTTATCTGCCCTTCATTGAGTAATAATGCGCCCTTTTCTACTTCCTTGCGAATGAGGATTTCCTCTATCAACCTTCTTCCCTCGGGAGCCATGCCTGGATAGCGGGAGTTGATAGCGGCATCTACGGTTTCTTTCAATAGTGCATCCATAAAGCCATAATTTGTTTGTTCGAGGGGCAAAGATAAGGTTTTTACGAGAAAAAATCAGCTCCGTATGAAACTTTTGTTTACCCATTTCATGCCATACCAGCGGCGGACGAAAATGAAGCCGCGGATATTCTCGTCCAACAGGAAGGCTACCCACATGCCGCAGATACCCCAGCCGAAGGGGAAGCCGAAAAGGTATCCCACACCTACAGCTACACTCCACTGCACCACCAACCCTACGTAGAAGGGGTAGTTGACATCTCCTGCCGCACGAAGGGCGTTGGTGGCGAAGATGTTGATGGGGCGGCCTATTTCGAGGAGTACATCTATGATAAGGATGGTGGCACCCATACGTATGATGTCGGGGTTGGACGTGAGCCAGCCAAAGATGGCATGCCCCGAAAGGGCGAGGATGCAGGACAGCATGACGGTAATCATGACGGATTTCTTCATGACGTATTTTCCCATAAGGAAGGCTGCGTGAGGTTTCTTCTCGCCTATCAGATGCCCGATACAGATGGCGCCGCCTTGTGCCATGGAGATGCTGAACAGATAAGCGAACATGATGATGTTGACACAATAGGTACGGGTGGCGAGCGCTTCCACTCCCAGCATGTTGATGAAGTAGGTGATGACGACTTGCGACGAGCTGTACGACAATTGTTCGCCGGCAGAGGGCAGGCCTACCTTCATCAGGTTCTTTAGTTCTATCCACGGAAAAGGGCGGAAGTATGCCGGTGGGAAACGGTGGATGTGCTTGCGGAACAGTATGACGAACAGTATAATCATGGAGACACCCCGGCTGAAGGCTGTGGAGATGGCGGCGCCTTCCACGCCCAGTTCCGGAAAGCCGAAGCGGCCGAAGATGAGGGAGTAGTTGCCGATGATATTGAGGATATTGACTACGACGGTGACCATCATCGGGTAGATGGCCTTGTTGGCACTGCGCAGGGAGGCGGAGAGGGTGAGGGATAGTGCCTGGAAGAAGGCGAAAGCGCCTACGATACGCATATAGTCCATGCCGTCCTGCATCAGTTCAGCGGTGAGCCCCATCAGCCGGAGGATGGGATGGGCGCAGGAGAACAGTACCAGGCTGACCGTGATACCTACCGCCAGGTTGACGAGGATGGATACGCCGACTACTTGCACTACTTTCTTGTGTAGTTTTGCACCGAGATACTGGGAACACAGAACGGACGTTCCGAGGTTGATGACTTCGAAAACGAGGAAAGTGAGCATGATAATTTGGTTGACTACCCCTACGGCGGCAACACTGTTGTCCGAGTGGCGGCTCAGCATGATGGTGTCCACCGCACCGAGCATCATGATGAGAAGTGTCTCTATAAAAATGGGGGCGGCCAGCTTGGCAAGCCGCTTTTTTAGGCTTTCTTGTTGTATCATTGTCCGTGTATGTGCACTATACTTTAAAAATCGCGCAAAGATAAGGAAAGGTTGAAAAGGACGGTTTGATATGTATCAAATTTTTTTTCTTGTTTTAGGGTTTGAGTGTTAACGTGTTATCTCAAATTGTATGAAAACGGTGAAAAAAATATGTAGGAAAGATTTGCACAGTCCAAAAGTTTGCCCTACATTTGCACCGCATTTGAAAAGAATGCTGGTTATAAAAAAGGAAGTTTGGGTGAGTGGCTGAAACCACCAGTTTGCTAAACTGACGTACGGGTAACCGTACCGGGGGTTCGAATCCCCCAGCTTCCGCCAGATGCACTCTTAGCTCAGTTGGTAGAGCAACTGACTCTTAATCAGTGGGTCCAGGGTTCGAATCCCTGAGGGTGTACAAGACAAATGCGAGGGTGGGTTCATCTAACGGTTAGGATACATGCCTCTCACGCATGGTATACGAGTTCGATTCTCGTACCCACTACAAAAACAAGAAAGCGGTTGACTGATGAAACGGTTAACCGCTTTTTGTTTTTCATTTTTCTGTTGTAATCCGAAAATAGTTTCTATATTTGCACCCGCTATGGCGAAATGTATATTCTATATCTTGTTAGGGTTGTTCCTCATATCGAAGTTCACTTCCGTTTCTGATGATATGGAGGGATGTAAGACACTCCCTACTGCGGATGTGCATTATTTCTCCGGAGCCCAGCACAGCTTGTCGGGGGCAGATGGCAGACAATGCCAGGAAAAAGGGGAGGACGCGAATTATAATTGCCTGGCAGATGCCGGTTGCATAGGAAATACCTTCTCATTACGGCATGCCTCTTGCTCGAAATTGTTGAGGCTTAATCCGGACTTCATTGCCGCCAAGGTTGCGAGAACCCTGAAAACTCTGCTCCCGGAAGAAAAGACAACTTCTTTCCCCTTTACTTTCCATCCCCATAAGATTTCATATAGATATTATGTATATACGCTGAGGCGTATTCTTATTTAGTACTTTCCCTTCCTCTCTTTCGGGAGCCAGAGAGATTGCCCGTCTCCCCATGCCGAGTTTTTCTCTATTTTTTAAGTACTGATAATCAATATATAATGGATTTTCTATTAGATTTTATTCTCCATATCGATCAGTATATGATTGATATAGTGCAGGAATATCATATGTGGGCGTATGCCATATTGTTTCTGCTGATTGTGGCCATTATTGTGGTTTCCATACTGCCGGCCGTGGTAGAAGTGCTGCGTGCAAGACTGAAACAACGAAAACAAAAATAAATTAATATACTTAGTACATTTATCCATTATGAAGAATTCTTTTTTTAGCCGGTTCACACCGAAAGAACCGAAATTCTTTCCTTTGCTGAAGCAATTGTCTGAGATTTTATTGTCCTCGTCGGCTCTGTTGATAGAAATATTGGGCCATGACTCGCCTGAGAAGAGGGCGGAAGATTATAAACGAATCAAAGATTTGGAGCGCGAGGGCGATAAGCTGACCAATCTGATTCTGGATGAACTGGGCACTACTTTCATTACTCCTTTTGACCGGGAGGATATCCACGACCTGGCTTCGGGCATGGATGATGTGATTGATGGAATAAACAGCTGTGCCAAGCGTATCACTATCTATAATCCGCATCCTATTTCGGACAAGGGGAAAGAGCTGGGACATATGGTTCAACAAGAAGCGGCCCTCATCGGCCAGGCCATGGATGAACTGGAGGCATTCCGCAAGAGTCCGGATAAGCTGCGCGCATATTGCAACCAGCTGCATGACATAGAAAACCGGGCAGATGATATTTATGAATTTTTCATCACCAGGCTTTTTGAAGAAGAGAAGGACTGCATTGAACTCATCAAAATCAAGGAGATTATGTATGAGTTGGAAAAAACGACGGACGCAGCCGAACACGTGGGCAAGATTTTGAGGAGCCTGATTGTGAAATACGCATAAACGAACGGACGCATGGAACTATTAGTGATTATCATTGTACTGGCTCTGATATTCGATTATATCAACGGTTTTCATGATGCGGCCAATTCTATTGCCACCATTGTGTCTACCAAAGTGCTTACACCGTTTCAGGCGGTGATATGGGCGGCTTTCTTCAATTTTGTGGCCTTTTTCATCGCCAAGTGTGTCATCGGCGGTTTCGGCATTGCCAACACCGTATCGAAAACGGTGATGGAGCCTTACATTACTTTGCCTATCATTCTGGCCGGCGTGATTGCGGCTATTGCCTGGAATCTGTTCACTTGGTGGAAGGGAATCCCTTCCTCTTCTTCGCACACGCTTATCGGAGGTTTTGCCGGAGCTGCCATCATGGCACACGGTTTTGAGGCCATCCAGTTGAGTATCATTCTGAAGATTGCGGCATTCATTTTTCTGGCTCCCTTGATTGGTATGGTGGTGGCATTTGGTTTTACGTTGTTGGTCTTGTACATTTGCCGCAGGGCGCATCCCCATACGGCCGAGGTGTGGTTCAAGAAACTGCAGCTGGTGTCTTCGGCTTTGTTCAGCATCGGGCACGGTCTGAATGATTCACAGAAGGTAATGGGTATCATTGCTGCGGCTATGATAGCCGGACATTCGGAAGGACTGGGAATGGGGATAAACAGTATTGATGACCTGCCGGACTGGGTGGCATTCTCTTGTTTTACGGCCATTTCACTCGGTACCATGTCCGGCGGGTGGAAGATTGTGAAGACCATGGGGACTAAGATTACGAAGGTGACGCCACTGGAAGGGGTGATTGCGGAAACTGCCGGTGCGTTTACGCTTTATCTGACGGAGTATCTGAAGATTCCGGTAAGTACGACACACACCATTACGGGAGCTATTATCGGAGTAGGGGCCACGAAGCGGCTTTCGGCTGTGCGTTGGGGAGTTACGAAGAGTCTGATGACCGCTTGGGTGCTGACTATCCCCGTCAGTGCTTTGCTGGCAGCAGGGATTTATTGTATCGTATCCCTTTTTTAGAAGTGCTGCCGCATAAAAAATAGACGGGTTCGTTTTATTTTGCATGAGGTTTGCACTATCTTTGCAGCCTGAAACTGTAAAATAGAATGCACATTGGACTGGCTATATAGTTTATTCGTCGAGCACTCCGCCTTGCAGGCGGTTGTGGTACTCTCACTGATTTCCGCTATCGGATTGGGATTGGGGAAGATACATGTTTGCGGCATTTCATTGGGAGTGACGTTTGTATTCTTTGCCGGCATCATTGCCGGGCATTTCGGGTTGTCCATAGACCCGCAGATGCTGAATTATGCGGAAAGCTTCGGGCTGGTGATATTTGTGTATGCTTTGGGTTTGCAGGTGGGACCGGGCTTTTTCAGCTCTTTCCGTAAAGGAGGGGTACAACTGAATATGCTCGCCACGGGTGTAGTGCTTATCGGCACCCTGCTGACTGTACTGGGCAGCTATGGGTTGGGAGTATCCCTGCCGGATATGGTGGGCATACTTTGCGGTGCCACGACAAACACACCGGCACTCGGTGCGGCACAGCAGACATTGAAACAGATGGGATTGGAGTCCAGTACCCCTGCTTTGGGGTGTGCGGTGGCATATCCGCTGGGGGTGGTAGGGGTCATTCTGGCCGTACTGTTCATCCGTAAGACGCTGGCGCATAAGGAAGACCTGGAATTGAAAGAGAAGGATGACGTGAACAAGCCTTACATTGTTGCGTTCCAGGTGCACAATCCTGCCATCTTCAACAAGAGTATCAAGGAAATAGGCGGGCTGAACAGCTATCCGAAGTTCGTGATTTCCCGCTTGTGGCGGGATGGGAATGTGAGTATTCCTACCTCGGAAAAGATTATAAAGGAAGGTGACCGCCTGCTGGTGATTACCTCGGAGAAAAATACGCCGGCTCTGACCGTGCTTTTCGGCGAGCAGGAGCATACTGATTGGAACAAGGAAGATATAGACTGGAATGCCATAGACAGCCAGTTGATTTCGCAACGTATCGTGGTGACGCGCCCGGAGTTGAACGGCAAGAAGCTGGGTTCTCTCCATCTGCGTAATCATTACGGTATCAATATCAGCCGGGTTTATCGTAGCGGCGTGCAGCTGCTGGCCACAGCGGAACTGACCTTGCAATTGGGTGACCGCCTGACCGTAGTGGGCGAAGCCGCTGCTATACAAAATGTGGAGAAGGTGCTGGGCAATGCTGTGAAAAGCCTGAAGGAACCGAACTTGGTGGCGGTATTTATCGGCATTGTCATCGGTCTGGCTTTGGGAGCAATTCCTATTTCCATTCCCGGCATCAGCGCTCCCGTGCGGCTCGGATTGGCAGGAGGCCCTATCATCGTAGGTATTCTTATCGGGACATTCGGTCCGAGGATGCACATGGTGACTTATACTACGCGCAGTGCGAACCTGATGCTCCGTGCATTGGGATTGTCTCTTTACCTGGCTTGCCTGGGACTGGATGCAGGTGCCCATTTCTTCGATACGGTATTCCGGCCGGAAGGGCTGTTATGGATTGCTACGGGTTTTGCGTTGACTGTGGTTCCGGTATTGATTATGGGTATCGTTACCTTCAAGTGGCTGAAGATAGATTTCGGAACAATGGCGGGTATGCTGTGCGGAAGCATGGCAAACCCCATGGCGCTGAACTACGCCAACGACACCATTCCGGGAGACAATCCGTCTGTAGCTTATGCTACGGTTTATCCGCTGTGCATGTTTCTACGGGTAATTATAGCCCAAGTGCTGCTCATGTTCTTCATTAATGGATAATGAAGAATGAGGGATATTATCAACTGTCAATTATCAACTATCAATTAAATAACTATGGGAAATATAACTCCGGAAAGTATTGTCAATGACTTGCGTTATTTGCAATTATTATCACGCAGTTTTCCTACCATTGCTGATGCCAGTACAGAAATCATCAATCTGGAGGCCATTCTGAATCTGCCGAAAGGTACAGAGCATTTTCTGACGGATATTCATGGCGAGTATGAGGCTTTTCAGCATGTGCTGAAGAATGCATCGGGGGCAGTGAAACGTAAGGTGAACGAAATATTCGGGCATACACTGCGCGAAAGTGAGAAGAAGGAAATCTGTACGTTAATTTATTATCCGGAAGAGAAGCTGCAACTTATCAAGGAGCAGGAAACGGACCTGGATGACTGGTATTTGATAACACTGAACCAGTTGGTAAAAGTATGCCAGAACGTTTCGTCCAAATATACCCGTTCGAAAGTACGCAAGGCACTTCCGGCAGAGTTCTCGTATATCATTCAAGAGCTGTTGCACGAATCGAGCATCGAACCTAACAAGCATGCCTATATCAATGTCATAATCAGTACCATTATCTCTACGAAGCGTGCGGATGATTTTATTGTGGCGATGTGCAACCTTATCCAGCGCTTGACCATCGACTCGCTGCATATCGTGGGCGATATATACGACCGCGGACCGGGTGCGCATATTATCATGGATACTCTCTGTGATTATCATAATTTCGACATCCAATGGGGTAACCACGATATTCTGTGGATGGGTGCCGCATCAGGTAATGATGCTTGTATAGCCAACGTAATCCGTATGTCGATGCGCTATGCCAATTTAGCAACGCTGGAGGATGGTTATGGCATCAATCTGTTGCCGCTTGCAACGTTTGCCATGGATACCTATGCGGATGACCCTTGCACCATCTTTGCGCCGAAAATGAACTTTGCCGATGCGGAATACAATGAGAAGACCTTGCGGCTGATTACACAGATGCACAAGGCGATTACGGTTATCCAGTTGAAACTGGAAGCGGAAATCATCAGCCGCCGTCCTGAGTTCGGTATGGAGAACCGGAAACTGCTGCATCTGGTGGATTTCGAGCGTGGTGTGTTTGTATACGAAGGCAAGGAATATCCGTTGCGCGATGTGAATTTCCCCACCGTAGACCCGGCGGACCCGTATCGTCTGTCGGACGAAGAGCGCGAACTGATGCACCGGATTCATTCTTCTTTCATGAACAGCGAGAAGATGAAGAAGCACATGCGCTGCTTGTTTACGTATGGCGGCATGTATCTGGTGTGCAACAGTAACCTGCTTTATCATGCTTCCGTGCCTCTGAATGCGGACGGCAGTTTTAAACATGTCCGCATCGGCCAAAAGGAATACTTGGGACGTAAGTTGCTGAAAAAGACCGACCAGCTGATACGTACCGCTTACTTTGACGAGGACGGTTCGGACGAGAAACAGTTTGCACTGGATTATGTCTGGTACATGTGGTGCGGACCGGATGCCCCTTCCTTCGATAAAGACAAGATGGCTACCTTTGAACGCTATTTTGTGGCCGACAAAACATTGCATAAGGAGACGAAAGGGCATTACTATGCTTTGCGCAACGAGGCTGAGGTGTGTGACCGCATTCTTGAAGAGTTCGGCGTGAAGCCGGGGCCACATTCGCATATCATCAACGGACATGTACCGGTAAAGACCATTAAAGGTGAGAAACCCATCAAAGCGGATGGTAAGCTGCTGGTGATTGACGGTGGTTTTTCAAAAGCCTATCAGCCGGAAACGGGAATTGCGGGATATACGCTGGTATATCATTCCCACGGCTTGCAGTTGGTGCAGCATGAGCCGTTCCAGAGCCGTCAGAAAGCCATTGAAGAAGGACAAGACATCAAGTCTACAACCCTGGTTGTCGAATTCAATTCGCAGCGTATGATGGTGAAGGATACGGATAAAGGAAGTGAACTCGTTACGCAGATTCAGGATTTGATGAAACTGCTGGTGGCGTATAGGACGGGGCTGATTAAGGAGAAACAATAATTTATAATTTCAGTATCGTCACCCCGCCCTCTACAATGATGCCTTTGTCATAGGTTTTCCCTTGGGTGTAGTAGCGGCTGGGGCCCCCACCCCCCGGGGGGGAAATGACACACCGGCTCTT
>OGRT01000299.1_pt1 | contig 58716 bp, 47 predicted proteins | sample 1553581 | NCBI WGS metagenome assembly OGRT01 (sample SAMEA2580113, study PRJEB22360) | human gut metagenome | biome: human gut; feature: human-associated habitat; material: faeces | place: Denmark | collected 2008/2010
CGGAATTCAACCGGTATACGAACTGTCCGGTTGCCAGATACAAGGATGAAATGTATAATCTGCCTTTTAACATGAACACATTCAGCAAAATGTGGGGAATCAAGACCCCGGAAGAGGCAAAGGAGATCATAGACCGCCAGATCAAAGAGGCAGGCATCAAGGAGCCCGCAAACCTGGAAGAACAGGCCATATCCCTGGTGGGGCGGGATATCTATGAGAAACTGATTAAGGGATATACGGAGAAGCAGTGGGGAAAGCGGGCAAGCGAACTGCCAAGTTTCATTATCCGCCGCCTTCCGGTGAGGTTTGTGTATGACAATAACTATTTTAACGATCAATATCAGGGAATTCCCATCGGCGGCTATACGCAGATTATAGAAAAGATGCTGGAAGGCGTGGAGGTGCGCCTGGGCGTGGACTTCTTTGAAGATAGGGAGATATTGGAAAGCGAGGCGGATCATATTATATTCACTGGCATGATTGACGCCTTCTACGATTATTGCTATGGGGAACTGGAATACCGCAGCCTCCGGTTTGAGACGGAAACACTGGATATGGAAAATTACCAGGGCAATGCCGTAGTAAATTATACGGAGTACGAGATTCCTTATACCAGGATCATCGAGCATAAGCATTTTGAATATGGATGCCAGGGAGGATATGGGAACACAGGGACGCCGGCCATCCAAAAGACCGTGATCACCAGAGAATATCCGGCCGCCTGGGAGAAGGGCGCCCAGCCATATTACCCAATGAATGACGAGAAAAACAATGCGCTGTATGAAAGATACGGGGAACTGGCAGAAAAGGAAGAGCATGTCATTTTCGGCGGGAGGCTTGGAATGTACCGGTACTATGATATGCACCAGGTGATTGCAGAAGCATTGAAGTGTGTAAAGGAGAATCTATACGGATAAGATGGAGCGAGAACAAGAGATTACAGCAATTCCGATTCATGAGACCTTTCGGGTCGCTGCCCTGCTTGCAGTGGTAGGAGGGTTTCTGGACGCATACACCTATATTCTGAGGGGAGGCGTATTTGCCAATGCCCAGACTGGAAACATCGTCCTTTTGGGCGTCCATATGGCAGACGGGGACTACAGGCAGGCGTTGTACTATGTGGTTCCGATCATAGCGTTTTCCATAGGAGTGTTTATCACAGAGGTCCTTAAAAAATACTTCTCCAGCCGGGAATTCGCGATGTACGAGCACTGGATCATAGCAATCGAGGTGCTGCTGCTTTTGATCATAGGATTTATTCCGCCGTCTATGCCTGATGGCGTGGTAAATGTTACGATCTCTTTCGTATGTTCCCTTCAAGTCAACAGTTTCAGAAAGATCAAAAACCTTCCTTATGCGACCACCATGTGTACCGGAAACTTGCGTTCAGGGACTGAGAAACTTTTTCGATGCCTGATCAATAAAGAGCAAGGGACAGGACTTGAAGCCGCCCATTACTTTGGGATTATCGCGCTTTTTATCCTGGGCGCAATGCTGGGCACGGTGATGTCAGGTATGCTTGGGATCAAAAGCATCTGGTTTTGCTGCTGCCTTCTGGCAATCGTTTTTACCGCAATGTGGAGGAACTGAATGAGCAGGAGGAAGATTTAGATGAAAAAATAGTAGAAAAGGCTATCGTTGCCAATGTAAAGAAGTTCATCATGACCTTTGGGCAGGATTTTAGTTTTATAGGTAATCAATACCGTATTGAGGTGGCAGGAGAGGAAATGTTCATTGATTTATTGTTTTTCAATCGGGAACTTAATTCTTTGGTCGCTGTTGAATTGAAGTCCGGAAAATTCCGAAGCTCCTATTTAGGGCAACTGAACACTTACCTTTCCGCATTGGATTCATACGTGAGAAAGCCGCACGAGAATCCCTCTATCGGAATCATCCTTTGCCGGGAAATGAACCAAACCTTTGTAGAGTTTGCGGTACGTGATTACAATAAGCCAATGGGTGTTGCCACTTACCGGGCTTCCGAAGAAATGCCGGAACGACTTCGTAAAGCATTACCGGATATTGATGAATTGAAAAAGTTGTTATAGAAAACAAGTTTAGTCCGTTCTTTTGTTTATATATCTAAAACGAACTAAACCTATTTCTATAGACACCAAAATATTTTTAACAGTTACCAGCTTTGGAAAAAGAGGAAGAATGATCCTATTCCTTCGCCATCCAGAAATTAGTGAGAGATAGTTGATTGGCTTTGCGCTTTTGCTCTTTCTCTACTATATAACCTCTTTTTTCAAAGAATGGACGGGCTGTTAAACTAACTTCTGATGTGATTCGCTTGATCCCAGTTGCGGTTGCATGCTGTTCTATCTCATTTAGAAGCATTGTGGCAATGCCTTTGCCTTGGAAATCCTTATGGACAAACATGGAATGTAAATATCCCTGTGTCGTAATGGATGAAAAACCGACAATTTGTGCCTGCCGGTTAGTTGCCACAATAAAATAATGTGTCCGGATCATTTCTTTTATACGGGAAAGATCGTTTCCGCAAGATGCCCAATCTTCCACTTCCGCCTGTGAATAATCACGCTTGTTGATTGTGAGGACTGTCTCTCGGAATAAATCTCTGAGTTCAGAGGCATCAGACAGCTCGGCTGTCCTGGTTGTAAAATCTGTTTTCATACATTCTTTTATCATCGGAATACTCATAATTCCCTGATTAAACGATCCTTCTTTGACCTTTTTGAATCCCACGTGTTTGTAAAATGCTTCTCCATATGTTGAGGAGTTGACCGTTATTTTTGTGAAGTCACAATCATTCATCATATGATTGAAAAGCGATTTCCCTATTCCTTTCCGGTGATATTTCGGTAGGATGAAAAAGAGTGATATGTGTTGTCTTTTTCTATTGAGACCGATGACTCCTATCAATAGATTGTTATCAAAAGCCCCATATAGATCAAGTTCATTCATTAATGATGTGTCGTAGATGAAACTTTTGAAGGTTTCGATACCTTCTTGTGTAAAGTCGCTGATACCACATTCCATACAGACTTTATAGGATAAATCTGCGGCATTGTTGTACTCCTCTTTTGCTAATTTCCGTATCATACTAATGTCTTTAAGTAAGATTTGCAAATATAATCATTTCATTTTTTATTTTGTTATTTTTGTGTCTGAGTAGGAACGTAATAGGTTTCAGCTATCATACGGAATTTAAAAGAAAAAGCGATGAATGTAGAAGAATTTAGAGAGTATTGTTTGTCTTTTAAAGGAGTGCAGGAGAAGATGCCTTTCCTGGATGTGGCAGACCAATACAGCAGGGATGTGCTTTGCTTCTATGTCGGGAGCAAATGGTTTTGTTTTGTCAACATAGAGGTGTTCGATTTCTGTTGTTTGAAATGCGAGCCGGAGAGGAACCTTGAACTGCAAGAAACTTATCAGGGGATAAAGCCGGGATGGCATATGAATAAGCGGCATTGGATGAGTGTTCACTTTAATCAGGATGTTCCCGACAATATGGTCAAGGAACTTGTGCGGCAATCTTATGATATCGTTTATCGTACCCTTTCCAAGAAGGAGAAGGAATTGATGTAAGGCATGTGATCTTTAGCGATTCTTTCAGTCGCAAGTCGGGGTCAGCAAAAGTTCGTAGTCTGCGACATCCAGCCAGCGGTCGAACTTTAAGCCGACCTTTTTGAAGTGGGAAACCTGTTTGAATCCAAGTTTTTCATGCAAGATGTTACTGGCTTCGTTTCCTTCCGTGATGCAGGCGATCAGGGCTCGGTAACCATTTTCGCGACATGCTCCGATCAATTTTTTCATCAGGAGCATCCCGATTCCTTTTCCGGTGTGTCCGGGAGACAAATAAACAGTCGTTTCCAGCGTATAGCGGTAAGCGGAACGTTCTTTCCACGTATGGGCATAACAATAGCCGGTGATTTCCTGGTTCTCCTCGTAGACGAAATAAGGAAAACGAGAGGATATTTCCGCAATCCGGGTACGCATTTCCTCTTCCAATACCGGTTCTGTGTCGAAAGTTGCTACACTCTGCAATACATATTCGTTGTAAATATTCGTGATTGCCTTCGCATCCTGGAGTTCTACTTGTCTGATCATATCCTTTTAATCTTGTATTCTTGCCGCAAAAATAAAGTATTGGTAGGAAAATAATCCCTATTTTTGTAGAATAATTGATATTGATATGAGATTAAGCAACGAGTGGTTTACCGCTCTTTCAGAGAATGAATCCGGACAACTGGTCACCGTTTCCGGTCGTGATGAATTGACCGAATTTATTCAGTCGGGCAAGTTTAAGGAACGGGTGGAAATCACCTGGAAATATAAAGGTGACGACAAAGGAATGCCTTCCGAAGCACTTGCCGAAAAGATGGAGGAGGTGCAGGAAGTTCTGCGTAAGGCGATGGAAAAGGATAAGCTATCGATCCTGACCGGCGTTTATACCGGAGGCGAAGAGAGGATATGGGTCTATTATACCCGCACCGTCCGCGTCTTTGGTGAACGGTTGAACGAAGCCTTGGCTCCGTTTGAAATGTTGCCGCTCTCTATCTATACGGAGGTGGACCCCGAGTGGGAGGAATATCTGGATATGTATGAGATGAAGGAGTGGGCTATTGAATGATGTCTTGCCTGTACGGAAAAAATTGAGGGACTATCCCGATGTCGAGTATGTGCGTGCAAAATCCCGTCATTCTGGGTTTCGAATTAGTTTAGGCCCTGAATGGCGGGATATTTATTTTTGTGCAGGCTGTTTATTGTGCCAATAGGTAGCTTTTGAATGTCTCGAAATCCTTTCTCATCCCGACGCTTTGCTTTTCTCCTTGCATAAAGGCTTTCAGTTTGGCGGGGATTTCGATGTCGGCATCCAGTATTTGGTCTACCGTCCCTTTGAACTTTGCAGGGTGGGCGGTTTCAAGGAACAAACCTGTTTCGTCCGGAGCCAGCCCGTTTTCGATCAACGCCTGATAACCGCAAGCGCCGTGCGGGTCCAGTATATAACTTGTTTCGTCGTAAACCTGCTTCATGGTAGCCCCGATCTCTTCATCCGTGAAACGGTAACCGCTGATCAGTTGGATGATTTCCGCGTACGGATTGCCATTCTTCCCGTACAAGTCCAGGATACGTGCGAAATTACTCGGATCGCCGACATCCATAGCATTGGCGATGGTCGGTACGGAAGGACGCGGTGTGTAGACACCTGTACGCAGATATTCCAGGAATACATCGTTGCGGTTGTTGGCAGCCACGAAGCGTTTGATCGGCAGTCCCATCCGGTGTGCGAACAATCCGGCTGTGATATTGCCGAAGTTTCCGCTGGGAACAGATACAACGAGTTCGTCCGCTTTACCCATCTTGTCCAATTGTGCATACGCGTTGAAGTAGTAGAAAGATTGCGGCAGGAAACGTGCTACATTGATGGAGTTGGCGGATGTCAACTTCATGTGGCGGTTCAACTCTTCGTCCATAAAGGCAGACTTGACTAATGCCTGGCAGTCGTCGAAGGTTCCGTCTACTTCCAGAGCTGTGATGTTTTGTCCAAGCGTAGTGAACTGGCATTCCTGGATCGGACTCACTTTCCCTTTCGGATAGAGTACATACACGTGAATGCCTGGTACGCCGAGAAAGCCGTTTGCAACGGCACTCCCCGTATCACCGGAAGTGGCCACTAATACGTTTACCTGCTTCAATCCTTCTTTTTTGATGAAATAACCTAACAGACGAGCCATGAAACGCCCCCCTACATCCTTGAAAGCTAAAGTCGGGCCGTGGAAAAGTTCAAGGCTGTAGATATTATCGCGTACAAGGACGACCGGTGTTTCGAACGACAGTGTGTCCCGGACGATTGCATCGAGCGTTTCCGGTTCTATATCTTCTCCGAAGAAAGCCCGTGCTACTGTACAGGCGATTTCATGGAACGATTTGTTTTTAAGATCGGAGATCGTATCCTTGTCCAAAGGCCGGATGTGTTCCGGCATATATAAACCTTTGTCACCGGCAAGACCTTTTACGACGGCTTCTTCCAGTGAGGCAAACGGAGCTTGTTTGTTCGTGCTGTAATATTTCATAATAATTCTTTTATAAATTCGTTTTTTTCTAAAATGCCATATTTCCCTTTCAGTACAGAGAACTCGTCGAAACGTGTCACACTGTCAGGGGCCTGTCCCGGCTTATAGATCAGGAAAGGGACGGGAGTGTTTGTATGCGTGCGGATGGCACAAGGAGTCGGATGGTCGGGCAGGACGGCAATCGCTACCGGTTCATCCCATTTCTGCAACTCTTCGAAGATGATGCCGATGGCCCGTTTGTCCAAATTCTCGATAGTCCGGATTTTCAGATCGATATCTCCTTCGTGTCCGGCTTCGTCGCTGGCTTCAACATGAAGATAGACGAAGTCGTTTGTTTTCAGTGCTTCCAGGGCGGCACGCGCCTTCCCTTCGTAGTTTGTATCGTAAAGTCCGGTAGCCCCTTCCACATCGATTACTTTCAGGCCGGCATAAACACCTATGCCCCGTATCAGATCGACGGCCGAGATGACGGAACCTTGCTTGAAGCCATACATTTCCTGCATGGTCTGCATAGCCGGACGATATCCTGGCGACCAGGGCCATATGCTGTTTGCCGGGTCTTTGCCGGCAGCAATGCGCCGGAGGTTGACGGGGTGGTCTTTCAGTATCTCCTGCGATTTCAGGATCAGGTCATTCAGCAGATCGGCCGTTTCCTGTGCTTCGGGAATTTCCGGTTTGATCATCAGGGGGAGGAAAGGATGGAGAGGCACATCGTGCGGGGGAGTGCAATCCAGGCGTTTGTTGCCTCCTTTCACTACTAACAGGTGGCGGTAAGACACACCGGTATGGAAATGTACGCGGTCAGACCCTAACTGCTCATTCAGGAAGCGGATCAGCTCGTCTGCTTCCTCCGTGGTGATATGGCCGGATGAATGGTTCTTCAGGATATCGCCCTCCACGCAGATCAGGTTGCATCGCATGGCCATTTCACCCGGTTTCAGGTCATATCCGATACTGGCCGCTTCCAGCACGCCCCGTCCTTCGTAGACGGTCGGGAGGTCGTAGCCCAGTACTGCCATGTTTGCTACTTCGCTTCCCGGATGGAAACCGTCGGCAACGGTCTTCATACGTCCGGTAACGCCTATTTCGGCCAGTTTGTCCATATAGGGAGTATCCGCATATTGCATTGGTGTCTTGCCGCCCAAAGCCTCTATCGGCTCGTCGGCCATACCGTCTCCCAGGATGATGATGCTTTTCATAATTATCTTCTAATAATTGTAAATTGTCAATTATCAATTGTTTAACGGATATTCGCAATCGATATGATGTCGGCGAAGACTCCGGCCGCCGTGACATCGGCACCGGCTCCATAGCCTTTGATGATCATCGGATACTCGTGGTATCGTTCAGTAGAGATCATGATGATGTTGTTACTGCCTTCCAGTTCGTAGAACGGGTGGTGGGCATCGACTTCCTGCAAACCGACTTCGCAGATACCGTTTTCCATTTTGGCAACAAAACGGAAGCGCTTGTCTTCCGCTTCCAGTTGTTGACGCTTTTCTTCGAACTGGGCATCCAGGCCTTGTATGTTGCGCCAGAAATCATCCAGCGAACCTTCGAAATAACTTTCGGGAATGAAAAGGTTGCGTTTCACATCTTCCTGCTCCACCTTATAACCGGCTTCGCGTGCCAGGATCACTAATTTGCGTATCACGTCCTTTCCGCTTAGGTCGATACGAGGGTCTGGTTCAGAATATCCTTCTTCTTTCGCCATCATGATTGCTTTGCTGAAGGGAATGTCCGCACTTAACGTATTGAAGATATAGTTGAGTGTGCCGGAAAGGACAGCTTCCAGTTTTAGGATATGGTCGCCACTGTTGATCAGATCGTTCATCGTATTGATGATCGGTAGCCCAGCTCCGACGTTCGTTTCGAAGAGGAACTTGATACCTCGGTGACGGGCCGTCTCTTTCAGTTTGATATAGTTCTCATATGAAGAAGAAGCGGCGATCTTGTTCGCGGCAACGACTGAGACGTTGTTGTTCAGTAATTCTTCGTAAAGGTCGGATACCGCCTGATTAGCCGTGCAATCCACGAACACTGAGTTAAAAATATTCATCTTCAGGATCTCTTCTTTCAGATGTTCGGGCGAACTTTCCTGCCCGTTTTTTTTCAGTTCATCAATACAGGTTTCCAGGTTCAGCCCTTCGCGACAGAAGATGGCATGCTTGCTGTTGGCTATGCCGACGACATTCAGTTTCAGCCCGTTCTGCTGCATCAGTTTCGGCTGCTGGATGCGAATTTGTTCCAACAGGTTGCCTCCGACCGTACCGATCCCGGCGATGAAGAGGTTCAGCACCTTGTATTGGGAAAGAAAAAAGGAATCATGGATCGAGTTCAATGCCTTGCGCAGGTATTTCAACTTGATGACGAAGGAAATGTTTGTTTCGGAAGCCCCCTGTGCACAGGCGATCACGCTGATACCTGCGCTACCCAGTGTCCCGAACAACTTACCGGCGATACCCGGAGTGCGTTTCATGTTTTCGCCTACGATAGCGACGGTTGCCAGGTCTTTTTCCGCTACCGTGTCACTCATGTCGCCCTGGGCGCGTTCAAGTGCGAACTCTTCGTCCAGGACTTTGACTGCCAGGTCTGCGTCTGCATTCCGGACGGCAAATGTCGTATTGTTTTCCGAACTGGCCTGCGAGACCATGAACACACTGATACCGTTCTTTGCCAATGTTTTGAAAATACGGTAGTTGACACCGATAACACCTACCATGCCCAACCCTTGAACCGTGATCAGGCAGGTGTCGTTGATGGACGAGATCCCTTTGATGATAGCTTTGCTGTCATCCTGCACCCGTTCTTTGGAAATATAAGTTCCCCTTGCAGTCGGGTTGAAGGTGTTCAAGATGCGGATCGGTATGTTTTTGTGATAAACCGGATAGATCGTAGGAGGATAAATCACTTTCGCGCCGAAGTTACATAATTCCATCGCTTCCGTAAAGGTTAACCGGTCGATGACGTAGGCCGAACTGATCACACGCGGATCGGCTGTCATGAAGCCGTCCACATCCGTCCAGATCTCCAGCCGGCGTGCACCTAAAGCCGTCGCCAGAATGGAGGCGGTGTAGTCGGATCCGCCTCGCCCGAGGTTGGTCACTTCTCCTTCTTTGCTGGAAGAGATGAAACCGGGAACCAGCGAGACTTTGGGCAGCGGGTTGAATGCCTCTTCAATCAGTTTGTTTGTCAATTCGAAATCGACGATATGCTTGTTGAACTGCTTGACCGTCTTGATGAATTTGCGCGAGTCGAACAGTTTGGCCTCGTTTATCACGTTCGAAACGATCAGTGAGGAGATGCGTTCTCCGTAGCTGACGATCGTGTCGGAAGTTTTGGCCGACAGGTCGTTGATGAGGTACACACCTTTGTAAATATTACCCAGTTCGTCGAGCAAAGCCATCACTTGCTTCTGCACTTCGATCCGCTTTGTTTTGTCGGGGATAACACCTTGTATGACATCGAGATGGCGGGTTACTATTTCGGAAAACTCTCTTTCGTAGGCTACATCTCCGTTTGTTGCCATCGAGGCTGTCTTCAGCAGTTTGTCCGTGATCCCTCCTAAGGCGGATACTACGACGATTACAGGCTCTTCAATGGCCTCTACTATCTTCTTTACACTCAGAATGCTATCCATGGAACCTACGGATGTTCCGCCGAATTTCAATACTTTCATCGATATGTATTTATTTAGTTGACAATCGGCGATCGACAATCGGCAGTTTAAAAACAAGACTGCATGCCGATTTGAGAATGTCAGTTATTTACTAATTATTGATTGATTTGAAAAAAAGAAACGCAAGTGCAATGTGAGAATTGCAACAAAGCGGGACGTGGTCTCCGCACTTGTTTATTTGTATATGCTAAACCCCCCAAGGGGTCATTGTCAGTGCCCAGGTATGATATGTGAAACCTGTTAATGTCATTTGCGATTTTCCTTGTGTTTATATTTACGTCGGCAATATTACGCATTATTTTTCAAATGCAAGCATTTTTTTAGCTGAAAGTTGAAATTTGATAGAAAAAAGTTCAATATCACGCCAAAAAGAAGGACGTAGTTCTAACAGGACTTGGCGAGACGATGTTTCAGTCGGTTTCCCCACAAGAAAACTTATCTACAAAGGCATAAAAAATATCGAAGTGCCTACTAATTCTTTAATCAGTGGTGCCGATTATATAATCAGTGTCAGCAATTATATAATCACAACCACTGATTACAAAATCACTGGTGCCGATTACAGAATTAGTAGGTATTTAAGAAAGAATTATTCGGAACGAAAAAGTTTTTTCTCCATAGAAATAAGAAATTGTTGCTTCTGAATTTAGTGCGGTTGTCCTGAAAAGGTATAGACTCGGTAGAAAAAAAGTCCGGAAACAGCGGCTCCTACAGTTTTGTGGTTTTACAATCTGAATATTTTTTAGCCTTTTCGATTAAAAAATATATTATTTTAGTTTGATTGATTATAAAATTAATATATTTGCGTCTATTAGTGTGTCGAATACAATGTCCTGTTAGAACTACGTCCTTTAATTGGGGATCATTAATGCTTTCCATACCTTAATTAAAAGGAAACGTTTTTATGGGTCAATGTAGCTCTACTTGAATGTATTATTTAAATCTATTGATTATGAAGAGGTTCTTTTGGATTCTTTTTGTAATGTCCTTATGGGGGCATTTGCTGTTAGCACAGGAAAAGACAGTGTCTGGTATCGTAATTTCTACCGAAGACGGCTTGCCGATGATTGGAGTGGCTGTCGTAGACAAGCAGACGATGAATGGCGTAACCACCAACGAAAAAGGAGAATTTTCGATGACCGTTTCTCCCCGTACGAAAACACTGCATCTCTCTTACTTGGGGTATAAGACGAAAGAAGTTTCCATTACCGGCCGTAGCATGAAGATCGAAATGGAGCCGGACATGGTAGCGATCGACGAGGTGATGGTGGTTGCCTACGGTACAGGAAAGAAATCGACCTTTACAGGATCGGCCAGTGTAGTCAAGAAAGAATCGCTGGAAAAAATCAAAGCCTCCAATGTAACCCAGGCTTTGCAGGGGCAGAGTAGCGGTGTGCAGGTGTTGAACAATTCTGGTGAACCGGGTGAAGATGCAACGATCATGATCCGTGGTATCGGTTCCATGAACGCATCCAGTTCTCCGCTTTATGTGGTCGATGGAACAGCCTATGACGGTTACCTGAATGCTATCAACCCGAACGATATCGAGTCCATGACTATTCTGAAAGATGCTTCGGCTACTGCTTTGTACGGTTCTCGTGCTGCTAATGGGGTTGTGATGATCACAACGCGTAAGGGTTCAAGTGAGAAAGGGCAGATCAATTTCCGTTCGACTTGGGGCTTCTCTTCTTTGGCTGTAGGATTGCCGGATCAACTTTCACCGGACCAACTATCACAATTAACTTGGCGTGCTTTGTATAATGGTTATCTGGATTCAGGTTATCAAGATGAAGATTCCCGTTCCTATGCGTCTTATTATGTGATGGGCGAATTCGGTAATAATCCTTATAGTATCGATATGCCGGTCGGGACAGATGGCAAGATGGATCCTAATGCCAAATTGAATTATTGGGGAGATTGGAGAAATGCTTTGTTGAAATCCCGTTTGCGTCAGGAATATACGATAGACTTCAGCGGTAAGAATAAAAAAGCCGACTACTTTATATCAGCTGGTTACTTGAATGATAAAGGTGTATTTTCTATCCAGCGTTTCGAACGCTATTCTACACGTGCAAACTTGAACTATAGTGTAAATAAATGGTTGAAGGTAGGAACCAACATCAGTTTGTCTCATAGTGTGCGCGAAGGGTCTGCTGGTGATCAGACTGTATGGCTTTTGCGTACGATGCCGACATTGTATCCTATTTATGAATGGGACGGAGCGACAAATGCCTATAGATTGGATAAGAATGGCAACCGTATTTTTGACTATGGAAACTATCGTACATCTTGGAGCGGAACCAACCCACTGGCTGATGATACCTATAACAAGGCCCCTTGGACACATGATGATGTTTCCAATCGTACCTATTTTGAAATAACATTCATTCCGGGCTTGAAATGGCGTACCAATTTCAGTGTGGATTTTTATCAATATAACTATGATGGTTATGTAAACAGCGAGTATGGTTTCGCAGCCGGTTACAAAGGGTCTGCTACTAAGGAAAGTGACCGGAATTTGTCTTACACGATCAATAACCTGTTGACTTACGAGAAATCTATAGGAGATCATTCTTTGTCCGTGTTGTTGGGACAGGAGGCTTATTCTTTGGAGTATAAACTGTTGTCTGCATCCAAGCAGGGATTCCCTTTTCCTGGTGTTACGGAGATCGGTTCGGCTGCCGTTATGAGTAGTATGAATTCTTATACCGACAAATATCGTTTGTTAAGTTGGTTGAGTCGTGTCGAGTATGACTATAAAGATCGTTACTACATTTCCGGTAGTTTTCGTACAGACGGTTCTTCCCGTTTTCATCCCGATAATCGTTGGGGGCAATTCTGGTCTTTAGGTGGTTCATGGAGAATATCCAATGAAGAATTTATGAAACCTTATAGTTCCTGGTTGGACAATTTGAAACTGAAGGCCAGTTATGGTGCTGTCGGTAATGATAATTTGGGAACTTATTATGCTTATCAAGGTTTGTATGCGACAGGTATGAATAACTATCGGGATCCGGGTGTTATGGTTAGCCGTTTGTCAAACAAGGAGTTGAAATGGGAGACGAATTTGCAGTTCAATGTCGGGTTGGATTTTGCAGTGTTTAATAAGCTGAGCGGTAGTGTCGAATGGTTCAGCCGTAAATCTAAAGATCTGTTGTTTACATTACCGATGGCTCCATCTACCGGTATGAGCGGTATTGACCGTAATATTGGTGACGTTAAGAATCAGGGTGTTGAATTCTCTTTGAATTATGCTGCCATATCCAATAAAAATTTTAAATGGACCATCGATTTGAACGGAACGTCTTATAAGAACCGTATAACTAAGTTGCCACAGGCCGAAATCAACTCGGGTGTTTTCAAATGGCGTGAAGGCGAATCCCGCTATAATTTCTGGGGAATCGAGTATGCTGGTGTGAATCCCGAAACCGGAAACGACCAGTATTGGAAAACGATTTACGAAACAAACGACAAAGGAGAAAAAGTCGTGAAGGAACGGGTAAAGACTGAAAATTATAATGAGGTGACAAGTGATAGCCAGCAGAAATACTTGGGTGATGCTATTCCAAAATTGTTCGGGGGCTTTACCAATAATTTTTCATATAAAGGTATCGATCTTTCTTTCATGATCTATTATAGTATCGGTGGCAAGTTGTATGATAGTGACTACGCACAATCCATGTATTACCGGAGAGGCTATAGCATGCACCCGGATATGTTGGATTCTTGGACTCCGGAAAATCCGAATGCCGAGTTCCCTCGTTTAACTAATTATTATAATTATGCGAATTATATGAGTTCCTATACTTCCAAATTTATTTTCAATAACTCTTTTGCGAGGTTAAGAAACGTGACGTTGGGATATACGTTGCCTAAAAACTTCACGAAAAAGTTCCAGGTTAATTCATTACGCCTGTTCGTGCAGGGTGATAACTTGGTTACGATTGGTAGTGCTGCCCGTCGTGGTACGGACCCGGAACAAAGTATATCTGGTACGACTGCCAATCGGTTCCCGGTAACAAAGTCCGTTTCATTCGGTTTGCAGCTTAATTTGTAAGAAGTCTAATTAATAAATGATGAAGAATATGAAATCAAAGAACTATATATTATCGGTTTTGGCTACAGGTCTCATGGCAGGAAGTTTGGTTTCCTGTAGTGATTTTTTGGATACGAAACCATCGACATCTGTCGATGATACGGATGTCTTCCAAACGACTTCCGGAGCACAGTCCGCTTTGAATGGTTGTTATTATCAAATGCGTGCGTATGGTAGCGGGGGAGCTAATCGAGGTGACGACTATGGTATACCTTCTATCCAGATGATTTCGGACATGTGTGGTGAAGATGTGATGAGCAATGGCGGAGGTTGGTATAGCTTTGTTTATAATTATTGGGGAGAAACGCAGGCCAATATCTTCCGTACGGATCAGTTGTGGACCTTCCATTACCGGTTGATTAATAATTTGAACTCTGTAATCACTTATGTCGACGATTCGGAAGGTGAAGACATTGATAAGCAATATATCAAGGGGCAGGCTTTAGCTTTGCGAGGATGGGCTTATTTTGATTTGGCCCGTTTATATCAGCAGACTTATGCTATCGCTAAAGATATGCCGGGAGTACCTATTTATACGGAACCGACTATAGATGGTACACAAGGAAAACCGCGTGGAACCTTAGAAGAAACCTATCAGCAAATTTTGTCCGATTTGACGACTGCCGAACCGATGTTGGAGGGTTTTGTGCGCAGTTCCAGTTATCCGAACGTATTTGATCAAACGGTTGTACAAGGTGTTTTGTCTCAGGTTTATCAAGTAATGAATAACTGGGCTAAATCGGAAGAATATGCTAAAAAAGTGTTGGCGGCTTATCCTTTGACAACAGCGGAAGAATATGCAAACGGGTTTAACGATCATCTGACTAAATCTTGGATTTGGGGTATCAAGCAGACGGAAGAACAAAATATGGGTGACTATTCTCCTTTTGCCATGTGGTATAACGGAGATCGTAAGTGCTGGACTTTTGCTTGTTTTATCCTTTCCGATCAGTTTGTTGATTTATTTGATGAAGGTGATATACGTTTCAAGCAGTTCGAACGTTGGGCGGCAGGATCAGGTGAAACAAAAAAAGAATTTTGGATCTCCCATAAATTCCGAGACAATGAGGATTGTCGTGGATCGATGGTTGTCATGCGTTCCGACGAAATGTTGCTGAATGCAGCGGAAGCTTGTGCACATCAGGGAAAAGATGCGGAAGCGAAAGCACTACTGTGGGAACTGCAGGATCTACGTAATGCTAAACGTACGGAAGCGAGTGGTGGCGAACTGATCGAAGCCATTTTGAAAGAAAGAAGAAAGGAACTTTATGGAGAAGGTTTTTCTTTGTTTGATATGCTTCGAACACAGAAGGGGCTGGAACGAACCGGTAATCATTTGGATTGGGGCGGTTTGATTACATTCCCAGCTAATTCATGGCGATTTATTTTCCAGTTGCCGGGAGCTGAAATGAAGAACAACAAGTCTTTGGTTGATGAAATCTGGCCTGCAGGTGACCAGAATCCGTTTGATGGAGTTTATGAACCGTAAAATTGATAGAAATGGACTGTTGAGAGAGGTGATATTGTCAATCAAAATGGCAATATCACCTCTATTGCTGTTAAAAAGATTAGAAAGAGTGGGGCTATCCGGCGGCAATGTTTTGAGATATCCAAACCGTCTTATTGTATAATACTGTTTAGTTAACAATAAAATACTTCCTTTGCGAATAGTTGCAAATTCCGGTTCTTTATAGAGAAAAAAGGATTTCCCATCATGAGGTGCGCAGTTTTTCGTCACGAAAACGGTCGTCATTGCCGTGAGTTGTCGGAAGCGTGCATCGTGAAGACGGTTGTCGTGGCAACGAAAGCCGTCGTTGCAGTGATGAAGACAATCGTTATGCCGATAAAAGGGCAAATTCCTTTTGGAATATTCAGGCCGATATCGACTTTCGTTTGCTACAGACGATTCTCCGGAAGTTCTGCTTTTCCACAATGTCAGGATTTTCTATTTTTTAGTAACAAAGGAATTCCGTTTTTCTATTTCCTGCCGGTCTCGTTTTATCAACTGCTTATTAGTCCTGATTTGAAAGAGGAAAACGTCAGATATGAATCATCCAAGATTTCATACCAAATAGAAAAATGTTCTAATAAGGGTTATTGTCTGCTTTTATAACCTGTTTTTCTTTCTCTATGTCTTCCCTGCTTTTGCTCTGTGTCACGAGGTAAACACCTATAAAGACCAGGATTGCCGACAGGAATTTCTGCCAGGAAAAGGTGTCTTGGCCGATCATGACGGCGATGAACGAGGCAACGATCGGCTGCACATAGTTGTACATGCTGACCGTTGTCGGGCGGATTCGCTTCAAAGACATCGGGATGAGCAGGTAGGGGAGGAACGTCGCTCCGAAGAGGACATAGAAGATCGCACTCAGCTCCTTGAAATCCCAAACTTCCCGGTGGAAAGCAGGAGCGTCGAGCACATGCCGGAAGGTGAAGGGAACCAGCGTCAGCGTCGTAAATAGAAACATCCATTTCATCATCGTGACTGATGAATAGCGCAAGGAGAGCGGCTTCGACAGAACCAGGTAGATGGCGTACATTAACCCGCTGACAATCATCATCACGTCACCGTCGAGGCTACTGATACTGTCGGCGGTATGCGTGGAACTGAAGACCAACAACAGACCCCCACTGACTCCCATGAAGACCCCGAACGATTTCTTTCGGGTGATCGGCTCCTTCAGGATGACGGCGGCCAACAGCAGGACGAAGATCGGTACGGCGGTGGCGATGATGGAGGCGTCGACAGGAGAAGAGCGGTTCAGCCCGACGATAAATAACCCTTGGTTGATCCCTACTCCGCAAAGAGCACAGACAAAAAGCATCCCTAAGTCTTTCAACGGCACTTTCTCTTTTACCGTGAAAAGAGACACGATCCAGAACATCACGCAGGCGAAAGCCATGCGCATGATCGTAAGACCTTCGGGGGGAACGTGCGTCGGCAGCAGATATTTGGATATCGGCATGTTGACGGCAAACAGGATATTGGTTATCAATATCAGGATGTGACCTTTCAGTTTCTCGCTGTTCATAACAAGTGTTCTTATTTATAACGCTCTTTTTCTTTGATAAACCCATTGCGGAACGCATAAAGGAGTTTTTCCAGATCGTGGATCTGCTGTTGCAGGTCCGCTCCCTTATCTGTGTCCTTGACCATTTGGCGGTGAGAGTTCAGTTCGACGACGATGGTGGTCGAGCGGATGTCCTTGCCCTCCTTGATGGCCTGGTCGGTCGACAGGAACGGCTCGTGCTGCACAAGCTGGAAGCCGCGCGAATGGTAGACCAAGGTATAACCGGCTATACCTGTTTCTGGGTGGTAGGCTTTGGAGAAGCCGCCGTCGATGACAAGCAGTTTGCCATTCGCCTTGATAGGGTTCTCACCTTTGATAGAGCGGACGGGGACATGTCCGTTGATGATGTGGCGGTGTTGGCCGGTAACGCCGAACTCGTCCAATAGCATGTCGCAGACCGGCTCTTCTTCCCGGAGGGAATAGTAAGCACCTTTTTCTTCCTTCTGTACTGATTTGTCGTCGATGAAGCAACGTTCGAAAGTCGCCATCCGGCTTTTGTCGAAGAGGGGAGAGTCCTTGCCTTCCCAGAGGTACCAGATATAATCCATCGCAAAGTCCTTCTCCGGACTGTCGTCGGCGTCGAAATAGGCGGTGCGTACCAACTGGTCTACTTTGTCTAACAGGGCTTTTCCTTTATATTCCGTACCTTTGATCCGGACTGACTTGAGCGTACCGTCCGGGTTCATCGGGACGGAGGCGTGGAAGAGCAAGTTGGAGTTGCAGACCTGGTACATACTGCCGTGCGTGAACAGGCAGCGCATGTGCTTTTTCAGCTTTTCACTGCACTCGAACGAGTGTTTGATGCGTCGCATCAGTTCTTCTTCTTCGATGGAGAGAGCATAGGGATCTTTGGCGTTGAGGGTTGGCCAGTTTTTGTCTTTCAGCTCGTATTTCTTTCCTTCGATGCGGATTATTCCACGTCGGAGGTCGATGTGGTGGAGTAGCAGGCGGTCGTCCATCCGGAATTCCGGACGACGGCGGATGATTTCGCCTTCCACCTTGAACTGTATGACCGTGATCGCCTTGTGCATGCGGGCGATCAGTTGGGTAGTCTTTTCATCGAAAGTCGTATCCGACGCGTTTGTGCGCGGGATGAACAGTTCGCAGGGATCGTCGCCATAGACTTCCATCGCGAATGTCGCTAAGGGCAGGAGGTTGATGCCATAGCCGTCTTCTAGGGTTGCCAGGTTGCCGTAGCGCATACACATGCGGATCACGTTGGCGATGCTTCCTGCGTTGCCTGCGGCGGCCCCCATCCAGAGAATGTCGTGATTACCCCATTGGATATCGAAATTATGGTAGTTGCAAAGCGTATCCATGATGATATGGGCGCCTGGCCCGCGATCGTAGATGTCGCCGATGATGTGCAATAGATCGATTGTGAGGCGTTGGATCAGGTTACACATGGCGATGATGAAGTCGTTTGCGCGACCTGTCGAGATGATCGTGTTGATGATCTGGTCCACATAGGCGGACTTGTTCGGCTCGTCGCTCGATTCGTGGAGCAGTTCCTGGATGATGTAAGAAAATTCTTTTGGCAATGCCTTGCGAACCTTTGAGCGTGTATATTTGGAAGAAACGTTTCGGCATACGCGTACCAGCTGATTTAGGGTGATTAGGTACCAGTCGTCCAGGTCCTTTTCGCGTTGCCGGATCAGTTCCAGTTTTTGTTCCGGATAGTAGATCAGCGTGCAGAGTTCTTTTTTTTCTAAATCGCGCAATGTGTTGCTGAATATCTCGTTTACCTTGCGCTTGATCGCACCGGAGGCGTTCTTTAGCACATGGTTGAAAGCCTGGTGCTCGCCGTGGATGTCGGATAGGAAATGTTCCGTCCCTTTCGGCAGGTTCAGGATGGCTTCCAGGTTGATGATTTCCGTACTGGCGTCTGCCACCGTTGGAAAGCTGCGTGCCAACAGCGTCAGGTAGCGCAGGTCGTTTAATACGTGTTCTGCTGTTATGTCTTTAGTCATACACTATTTTTTTATTGTCAATCGATTGAAACGTTTCCAAAGTAACACCCCGAGCGTAGTCAGGCTGATCGGGAAGCCGCACCAGATGCCGATGGCCCCCCATCCGAAGGTGAATCCGCACAGGTAACCGATGGGAAGCGCCAGCCCGAAGTGGCAGAAAAAAGCCATGTAGGCCATGTATTTGACATCCGAGATGCCACGCAGGGCATTGGCGAAAAGGATTTGCAGCCCGTCGCCGAACTGGTAAAGGATCACTGACCAGGCAAGCAGGGCAACCAGCTCGACCACCTCTTTTTCCGGGGTGATGATGTAGCCCATATTGTCGCGGAACGCCAAGATAAGCAGTACGACGATAATGGCGGTTCCCATGATTAGGTGAAGGCCAGCAAAAGAGGCGTGGCGTATGGCCGGCCAATCGTTCCATCCCTTGTAGGCACTTACGCGTATGGCGACGGCTGCTGCTATGCCGTAATAGACCATGAAACCGAGCGTGGTGATCACGCCTAATACTTGGTGGGCGGCGAGTGCCACGCTTCCCAGCCAGCCCATCATGATGACGCTCAGGCTGAATGAGCCTGTCTCGACTCCCATCTGGAAACCGACCGGCAGGCCGAGACGCACTAAATTGCCCAGGCTGATCTTGTTGAGGGTCCCTTTCTTGAATCCTTCCAGGTAGGGCTTGTAACGGGAGTGCTTGGCAAAGAGGAAGCAGAACATCCCGAATGTCAGGATGCGGCTGAAAAGCGTCGATATGCCGGCACCGGTAAGCCCCAGTTCGGGACATCCGAAGTTACCGTATATCAGCAGGTAGTTCCCGATAATGTTGATTACGTTGGCCCCTAACATGACGCACATGGGGGTGAGCGTATCTATCGTGCCGTCGCTAAACTGCTTGAACGAATTAAACAGCATGGCAAAGATGACCGAGAAAAGTTGCAATATGTAGTAAGGCACAATATAGGGCATCAACTCTTCCGGTTGCTTCAGGATGTGGATGTTCAGAAGTAGTGCCAACATGCAGAGGCTGAGCAGCAGCCCCACGGCGAAGTTGATGCAAAGGCTGTTTTTCAGTGTCTCGCCCGCCTTGGTATACTCTTTCCGCGCGAAATAGCCTCCGATGATGGGGGTAAGCCCGTAAGAGAACCCCATCCCTGCAATGAACACAAGGTTGAAGAAGTTGTTGACAAACGACGCGGCAGCCAGTTCAGCCGTACTGTGGTGTCCGACCATGATGTTATCGGCAAAGCCGACAACAATAATGCCCAGCTGTCCCAACATGATCGGGACACCCAGGCGTATCGTTTCTTTGTAATGTTCCTTGTAAACTGAAAGTTGCATCATCCCAAAACCTCTACCGACTTGATTACTACATTTTCCGTCGGGCGGTCTTGTTTATTTGTCTTTACTTGCTGGATCGCATCTACCACGTCCAGACCTTCCACCACTTCGCCGTATACGGTATACTGATTGTCGAGGAAGGGCACGCCGCCGATCGTCTTGTAGGTTTCGCGTAGTTCAGCCGGCATCTTCGTCTCGTCTTTCCGTTTTTCGGCCTCCAGTTCGGTCTTTCCGATCAGGGTATCGCGGAGCACGGCGAGTTCTTCTTTGTTGCCACTACGATAGAGCTCCATGATTTTAGGTTTGTTTTCCGTCTGGAGGCGGTTGAAGATAGCTTGTTTCAGTCGTCCTTCCAGTTGCTTTTCCATTTGGTCGAGTTCGGCTTCCGAATATTTTTTGCCTGTGACAATATAGAACTGCGAGGCTGACGATGCTTTTTCCGGATTCACTTCATCTCCGGTACGGGCAGCACACAAGGCTCCCTTTTTATGGAAATATTTAGGGTAGTTGAATTCCGCCGGAACGGTATAACCCAAGTCTCCGGCTCCTAATTGCTTGTTCATCGGGGCGTCTTTAGAAGTGACGTCGCCACCTTGCACCATAAAGTCTTTGATGACGCGATGGAACAGCAGGCCGTCGTATTGTCCGGCTTTCGCCACCTTGATGAAATTGTCGCGGTGCTGCGGAGTATCGTTGTATAATTTGAATTTTATCTTTCCAAGCGTGGTGTCCATCACCACTAATGTTTCGTTCGTTTCCATTCTTTGTTGTTTATTTGTTGACTATTTTCATTGACTTGATCTTGATGTTCTTGACGGGACGGTCGTCTGCATTTGTCTCGGTGAACTGAATCTTGTCGACAGCTTTCATACCGCTTACGACTTCGCCGAAGATCGTGTATTTACCGTCCAGATGAGGCGTACCGCCTTCCAACATATAGGCTTGCCGCTGTTCGGGAGTGAAGGTGATGCCTTGTTCCTCCTCCATCTTGTCGAGCTCCATTTCCGTAAAGAACTTACCGGTGACGATATAAAATTGGGTGGCTGACGAGGCGCGTTCGGGGTTCTCTTCATCGCCTGTACGGGCAGCTGCGAACATACCGCGTTTATGGAAATATTTCGGGTACACGATCTCTGCCGGGATCGTATAGTCTAGGTCACCGTCTCCCAAATGTTGTTCCATCGGCGCGTCTTTTGAATTGATGTCGCCAGCCTGTACCATAAACTGCTTGATGACGCGGTGAAACAACAATCCGTCATAGAGGTGCTCCTTCACGTTCTTGATAAAGTTGTCACGATGTTGGGGGGTGTCATTGAAGAGCTTCACTTTGATCTTTCCCATATCGGTATCGATCAGTACCAGTGTTTCAACCTCTTGCGCTTGCAAATGGACGGATATCAGAGCCGATAGGGCCACTAAACATATAGCAAACAGCTTTTTCATCTTCATCTTATTTTTGTATTATGGCAACAAAAATAGTGATATTTAGCCTGAGTTCGATATATCTTTTAAGAAAATGTATCCAATCTCTCCTTTTTGAACACTATATATTTTGCAGCCTTTCATATCATCTGCTTTAGCAGACGGCAAAAAAGACTGATAAAGGATATACTGAAAAAATATTATTTTAAAGAAATGTGTATAAATTTTATATACCCCGAATTATCTTTATCTTTGTGAAATTATCAAGATATTGGCTTGCAGCGGTAAGTCTTCAATAATTCGTTTTTGAGTAAAGCATTTTTGAGGTATTATTCCGGCACGAAAAGTTTCCCGTTTTTTAAGTATATCGGAGTAATGGTAACAAAATGCTCACGTCAGTTGTATATATCAGGAGTGTATAGCATAACGGCTTGGACTGTTGTTTATTATCTATGTACTGGGCATTGGGATACGCCTTCGTGTGGATAGTATTGTGGCAGTCTCACGCTTGAACCGAATATTGTAAAACATCAATCTGATTATCAAATATTAATATTGGGAATTGTGTGGTAATGATACCATATAGTTCCCAATATTTGTGAGGATTAGCCTATTCTTTCTTGTGCAACCTCAATGGCTTTTCGCTTTAATTCGTCTTCACCTTCTATAGCATCCAATACTTTGTCTGCCAGCCATAGTGTAAGAAGTTCATTTTTATCAATCTTGAAATACTCAGCTAATTGTATTACTTGTCTCCGTTTGGCATATCTATCGCCACGTTCTATTTTGCTAAACATTGGAGTGTCTATTTCAAGCAAAGCTGCCAATTGCCTTTGTAGCACACCGTGTTCTTCTCTCAACTCTTTTATTTTGTCTCCTAATAACATGGTCTTTATTCTTTTGAGTTCAGTATGTGTTTCGTCGAATTTCGACGGATTTAAACATTTTCGACGGAATAGGCTGTATCTTTTCGTCGAAATTCGACGGATTGGCTATAATATAAACCAATTTCGTCCATCTGTTCTAATCAATTCCTCGGCTTTCATAACTTTCAATAGATCACCAAGGCTGCGTAGTTTTTGCTCTTCAGTCTTATTGCTAGGCATTACATCTTTGATGTATTCGTAGATGCCATCACGTTTGGCTCCATCTGATCCAGCATTCTTAAGATATTGCAAAACCATCTGTTTAATTTTGTCCTTATCAAGTCCTTTTTGCTTGGTGTAACCTTGCAATTGACGAGTGGCTTTAGCAACTCCTAAAGAAATTGTATAATTGGGAGCATCGCCCTCAATAAGTCCCCTGTTCAGCAAGTCTTTTGCAACATCTTCATGTATGAATCTGCCTTTCTGCACAGCATCGAGAGATATGCAATCCCATAATGATAGAGTGTTGTCAGTCTTCAATAAATCCGTATATCGTTTATTGATCTCGTTACCATATATGCGTACTACAACTTTCTTTTTTGCCGCATCAATCTCGTAGTCCGGCATCGGAAAGTGTCTGCGCCATTGTTCATTAAACATTTTCTTGATGCCACGACTTACGGTATCAATCATATTGAAGTCCACCATTGCCTTGCATAGGCATTCATTGCGGAAATAGGTCTGAGATTCCTCATTTCTCAAAGCATTTTCCAAAGTTCCGGGGATGAAAGTACCGGCGTTGGAATAATATAGGTAGCCGGGATTCTCAACGAAATTGACACGCTGTTGCATCGTGTAATCTTGATGAGCAATGCAGTTATGAAGTGCTTCGCGTATAGTGTAGTCATCATACTGTTTCATTGTATCTGGGAAAAGCGTACCACCAGGCATTTCACGCAAAGTCAGATTTTCAATCTTTGAGAGAATTTCATCTACTGTCAGTATGAATGGAACAGTGAAATGTTCGTAGTCCACCACATCTTGATTTGCATCCCTGCGTGTCCAAGTTACCTGAGCGACAACAGGACGCAGTTTAAAGGCTGATTCGTATTTGCCCAACAATATGATAGCGGCACGAGTGATGCTTCCATTTCTTGTCAGTCCGCATTTGCCAAGAAATGTCTGAATATCCCAAGCATTTACCTCTGATTCGGGAATACGACTATGTACCTTTTTAAACATTTTGCGGGCTTTAGCTATAGCAACTTCGTCAAGGTCATCTATCGTTGCATCAGGAACAATCTGTGCAGACCAATCTGTTTCGCCAAATATTGGCTCATCAAGAATGACATTCATGCGTTCTGTGGTCAACTCTACAAGAGAATCTTCAATTTGCTGCCATGCTTTGTTATGAGCGTAAACAGGCAATTTGGGACGATGCTTGGGAATATGGACTACCCAAACCTTCTTGTTAGTGTCATCGGTAACAAACTCTTCAATATCAAGACCTTCTGTCGAAAGATTGATACAGCGTTCCGTTAAACGAAGAATTGCCTTTTGCCGGTCATAGTTATAGGTATCAGTCCCGACAATTTCCAAAGAACTGTCATGTACCCCTATCACTAAATGTCCTCCTCCCATATTGGCAATAGCCGACACATATGAGATGATATCGTTTTTCTCATCCCCACAGAATGAGTTCTTCAAATTCTTGAATTCCTTCCATTCGCAACGAGCATTCTCTTGTGGATAGTTGCGAAGGAGATATTGTTGTAGTTCTGACTCTTGCATAATTACCCAATTATACTTTCACTTTCATCATTATGTTTCTCAGCATTTCTGATGACGCATTCTTTACTTGTATTGGCATAGCAGTAGACACAGAAATGATGGCAAGTATTATACATGCCGATGTCTTTGCTGATCATACATCCACATACCTTACGTTGCCCTGTATCCTTTACATTACGCACCTTTTCTGGTATTGGTGGCAAATTACCAAACAAGTCTTTTTCTGGTAATTTCAATGTATGTAGATAATAGACAAGTTCCTTATCGTCAGCAAAAATGCGTTTCATCAATTCGCCATCAATGCAACGATTGTGTTCTATCCCGTATTTTTCAAGGTCAATATCTTCAGCACAAGTGGCGATTTCAACATCCCAACCATCTTTGTGCCAAGCTTCACGAATCTTTTGAAGACCTTCTACAATTTCTATTCGTTGAGCAAGGTTGGCTTCGGCATTCTCCACATTCTCCTTTGTAAAGAGCATACTTTCCTTAACAAGATTGTTTTGAACCTTGCGATATGCTTTTACATCAACGAAACTGAATACAAGCTTATTTGTGTAACCTTTCAGTTTATTTCCAATGTGCCAAATGCGCGTCAAGAGGTCACGAGGAGCAATGTTTGGCGTAATTATTAAAGGATCAAAACGCCAGATTACTTTCTCCTTACCAATCATATCAGAAAGTTTCTTGAATGTCTCAACTCTGTTTTCGACAGACGAAACATTAGGCTCAAAACCTTCTTTTACATAATCGTTGAGTGTAACCTGAAAATAGTAGTGTATTTCTCTTTCGTCAAGCTCATGAAGGTATGGGAGGATCGGCTTTGGGTTCTTTGTCCAGAAAATCACCACCTTGCAGTTTTTGAACGAAATATACATTTTTTGCTGGTTGAACGGGTTATACCAAGCACAATACCCTTTAGCCAAGCGGTTGAAGAACCACTTGGCATAAAAAGCAGGAATATCGGTTGAACGACTTGCAGAGACAATGACAGGAGCTGTAGCTTCTACTTGTTCACCTGTATCGTTCGTGATAATAATTTTACCTGTTGGCATAACGATTAAATAAATCTTGCATTAACTGCTCAAAGTACTGTTTATTCTCATAAGTTCCCTCTACGATAGGAGGATAACCACCTTTATCATAAAAACACCAATGCTTAAAATGATCAATGGTTGATCTATTATCTATAGGGTTGCCCAATGGATTAGAATAGTATTTACCACCAGGAGCATAACCTTTTTGAAATGTTATTACCTTTCTGGAAAGCGTTTCTCGCATTTTTATAGGTAGGTAGTTTCTTGAAAGGATAAAATAGTTAACATTTGCATCCTCTACAAATTTAGATGATGTTGGATGTATTGGTTTCAGGTTTCGCTTTTCAACACCATCCTGCGAAATAACATTATTTCCTTGTGGTTGTGGATACGAAGTCGTATTTAAACTTTTAATACTTGAAATCAGTTTCTCAATCTTCTTATACGCAGCATCAGTTGGTTTCAAGAAGTTGTCAAGGATGCTCAAGAACGCTTCTGGATCTTGCCTTTTACTCTCAAGTTCTATAGCTTTATCAATATTTTCTTTTTGGGTCTTTAAACCTTCTTTACCTACAATCGAATAAATTTTACTACGGAATTGTTCTGGTGTATAAGAACCCTCATCTCCTGCAAAATTAACAGCATCAAGAGCTTTGTACGCTTTAGTTGTAGTAATACGTGAGAAACTACTAAAAATATACATAAAAGCTTTAGGACTTTGAACTATATTTTCAAGTTTAACAGCCTTATTTACCGCCTCAACAACTTTCTGCTGTTTTACAACTTTTGACTCTACATTATTTTGATTCTCAATAATCTTAGATCCCAACTGACTTTCTACAATAACTGAAGTATTATTGCTCGCTTTGGGTAAGACAGCATCCTTTATTTCTATTCCATTAAGCATTCGCCAAACATTACTTGCAAATGATTGATAATAATCCTTATTGCCATTTATCAATACAGACGTAAATGTCTTTGGCAGAGATGTAAAACCTCTTGTGGCACCATAGATGCCATAAGCTAACTTATAATTACAGAATCCTACTTGTACAAGGTACTCTACCAAGCGATCAATGTTATCGCCTTTCTGACAGAATGCAGCAAACGATGAAAGTACATCATTTTCAATAGCGAATAAGTCAAAGGCGGAGTTCTCCTGGAAATGATTAAGTAATGCTCCAACATAAGCAGATGCAGGATTTGAGTCCCATTTATCTCCAAGCATGTTCCTTAGAATCATACCTCCATTATATGCCTGTGCCAAAGGTTCTTCTACGCCATTTTCTTCCATTACAGATTTGTACTCTGCCATAAACTGGGAGCAAATAAGGTTCTTATAGAAAGAACTTTGGTAAGATGTGTCCAAAATATGCAAAGACAGATTATCATCAACATTCAGCAATTCCTCAATGGCATACTTTTCACATTGAGCATTATCTTTTGCTTCCAATTTACGAATGGTGCTATTCATATTGTCTATGACACGAGAAAACGTCTCTGGGGAAACATACTCTAAACAACTCCACAATTCGTTTGCATCATAGACTCTACGAAGAGGAAGTTTGTTACAGAATGCGTCATAAACACCCCAGTAGTGCAAAAGATTCTTGGCATCTTTTGTAGAAAGACCTTGCGGATTGTCAGACAATTTTAACTCTAATAATTTTTTGTTCCAAATGGTATCTTCATCTATTGAAGAATAGATTTCATTAAACTCTCTGATTCCATTCAAGATAGCATCGTCTTGTGCCTGAGTGGGTCTTTTATCAGGAGAATTTACAACAGCAGAAAGCGTGTTACGAAGTTTTCTTGACAAAGCTTTCAATTTGCCAACCTCGTTGCTGACCGAGCTATTAGCACCTATTAGATAACAATAAATGAAACCTTTAATTCTGTCTAGCAGAACGTCTCTACTAACATTTATAGGTTCATTCTTGATCTTGAAATTTACATATGAAGGATTCCATAAGAAATCATCTTTTTCAGATTGAGTAAATAAATCTTTGGCAACGCCAAAAAATGTTTTTTTCTCTTTGGGTTTAACATCTATGTTAGGAGCATAAAGCTTATAGAACTTATTCTCTAGGCTTTGTTCTGCCTTTGACAATACACCCTGACGCTCCTGATAACTATTAAAATAGATACGACAATGAAAAGGGTTAAGGTTGATGGTATGATAGCAGAGATAGGTCTCTACTCCGTCATGTTCCTTAGCCTTCTCAAAGAATCCATCTTTATAGTCATCAGTTTCTATCTCAATAACCATAGGATAGTTCTCAAGGTCATTTTCTTCAATCTCGAACCTTGGATATTTACTGTACAATATTATTACTTGCTCTTTGTCGTTCGCGCAGACAGGATAGAAGCGTTTGTTACCAAAGCCGCGTCTTGCGTAAAATCCTAAGGGCGAAATTGACTCTGAAGACAATATGTTATTGAAATTCAGAGTACAGGTTGGTATGTATAATTTCATAATTATCCTCGTTTTTTAGGAGTTGACAAACCTCATAGTGTTAATTTGGGACCACTCGTAAGACTCGTATCATAAAGTGAAGTAGGTACATCATCAAAAAGACTGGAAAGATTGCCTGAGTGCATTATATACAAAGCTCGATAGGTTCTTGTCACGGCCACATATAGTGGATTTCGGTTTGCATCGTCTTCAACAGTACATTCAGGAATGAAAACATGTTCAAATTGAAGTCCTTTAGAACTATGGTAGGTCATCATCTTTGGATTGTCTGAAGAAAAATCTAGATCCATAAACTGTCCATACTTAGCTTCAACGTTTACACCATGATTCTTGAAATATTCATATGCACGCTCTACTTCATCATTGTGTCTAAATAGGATGCCGACATCCTCCATGTTTTTGTTTTGAATAAGCGAAATGATGGCATCATACTGTTCAGTAATGTTATTGTACTTGATAATCTTTGGTTTTTCAACACCCTCTTCAGTACAACGCTCTTCAAGTTCGTCACTTTCGGAATTTAGATACTGTGCAAGACGGGCTATCTTTTTGGGTAATCGATGATTGAACACAAGCTGTTCGACAGGGAACTTAGTAAAATACTGTATATCCTCCATTGAAACAGTTTGCTTATCTTTAATAAAAGTATAAAGTTGTTGAGCCGAATCACCATACAACAATAATGCTTTTTTTGCCTTAGAACGGAATAGTTCTATATCCTCTTTGGAAAAATCTTGTGCTTCATCCACAATAATATAATCAGCACTTGGACATCCAGCTCTATTCTGCCAATGCCAATGATAATCAACATTTCGTTGTGGAATACCTACCTGTGAAATGCCATCAGCCATATATTGCATTAGTGCTTTAGTGAACACAATGTAAAGATAGGTACCCTTATGCTCATCTTGTATCTGTTTTGCCTTCCACAAGGCAAGAATGGACTTTCCACTACCTGCACAACCCTTAACAATGTAGGAGTTATCTGTTTTCTTGTTAATCACCTTTACCTGGTAATCATCAAGTTCGGAATCTTTAACGTAAAAACTTCTCTTAGCCATGATTAGATTTATAGATTTATGTTAAAACTATCAATTATTATTTCATTGTTTTTTGAATGGCAGCAAATTGCCCAATCATCATTTTGCTTGTATTTGGTGGAGTGTATGACGTGGATAAGGTTTGCTGTTTCCATCCCTTGCATGATAGCTGTCTTAAGAGGTTTCTTACACAGCACTCGATAACACACCCTGCTTTCGTCATTTGATTTGTGAGAATGACTTACGTTGAATGTTTGCTGCATAAAGCAAAAGTTTCTACATCCATCATGACAAGCACACGACAATGGTAAAAGCGTCTCAATGGTTCTGCTTTTACGGACATAGTCATTTATTGCATTATTCATCAATTGAGGATAGAAGTATCCTGAATGCTCGTCTTTAGTTGTTACATCAAGCATTATAAGCAAACCGTTTTCATGAAGAAAAGCCGTAAGTTTCTTTGCCATTATTGCATATGCATTTGTTGGTAGGACTTTTTTAGAAATTAACTCACAAACCATCTTGTCACAGAGGATAAAATGATAATCGTTCTTTCCGAATGCAAGTTTTTCCACGTCTTCAATTGTGCCTAACGTCTGGCTAAATATACTTAGTTCGACTTGTATATTTTTATTAGGGTTACACTCTACTAAATCCTTGAGTATGGCTAAAGCACCATCATTGCCATCTATTGCTGTGATGTTTATCTTTGTATGAGGTAAATGTCTTCCAATTGCTGTAATCAAGCCAAGAATTTCCCCACCTGTACCGCAACCGTAATCCAATACACTAATCTCATCTTGTTCCAACGTTTTCTTCAGGCATTTATTCTGCAAAAGATTATCAGCAATACAAAACATCTCTGCATAACTGCGAGGAAAGTAAGTACCAAGATAAACTTTAAGTTCTTCTTCGTTGAGATCAAGATTATACTCATAACGCTCATGCTCTGGAGCATAAATAGCTTGATGTTCATTGAAAATCTTTTTGTCAAGCCAATGTGGCAGAATCGTTTTTGATTTTCGGAAACAAACGTTCGAATTAGTATTTGACAGTTCTTTTGATTGATGTTCTTCGACAACACCAGATGAATTGTCTCCTTCGGTTGCAATTCTCTCGCCTTCTTCCCAAAAGATTGTAGAAGGTGAAATGGCTTTAACAGCATGATTAGTGAACTTTGCGAGTTTTGCACAATGTTCACCGATGCCATCTGCATTTATTGTCACAACATATTCTTGAGTTAACCTTATTCCGTGTGCTGCAAAAGATGAAGATGCCCTTGTGCTGTCAAGCACCTTGACTGTAAAATTGTCGAGCTTGAGCGATAATTTTACTATCCTTTTCACAAAATTCGAAAGTGCAATACTATTTTCGTCCTCGACAACAAAAGAATCAAAGTTTAACATTATCTCTTTTTTCTTTTGTTTTTTCTCTTCAGTGTGGGGCTCGTACTTCTTTATATCTTTGAACAACTCTATTTTCTCAATTGGCTCTGCTGGTTTATCATAAGTAGCATTGCTGAATTCCGTCAGGTAGAAGGGATTTAGGTTGAGAGTTTCCGCAAGTTTAACGATTCCGAGTGGGTCAAGGTCGGTGTGAGGACAAGTGATGTCATCCAACTTTTCAATGAAATGTTCGCTATCAGTAATGTGAAGCCAAGACCTGTTGGTGGCACTTAAATTGTTCTCCAACTCTATTGGTTGATGGAAAATAATAAGGTGTGGCACATCCTTGATTTCTATAGAAATAATAGCGTCCTTCTTTATAAAGAGGGCATCTAACTCACATCCAATATTATAGTTGCCTGCGAACACACAGAATTCATTCGAATCCTCATAGTGAGCTTTGAGTTGCTCACAGAGAAACCGAAACTGCTCACGTTCTGCTGTTGTGTCAAAGTTTCCGACTCTGAATGTTAAAAGTCCTCCCATTACAAAACATCAATACTATTTTTGTAAACTAAATGATCTTTGTTTCTGTGCTGACTTTTTCGGTTAAGAATTGTCAGTTTTTGACTACAAAGGTACATAAAATATAGCAAACACTTGTATGTATAGATATGAATTTGCAATAAATGTATTTACTATAAATCGACTATCTTCGTTTAATCGAAGTATGCTTCTTTGCTACGTTATCATTCCACGGAAGGTCAGACGATGAGCCACCAGTTCCTGTCCCGACATGAACCTCTGCCGGCCCACCGAAAGCAAGCGTGAATGCCGCCCCAAGCAACTGTGCCTGTATCTCGTTCACCTGTTCCTGCGGATCGAATACAGCATTGACAAACTCCTCGTCCGTGATCTGGCCGTTGAAATGTCTTTGAGCCACATCATAGTCTATCTGGAATTTGATGTTCTCAAAAAGTTCATCACCGACCCGTGTCCAGATGTGGAGCGACGGATTCCGATAGTTTGAGACATTGATACGTACAAGCTCGGCACCGGACGAGAGGCTGTAACGTTGGGGATTGGCCTTGCGGTCAAGCAAACTTATCTGCTTTCGCTGCCTGTCTATGAGTGCATCCTTCTCCTTGAATTGCCGTTCTGCTGCTTCCGCCTGATGAATGGCCTTGTCTATTTCTTTTTGATAGCCGTTTCGCAGTTTTCCGATTTCTGATTTATGTTGTTCCTGCAACCGAGCCTTTTCTGCCTGAAGTTCCTCAATCTGTTTATTGAGTTCGGCTATCAGCCTGTTCTTGTCAGCCAGTTCCTTCTTTGTCTTGGAAAGGTCTCCCTTGCCGAACCACGCGAGGATGGTGCTCCTGCCTTCTTGCGCCTTCTCCACATCGGCCTGCAACTTGGCTATATCCTCTTCATACTGGATTACCTGCTGCCTGTAATATTCCGAGTTAACTTGATGCTTGGCGGTAGAACCGACAATTCCACGCTGCAACCCGAACGGTTTCATGGCCTTGGCATAGCTGTTCTGGTATTCATGCAATTTGGTACGACGCATCACGTCATCCGCCGACAGACGGGGTCCGGACTTCGTTTCATATTTCTTTTCGCCCTCCCGCTTCCTGCGGATACGCTCACCGGTTACAATGGGTACGACTGTGGCGTGCAGGTGTGGGGTCTTCTCGTCCATATGCAGCACGCAGGACACAAGGTTGTCATCACCAAAGGTTTCCTTTAGCCATTTGAGATTGGCATCGATCCAACTGTCCAGTTTGCCGTCATTGGCAATTTCCATCATCTGCTCATGCGTTCCGGTCAGCATTACGCGTATTGCCTTTGTCTGGTTCTTGCTGACTTTGCGGCGTAGCCCGGCTGTCTCGATGCGGCACTGTATCGCCTCGGTGCGATTGGACACGCCATCGGGAAATCTGACCAACTCACGGTTGAGATGTGTCCGGTCCGCATCGGCATTAACCGGCACATAAATCTTTCCCTTGGCATCCTTTCTTTCTATATGGCATGACATTCCACTGTCATTACCGCTGCCACGTTGCAGGTGGCAGACAGCGTATTGTGTATTACTCATATCTGTTCGTTATTTTATTGTTATTCTTGTTGTAAAATCCCGTCCAGACAGCCGGAGGCACACCCGGGAGCCTGAGGAGTTCCCCGGCTTATGGGCTTTTTGACTGCCGGACGCGAAGCGGAGACAGTGAAAATGCCCTAATAAGCTACGGGATTTTACAACCCCATTTTCACGGGACAGCGAGCTGTCCATTGATTCTCCTTCATTCGATCTTCCCTGCATCCACCAGTTCAAGTCCGAAGGTGTCGATGAAGCTCTGCAACATTGGATTGCGTTGTATCATCCTCGCGAGAATCATCTGTGGCGTGTCCTCCATCAGCAGGAAGTCGGCGATGTCCAGTCCCCGACTACGCTGTTCATCGGTCGCCATCTTTTCCAGCAGGTCGGAACAGGTGACACGCCTGCAGATAGTCTCCAGCATCGACAGTCGTTGCCGCCATTCGTCGGTTGCCTTGAGATCGGGGAAAAGGATCACTTCACGTTCTTTCAATACCTGCATGGCCTCGCTGTTGAAACAGCCGTGCATTCCCCCGGTGGCAAGCCATACAAAATCAGGGATGAACAGGGCGGCAACCAGTGCCGTCTTCTCGCTTTCGACAATGGCTACAGGCTTGGCTGACATGGCAGCGGAAGTGTCCGAAAGCAGATGTTCACCGAACAGGCACTGCTTCATGTGGAAATCCGGCACTTTTCTTACAGAATGGACCCAGTTGACTTGACTGAAAGGCTCTTTAATCCGGTGCCCGGTTACGGCATCGTAGCCCATAATCTTGCCTGCACGCACGTTACCCCTGACATCTATCTGCCAGAACACGGTCGAACCGTTCCACATCCTTGACGTGCCGACTTTGTAAACATGGAACAACCGGCCGGCTTCCTCCTTTCCCGCCACTTTGGTGAAGTAACGGTACAAAGGATTGATGTCGTACCCGCGCATGGATTGCTCCACCCAATCATAGGGAAGATAAGAAATCTCCGGTTCTTGTTCTGTTGGCGGTTGTTTTGCTACATACTTTACTGTCGCGAATGCACTGCCGTTCATTTTATGGCCAGCCGATGTTTCCCTTGCTGACGGATTGTCCCGGAAGTATTCTTTCGGGGAATAGTGATAGCCACAACTGTGGATGTGGTCGCATTTACCCACGTATCCCGGGAAAGAAATCTCTCCCGCCTCGTCGATATAACGGGTAAAGCAGGACTTCCTTCCGCACCCCGGACAGACGGTCTTGCTGCCCGGTTTGTATTTTTGAAGATGGAATCTATATTCGTTCATAATGTTGTCGGTTATGTGTTTCTGCAAATGAATACCACCATTTGCAGTTTGCAGTTCTTGCAGTCCTGCAGGAATTTCCCCTTTTCAGTCCTCGAAACTGCAAAACTGCAAAGACTGCAGGCTGCAACAAGGGATCATCCGTTGCAGTTTCGTGGGGATGATTCATTATTGTTTTCATTGGATTTTCCAGATTTATCATACATGATTTTCTCGTAATGTCCGGCTTTTGATTTCCGGAGAAGCCTGCTGTGGCATAACTCTTTCAGGTAATTCATGACAGTCCGCTCGCTGACGCACTGCCGTTCCTTTCCAATGATTATTGCTGTTTTTGTATCAAAGGTATCAGGCAACATAGACAGCAGCACCTTGGGAGGGTCTTCACAGGTGTCATTCGCCACGAAAGAACGGATACGCGTGTATGATTCCTCAAAATAGTCGTTCAGCCGTATGGCGGCTTTCACCGATGATACATCTATAAACTGCAGGTGACTTTCACCGGACGCGTGGCGCAAAACCTGAATTATCAATGCCAGACGGGCTACATGAGCCGGATGTTTCATTTCCCGGCTGTCCACCTCGGCATCATCCTCTATCCGGTTGATACGCTCCACTTTCCTGTTCCACCAGGAGAAGAAGTATTCCCTGGCCTCCCCGTCCATGGACAGCACATGGGGTATTTTTTCTTCCGCTTCGGTGTCATAGTCCAACGCAAGGACCTTGTTCAATATATTCTCCCAACGGACTGCAGCGAGGGATGTCCTTTCCCCATCGTCGTCCCGGTTTTTCCAGGATGAAAGTTTGGGGGATTTGGGCATCACGAACAGGATACGGTCAAGCAGCCCGTTTTCCTCGAAACCTTTTTTCAGAAGCTCGTGTACACGCTTGGTCTGCGTGGTCCCGATGATATTTATACATGGATGCTCGATGTGTACAGGAACTGGGGAGTTTACCCTGGTAACATCCAATGCCCCGCCACTCCATGCAGTCAGGAGCTGTTCTATGAGCTGCCCGTTCGTGTAACGGTTGGCGGAATTGAACATGCCCATGATCTCGTCCACCAGAATGACCACGCTTCTCGGGTTGTGGTGGTGGGTCAGTAAAAGCGACTCGGGAGTGAAATCAGAGACTACAGTACGTTTCAGGACAGGTCTCTTCCCGTTTTCTCCCGCGGCTTTCCATGCCTCCAGTTCTGCCTCGTAAACCTTGAAAAGGGCATAGTCACGTTTTCGGATCGGGCGATATGCGGCCTCCAGCGGTGGGGTCTTGCCCAGTCCGGGCCTGCCTACCAGAATGACGTACAACGCTCCGCTGCTCTGCCAGTCTCCTTTGATGCGGATACGGTATGCGCCTCCCAGGGCCGCGGATACAGCCGACAACATGGCCGTCGCGGTGAACTCGATCTTGTAGTTCTCGTATGTGGCCATATCGAGTATGACAGACTGCACGGTTTGGGGCAGGACCTCCAGCGGGAATCCCGTTCTTTCAATATCCTCCGCCTCCATGCGGATTCTGTTACACAGTTCAAGCCTGCCGGTTGCCATATCACACATTTTTTCTCTTGCAATAGGATGTTACACTCTCGGACTTGTTGCCTGTCTGTACCCGGCGTACATCGGACTTGGCATACATGTTCTTGTTACCGACCTTGACCGGTACGAGATAGTCTCGTTTCGCCCACAGGTTGAGCGTGCCCTCGCACACGTTCAGCAACTCACGGACCTGTTTTGTATTGAGATAAGTCTCCTCCGCTTCACGCAGTATCGCGGCTCTCTGTTCTTCCTGTTGCGCCATGATGGTACGCTGCACGATGGATTCAGCGAACATTTTAAGGTCAGCGGGAGTGACTTCCAGTTTCACGTTCGCTCCCTGCTCGACCAGACTCTCTATGGTAATCATAAATATCAATTTTGAAGTTTGTGACGACCATCTTCAAAAGTTCCCTGGTGCCCCGCTTCCGATGGCTTATAAAAGAGAAGCACCGCCAGCCCTCGGGAAAGGATTGACGGTGCAAAACTATACATGAATTAAAAGTAATTGATATATAGTGATTTGTCTTAAATTATCATGACAATATAAGTCCGTGTGACAACGTGAAAAGGTTATAATTGGCCTTATTTCTATGCAATGGTCATCGTGCCTGTACCTGGGATATTACTGATAGCCTGTGCCAATTTCCGGAACAGTTCCCGGTTATCGTCACTTTCTATAAGGGGTGCCATCTGGTCTTTGCCGTCCTTGATAACGTGTTTTGCCGTTCTCAGGAACCCGACCGACTGCCGTATGGCGCTCTCGCTTTTCAATGACGGCAAATCCGGGAACTGCAATGTCAGCCCCATGCTGTACTCCTTGGCTGTATGCATACCGGCAACCAGATCGAGTTCCTTCAATACATAGAACGGTAATGCCTGATGAATGGCACTTGTATTGACGGAAATAAAGTCGCGGATATGTTGTAATACAACTTCCTTGTTCTCGTGATCAAGATAATCGGCAAGTGGCCGTTCCTGGATTTTTTTCTTTCCGGCCACGCGTTGTACAACGGGTTCCCTGACGCTGTCTTCGGCCCGAATTGTAATCGTATCCCTGCTTTCTTCATCGGTTTCCATGTCAGCCGTGATGGTCTGCAAGGCCCATTCGCCGACATAGCCTTTTTCAATGGCGCTGTTCATGGCAAAATACCTGTCCCAGTCTGCCCGGGTTCGGAAACCGTTCCTGATGGATACGTTTATTATCTGCTTGACGACAAGGGAACAGCCCTGCCTGTCAGCATTGTCAGCTTTCGGATTCTTCATCTGTTTCTCTATCATGGAAACCATCGCCTCGAAGCTCTTTCCATAATACAGCCAGCTCAACACGAGCGGTGCCGAAAGGGTGACACCCGGCTTGGAAGATTTGCCGCTAAAAAAGGACTTTATCCTGCCCCAGAATGTGACCGGTGGAATGTTGTCGGGCAGAGGATTGTTTTCCTCCCTCTGTTTCCTGTACAGCTCCACGATCTGCCCGGGTACCGCGTTCTCCGCGAATTGCATGCCTATATTTGCAAGGCCATCCGTGCTGTCATCGTTCCAGGACAATTCCCATTCCCGCCTGATACTGGGGAGTTGCCTGAATATGGCTTTGCAGATGGCAAGATACTGCCTCTCGTCACCGTTTGTCATCAGGCGCGAGAAGCGGTTGTATTCTTCACGGTGCGTGTTCTTCCACTGGAGAATATCCTCCTTGAATTGTTCGTATGTCAACTTCTGCTCGTCCATATTCATATTGCATTATCGGTGGATATAAAAGGATAGGTGGAAAAAGAAACGGTCAATCCAGAAGGTTTACCAGCTCCTTCTTCATTTCATCGTCTATCTTACGGTACCGGGCAAAGGCACGGCTACCCTCAGAGTGCCCGGACATGGAGGCAATCAGGTTCGGGTCCTTGACCTGCTTGTACAGGTTCCCGATGAAAGTCTTCCTCGCTGTGTGGGTGGTGGCCACCTCGTACAATGGTCTTGCCACATCCTCGCGCGTCTTCGGGTCGAGCACCCTGACCATACGGTCGATTCCCACGTATTTGAGAATCTCCTTTATTTTCTTGTTGTAGCCGAAATGCGAGAATCTCGGGAGCAGCGCTTCTTCCAGGTCCTTGTACCTTTCTAGTATATCCAAAGCCTTTTGGTTAAGCGGGACCCGTACCGTGCCCGCGTGCTCCAGCTTGGTCTTCTGGGGAATGTACTCCACACAACCGTCCACGATATTCGCCTTGGTCAGCCGGTTCAGGTCACTGACACGGCAGCCGATCAGGCACTGGAACATGAAGATGTCACGATAGACCGGATAGCTGGCACCCATGCCGCTTAAGTCGGCATAATATACCTTGTCACGTTCTTCAAGTGTCAGGTAGAACGGGTCTCCGTACATGGGCTGTGCGATCTGGTACTGGTCGAAAGGATTATTTCGTGTAAGGCCACGCTTGATGCACCATTTGATGACGGTGCGTACGCGGTACAGGCTTCCCGACATGCTGTTCTCGGAACGTACCTGCTCGACATTACGGCAGACCTCGTTCTGGTAAAACACGGGATACATGTCAACATACTTGTGCTCTTCCTGCAGCCAGAATTTGAAATCCCTTATGTCATCTGCCGTGATGGAGTCAATGCAAAGATGGAAGCCCCTCTGGTGCATGACCTCATGGCGGAAACGCTCGTAACGGAGTACCTTGTTGAGATTGTCAAGATGATGTTTCCGGCTCTCGAACGCGAGTGGGGTCTCGTCAACATATTTTTGTATCTGGTATGACAACAGGTATTCCTCTGCCTTGTTGCCGCCCCTTGCATTGATGTTGGGGTGATGGTATTCTTCTATCAGTCCCTTGAGCCAGTTCCCGTCAACTCCACGGCTGTATTCCCTGGTAATCAGGTGGGTGATTTGCTGGATATCCCTGTCGAAAGCGTTCTTCTTCTCTTCCGAGACAAGAGCCACACGTGGTTTGTAGCCTTGCCTCTCCGGGCTCCAATGGTTCGGGTTGATGGACAGCTCGCTCGCGGCCTTTATGTCCACACCACCGATATCCCGGACACGGAAATAGACTCGGGCAAGATCCGTCACGTTGTTTTTCGCCGATGTCTTTCTGATAAATGCTGTTACTTTCATGTATATATCCTCCTCAATTTATCATTTCAACAAGTTTTCGTTTCATGTCATCATCTATCGTCCGGTAACGCCGGAAGGCCCTGCTGCCTTCCACGTGGCCTGACATGGAGGCTATCAGGTTGGGGTCCGGAACCTGCCGGTACAGATTGCCTACAAAGGTCTTGCGTGCCGTGTGGCTGCTGGCCACCTCGTACAAGGGCTTCTGTACGGTGTTGTAGCCGTGCGTGTCAAGAATGGTGACCACACGGTCAATGCCACAATGTTTCAGCAGTTCCCGTATCCCCAGATTGTAAGTGTTGATGGGCTTGAAGGGAAGCAGCTTGCCGGTATTCCCGCTATAGCGTTCCAGTATTCTGACCGCCTTTTCATGCAATGGAACCCTGACGGTTTTCGCCTGGCACTTCTTGGTCTTTTGAGGCATATACTCCAGAAAACCGTCCTTGATGTTCTCCTTGGTCATCCTGTAGAGATCACCGACACGACAACCGACATAGCAGTGGAACACGAAAATGTCCCGGATGACAGCCAGTTTCGGGCAGTCGCTCAGGTCCGCGTCGTACAGGACATTCCTCTCTTCCGATGTGAGGTAGAACGGGTCGCCGTAGGTCGGCTCTTTGCAGCCATAAACAGCATAGACTTCGTTATCGGAATACTTCATTCTCTTGCACCAGCGCAGGAACGTGCAGAAAAGGTTCATGATATTGATGACGGTTGTGTTGGATAGAGGCTTGGGCTTGTGGTTGATGAGCATACGGGGAGTATAAAAGTCAGGATACTCCTGGCGGAACAGGTATTCGTTGGTGACATACTCCCTGAAGTCGTTCATCTGCCCCAAGGTGACAGTTTCAACGAAGAGAGTGAAGTTAGTATCGCCCAATAATTCACGCCGGAACTCGTGATACCTGGTCATCGTTCGCTCGAAGCGGACGATGTGCTCCTTGGTTCTTTCCGCGCCGTCATATTTTTCCAGGTACTCGTGGATACGGTGGAGCAGGTTCGGGTGATCACGCTCGAAAGCCCGCGCGGGATGCAGGACATCCTCGATGACCTGTTTCATCCATTTGCCGTCAGCCTTCTCCGAGAAGGTCTTTTCCACTCTCTCGATGATGGCGGCGATCTGTTCGGGCACCCGCTTCTGTTCATTGGCCGTCACGGCAGTCGTTCGTCTGTAACATAAGGTATCGGTATCCCAATACTTGTCATGGACCGCGATGGGGGAAACCACTTTGATGTCCACGTTCTTCTCCCGTACCCGGAAGCAGATGTTTGAAGTGGTCGCGGAACATTTTTTCAGATAGACGGAAATTTTCATTTGCTGTACCTTTTTGATTACATGACAAAGGTAAATAAATTCCCGAATCTGATACCACATAAAGTATTGAATATTAGAGGTTATATTTGCACTTGTTTAGCTCTTTTTTTCATTTTCGACTTTATTCGACTTCTCAAATATCAGATATTGCAGTTCCATTCTTTTTTTATATTCTGCTACATCATCTTGATCATGATGAGTTCATATTATATAGCATTATTTTCTGAGAAAAACGGGTCGATTTGAACGCATTCATTGACCATCTGTTTTTTATACAACTGTCCGTTCGCGAGAATATGGCAGTTGTTAATAGTGAAATGTTTTGTTTTTGTGATGATAGAGGACCTCGAAAGCCTGTAACATGAGGCTGTTCCGCAAAAGACCGTTTTTTTCGGTGTGCGGACAGCCTCTTTCTTATTGGGGGGCATCCTGATGAGAAAAATGTTTCCCTGAAAAACGTTGGATAGCTCTCCGTGATATGGATGGAACGTGATGGATATTATCAATCACTCGTTAAATGAACCCTTTAACACAACCTTTTCCGCTGATATCTGTTCAAATTGGTAATTCATCTAAACAAAGCACATTTATGAAAACATTGTTGAAAAGCGCAGTTCTACTGCTCGGAATGGGACTAGTTTCTGCCCATTCCCACGCTCAGAAAGTTGTGGTTGAGGATAACGAACCTAACTCAGTCATGTTTGTCACCATTGATAAGGCAGGTAACGAGATTATCCGGATCATGAATGAGTCACAGAGTCCCCGTTTTCACGAACCGAAAGCGCCCCGCTTCCTACTGACGGATCGGAAAGGTAAATTTGCACTCGGTATTGGAGGGTATGTGAAACTGGCTGCCGAATATGATTTCGGCGGTATTTCCGATAATATAGACTTTTATCCGGCTTTGATTCCCGGAAAGGGACAGTCATACGTGCGGAATCAATTCCAGATGGATGCAACTACCAGTACCATCTTTCTGAAACTGGTCGGACATACGGATCTGTTGGGCGATTTCGTGGTGTATACTGCCGGGAACTTCCGGGGAGGTAGCGGCAAGATATTCGAGTTGAGGAATGCTTATGTATCGGCACGAGGCTTTACGGCGGGTTACGATTATGGTTCGTTCATGGATTTAGGCAATGTGCCTGCAACAATCGATTTTGCCGGCCCTAACGGAATGTCGATCTACCATGCTACGCAAATTCGCTACGAATATGCACTTGCCAAGGGGCTGAAAGCCGGTATTGGTGTGGAAATGCCGGTTGTGGACGGCCTGACGAACGAACATGTCAGTATCGCCAAACAGCGGATGCCGAACTTCCCGATTTACGTGCAGTATGGGTGGACCCCTAAAAGCCATTTTCGCGCAGCGGCTATCATTCGTAGTATGAGTTACGACAATTTGACTGCCCACAAGACGGAGTCGGAGATCGGATGGGGTGTGTTGGCTTCTGCTACTTTCAACGTGATGAACCGTTTGCAGGTCTATGGACAGGGTGTTTATGGCAAAGGTATCGGACAGTTCCTGAACGATATGAGTTTGTTGAATGTCGATGTCGTCCCGAATCCAGAAAAGGAAGGGAAGATGCAGGTGCTTCCGATGATGGGATGGTTTGCAGGTATGCAGTATAATTTCTCTCCGAAAGTGTTTATTACCAGTACGTACGGACAGTCACGCCTATATAGTCATGATGGTTATCCTACCACTCCTTCTGAGCAGTACCGCTACGGTCAGTATTTGAATGCCACGCTTTTCTGGAACATCACTTCCGACCTGCAAGTTGGTGCCGAATATCTACGTGGCTGGCGTACGGATTTCAACGGTGATACACGTCATGCCAACCGGATGAACCTGGCGGTGCAGTATAGTTTCTAAAGTGTTTACTGAACAGGCCGAGCGTAGCACCTTTTCTGTGTCCGTCTGCGTTTGGTCTGTCTTTATTTGATCAAAGGCTTATTGATAGTAATTGATTTATGTTTAAATTGGGAGATTTCTTTATAGATCTGTTCTGCCATAAAAGAAACGGTTTCTTCCATTTTGGATAAATTTTTACAAGTTTCTTCATCTAAGTTCTTGAAATTAAGAAATGGTTCCATTCTTTTCCATCCTAACCACCATTCATTATTTTGATAGGAGGAATCTATTTCTTTTATGAGTTTTATATATTCTTCATATTCTGGTTTGTTGTTTACTTTATTGTTTTTTTTATCTCCTTCTCGAACGGTAAATCCTCCATAGATAAAATGATCTATTCGAATGCCATATCTGAAAGACGTATCATTGATATTTGTAATACGAATTTCTATACCATAATATTTATTGTTTTTGTTTCTTTCGTAATAGTCTATTATTTGTGTTTTATTGTAACTAGTTTTACTTATATCAAATCCTTTTTTCTTTAATTCATTTATCAAACATTCCCAAAATTGGTATTGCAACTCTATTTGAGTTTTGACTAAGCACTCTTTTATATTTGCTAAACTTTGAACATTTTCAGGTTTAAGAAATTCTTTTATTATTTCTTGATTCATCATATAATTAGTATTTTGATTAGTTAGATATTTAATGAGATTGATATAGTGTGAAATGCCTTCACGAAGAAGTGGTTTTGTTGCAGCCTTTTCACGACAATGTTCGAGCCAATTTAAAATATCGTAATGATAAGAAAGTAGAAAATAATCATTCCCTTCTTTTAGTGATATCTGTTTTTTATCATAATTGCAACTTTTCTTTTCATCAGGCATATATCCGTATAAAGTGAGATAAAATAATTTATACTTCGGTTGTTTTTTCCCATATTGTGAATATCGGATAAGTTGGTTTTCTTGATCGTTAGCATATATCTTGTTTTCAATAATGATATGGAAGCCGTTTTTATCGAAAATATCAATATCGATTCTTCCTCCATTTATTTCTTCTTTCTTGCCGATATATTTTTCAATGGTGACTTTTCCTGAATCGTGATCGAACTGTGGAATATCGAATTGTTCACAGAAAAGTTTCAGAAACTTAGATTTTTGTCCGTGTTCAGCTTGTGGGTTCAAAAGGTTGGCAAGGAAGGCGGAATGAATTCGTACTTCCTCTGATGTTAATCCGATAACTTTAAATAAATTGTAGTTATCACCGGCTTCCTCTGCAATTGCTTTATACTTATCACGAATTGCAGTTATTCGGTTTATCGCACTTTTATCCATAATGCTTTGAGGGAGTAATTTAGGAAAAAGGTAACAATTTCAAAGAAGTTATTATTACTTTGGCATACGTAAAAGGGTAGTTCACGAACTACCCTTTTACAAAGTTCGTTTGGGGGTATTCTTAGAACAATTTGTTCGGATATTCGCCTGCATTGACCAATGCTTGGATCTTATCTACCACTTCCTGGCGGTCTTCCGGGTAGGTGACACCGAACCATTTGCTGGCGGTATCTAATACTTCGACCGTAGCAGTCTTGTCACTGATCAATTTATCTACCATCAGCGGAATGAAAAATTCGCTCTTTAGGTTTTCCATGTTCTTCGGATCGCTCAAAAAAGTTTTGAAGAATTCCTGGCTGTAAGCAAAGTAGTCAGGAGTGAAGCCCCAGAAATTCATGCTTACCGGGGTCGTGTCGGGAGTAGCTGTCCATTCGCCGTTGTCGTCGATGTACTTGACTTCGCCATCAATACGCTGGATCTTGGTACGTTCGACAACGGATGTCAACAGATGGTTTTCATCTGTGCTACAGATACCGCGTGATACCGTACCACTCTCACTCAATGTGTTGCCTACACGGAAACCTACCATTGAGTACACATTTTTGGAACCTTCCGGCAGGGCGGAAAGGAATTTACCCATTACCTGGAAAGAGTCGCGGCCGTAGAAGTCGTCGCAGTTGATAACAGCAAACGGTTCTTTGATGACATCAGCCCCCATCATGACTGCATGGTTTGTTCCCCACGGTTTTGTCCGTTCTGCCGGGCAGGTGAATCCTTCGGGCAGGTTGTCCAATGCCTGGAATACCAGTTCGCATGGGATGTGACCTTCATATTTGGAGATGATTTTGTCGCGAAAATCCTGTTCGAAATCTTTGCGGATCACGAAAACAAGTTTACCGAAACCGGCGTGGATAGCATCATAGATAGAATAATCCATGATTGTTTCACCGTTAGGACCCAGTCCGTCCAATTGCTTCAAGCCTCCATAGCGGCTTCCCATTCCGGCAGCCAATAAGAATAATGTAGGTTTCATAATCTTTACGTTTTTATTATAGTGTTTTTGTTCTACTTCGGACAAAAGTAGGAAATAAATATGATTTATGATTTATGATTTATGATTTATTCGCTTACTCCTGACTTGATACCACGGACAACACCATGTTTAATCATAAATCATAAATCATAAATTATTCCACTTCCAGTACGACAATTGACTTGGCCGGCAGGTTGATCTTGAGCTGTCCTCTTTCGATTTTCGCACCATCGAAGGCTACCGGTTTTACGACATCCGGTTTCTCGAAGGTGTTGTGATCGTTGATGGAAGCGGAGGACAGGATGCGGCCGTTTACACGCTTGATCTTCTCTCCTTGCAGGTCGAGGGTGATATTTTGGGCGTTGTCGACATCTACATTGGCCAAAGAAATGTGGATACGTCCGTTCTTGTCTTTGGAAGCGGAAGCACTTACCATCGGCACTTCTCGGCCTCCGCGCACCTTGGCTTTGTCGCAGATCAAGTCCATCGGCAGGAAAGTGGCGTCTTGGTGCACGTTGTACATCTGGAAAACATAGTAGGTTGGCGTGAGCAACATTTTCGGGCCGTTTGTCAGGATCATGGACTGGAGCACGTTGACGATCTGGGCGATGTTGGTCATTTTGACACGATCGGTATATTTATGGAACACGTTCAGGGTAAGGGCTGCCACGAAAGCATCGCGCATGGTGTTCTGTTGGTACAGGTGCCCATTTATCGTTCCCGGTTCTTCGTCCCACCAGGTTCCCCATTCGTCCACCATCAGGGCGATTTTTTTCTGCGGGTCGTATTTGTCCATGATCTGGATATGTTTCCTGACGACATCTTCAATTTCGAGGCATTTGCCCATTGTCCAGTAGTAATCGTCTTTGTTGAAATCCGTAGCCGATCCTTTACTGCCGCTCCATCCCGTCACCGTGTAATAGTGCAAGGAGATACCGTCCATGCGGCCACCTACGTTTTTCATCAGCGTTTCCGTCCAGTTGTAGTCGTAGTCACTGGCACCGCTGGCAATCTTGAAAAGCCGGTTCCCATCGTAATTGCGGCAGTAGGTGGAGTAGCGACGGTATAGATCGGCGTAATATTCGGGGCGCATGCTTCCGCCACATCCCCAGCTTTCGTTTCCGACGCCGATGAATTTGACTTTCCATGCCTTGTCGCGTCCGTTCTGTCGGCGTAGGCGGGCCATCGGGCTGTCGCCTTCCGATGTCATATATTCAACCCACTTGGCCATCTCTTCAACGGTTCCGCTGCCGACATTGGCGCTGATATAAGGTTCGCAGCCTAACAGCTCGCAGAGGTTCAGGAATTCGTGCGTACCGAAACTGTTGTCTTCGATCGTACCTCCCCAGTTATTGTTCACCATCTTGGGACGGTTTTCCTTCGGACCGATCCCGTCCATCCAGTGGTATTCATCGGCAAAGCAACCTCCCGGCCAGCGGAGGTTGGGGATTTTCAGCTCTTTCAAGGCGTTCAGCACGTCGTTTCGGTAGCCCCTGGTATTGGGAATTTCGGATTCGGGGCCGACCCAAAGCCCTCCATAGATACAGGTTCCGAGATGTTCGGCGAACTGGCCGTAGATGTGTTTGCTGATCTGTTGGTTCCCTTGCTCAGGATAGATACGGATGCTCGCGTCTTTTTGGGCGAAGAGGGGCAGTGCGGCGGCTGCCATTAAACTTACTAATACTGTTTTCATGTTATTTTCGTTTACTATGTTTTATTTGAATGTTTGGGTGAAAGCAGCCGTTTATAATGGAAACGGCTTATTTCAGGTTGATTACGAATGTTGTCAGCGACTTGGCCGGGCGGGTATAATCCAGCTTCTTCCCTTTGACTTTGACTGCCTGGAAAGACTGGCAGTCTTCCGTTTCGCTTGTGCGCCAATTACTGACGGAGGCTATTTTGTCTGCGAACTTGTCCAAGTCGATAACTAAAGGACTATCTGCTTCAGTCGTGTTCAGAACGGCGATGACCAGTTCTTTACCCGTGGGGGAGAGGGCGGCAAGTGTCCCGGCGTTTCCCGTCTCGATAAAGGTGTAGCCTTGTTTGAAGAAGCGGGTGATTTGCATGCGGACATATAGGTTCTTGATTACCTTGTATTCCTGTGTTTTGAAATTGCCTCGCAGTACACACCATTCGTTGTTGCCCTCTTCCATCAGTTGCCAGTCGAGCCAGGCTTGCGGGCGCATGATCTGCATGTCGTCGAATAGCTTCTGGGCGAGCAGGAGGTTGCTTTCCAGTCCTTGTCCTTTGCTGGGACCTGTTTCTGATTGCCAGAAGGGTTTGCCGGATTGTCGGATGAGCCTTCGTACTTCTTCCCGTTCAGTATTCGTGCCTGAATAGGTGTGGGTGTTAAGTTGCCCCAATTTATCCCAGATGTCACCGGCTGTCTGATAAGCTTTCTGGACGGTCAGGAAATGCCGTAAATTGGTTTCGTCGGAAGCCGATAGTAGGGTGTTGAGGCCTGTGGCTTTCAACTTGGGATATAGCATCCGGATGATTTTCATCTGGCTTTCCGGTTCGAAGTGGCAACCTTCTTGGCTTCCTTCCGCATACCAGTAATCGGAAAAAGACTCGTTGAAGGGTTCCAATGTCTTGAAATCAATCTGGTAGGTTGTTTTATAGTGTTTGCAGACATCTAACAGGTAGTCGCAGAACATCTCGTAATATTCCGGTTTCAGGTTATCCTTCAGCGGGTCCTCATTTCCGGCGGCACAACCGCTATAGGTCATCCAGTAGGGAGCGGAGTTCGAGAATGCTTCGAAAACGGCATCGGGGCGCTTTTCTCTGATCTTCAGGAGGATCGTACGCTGTCCTTTATCTGCCTCCCAGTTGTAGGGGGCGGTGGGAGAATCTTTGAATCCTTCCATTTCTGCCCGTTTCCCTTTTCCTTTGACCATATGGCCGTCTGCATGTGCCGGATCATCACCTCCTCCGATATTGTAACGGAAGATGTTCATATTGAGTTTGTCGGGAGACGTGATCAGGTCGACGATCTCGTCCACTTTCTTCTCGTCCCAGTTTCCGACCTGGGCAGCCCACCAGCAAAGGGAACTCCCCCAGCCTTCGAGTTTCTGGTAACGTAGGGTCGGATCAATTACGGCGTGCCCGTTTTCCGTCGCTTCCGCCTGGACAAACAGGGGAAGCGAAACGGCTACCATCAAACTTATGAATATGTTTTTCATGTCTGTGGATTAAAACTTGAACGGGCTCATTTTTGTATATGCCTTATATTCTTTGACCATGCCCGGATATCCTTCTTCTGCCCGGGGCAGATACTGGAAGCCGGAAACAACCACCTCTTCGCGTAGGTCGATCACGACTTGGTGCGGGTATTTGTCTCCCCCAACCGTGTTCCAGAAAGTTGATTCCTGCAAGTCGAAGATCTTGTCGGCAGTATGGTTACCCCATCGTGTCTCTTCACTGTCGGCATATGCGATCTGCCAATGTTGGCGGGAGAGCGGTTTCCCGTTTTCGCCCAACAGGTAGAATTCGGCAATGGCGGCGTTGTCATTGCCATTTTGGGAGCTTAGTGCTTCGAAGCAGAAGAAACGGGCTTTTACAGGGGCATCGAATTTGACTTCTTGCCAGCCATTGCCGGGTTTCAATGTGCCTGAGGCCACCGGCTTTTCGTTTTTGAGGTTCAGGTTTTCACCTTCCTTGCGGTGTGTCATCGGTGCTTCGGCACGCAGCATATCCAGAATCGGTTTATCCAGACCTTTGATCGTTGCCTTCTCTGGACCTAACAAGTCGAGGACGATAATTTCATTTTCGCCTTTTTTCAACCAGCAACCCGGCATAAAGAGCGTTTGTTGCGGCCCGATTTCCCAGAAACGGCCTATCGCTTTCCCGTTTACCCAAACCATCCCTTTTCCCCAGGTCTGCATATCGAGGAATACATCGCCCGCTTCTTCCAGATTGAATGTCGCACGGTAATAAGCGGGTCCGTCTAATTTCTTGCCTGGGGCATACTTTTTATCTTTCACGAATGGATAATCCACCGGAAAACTATACACTTGCCAGTTCTTCAATTCCTGAGTGGAGCTTTCGTTCAGCAATTCCACTTTCTCGGTGATCCCTTTGCGGTCGTGGATCGCTTTGTCGAAGTTGACACGCCCCATAGCCTCTATCAGGATGTCCAACTGTGTCCCGGCTGCTAAAGCCGGCAGTTTGAGGGAGTTCTCACCGCGGCGGCGGTCCAGGCGTCCCAGGAGTTTTCCGTTTGCATAGACCTGTGCCCAATCATGCACTTCCGTAATCAGAAGGGTTGTGCCGGAGGTAACGGCAGGCAGAGTGGTACGGTACAGGATCGTTCCCCAGCCTTGATCGAACTGTTCCATCGGTTGGATGTTTTCAGAAGTCTTCGGCTCCGGCAGGTTACCGAATAAAGGAGCGACCTCCTTTATCTCGAATTCGGGTATTTCGATGATCGGTTTTGCTGCCGGTACCTCTGACTGTGTTTTCCCTTCGTCCATATAGTCTGCGAGGAGTTCACGTAGTTTGAAATATTTGGGTGTCGTCCATCCTGCCTCGCTGATAGGTGCGTCATAATCGTAAGAACTGCACATGGCCGAATAGGCAGGGCTGTTGGCCCCTCCCCAATGACCGAAAGTCGTTCCTCCATGCGTCATGTAAAGGGAGAATGAGATGCCCCTGTCAAGCATGTCCTTAAGACCGGATACCATTGTTTCCGCATCGCGTGTTTCGTGCTTGCGCCCCCAATGGTCGAACCAGCCGCTCCAGAACTCACTACACATGAGCGGGGTGTTGGGGCGTACTTCTTTCAGTTTCTTGAATTGTTCGTCGATATTGGCTCCCGTACCGAAATTGATGGTCCATACCAAGTCGTCGAGGGCGTTGTTCTGGAAATTGGAACTCCAATCGCATTGGAACAGAGGAATGTCTGTAAATCCGGCTCCCTTCACGATGTCTCGGATGTTGGCGATGTATTCCTTATCGGTTGCATAGGAACCGTATTCGTTTTCGACCTGTACCATAATAATATTGCCTCCTTTGGTGATCTGGAGGTCGGCAAGTTGTTTCCCGATTTCATTCATGAACAGTTTGGTCCGTTCCAGAAAATAAGGATCGTTGGTCCGTAGTTTGATATCGTCTTTTTTCAGCAACCACCAAGGCAGTCCTCCCATTTCCCATTCGGAGCAGACGTATGGACCGGGGCGTAGCATGATATACATATCGTATTTTTGAGCCAGACGGCAGAAAGCGGCAATATCGTTCTGGCCGTTGAAATCGAATTCGCCGGGTTTTTGTTCGTGGATATTCCAGAATGCATAGATGCAGATCGTATTCATGCCAAGTGCTTTGCAAAGTTGGATACGGTGTTCCCAATATTCGGCCGGAATACGGGTGTAATGGATCTCTGCGGCTTTGATCACAAAAGGCTTTCCGTCTAACAGGAATGTTTTGTTGCCGATCGCAAATGTGTGTTCTCCTGCCGGCTTTTGGTTACAGCCGGAAAAGGCGAAAAGGAGCAGGGCTGTCAGCCAGATAGCTGTATTTTGTAGGTACTTCATGATATAAAAATTAGTTTATAAATATTTGGGGGTAAAAGTACACATAAAAAACAAGCCGGAGTACCGTAAACAGATTCTTTCTTTTATCAAAATGTCACTTCTACCCCATGTAAATCGGATTACTACCCCATGTTTTTGAAATTACACTGGCGGGTAATATAAATTAACATTTTCATTTGTAATGAAATTGCCGTTTTTTCTGTCATTATAATAATTCAATTTGCGTACCTTTGCCGGACATAATGAATGATTAAACGTTGAACAAAATGAAAAAGTTAATGGTGATACCGCTTGTTGCCGCCGGAATGGCCGCAATGGTGGGATGCAGTACGACTCCTGTGAAGGAGGCAGCGAAGAATGACGCTATCAATCTGGCAAACCTGGACACCGCCGTGGCACCGGGAACCGATTTCTATCAGTATGCTTGTGGTGGCTGGATGAAGAATAATCCGCTGAAACCGGAATATGCCCGTTTCGGTACTTTCGACCAGCTTAGGGATAACAATCAGGAACAGATCCGTACGCTTATCGAAGGTCTCAGTGAGACACCCGGGCAGGAGGGGAGCGTCGGGCAAAAGATCGGTCTGTTGTTCGCAATGGGGATGGATAGTGTGAAACTGAATGAAGACGGTTATGCCCCGATCAAGGATCAGCTCGCTGAAATCAACAAGTTAGGTACGAAGGACGAACTGACCAAGATGGTGGCAACCTTGCATAAAGAGGGGATGGCTCCTTTCTTCGCCTTGTATGTCGGAGCTGACGAAAAGAACAGTTTCATGAATATCGTACAGTTGTACCAGGCTGGGCTGGGTATGGGGGATCGCGATTATTACCTGCTGGAAGACGAAAGTAGCCAGAAAATGCGCGAAGCCTATAAGAACTACATTACCCGTCTGTTTACCCTGATCGGAAGCTCTCCTGAACAGGCCGATGCTGCCGTTGATGCGATCATGAAGATCGAAAGAGGTATTGCTGAAGTTTCTTTTAGCCGTGAAGACCTGCGCGATTCCCAAAAGAACTATAATAAGATGTCTATCGAAGAATTCAAGGCTAAGAACGATCCTTTGAACTGGGATGTCTATTTCGAAAGCATGGGGATGATGGATATCAAATATCTGGATGCAAAACAGCTTTCGTTCTATGAAGGTCTGTCGGCCTTGATGAAGAATACGACTTTGGATGAGCAGAAATATTACCTGACATTCAATTTGCTTAGCTCTGCCGCTCCTTACCTGAGCGATCCGTTTGTTGCTGCTGATTTCGATTTCTATGGGAAGACGATGTCCGGTCGTCAGGAACAGCAACCGCGTTGGAAACGTGCTTTGTCTACGGTGAACAGTGCTTTGTCGGAAGCTGTCGGCCAGATGTATGTGGCTAAATATTTTCCGGCTTCTTCTAAAGAAAAGATGTTGAAGATGGTCGGTGACTTGCAGAAAGCGTTAGGTGACCGTATCTCCGGCCTGGAATGGATGAGCGATGCTACAAAGGCGAAGGCACAGGAGAAATTGGCTGCTTTTATCGTCAAGATCGGCTATCCCGACACTTGGCGCGACTACAGCGGTCTGGAGATCAAGAATGATTCTTATTGGGCGAACGTACGCCGTTCCAATATCTTTGAAGTCAATTATATGTTGGCGGATGTAGACAAACCGGTCGATAAGGCTCGTTGGGGAATGAGTCCGCAGACGGTAAATGCTTATTACAATCCGACAACGAACGAGATTTGTTTCCCTGCTGCCATCCTACAACCTCCTTTCTTCAATCCGGAAGCTGACGATGCCGTGAACTATGGTGCTATCGGTGTTGTGATCGGTCACGAAATGACTCACGGATTCGACGATCAGGGACGTAACTATGACAAGGAAGGTAATCTGAGTGACTGGTGGACAGCCGAAGACGCCGCTCTCTTTACGCAACGTGCCGACCGTCTGGCTCAGCAATACAGCGATATTATTGTTGTGGATAGCGTTCATGCCAACGGTCGTTTCACTTTGGGAGAAAATATTGCCGATCAGGGTGGCTTGATGGTCGCTCATTTAGCTTACCTCAATTCTCTGGAAGGAAAGGAGATACCGGCTCCGATTGACGGTTTTACCAATGAACAGCGTTTCTATTTGGGGTATGCCAATCTCTGGGCTCAAAATATCCGTCCCGAAGAAATCTTGCGTCTGACCAAGATCGACCCGCACTCATTAGGCAAATGGCGTGTCAACGCCGCTCTCCGCAACATCGATGCTTTCTACACCGCATTCGATATCAAAGAAGGCGAACCGATGTACATGCTACCGGCTGACCGGGTGGTGATTTGGTAGAGTCCCGACAGATTGAATTTTTATAAAGAATATCCTGGTATAAAATGTTTTGTATCAGGATGTTTTTTTACCTTTGGCGCAAATAGATAAAAGAATTGTTATGACAACCTTTGAATTAAATTCGCGTCGTGAGAGTATATTGCAACAAATGGCTGAACTGCTCAACAATGAAGAGGCAATAACCAAAGCCGAGCGTTGGATAAAAGAATGTACCATTCCCAAGTTGAAACTTATCCTTTATTATTAAATAAAAAAGCCTTAAGAAAGGAAATAGAAGAGGCTGAGGAAGATATAGTTCATAACCGTTATATATCTCATGAAGATCTTCTTAAGGAAATAAAGACATGGTAGAAAAGAAAATAACCAAAATCCAATGGACTCGAAAAGCTCAAAAGAGACTTAAGGATATCAAAACCTATTATAAAGAAAATGCCAGTGAGAGTGTAGCGAACCATATTATATCTAATATTGTCGTCTCTGTTTCAATGTTATATCTTAATCCTGATATATTTACATAATGACGGTTTTTGATTGTCGGCAAAGTCTTTCGAAGTTATTGGAGGATATTACAGGCAAGAAATAATATTCTCATTCCATTGCGAAAATGCAGACGACGTAAAGGCGATCGCCATAAGGATTGCCGGCTTCGAAAAAGATACTCCGCCTTTATATAGAGATGTATCGAAGTTATGTTGCTTTGATGCATCTCTTTTTTGTATCTTTGCATCTTTCTTTAACACTTTAACAATTTAGGATAATAAGATGAGAAAGCTCTTTGTGTTGGCGGCTTTGCTGGCGATTGTTTGCCAAGGGAAGGCACAGAATGTGCAATTACATTATGATTTCGGGGGTGCTCTTTATGATAAGGACTTACATGGCCGTCCGGTGCTGACCTCGACGGTGGAAATGTTTAAAGCGGATAAATGGGGAAGTACCTATTTCTTTGTCGATATGGACTATACCAGCAAAGGTGTTGCTGCCGGCTATTGGGAAATTGCCCGCGAGTTGCGTTTTTGGCAACCACCTTTTTCCATACATGTCGAATATAACGGGGGAGCGTCGAATAGTTTCTCCTATAATAACGCCTACCTCGGCGGTGCGACCTATACCTGGAATAATCCGGATTTTACGAAAGGTTTCACACTTACCGCCATGTATAAATATATCCAGAAACATCGGGAGCCCAACAATTTCCAGTTGACAGGTACTTGGTATGTCCATTTTGCGAAGAACGGTCTTTGTACATTCAGCGGTTTCGCCGATTGGTGGAGGGAACGGACCGATTATGCGGACGGTAGTCATCGGAACTTTATTTTCCTGGCCGAACCTCAGTTTTGGGTGAACCTTAACAAGCTGAAACATGTTGATGATAAGTTTAAGTTGAGTGTCGGTAGCGAGGTGGAACTGAGCCAGAATTTCGGTGCACGTAAAGGGTTTTATGCCATTCCGACATTGGCAATTAAGTGGTCATTCGATTAATCTGGTTGGAAATGCTGAAGAAGTTACTTGGGTTCGACCCGCAGACAATGACGTTGCGTACGGAGATCATTGCCGGGATTACGACATTCTTGACAATGAGCTATATCTTGGCCGTCAATCCCTCTATCCTGGCAACGACGGGGATGGATAAAGGCGCTGTTTTTACCGCAACCGCTTTAGCTTCGGCCCTCGCTACCTTATTGCTGGCTTTTATGGCAAAGCTGCCTTTTGCCCAGGCTCCCAGTATGGCGCTGAACGCCTTTTTCGCTTTTACACTGGTGCAAGGCATGGGGTATTCCTGGCAGACCGCTATGACGGCGATGTTTGTGGAGGGAGTGATCTTTATCCTGATTACGTTTCTGAACGTTCGGGAGGTGATCTTGAATAGCATACCGATGAACCTGCGTTTCGCTATTTCGGCGGGGATCGGCATGTTCATCGCTTTCGTGGGGTTGAAGAATGCTGGTATCATCGTTCCGAATCCGGCGACTTTTGTGATGTTCGGACCGTTTACCCCGGTTTCGGTCCTGGCGATGGTGGGGATTCTGTTGAGCGGTATTCTGGTCTTGAGGAAGGTGAAGGGGGCGTTGTTCTACAGCATTCTGATCTGTACGCTGATCGGTATTCCGTTAGGAGTGACGGAAATTCCGGATGGATTCCTGCCTGTTTCCGTTCCTCATTCGATGGCGCCAACGTTTTGCCGGTTCGATTTCAATGAATTTTTTACACTGGATATGGCAATCGTCATCTTTACCTTGCTGTTTATGAATATATTCGATACGGTCGGTACGCTGGTCGGCCTGGCTTCGAAAACAGGTATTATGGAGGAAGACGGACAGATTCCTCACGTAAAGGAGGCGATGATGTCCGATGCGATCGGTACGACGATAGGCTCCATGATGGGAAGTTCTACGATTACTACCTATGTAGAGAGCGCTTCCGGTATTGCGGAAGGCGGACGTTCGGGGTTCACTTCACTGGTGACGGGTGTGCTGTTTTTACTGGCTTTGTTCTTTGCTCCCCTGTTCCTTTTGATTCCGAGTGCGGCAACGACGGGGGCTTTGGTTCTGGTCGGGGTGTTTATGATGGATTCTATCACAAAAGTCGATATGGACGATATTTCTGAGGCGCTTCCGGCTTTTATCACCATGATCATGATGGTGCTGACCTATTCTATTGCCGACGGAATGGTTGTTGGATTGCTGTGCTATGTACTGGTCAAGTCAGGATGTGGCAAACATAAAGAGGTAAGCCCTACCATGTATGTGTTGGCAGGCCTGTTCATCTTGAAATTTATTTTTGCATAAATGCCGTCAGAAGGTGTCGTGAAGTAACCAGAACATGTAAATCACATAGAAGAGAACCAACACGAACCCTTCCGTACGGGATATTTTTTGACCACTTTTCACCAGCGGCAATAACAAGACGGATATGCCCAACATGACTAGCAGGTCGATGTAGTTTACATTATTGGCCTCGATGGGATGTATAAGCGAACAAGAACCGGCGATAGCCAGTATATTGAATAAGTTTGAGCCGACGATATTCCCGATGGCAATATCCGTTTTACGCTTATAAGCGGCAACGATGGATGTTGCCAACTCCGGCATACTTGTTCCGGCGGCGACGATCGTAAGTCCGATAACCGCTTCGCTCACCCCGAGTTCTTTGGCAATGGAAATCGCATTGTCCACCAATAATCGGGAAGCAAAAACCAATACGACCAGCCCCCCGACGATGGCCAGCGTATCGGCAATCCAGTGCCCCGGTTGTTCTTCGAGCTCCTGGCTCGGCCCTTCTTCTCCATGCTTGCGGGAGTGGAACAGGCTGAATAATGTATAAATGATGATACCTGTCAGAAAGAAAAGTCCTTCTGTCTGGCCCAATGTCCCGTTCCAGAAAAGGATGGTGAGCAGTACGGTTGCGGCCAGCATGACCGGGATATCGATTCGGAGCAATTGTTTTTTTACTTGAAGCGGGCAAATGGTTGCCGAAACTCCTAATATGACTCCGATGTTGAAGATGTTCGAGCCTACGATGTTTCCGATAGCTATATCACCTTGTCCTCTGAGCGTGGCATTTAGGCTTACTACTAGTTCGGGTGCGCTTGTTCCGAATGCGACGATGGTCAGACCGATTACCAAAGGTGAAATTTTGGCTTTGAGAGCTAAAGCGGAACTCCCCTGAACCAACCAGCCGGCCCCTATGTAAAGCGCCGCCAGCGAGAGAATCAATAACGTCAGACTTGTTATCATGGCCCCTTTTTCCTTATTCGTTGTTAATCTATTAAAATGTCTTGCTTCCTGCCATCCCGGCAAAGAATATTTGCCGTAACCAAGTAAACAGCAAGTTGTTTTATAGGCAGAAAAACGTACCTCGGAAAACCTCGAGATCACCACGAAGTAAATGACAGGAAGCGAATAGACATTCAGTTAGGGTTGTTGGGAATGACTATCGGTTTCCTGCCGCATATAGATGATCCGTAAGGTAACCATCGCCACACTCAGCAGGGCAAGACCACCCATTGTTATCTTTTTTAATAACAGATCGGAGAAGTCGCTTGTTCCGATCAATACCAGAATAATGAATGACAACATCATGGTTGCATCCACAAGATCTTTATTTATTTTCATGTCTGTACACTTTTTTAGGTTGTGAAACGATCCTTTATTTTTCAGAGGTAGTTGTTTCTTCCGCCCCCGAAGGAGTGCTAAGCCCTTTCATGATGCCATACAAGCCGACACCGAGGGCTCCCATAACGACTACCAGTTTCAGATAATCGTTCGGAATGATGGAGCTGCAAGCGAGTACACAACCGATAATAGTAATAACGACATAGATATAGATGCTGAATTTATTCTTTTTAGTAGACATATATTTAATTTTTAAGTGAATGATAAGTTGTTCGCATTTTTCAAAAATGCAAAATAAGATAACGGTACGGAATTTATATCCCATACAAAAAACAAGTGATTCACTTACAATTAAATAATGATTTTCCGCAGGCCATACACATGATATCCCATGCGGCAGAGGAGAGTTGAAAAGTTAATGGTTTGACATATTGTTACCTCTTCGGATACTTTCCGGAGAAGGTTGATTTCTTTCAAGCGGAAATACCGGATGGCTCTTTCTTCAATCTTCAGTAGCCGTATGTTCAGCGTATTGCTGACATTCTGGATGCTTCGGCGAGGTGTCAGGCAATTGCTGCCTTTCAAGTCATCCCTGAGGATGTCCAGGTGATGTTGCATGTCGGCTCTTCCTTTTTCTATCATAACGGCCTCTTTCTTAGCCTGTAGGACAGGCATGGCATCATCGTTCTGTACCTCTTCGGGTGCAAAAATCAACAAGCCGAACAACAGGGTCAATATGGATAGGAAATTTTTCACGGCGCAAAGATATATGAATTCTTGCGTAAAAAACAAATATGTGCCCTTTTTGTTTTTATTTTTGCATGCAAATTATGCTGAAAACAGATATGGAAAATAAAAAATCTCTTGTTGGAGCTTGGGTAGAGGCGGCACGTCCCAGAACCTTGCCAGCCTCTGTCAGTCCGGTTTTGTTGGGATGCGCATTGGCCTACTATGACGGGGCGTTCGATGTCGTGCCGGCGGTATTGTGCCTCCTTGTGGCTCTCTTCGCCCAGATAGCCAGTAACTTTGCAAACGATTATTTCGATTTTAAGAAAGGAGCCGACCGGGAAGACCGGTTAGGGCCGGAGCGGGCGGTCGCCGAAGGGTGGATCACTCCGAAGGCCATGCTAACAGGCACGTTCATCACGTTGGGACTGGCCTGCGCGGCGGGTTTGTTGCTGGTCTGTTTCGCGGACTGGCGGCTGATAGGGGTGGGGATTGCGATCGCCATATGTGTGCTGGCTTATTCTGCCGGTCCTTTTCCTTTGGCTTATAACGGCCTGGGGGATGTCTGCGTATTGTTGTTTTACGGGGTTATACCGGTCTGTTTCACCTATTATATACAGACGTTGAATTTCTCCTTATTGTCTTTTTTGCTATCTGTGGCTCTGGGACTTTTGTCTGTGAATATCTTAATTGTCAATAATTACCGGGATTACGAGCAGGATAAGGCTGCCCGCAAACGGACGACAATCGTTTTGTTCGGTCGCCGTGCAGGACGGGTGTTTTATGTTTTAAATGAATGTATGGCGTTTCTCTTGGTTCTTCCGCTTATATTGGATGCTCCCTGGTGGATTCTGTTTTTATTCGGAATCCTGTTCGCCCTTTGCTTTTACACGACACGGGAATTGTTTACGCTGGAAGGGAGAGCGTTAAACCGTACATTGGGGCATACAGCACGCAATGTATTTCTTTTTGCATCCGTCCTTTCTCTTTTATTCCTATATATAGGGGGTGTGTCAAATTGATATTACCGGATCCGAGAAACTCAGAATACGTACCCCTCTCTCTTACCGTAATCGGGCTGCCCTGTATATTTTTCGTAGGGTACTTTGTATCGATTTGGCCAGGATGATCAGGGTGACGGCGATGATGATAAGCAGGATACCTATCGCCAGGTTAGGGGTGAAAGGTTCGCTGAAAACCAATACCCCGACACATACGGCGGTGATAGGTTCCACGGCCCCCAATACAGCGGTAAGCGTCCCGCCGATACCCCGTACGGCAAGTACGAGGGTGATATTAGAGATGACGGTCGGAACGATCGCCAGCAGGATCAGGTTGGCAAAGGACATCCAGTCGGGAATCGGTTGTATGCCCTGATTGGTTCCGGCCTTGATGGCAAATAGGATCGTACTGACAATGAATACATAGAAAGTCAGGCAGCGGCCGGTCATCTTTTGCACTCGGGATTTATTGACGGTCGTAATGTAAAGTGCATATCCTATCGCCGACAGCAGTACGATGAAAATACCCAATGCGGAGGGATGGTCGGTAAGGGATGGAAGGTCCGAACTGTCCGTGCCTTCACCTATCGAGAGGCGGGCCACTCCGCAAATAGCCAGTATGATCGCCATCAGTGTGATCCAGGAAGTCTTTTCTCGGAAAACGAGCAGCATGATCAGTGTCACGAATATCGGATAAGTGAAATGTAGGGTTGTTGCGATACCGGCCAACATGAAGTTATATCCCCAGAACAGGAACATGGCCGAAGCTGTATAGAAAAAGCCTAATAACACCAGTACCGGAATGTCTCGCTTTTCCACATGGAAAGATTCGTTCTTTGCGGCCATAATACCTGTCAGGGCCAATGCCGCGAACAGGAAACGATAGAACAGGATAGAATCGAATTGCATCCCTTTTGCCATCAAGGGCAAGGTAAACAACGGGATCAATCCGAATGTCGCAGATGTCAAGATACCAAAGGCAAATCCTTTTAAATTGTTCATAGTATTTTTTCTCGTAAAACGGCTGCAAAGATAGTAGAAATGGGCAAACGGATCAAGATTTATGTCTGGTACTTGCTCGCATTCCATAAACCTATAGAGTGACGAGGTCTATTCCATAGGATTTAGCCTCTCTAAAACGATGTTTTATCAAAGTCGAAACAAGGTGGGCTGTGTCAAAATTCCTGATTATGTGCAGCCTCTTTTTTGTGTCTATACAGCAATAAATTTGATTATGCCGTCATTTTTTCAAACTTATCCTGGCATATCTCCA
>OGRT01000307.1_pt1 | contig 57845 bp, 52 predicted proteins | sample 1553581 | NCBI WGS metagenome assembly OGRT01 (sample SAMEA2580113, study PRJEB22360) | human gut metagenome | biome: human gut; feature: human-associated habitat; material: faeces | place: Denmark | collected 2008/2010
GCCGAAGATGCTGAAAAGACGAAGATTTTGGCCGACAGCATCTACAATGCTATTAAGGGTGGTGCCAGCTTTGCTGAAGTTGCGAAGAAGTACGGTCAGACCGGTGAGCCTACCTGGATTTCTTCTGCTAACTACGAAGGCGCACAGATTGACGGTGACAACTTGAAATACATTACCGCTGTCACAACTTTGGGACAGAACGAACTGACCAATCTGGCGTTGGGACAAGCAAATGTCATTTTGCAAGTAACCAACAAGAAGGCTGTCAAGGATAAATATAAGGTAGCCGTTATCAAGCGTCCGGTAGAATTCAGCAAGGAAACTTACAGCAAGGCATACAATGAGTTTAGCCAGTTCATCGCTGCAAACAATACTTTAGAGAAAATGATTGCCAATGCGGAAGATGCCGGTTACAAGTTGCTGGATAGAGCCGACTTGTACAGCTCTGAACATGGTATCGGTGGTATCAGAGGAACCAAAGATGCTTTGAAATGGGCGTTTGAGGCAAAAGCCGGTGAAGTTTCCGGTTTGTACGAATGTGGCGAGAGCGACCGTATGCTGGTAGTAGGTGTTGCAAGTATTGTTCCTGAAGGTTATCGCCCACTGGCTTTGGTAAAGGACCAGTTGAAAGCTGAAATTCTCCGTGACAAGAAAGCAGAGAAGATTATGGCTGATATGAAGGCTGCCAATGCAACTTCGTTCGAGCAGTACAAGAATATGGCAAATGCTGTCAGTGATTCTGTAAAGCACGTTACTTTCTCTGCTCCTGCCTATATCCCGGCATTGCGTAGCAGCGAACCTTTGGTAGGCGCATACGCTTCTATTGCCGAAGTGAACAAGCTGAGTGCTCCTATCAAGGGTAACGGTGGTGTATTCGTTCTGCAACCTTATGCAAAAGAGAAGCTGAACGAAACATTCAACAAGGAAACTGAAGAGGCTAACTTGGCTAACATGCATGCACGTATGGCAAGCCAGTTCATCAGTGACTTGTATCTGAAAGCCAACGTAAAAGACCAACGTTATTTATTCTTCTAAGAATAGAAAACCCATATTGAAAAGCCGTCCGGAACTTCCGGGCGGCTTTTTCATTGTCTGTACATTTCATTTTCTACACTCTCCGTTGTCTTTGTGCAACTTTATTCCTACCTTTGCATTCTTGAAAGAGTTTTGTTTTAATGAAAAACGATATGCAGAAACGACCTCTATTGGGCTTGACGCTCTCTGAATTGCAGAATGTGGTGAAGAATCTGGGAATGCCCGGTTTCTCTGCCAAGCAGATAGCTTCCTGGCTGTATGACAAGAAGGTGACTTCTATAGACGAAATGAGCAATCTTTCGTTGAAGCATCGGGAATTGCTGAAAGAAATCTATGAGGTAGGTGCCGAAGCGCCGGTAGATGCCATGCGCTCTGTAGACGGTACGGTGAAATACTTGTACCGGGCAGGCGAGGGGCATTTCGTGGAAGCTGTCTATATACCCGACGAAGACCGGGCTACGCTTTGTGTCTCCTCTCAGGTGGGCTGTAAGATGAATTGCAAGTTCTGTATGACCGGCAAACAAGGTTTTACTGCCAATCTGACATCCAACCAGATTATTAATCAAATTAATTCGTTGCCCGAAAGGGACAAGCTTACCAATGTGGTAATGATGGGCATGGGTGAACCACTTGATAATCTGGACGAGGTATTGAAAGCGCTGGAAATAATGACCGCCTCTTATGGGTATGCGTGGAGTCCCAAGCGTGTTACACTTTCTTCTGTGGGATTGAAGAAGGGATTGCAGCGTTTTATTGAGGAATCGGACTGCCATCTGGCTATCAGCCTTCATTCGCCGATACCTTTGCAACGCCGCGAACTGATGCCGGCAGAGAAGGCGTTCTCCATCACGGAGATTGTGGAATTGTTAAGAAACTATGATTTTAGCAAACAGCGCAGACTATCTTTTGAATATATTGTTTTCAAAGGAGTGAATGACTCGTTACCGTATGCAAAGGAACTTCTGAAGCTGCTACGCGGGCTGGACTGCCGGATTAACCTGATTCGTTTTCATGCCATACCTGGAGTGAATCTTGAAGGGGCTGATATGGAAACCATGACTGCGTTCCGTGATTATCTGACTTCGCACGGTCTGTTTACCACTATACGGTCATCGCGTGGAGAGGATATATTTGCCGCTTGTGGCATGTTGTCCACTGCCAAGCAGGAGGAGAATAAAGAAGAATTAATATAAATTATTAACTTAGGTAGGGAGGATATTACGCATTCTTCGTAGCTTTGTGAAAAACTAAAATGATAGAGATATGAGAAAGCACTTGTTTTATTTAAGTATGGTTCTCGTACTGACACTTTTTTCCGCTTGCGGTGGTGGTAAAAAGGGTGTGTTTACTCCGACCTCCAGTGGTCGTGCGTATGAAGTTCTGGTAGTGGTGGAGCCCGGCTTGTGGGAACGTCCTGCCGGTAGGGCGCTTTTCGATGTGCTTGATTCTGATGTTCCGGGGCTTCCCCAGTCAGAACGTTCATTCCGAATCATGTATACTGCCCCTTCCAATTATGATGCCACTTTAAAACTGATTCGCAATATCATTATTGTCGATGTGAACAAAGACCTCTATACCCAGCCTAAATTCAAGTATGCAAGGAATGTATATGCTGCTCCTCAGTCCATTCTCACTATCCAGGCGCCGGACGAGGCTTCGTTCGAGAAATTTGTGGAGGAGAATAGGCAGGTAATCATCGATTTCTTTACTCATGCGGAAATGAATCGTCAGATTTCAGTATTGAAGGACAAGCATAGCGACTATATAGCAACGAAGGTGAAAAGCCTGTTCGATTGCGATGTATGGGTGCCGGGCGAACTGACATCTACCAAGGAGGGGGAGAACTTCTTCTGGGCAGGTACGAATGCAGCTACCGGCGACCAGAACTTTGTAATCTACTCTTATCCTTATACGGATAAGGATACGTTTACTAAAGAATATTTTGTTCATAAACGCGATTCCGTGATGAAGGCTAACATCCCTGGTGCCCGTGAAGGCATGTATATGTCGACGGATTCTCTGATGACCGATGTACGCCCTATCAGTGTGCAGGGAGACTATGCATTGGAGGCCCGCGGCTTGTGGCGCATAAAGGGTGACTTCATGGGCGGTCCGTTCGTATCGCATGTACGTTTGGACAAAGCCAATCAGCGTATTATCGTATCTGAAATATTTATTTATTCACCTGATAAAATGAAACGTAATCTGGTACGTCAGATGGAGGCTTCGCTCTATACCTTGAAACTGCCTGGCAGCAAGCTGGAAGGTGCGGAAATTCCGGTAGGCGTAACCGCAAAAGATACTACTAATAATAAGTAATAAAAATGGAAGACAACAAAATAAGAGTCGGCATTACACAAGGCGACATTAATGGTGTAGGGTATGAAGTGATTTTAAAGACGTTTGCAGACCCGGTGATGCTGGAATTGTGTACGCCGATTATCTACGGTTCGCCTAAAGTGGCAGCTTATCATCGTAAATCATTGGACTTGTCTACCAATTTCAGTATCGTCAACTCCGCCTCCGAAGCGGTTCCCAATCGCTTGAGTGTAGTGAACTGTACGGATGATGAAGTAAAGGTTGAGTTCTCTAAACCTGACGTTGAAGCTGGTAAAGCTGCACTTGGTGCACTGGAAAAAGCCATTGAGGAATATAAGGAGGGAATGATAGACGTGATTGTCACAGCTCCCATCAACAAGCATACCATCCAGTCGGAGGAGTTTGCCTTCCCCGGACATACGGAGTATATAGAGCAAAAATTGGGAGATGGCGAGAAGGCCCTTATGATTCTGATGAAAGATGACTTCCGGGTAGCATTGGTGACCGGACATATTCCCGTTAAAGAGATAGCCGGAAGCATCACCAAAGAACTGATACAAGAAAAACTGAAGATATTCAACCGCTCCTTGAAGCAGGATTTTGCTATCAGCGCACCGCGTATTGCAGTGCTTTCGCTGAATCCGCATGCAGGAGACGGCGGATTGCTGGGAACTGAAGAGCAGGAGATTATCATTCCGGCCATCAACGAAATGGCTGCTAAGGGTATGCTTTGCTATGGTCCTTATCCGGCAGACGGGTTTATGGGCTCAGATAACTTTACCCATTTTGATGGTATCCTGGCCATGTATCACGACCAGGGGCTGGCACCGTTCAAGGCATTGGCTATGGACGAGGGCGTGAACTATACTGCCGGCTTGCCGGTGATACGCACTTCGCCTGCTCATGGCACGGCCTACGATATTGCCGGGAAAGGAATCGCCTCTGAAGATTCATTCCGGCAGGCTATCTATGTGGCAATAGATGTGTTCCGTAACCGCCAGCGTGAGAAAGAGGCACATGCAAATCCGCTGCGCAAGCAATATTACGAGAAACGTGACGATAGCGACAAACTGAAACTCGATAGTGTAGAAGAAGATTTGTAGAATGACAAAAGCGGAAATACAACAAGTAAAATTACGTTTCGGCATTATCGGCAACAATGAAGCGCTGATGCGTGCCATTGATATCGCTATCCAGGTAGCGCCCACCGACTTGTCTGTACTGATTACCGGAGAGAGTGGTGTGGGAAAGGAGAGCTTTCCGCAGATAATACACCAGTACAGCCGGCGCAAGCATGGACAGTACATTGCCGTGAACTGTGGAGCCATTCCCGAAGGGACGATTGACTCGGAACTGTTCGGTCATGAGAAGGGCGCATTTACCGGGGCTATCGGCGAACGGAAGGGGTATTTCGGTGAGGCCAACGGCGGAACAATCTTCCTTGATGAAGTCGGCGAATTGCCTTTGCCTACCCAGGCACGCTTGTTGCGTGTGCTCGAGAGCGGTGAATTCATCAAAGTAGGTTCTTCTAAGGTGGAAAAGACCGATGTGCGTATTGTTGCCGCTACCAATGTAAACTTGACACAAGCCATTGCTGACGGACGTTTTCGTGAAGACTTGTATTACCGTTTGAACACAGTTCCTATTCAGGTCCCTCCATTGCGCGAACGCGGTGAAGACGTGGTGCTGCTGTTCCGAAAGTTTGCTTCGGACTTTGCAGAAAAGTACCGTATGCCTGCCATTCAGCTGACGGAAGACGGCAAGCAAGTGTTGCTGGGCTACTCATGGCCGGGTAATGTGCGCCAGTTGAAGAATATCACCGAGCAGATATCCATCATTGAGACCAATCGTGAAATCAATGCATCCATACTGAAGGGCTATCTGCCTGAGCAGAACAATATGCAGCGCCTGCCTGCCTTGTTTGGAGTGAAGGAGGACAAGAGCTTTGGGAGTGAACGGGAAATTCTCTACCAGGTTCTGTTTGATATGCGCCAGGATGTAACGGACTTGAAAAAGTTGGTGCATGAGATTATGGCTGAAAGGGGAACGGTAGCCAATCCGGCGGTTGCCACATCGGCCTACTATACGCCGGCTACTCCGGCGGTGGTACCTCCGGTAACATCCAGTGTCCCCACCATTATACATCCTTCGGCAAAGCCGGTTACTCCGGTGGACGATGATTTCCAGGATACGGAAGAATATGTGGAGGAGTCACTCTCCCTGGATGAAGTGGAGAAAGAAATGATACGTAAGGCGCTTGAAAAACATCACGGCAAGCGTAAGAGTGCGGCTCAGGATTTGAATATCTCTGAGCGTACGTTATACAGAAAGATAAAAGAATATGGATTGGATTAAAAAAGCGGCATTTGCTTCCTTGTTGGTAAGCTTGTTATTTCTGGTGAATTCATGTAGTATGAAGTTGGGACTTGCTCCGATAAGCTCTATCGACTATACAAAGGTAAAAACGATTTCCATTGCCGATTTCCAGAACCGGGCAGAGTATGTATATGCACCGCTGGCAACAGAATTTAACCAGAAAATGAAGGATATGTTCATTCAGCAGACTCGCCTGCAACTGGTGAATTCCGGAGGAGACCTGGAAATAGACGGAGAAATAACCGGCTACAATCAATATAATGAATCGGTGGATGCCAGCGGCTACTCTTCGAAGGTGAAGGTGACGCTGACTGTCAACGTGCGTTACACCAATAACACGAACCATGAGGAGGACTTTGAACAGCAGTTCTCGGCTTTCCAGACCTATGATTCCTCAAAATTGCTGACCGAAGTGCAGGACCAGCTGATAACCTTGATGGTGAAAGACATTGCCGAACAGATTTTCAATGCAACTGTAGCTAACTGGTAAACTCATGACGCCTACCCATTTGCAACAATGGATTCAGCATCCCGAGACGCTGAATAGGGATACTTTGTACGAGCTTCGCACATTGGTGGCACGCTATCCTTATTTCCAGTCGCTCCGTTTGCTCTATCTGAAAAACCTCTATCTGCTGCACGACATCAACTTTGGCGCGGAGTTGCGCAAGGCTGTGTTGTATGTGGCAGACCGTCGTGTGCTGTTTTACTTTATAGAGGGTGACCGCTATACTTTGAAATCCCGGAAGGTCTCGTCGCTGTTTTCCGGCGATTTGGAGAAAGAGCCGAGTGTGGACCGTACCCTTTCCTTGATTGACGCATTTCTGGCTACTGTTCCCGAAGAGCATTCACAGCATACGGAGCTGGATTATGCGGTGGATTATACGGCCTATTTAATGCAGGAAGAACCCGGTGTGGATGCAGAAGATGAGTCGGAAGTGCCTAAACTGCGCGGGCATGAATTGATAGATGACTTTATCCAAAAGAGTGAGTCTTCGGATGCCTCGGATACGAGAAGGGAGTTTCTTGTAGAGAAGGAGGAAGAGACTGAAGAAGAGGAAGAACCCTCCGTATCGCCGGTAACGGAAGAGTTGGACGATAGCTGTTTTACGGAAACTTTAGCCAAAATCTATATAAAACAGCACCGATATGACAAGGCGCTTGAAATTATTAAAAAATTAAGTTTGAATTATCCAAAAAAAAATGCTTACTTTGCAGACCAAATCAGATTTTTGGAGAAATTGATTATTAACGCTAAATCAAAATAACAAAATGTATTTATTATTAGTTATCTTAATGCTGATTGCATCTGTGCTGATGTGCTTCATTGTATTGATTCAAAATTCTAAAGGAGGTGGTCTGGCATCAGGCTTTTCATCATCCAACCAAATTATGGGTGTGCGCAAGACTACGGACTTTTTGGAAAAAGCAACCTGGACTCTGGCAGCTGTCATGGTAGTCTTCAGTATTGTTTCTGCTTACACTATTCCTTCTTCCACAGGCAAGGGCGGTGATGTGATTCTGGAACAGGCGCAACAAGAAGAAAAAACTAATCCTTATAACATGCCCGTAGGTACAGAAGCTCCGCAATCGGAGGCCCCTGCAGCTACAACTCCGGCTGAAACTCCTGCTCCTGCAGCAGAAGCCCCTGCAGCAGAATAAGATAAGGATATTGCGGATGACTCCCGCTTGGAAAAATAAGAGAAAGGTTGATACTGAAAAGGTGTCAGCCTTTTTTCGTTTTGATGAAGTATTTATTTACCTTTGTCAGCAATTTATGCAATCTGATTAATAAATTGAAATCCAAATAGTACAATGACAGAACAACTCAAACTTAAATTGAATGATTCCAAGGCTACCCGTTGGGGGGCATTGGTGATTGTTGCCTTCACGATGATGGCAGCTTATTATGTAAACGACGTGGTAGCACCGTTGAAGACAATGTTGGAAACGGACTTGGCTTGGTCGAGTACCGATTTCGGATTCTTTACCGGTGGTTATAGTTTTCTGAATGTTTTTTTCCTGATGTTGATTTGGGGAGGATTAATCCTCGACCGCTTTGGTATCCGTTTCACCGGAAAGCTGGCAACTATCCTGATGGTAGGTGGTACAGCACTTGAATACTATGCAATGACGGGACTTGCCGGTGCCGACGCGACTTTATTCGGAATCAATGAAATATTTGGCTATAAAACGGGTGTGTTTGTTGCTTTTGCCGGTTATTCCATTTTTGGAGTAGGAGCGGAGGTCGCCGGTATTACAGTTTCCAAAATCATAGCCAAGTGGTTTAAGGGGAAAGAGCTTGCCACGGCTATGGGGGTACAAGTCGCTTTAGCACGTATCGGTTCGCAAGCCGGTTATGCCGTAGCCATTCCTTTGGCCCGCGCTTTCGGTATTTCCACACCGGTGTTGTTGGGTTTGGTTCTGTTGTTGGGCGGTATGATTGCTTTCTTCGTCTTTGCAGTGATGGACAAGAAGCTGGACAAACAGATGGAAGCTGCTGCCATTGCTGCCGGTACGGAAGATGAGGAAGAGAAGTTCTCTTTTAAGGATGTGAAGAATATTCTGGTCAATCCCGGTTTCTGGCTGATAGCATTGCTGTGTGTATTGTTCTACTCTTGTGTATTCCCATTCCAGAAGTTTGCTTCCGAGTTGATGATTATCAAATACGGTATCAATGAGAATGTGGCCGGTACATTTGCCGGACTTCCGGCATTGGGAGCGCTGATTCTGACTCCGGTCTTTGGTGGTTTCATTGACAAGCGGGGCAAGTCCGCATCTATCATGCTGCTGGGCTCGGCCATGCTGATATGTGTGCATTTCATTTATGCTATTCCCGATATAAACTATTGGCTGGTAGCTATTGTGCTGATGATAATTTTGGGTATCGCTTTCTCGCTGGTACCTTCTGCCATGTGGCCGGCTGTGGCCAAGATATTCCCGGTAAGCCAGTTGGGTACGGCATACGCATTGATTTTCTTTATCCAGAATATCGGTCTTTGGGGTATTCCTACATTGATAGGGTGGGTGCTTGATGCCTATTGTATATCCGGCAAGAAACCAGATGGAACGAATATGTATGACTATACGGTGCCTATGTGCATTTTTACCGGTATTGCCTGCTTGTCCCTTATAGTGGCCCTACTGCTGAAGAAGGCAGACAAGAAGTATGGTTATAAGCTGGAAGAGCCTAATATTCAGAAATAATAGGAAAAGCGGATACCATATGATGGAAATACCCGAAGGAAAAGTAAGTCTGTTGGACGCTGTTCCGGTCCGCTGTGGACATATAACAACCGAATGGGAAGGTGAGTGCGCCGTACTCGCCTACCCACGGTTTAAATACGAATGGATGCGTCGTTTTTTATTGCCGAAGGGGATGTCTCTTGACATCCATGTGAGGCTGGAAGAACACGGTACAGCTGTCTGGAATCTGATAGATGGACATCGTACCGTGCGCGAAATCATCTCTCTACTTGCCAGGCACTTTGGGGAGGAAGAGAATTATATTCCCCGGGTCACCGCCTACGTAATGCAGTTGCGTAAGGATGGATTTATCCAGTTGACAATCCGGAATTAGAATTCCTTTATTCCCTATCCACTTTTATCAATCCTCCCGTTGCCGTATCAAACAGCACTTTGATGGTAGAATTCTTGTTGAACAGTACCGGTGCGAGGTATTCTACGGTGCCGAATTGGGTAATGGGAAGTTGGTCGTCAAACAATTTCTTATTGTTATACATCAATGTCACTTGTGCCTTGCCCGGAAGGTTATAGGCTACACCGTCCACTTTCTTTTTGCCTTCCTCGGTGGCAGATACATCGGGACTTTTGAGGTCGGTGACGCTGATATAATACGGTTCACCGGCAAGGTCATTATTGGCCACCACTCCCAGCTTTCGGGAAAAACGGAAAGCCACCTCATCTTTCATCTTTTTAGGCGTCAGCCGGATGGTGAATGTCTTGGGTTCTTTCTTTATTTTGCCCGAGAACATTTCCGTCATAGCCGTTTCCTGCTGGTTCAGATTGTCAAGCATCAGCTTGAGTTGGGCGCCGTCCTTGGGCATATTGTCTGCTTCGCCGCGCAGGAGGGCATTCTTGCTTTCGCGGATGCTGTATATTTCCTTAGCCACCAGCTCGGCCATCTTGGCACTGGAGTTGGACATCAGTATTTCTTCCGTCAGAAAACTGCGTGGGTCAATGCTGCTTTCGGTGGCTTTGGCTTCGGGCGTCTTGGTAGCAGGCTTGTCGCTGAACGGAATGTTGATGGAGCGGACAATTCCGTCTTCGGTAAGCTCCATAAGGGGTGCTACGGTCTTGTCTTTCATCTTCACGAAATAGACGTTGTCCTTATCCGGTACACCGGCTATGCGGGTTTCTATCTTATCCAGTGTCCAGAACTCCTCGGGTTCGGCAGACACGTTGTTGAGACGCAGATAGCGGTCGGCATATCTGCAAAATTCTCCGGGAGTGTAGGTATGCTTGGTGGCTTGCAATACGATTTCTATTTCTGTTTTGGGCAACATATAAGTCACTCCGTAGTCTTTGCCACGCATCACACCGGTGGTTACGTCTGTTTGCGCCATGGCAGTGATAGACAAGAACAGAGCTGAGAGCATCAATATATTCTTCTTCATAATGTACATTCGTTTAGACTGATTTAGCTAAGGGACAAAGTTAATGAAGTTATCTTTGCTAAATATTGCTTTATAAATTATTAACAGAGCTGACGAACTGTACGCAAACCGGCATGTCGACTACAATGTCCTGATGAGTATCTTCCAAGAGTCCGGTAACTTCGTTTCGTTTGTATACCTGAATGACATTGCTGTCGCGGCAGGCGGCAAGCAAGTATTTACCGTTGGGCGTGATGTTGAAGTTGCGGGGATGGATGCCGGTGGGCTGATAACCTACCTTTGCCAAGGTCCCATTTTCGGGATTCACGGCAAAGATGGCGATGCCGTCTTCTTTCAGACGGTTGCTGGCGTAGAGGTATTTCCCATCCGGACTGAGGTGGATGTCTGCACTTCCACGGGCGGCTACGGTGTCGGCTGTGATAGTCTGTATCTGTTCCAGGCGGCCGTCGTCGTAACTGAAGGCAATGACCTTACCGGACAGTTCGGTGATGAGATAGGCAAACTTCCCGTTAGGGCTGAATGTCAGATGGCGCGGGCCGGAATCTGCCTCAATGCCAACGGCTTCCAGAGAAGCATGAGGAATAGGGTTGTCGGGGTGCATCACAAAGCGCAGGATGCGGTCGGCACTGAAGTCGGTGGCGAAGATATACTTTCCGTCCGGTGAAAAGACCGTGCAATGGATGTGGGGAGTGGCTTGCCGTATGGCGTCGGGACCGGTGGCAGAGCCTTGAAAGAGCGTGTCTGCAGGAGCCAAAGTGCCGTCTTTCTGTAAAGGAAAGACGGACATGGTTCCACCGCTGTAGTTGGCAGTCAACACTTCCCGGCCATTGGTGGCCACGTAGCAGGGGTCGGCGCCGAAGGTGGGAACGGTGTTCAGCAGGCGCAGTTCTCCCGTTTCCCGGTCGAAGGCAAGGGAGCTGAGGGCTGCTGTGCTGTCGTTCATTTCACTGACGGCATAGACAAATTCGCCATCTTCCGAGGGGACGAGGTAGGAGGGATTGGGCAATGCCGCTGAACTGAGCGGAACGGCTGTTCCCGTCTCCTGATTAAAGCGGAAGGTATAGATACCCTTGCTTGAGCCATTCGTGTAAGTACCTATTAGCATGGCGAGTTCGTCCTGGTCACCGTTAGTGCCCTTTGGAGAAGAGCCACATGCTGTCAAACCTAATCCGAGCATACAGAAAAGAAGTGTTTTCATTAATTTAATGTGTTAATGTGCCAATATGCTAATGTGCTAATTGGCTGCGCTGTATATGCTGCATGGTCATTGGTACATTAGCATATTGGCACATTAGCACATTAAAATTCAACTTCGGCAACACCGACGCGGTCATCGTTCAGCACGATGCGGAGGTCGCTGGCGGTAGTGCCTTTGAACGGATAGGAAATCAGTTTGCCGTATTCGCTGACGGTGCCCGAATATACGGTGAGGAACTGTCCGCCACCGCCCGAGAGCTGGATTTCGAAGGTTGCCGGCAGGTTGTTGTCACGTGTAAAGGCAATGGCAACTTTATCTACCTTGGCTCCGTTCTTCAAGGCAAAGGTAATATAATCTCCCTTATTTCCTTGCCATGCGGTATTGATTTTTTCGTCGAGCACGTTTTCGGCATCCTCTGGGTTGGTGCTGGCACTCACACGCTTTGCTGGTTTTTGGGCTTCAATGGCTTTGGCACGGGTCTGGTAGTCTTCTACGGTCAGCGTTCCGTTCAGGCGGATGTCTTCGGAAGAGGCGCCGGCCATGAGCACGAAGTCGCCGGGTTCCACCACCCATTTCATGTCAGCGTCCAGAAGCTCCAGGTGCTTGCGGTCGATGGTGAAGGACAGCTCCTGGGCTTCGCCCGGTTCGAGGTGGATGCGCTGGAAGCCTGCAAGATTCTTTTCGTAGGTGGTGATGCTGCTCAGTACGTCGCGGATATAGAGTTGCACTACTTCATCTCCGGCACGTTTGCCGGTGTTGGTCACCTTCAGGCGGACGGTGGCAGACTCGTTCGGGGTGATGACTCGGGGGGTGATGTCGAGGTCGGAGTACTCGAAGGTGGTGTAGCTCAAGCCGTAACCGAAGGGGTAGAGTGCTCCGTTGATGCGTGACATGTTGCCCGTAGGTCCCGGATTCTTACCGCCGTCTATCTGTGAAGAAGGTTTGCAGGGGAAGTTGAAGGGGATTTGCCCTACGGTCTTGGGGAAGGTCACCGTCAGCTTTCCACCGGGGTTGTAGTCGCCGAAGAGGATGTCGGCCAGGGCTGTTCCGCCTTTGGAGCCGGGATACCAGGCTTCGAGGATAGCGGGGACGAACTTGTCTGCCCAGTTGATGGAGAGCGGGCGTCCGTTGATGAGTATCAGTACGACGGGCTTGCCCGTGGCTTGTATGGCTTGAAGCAGTTGCAACTGCCGGCCGGGCAGGTCGAGGCTGGTGCGCGATTTGTTTTCGCCGCAGGTGCGTTGTCCGCCGCCCAATACTACGACGGCAACATCAGCTTGGCGGGCATTTTCTACGGCTTTGTCTATCTCGGCTTGCTCGTCGTCGGTCAGAGGATAGTCTATGATTTCACTTTCGGGCCAGTGGGCATCCACTAGGTCGCAGCCTTTGGTGTAGAGCACCTCTGCCTTGCCTTTTGTCTTTTCTTGAATGCCTTCCAGTACAGTGGTCACCTCTACGGCAAGGGGGCCGTAATGGGTCAGCGCGTAGCCTTCTTCGTTGGCATTGGGACCACAGACGGCAATCTTCTTGGTGGAGTTGATGTCTAAGGGCAACAGCTCACCGGCATTCTTCAGCAGAACGATGGACTCGCGGGATGCCTGCAAGGCGATGGCTTCGTTCTCTTCTTTTTCCACTTCACGGTCGGCACCGGCAAGGTCTGTCTGGTAGGGGGCATCGAACAGACCGATGAGGAACTTTACCCGGAGGATGTCGCGCACACGGTCGTTAATGACTTCTTCGCTCAGTCCGCCTTCCTTCACCAGTTCGCGGAGAGGAAGGACGAAGGAGTCGGGCGAGCGGAAGGTACAGCGTACGTTCAGCCCGGCTTCCACGCTTTGGCGGACGGCTTCTTTCATGTCTTTGGCGGTGCCGTGCTTGGTGTAGAGGTATTCTACGGCGTCACTGTCGGATACGACGTAGCCACGGAATCCCATTTCGCCACGCAGGCGGGTGGTGAGCCAGTAGTAGCTGCCCTGCACGGGGATGCCGTCGTAATCGTTGTACGAACTCATTACGCCCAGCATGCCGGCTTCCCGGATGACGCGTTTGAAGGGGTAGATGTGTATGTTTTCCACTTCGCGCGGCGACATTTGCGGGTCCACGCGTGCCATGCCTTCGCGGGCGCCTTTGTTGTTACTGTAAGCGGCAAAGTGCTTGCCGGTGGCGGCCACTTGGTGGTTGTGCTGCAAGCCGCGCACCATTTCGATGCCCAGTTCGGCTACGAGGTAGGGAGATTCGCCGTAAACTTCTTCGTAGCGTCCCCAGCGCTGGTCGCGTCCTACGTCGAGGATGGGGGCGTAGACGTTGGTGTAGCCCAGCATGCGGGCTTCGCGTCCGGTGATGAGTCCTACTTGGCGAATCAGTTCACGGTTCCAGGTATGTCCCAGTCCCAGTTGGGTGGGGAAGTTGGTGGCGCGGTAGCTTTCCACGCCGCGTATGCCTTCGTTGGTAAAGTCTACGGGGATGCCGAGACGGGTATCTTCCACAAAGAACCGTTGCACCTCGTTCAGTGCCCAGGCGTGGCGCGAGGCGGGCCAGACGTAGGCATTGTCCGAGGGAGGCAGCCCCCATTGCTGGAAGCCGTTCAGGTGTTCGTCGATGGCGCCGATACCGTCTTTCCAGAGCAGCTCTTTCCATTCGGGGGTGGGGAGGTCGTCTTTCAGTACGCGTTTGTAGCCGTAGAGGGTGACCATTTGGCAGGTCTTTTCGTCCAGCGTCATCTGTTGCAGCAGGTTTTCGATGCGTGCTTCGAGCGGGGCGGAGGGGTCTTCGTACACGTCTTTCACTCCGTTTTTGTTGAAGTCTATCCAACCTTTGCGGTACATTTCACTTTTCACCGGCTTGTAGGTTGCCGGTGTTTTGGCAGGCTTTTGTGCGCAGAGCAGTGTGCTTCCTCCAAGCAGCAGGGTTAGGGCAATAAGGTTCTTCATGATATGTTCTAAAAATCTCTTGGTTATTATTGTTTCTTTTGTTGACAAAAATACGGCTAATGTGTGAAATAAAGGGATAAAATAGTCCGAAGTATCGGCTTTTATTGTCCGAAGGGTCTTCCTCTTACTAAAAATATCCTCCAAGACGCTACCGGGGAATTCAAATCATTATTAGACGAAACATATCATTCACTTTTAAAAAGAAAGAGAGAACACTATAATAACCTGAAAAGTAGATGCAATCGCGGTGTATACAAGTATTACGGCTACATCTGTTAAACGAGGGTGTATTTATATAATAGGAATCTGTTGGCGGAATTGTTGCTTGTACGGAAGAACTTTCTTTTCAACCTTGGGATGTCTAAACCAAACCTTGGTTTAGACATCCCAAGGTTGGGTATGGAAAAGCCAAAGTTTGGGATAGATTGCTTCCTTAATTCTTTCCGGTTTTTCAGTTAACTTCAGAGACTTTTTCCGTTAACTTCCCATCTCTTTTGTGCAAATATCCATTACAGAAGATAGATATTCCCTCTTGCAGGGGGTAATTCCGTCAACGGATACTGGCTTTGGTAGCTGTTTGAACATTGATGACAATGGGGTGCACATATTCTATGTATGGAAGATTATTGTTTTTATCACGAAAAGTCAGTATTAGCTAATATTTGTAAATATATGGTGATTGCTAATAAAAGAATATGTATCTTTGGGCCAAAGAAAGCGGTAGAGGATGAAAAATAAAGTAGCATTTATCCCTTTTTCACCCTCCCTACTTAGCAATGAGTTACGCAATCTTTTAAATTTCAGACCGTTACAAAGTCATGGGGTTGACTGGATTTGACAGCGGGCAGAAATGGTAAGTAAGCATGCAGTGCGTCGTTGATTTGCACTTTAATCTCAGTCCTCAAAATTTTATCTGGCGAAACTCGTTACGCTCTCGCTGCTTAATCGAAGTATAGTAGATTGAAGCTTAATCCCGGCACCAGGTGCTGGGACGTGACATCACTCGGAAGCTGTTGCTCCGAAGCATTCCGATAAAGTGGTGCAGTCAAATCGGGGATAGTTCGTGTCAGCCTCGTGGCGCGGGTGAAAATTTAGAGGATAAGGCAACGGTTGATGGCTTTGGTTCTGCCGCTGCACGAAAATTTAGGCAAAGATAAGCATGTAGAAAGCTTATGATTTCCTCGTTTGGACGAGGGTTCGATTCCCTCCAGCTCCACGGATATAGTAAAAAGAAGTTTGTAAGTCCTTGAATTCCAGTAATTCAGGGGCTTTTTCTTTTCTTCTACTCCCCCTACCTTTTATATTCATTTAGAAAATAGTTGTAGTAAATGTGCTACAATTCAAAATTAATATCTACTTTTGTCTGTTCAAAAACCAATAACTATTAGAAGTGGGGGCAACACTTTAAATTCTGCAACAGATTTATGAAAATTCACGAAGGAAAATGTACAGAGAAGATTTTGAAAGAACGTGAACGGATTGGTAGTCGGTTAGCCATTCTTCGCAAGAAGAGAAATATGACCCAAGAGGAATTGGCTAATCTTTGTGGTGTTAATCGTGTTAATATAGCCAAGATAGAGAAAGGGGCTTATAATGTGAGCATTGATATACTATCTAAGGTAACATCCGCTCTTGGTTTTGTGATAGATATAAAAGTGGATAGCTCTGTTTGTCCGACTCATTTCTCTCAACGTAAACCTGTAAAGCTGGTAATAGGGAAAGACTATTATGTCAGTTTTGGCAATAACGAAGCCCATAGATGTAAGCTGGTTGATATTCCGGAGATGTACCAAGGTCAAAGAATTAAAATCGAAACTCCGACCCCGAGAGGGTCTATCACCCACATATTATTTGCCGATGAAATAGGAACGACACCTGACGAGGCTGTAATGAACCAAGTAACGATGTAAAAACATTAAAAGGGAGGAAGTGCAAGTTCCTCTTTTATTGAAATCCCCCTCGCTACAACCATCTGCAGCGAGGGGGATTTTTTAGTTTATGAGGGTTTCTACACCCACTCTTTCATCAGAGCTATTCAAAAAATTAATGATTTCTTCTGAATATATAATCTTAAATTGATGGTTCGGAATCAATTCTAAAGCTGGGAAATCAGTAGTGATTAACAGTTTTAGTCCCTTTCTTTAATATGTAAAAGCAACTTGTACAAAAGAAGTTTCTTATATACGGGATAGCAGCAATAACTCCGTTGAGCCTTCGTGGGGACAAGCCGAATTTGATTTTATAATGTGGGTTTATAAGGTACAGTCTCCGGTCAATGATTTGATAGTTGGCTTGCCGGACGATGCGATTGAACAGTTCGATGGTGCATCCGGTGCTCTTTATATCCAGTAGCTCCGTAATTGCGTGTTCCTGCTCACCGCATAGTCTTAATATCCATCTGTATAAAGTGCGGGGAAGGAGGTGGAGAAAAGGGAAATGTGAAACAATGTGGCTGTGTGCTATCTGCTGGTGGCCTCCAAATGGCATTTGCCAGGCGGGAAATCCTACAAATACAGCTCCGTCGGCAGACAAATGTTTTTGTAGGCCGGAGAGGAACCGTTCTTTGTCTCTGATATGCTCTATCACATCGTGTAGAAGAATCAGGGGAAAATTCGTAGCCTTGTCCTCAAGCTGGAAAATGTCGGTGGCAATGAACTGTCCCTGCTGATGCCTTTGGGTGAAGAAGGTCCTGGCTTGCTCTATTCGCATGGCATCAATGTCTACGCCCATCACCCGGCAACCGGCTTTGGCAAAGGGGAGCAGATTGCCTCCCTCTCCACAGCCCACTTCCAGCACTTTATCGGGGATGTGTCCGATGACTTCCTTTATGTAGGGGATATAATAGTTCTTGCTGGTCTGTGACTGTTCACCAAAGTAGCTTTCCCGGTCGGTATGTCGTTTCTGCATGTTCTTTGTTCCTTCTTGAGTTTGATTATCCATATAAATAGATAATCAGTCGGGTAAAAGACTGCGTGGCGCATCGTTTTTTTACCAGGAAATGCGGAGACCTACCGGGAGGGTGAATGTGAACGGATGTTCCTTTCGGATGGTGCGCAGTTGGCTGCCGTCGGGGATGTAATAGTTTATAGTCGGCTCCAGATAGATGCCTGCCTGGGGTGTGAGGCGATATTGTATGCCTATACTTGTGTTGACCGACCACTGCCAGGGAGCACTTACCGGCTGGCTGTCGAGCTTGTGTGGAATACTGTCCGTGACATGGAAGCTTTGGAGTGTCCCTTTTATGGGGATATCCACCTGCATGCCTGCCGTGGCATAACTGGAGAAACGTTTGTAATGCCAGAAACGGTAGGAAAGCCGGAGAGGAATGCCGATATAATGCAACTTCTGGTTGTCTTGAATGCGGAATGCTTCGCCGGTAGTGAACTCCGACCTGAGAAGCGTATATTGCAATCCGGTTTCCAGACTCCAACGCTCATTCAATTTCTTGCTGAGAGAGAGTCCCACGACGATGGGGGCATGATGTTGCTGGTTCTCAACAATCCTGCCGCTGTTATTCTGGGCAATCTGCATGAGTCCGATGGAATCTTTTCCCAGAGTACCCTGCTGATAGCGGGTGTGCAGATAAGAATAATACTCTTCCCACGTGCTGACTTGTTGAGGGAAGTCACTTGAAATGCCGTCGGTATGTGGAGTGGCAATCAGCTTATATAAGTTCTGTGCCAGTTGCGGTCCGAGTGAACCTGCCAGCATCAACTTCCATTTTCCGGATTTCTTCTTGCGGGTTGGCGGCATCAGGGAAGGGGAGAAGACGAAAGCCATCTGTCGGTTGGTGATGGTCTGTCCGGTGAATGGAGAAGGTATGGGATATTTGTGGATACTATCTTTCATTGTGGGTATGGCAAGGGGCCATTCTGTGGAAACTGGAACGGGAGGGATGATTCGTTCCCTTTTGTTCAGATTTTCTTTGGTATAGCATTGTTCGTCGGTTCGAGGAGTATCGGTTTTCTTTGTTTGTTGCGTACTCCCGGCTTGCCTGGAAGAAACTTTGGACAAACGGTTTTCCCTGATACTCTTTTTCTCTCTGTACAGATAGTCATATAGCGTTGGAAAGAGAAGCAATGCTGTCAAAACAATGAATACACGGTATCCTGCCAGCATCTTTTTAAGTAAAATTTTCGCCCGGAACAATTGGGAGGAAGAGGAGTGTGGCGCTATACCCAGTAAATCTCCGATTTCTTTGTGGGACAATCCTTCCAGTACTGCCAGTTTAAATACCTTGCAGTAGCCCTCCGGAAGGCTCTCCACTATATCCAGCATCTTATCGTACGAAATGAAATCCGGACAAAAAGGATTTTCAGCAGGCTCTTCCTCTTCCGGAATATCTGTCAATGGGATGGTGGGGTTGGCATTGGCATGGTTGAGGTATTGCAGTGCCAGGTTTCTCATAATCTTTTTCATCCAGTATTCCAGTTTCTCCGGGTTGCGCAGCGAATGAATGGAAGTGAATATGATGACAAAACCGTCGTGAAGAAGATCTTGGGCTATCGTTGGGTCGGGAATATAGCGTAGGCATACTTTCAGCATTTTCTCTGAATAGTTTTCGTAGAGCAGGCTCAAGGCCTGCCCGTTTCCCTTCTGGCATAAAGTGACAAGAGCTTTTGTATCCATGTGTTTGTCTCAATGTTATTTCTTAAGGATAGAGAAGAACATGAATGACTGCATGGATTTTTATTTTTTAACTAAGCCTCCCGGTTGACTTCTGCTGCACAGTCCGGACAAATGCCTTTCAGTACATAGTTGATGCTGTTCAGTGTAAATCCTTGAGGCAGCTTCACCACCGGAGTGGGAATGTTGGTGAAGCAGAAGGTTTTGTTGCATTTCTCGCAATGGAAATGGGTGTGCAGGTCGCTTACGTCGCAAGAGCAACTGTCGCTGCACACGGCATACTTGAAGGAACCCGTCCCGTCATCTATACTGTGTATCAGATGATGGGAGAGGAATAGGGTAAGGGTACGGAAGATGGTGGATTTGTCCACCGTATCCAGCATGGTTTCAAGGTCGAGCAATGAGACGGAACGGCCTGCCTGCATCATGGTGCGCAATACCAGGATGCGGATGGCAGTGGGCTGTATGTCCCTTTTGGCCAATAGGTCCAAATATTTCTTTTCTTCCATTTTTTCTATTTAATAAGTTTCTGTATGCGTATGGCGTTCACTATCGCAATGAGGGCGACGCCTACGTCGGCAAAGACAGCTTCCCAAAGTGTGGCGATTCCACCGGCACCGAGGATGAGGACAAGCAGCTTCACTCCGAAAGCCAGCGAGATGTTCTGCCAGACAATCCGGCGGGTTTGCCTGCCCGCATGAATGGCGGTGGCCACTCTCGAAGGCTGGTCTGTCTGTATCACTACATCGGCGGTTTCGATGGCGGCATCGCTGCCAAGTCCGCCCATGGCGATGCCCACATGGCTAAGGGCAAGAACCGGGGCATCATTGATGCCGTCGCCCACAAAGGCTATTCGGTTGGCAGGGTTGCTGCGGAGTGCCTCGATGTGCTTCACCTTTCCGTCCGGCAGCAGGTCTCCGTATGCCTGGGTGATGCCTAGCTTTTCTGCAAAGTTAGTAACAATGGCTTGTTTGTCTCCCGATAATATCTGAATATTATTGATATTTAAAGCTTTTAATTCTTTGACGGCGTTGACGGCATCTTCCTTTAATGTGTCTGATAGCAACAGATAACCGGCATATTTTGTTCCGATGGCGCAGGCCACAATCGTATCGACAATTGATGACAATTCATCGGGATATTCTATCCCGAACTTAGTCAGCAGGCGGGTGTTGCCCACCAGGACACGCGTTCCATCCATAGTGGCTTGCAGTCCGTGGCCGGCAATCTCCGTAACGTCCGTTGTGGCAATCAGCTCTATATCTCTTTGTTTGGCATAGCTTATGATGGCTTTGGCTATGGGGTGCGTACTGTTTCGCTCTGCCGAGGCGGCAAGCTGTATCAACTTCTCTTCCGTAACTCCCGGTTGTGCCTGGCAGGATTGTACATCGAAGGTACCTTTGGTCAGCGTACCCGTCTTGTCGAATACCACCGTGTTGACTTGGGTGATGGCATCAAGGTAGTTGCCACCTTTGAAGAGGACACCCAGGCGGGAGGCGGCGCCGATTCCTCCGAAGTAGCCTAACGGAATGCTTACGACGAGGGCGCACGGGCAGGAGATAACCAGAAAGACCAATGCCCTGTATAGCCAGTCATTGAAGATGAACGAGAATTGTGCATCTGCCAGCGAATAGAGGAAGGGGAGCAGTACAATCAATGCCGCCAGTCCGGTGACGGCGGGCGTATAGATACGGGCAAACTTACGGATGAAAAGTTCTGCCGGCGCTTTGCGCTCGGAGGCATTCTGCACCAGTTCCAATATACGGGAAAGAGCACTTTTCTCGAAGGGTTTGGTGACTTGGATGCGTACGACTTTGTCGGTCGCAATCATTCCGGCAAGCACTTCCCCGCCCTGGCGGATGTTGCGGGGAACACTTTCTCCCGTCAGTGCGGAGGTGTTGAAGGCGGCAACTTCGTCCAGCATCGTTCCGTCCAGGGGGACGCGCTCTCCGGCTTTTACTTCGATGGTTTCGCCTACCTGCACACGTTGGGGAGCTTCGACAAGTGTACTGCCGTTTCTGATGACCGTTGCCGTTTCGGGACGTACGTCGAGCAGGGCGCTGATGTTACGCTTGGCTTTGTCTACGGCTTTGTCCTGAAAGAGCTCTCCCAAGGAGTAGAAGAGCATGACGGCAACGCCTTCGGGATATTCGCCTATATAGAAGGCGCCGAGGGTGGCGATGGACATAAGGGTGAATTCGCTGAACACGTCCTTTTGCAGGATGCTTTCCCAGGCTTCCCTCATCACCGGGAGGCCTACGGGGAGATAGGCAAGCAAGTACCATATAAAAGGTACATACTCTCCCTTGAAGAAGGTGGCGTCAGTAGCATTCAGGATGAGCCCTCCGAAGAGCAATAGGGCGGAGAGGATGATTCTCCAATAATCTTTCAGCAGACTGTTTCTTTTTTCTTGTATCGCTGTATGTCCGTGTGTGCAGCAGCATTTGCAACTCATATTGTTTCCTCCTATTTTCTATTTTCTGCAGCAAAGGTAGCGGAAAGGAGATGCAACTTGGTTGCAAAGTGAAAATTCCCGGACTGTCCGGGCTGTCTTAGATTTCCAGCATCCGCTTCTCCCGTTCCAGGTCTTTCTCGTTCAGCAGGGGAGAGGGGACGGAGCAGGTTTTGATGAAGTCGCCCGGCTGGCAGGTGTAGTTGTAGTAGGGGCGTTGCTCGTCGGTCAGCTGGTCTTGGGGGATGAGCTGGCCTTTCAGTTCCAGGAAGTCGTCCATGGAGGTGCTGTCCGAGTGTTTGATGAAGAGGATGCGGCGGGCTATGGGGTTGCGGTTGTAGTCCAGACAGAGGTAGAGCCCTTTGAGCAGGTGGGGAAAGTCGTACATGGGCAGTTGCAGGTAGATGGTGGACAAGGCCAGTTGGGGCGCCTCGCGTTCGTTGAAGAAGATATAGGCATTCTGGTGGTTGTTGAAGACAGCAGTGCCGAAGTGGGTGGTGTTGTAGGCGCTCATGTGCACCACTTTGACGTGGTCGTTGCTGTCGGCAGGGGTTATCAGGTAAGGCTCTACCTTTAAGGCATTGGAGGAGGAAGAGAGGCTGTAACTGATGTAGATGCCGCTGTAATTGTACACTTCCTGCGCCGAGTGGAGCATCTCATGAAGTTTATTAATAATGGAAATTCATTTTTGCTGTCAGCACCCGCCTCTATCTTTGCCGCCGAAATCAAGAACGAACTTAAACGACACACTATGTTCAACGGTGAGAAAAAACAGATAATACAGAGCAAGAGACTGGCTGATGCCTTGTTCATCCTTTGGGCGGGTGGAGCGGCTTTGCTCTCCTATTCACTGGTCTATGCGCTGCGCAAGCCGTTTACGGCTGCGGGCTTCGACGGGCTCGACTTCTTCGGGATGGATTACAAGACGGCAACCAGCATCGTGCAGATTTCCGGCTATTTTATTTCCAAGCTGATTGGCATCAAGGTAATTTCGGAACTGAAGAAGGAGAACCGTCTGAAGTTCATCATCCTCTCGGTGGCGGTGGCCGAGCTTTCGCTGGTGCTGTTCGGAGCGTTGCCCCGGCCGCTGAATGTCTTTGCGCTGTTCTTCAACGGGCTTTCGTTGGGATGCATGTGGGGAGTGATTTTCAGTTTCCTCGAGGGGCGGCGGGTGACGGACCTGCTGGCGAGCCTAATGGGGCTGAGCATTGCCATCAGTTCGGGCACGGCAAAGTCCGTCGGGCTGTTTGTGATGGAGCATCTCCACATCAGTGAGTTCTGGATGCCTGCCTTTATCGGTGCCTTTGCCTTCCCGCTGCTGTCGTTGCTGGGCTGGCTGATGACGAGAATGCCGCAACCTACCGCGGCAGACCGGGCACTGCGCTCGGAACGGGTGACGCTGGACGGCAGGGCGCGTGCGGACCTCTTCAAGAGCTTCATGCCGGTATTGCTGATGCTGTTTGCGGCAAACTTGTTCATCACCGTCTTGCAGGACATCAAGGAGGACTTCCTGGTGAAGATTCTGGATGTGGAGGCGGCGGGGCTGTCGTCGTGGGCATTTGCCAAGGTAGATGCGGTGGTGACACTGATTATCTTGTTGCTTTTCGGGCTGATGTCCGCGGTGAGGAGTAATATAAAGGTGCTGTGCCTGCTGCTGGTGCTTGTGACGTGCGGCACAGCGACCTTGGGATTCGTGGCCTTCAATTACGATGGGTTGCAACTGCCACCCATGACGTGGCTGTTCCTCCAGAGTTTGTCGCTCTATACTGTTTACCTCAGCTTCCAGACGTTGTTCTTCGAGCGTTTCATCGCCTGCTTCCGCATCAAGGGGAATGTGGGGTTCTTTATCGTCACACTCGATTTTATCGGGTATACCGGTACGGTGGTGGTATTGGTATTCAAAGAATTCTTCAATCCGGACATCAACTGGCTGGATTTCTATAACCTGATGTCGGGCTATGTCGGCATTGTGTGCAGCGTGGCTTTCCTATGCTCGGCTGTCTACCTGGTGCAGCGCTATCGCAAGGAGAATGCTTCGGGACCGTTGGACTCTTCCCTTTTCCGTTTGCGCCGTTGGTCCCGGCCGGGCAATTCCTTGCTTCTTGAGACTGAATAATAATAATATATCGTATGAAAAGAATTGAATGTATCATTATGGACTGGGCAGGAACTGCCGTCGATTACGGTTGTTTTGCTCCCGTCGCCGCCTTTGTCGAGAGCTTTCGGGCCATCGGCGTTCCCGTCACTGCTGCCGAAACACGTGCGCACATGGGGCTGACCAAAGTAGAAGAAATCCGTGCACTGTTCAATATAGAACGTGTCCGGACGGAATTTGAACGGAAATTCAGCCGTCCCGCCGGTGAGGAAGACGTGCAGGCACGTTATGCCGAATTCCAACGGGTGTTGTTTGCCTCGCTCGAAGATTATACCGACCCTATTCCCGGTGTGGTGGAAACGATTTCCGCACTGCGTGCGCAAGGTATCCGCATTGGCTCCACCACCGGCTATACCCGCTCTATGATGGATGTTGTGCTGCCTGCCGCCACAGCCAAAGGCTATGCGGTAGATAATTGCGTCACTCCCGACGGGTTGCCTGCAGGCCGTCCTGCTCCCTACATGATATATAAGAATATGGCAGACCTCGCCATCCCCTCCGTAGATTGTGTGTTGAAGTATGGCGATACCATCGCCGACATCAAGGAGGGTATCAATGCCAAAGCATGGACCGTCGGCGTAGTCCTCGGCAGTAACGAACTGGGACTGACACAAGAGGAAGTCTCCTCCTTGCCTGCCGATGAGCTCGAAGCCCGTAAGGCCGATGTCCGCCGCCGCATGCTTGCCGCCGGTGCCCACTATGTGGTCGATACCATTGCCGAGCTCCCCGCAGTCATCGCCGAGATAAACCGTAAACTTGAGATTCTGTAACCCTTATAAACGTATAAACTTAAAAACTCAATGCATATGAAACCCTACATTCTCCTTACCCCCGGCCCCCTTACCACCTCACAAACCGTCAAGGAAGCCATGCTGACCGACTGGTGTACTTGGGACGAAGCCTACAACCTCCACATTGTGGAAGAAATCCGCAAGTCCCTCGTCTCCCTCGCCACCCAGCATACCGGCGACTATACTTCCATCCTCCTGCAAGGTAGCGGCACGTACTGTGTGGAAGCCGTCATCGGTAGCGTCATCAAGCCTGGCGACAAACTTCTCATACTGAGCAACGGCGCCTACGGCGACCGCATGGGCAACATCGCCGAGTATCACGGCATCTCGTACGACATGCTTGCTTTTGACGAAACAGAGCAAGTCTCCGTCAGCTACGTCGACGACTATCTTTCGCACAATGCCGAAATCACCCACGTTGCCGTGGTGCATTGCGAAACCACTACCGGCGTGTTCAATCCCCTCAAGGAGATAGCCCACCTCGTCAAGATGCACGGCAAGAAACTGATTGTAGACGCCATGAGCAGCTTCGGCGGTGTTCCCCTCGATGTACACGAACTGGGCATAGACTTCCTCATCAGCAGTGCCAACAAGTGCATCCAGGGCGTTCCGGGGTTTGGCTTCATCATCGCCCGCCGTTCCGAGCTGTTGCACTGCAAGGGCGTCTCCAAGTCACTCTCTCTCAACATTTATGACCAATGGGAAGCCATGGAGAAAGGACATGGCAAATGGCGTTTTACTTCTCCTACACACGTGGTCCGCGCCTTCAAGCAAGCCATGGACGAACTGGCAGAGGAGGGCGGTGTGGAGGCCCGTCACAACAGATATTGCGAGAACCACCGCGTGCTGGTGGACGGCATGCGTTCCCTCGGTTTCCAAACGTTGCTGCCGGACGAGATTCAATCGCCCGTTATTACTTCTTTCCTCTATCCTTATGCCGATTTCAATTTCAAAGCTTTCTACACACAACTGAAAGAGCGTGGATTTGTCATCTATCCGGGAAAGATTTCGCAAGCCGACACTTTCCGTATCGGCAATATCGGAGATGTTCATCCCGAAGATTTCCGGCAGCTGATAGAGATAATTCGCGAGTGTAAATACTAAGCTCCGAATCTGCATAGATTTAATCGTTCCATCGTGGAGGAAAAATCGTTCCACCATGGTGGAACGATTTTTTCCTAGTGGTGGAATAATATTTTCCCCATGATGGAATGATTTGTCCTTCGCCTTCCTTCTTCTTAAGCTTCCCTATTAAATTTGACCTTCGTCAAGTCTGTAAACGCTATCTTTTCGTATTTTTGCACCCAATTTCGGAGGTATCAGATTTATGGCAACATCCAGAGAAATGACGGAAGGACGGGCTCTTCCGTTGATTTTCAACTTTACTTTGCCTTTACTGCTCGGCAATCTGCTGCAACAGACCTATTCATTGGTAGATGCAGCTATCGTGGGGCGCTTTCTGGGTATCAACGCCTTGGCTTCAGTCGGGGCAAGCACTTCGGTCGTTTTTCTTATTCTGGGATTCTGCAATGGCTGTTGCGGAGGTTTCGGCATTCCCGTGGCGCAAAAGTTCGGTGCGCGGGATTATGTCACGATGCGCCGTTATGTGGCTGTCAGCCTGCAGCTGGCTGCGGTGATGTCTGTTGTCATTGCCGTGGTTACCAGCATTTACTGTGCAGATATTCTGCACATGATGAGTACGCCGGAGAACATATTCACGGGAGCCTATTATTACCTGCTTGTCACGTTTATCGGGGTTCCCTTTACTTTCTTCTATAATCTGCTGTCCAGTATTATCCGTGCATTGGGTGACAGCAAGACTCCGTTTTGGTTTCTACTTCTCTCTACGGTACTGAATATCCTGCTCGATTTGTTCTGCATTCTGGTACTGGGTTGGGGAGTGGCAGGAGCTGCCATCGCTACCGTATTTTCACAAGGCGTCTCGGCCATATTGTGCTACATCTATATGATGCGTCGTTTCGACATTCTGAAGACAACGCCAGCCGAGCGGAAATTCGACGGTGCTTTGGCACGCATACTGATGTACATCGGCGTACCCATGGGACTGCAATTTTCCATTACTGCCATTGGCAGCATTATGCTGCAAAGCGCCAATAATGCTTTGGGTACGGCTTGTGTGGCTGCATTCACGGCAGCCATGCGTATCAAGATGTTTTTCATGTGTCCTTTCGAGAGTCTGGGCATGGCAATGGCCACCTATAGCGGGCAAAACTACGGTGCGGGCAAGCCGGAACGTATCTGGATGGGAGTCAAGGCAAGCACCCTGATGATGATTGTTTATTGGGCGTTCACTTTCTGTGTACTGATGTTCGGTGCCAGGACTTTTGCCCTGCTCTTTGTAGATGCCTCTGAGTTGGAGATTTTAAAGAATACGGAGTTGTTCCTGCACATTTCCGTTTCCTTTTTCCCGGTTCTGGGACTGCTCTGCATCCTGCGATACACTATCCAGGGGGTGGGATATACCAATCTTGCCATGCTTTCCGGTGTCTCGGAAATGATTGCCCGGATACTGGTCAGCCTGCTGGCTGTTCCGGCTTTCGGCTATCTGGCCGTGTGTTTTGGTGACCCTACTGCATGGATTTTTGCAGATGCCTTTTTAATACCAGCCTTCATTTATGTCTATCGGCGGATACTTCGGATGAAGAAAAATTAGTGTAATTCTGGAAAACTTTCGTTAGTGCCTTATACAAAGGATTTTGGGAGAATTACCCATTTTTGAGGTAATGACTTGGCAACCGTGCCATTTGCAGCGTTCTACTATGAATTGCGTTCAAATAACTCTCTACAATGCAAAGGTAAAACAAAATTTTCAGTGTACTAGAACTTTTCTCAAGCAAAATACTGATAATGTATTGAAACGGTCGTAATTTCATGGATAATAGTTACCTTTGTAGTGCTATTTAACTTCACAAATACTAATTGTATTATGATAGTATTAAAACCCAACATGTTTTATGCTCCGAGTAATTATCGGAGAGATAGATGTAATGTTCCAGCAGAAAATGGTGACTATACAATTGAAATACCATCATTGGAGTTTGGAGAGGAAAGTTATGCCTCGCTAAATATCGTAGGTCGTCAATTGCACGATGATGAAGGTCTACATTTTGGCTATATAGAACTTGTAGGACTGAAAGTATTATGCAAAAGAGGAAAACCTCTTTATTATGGACTAAATGAGCCGAAGATATATGAGTACTGTTTGTCGCTATACCTACATGATGTAAATGATGAATGGCAAACTTATGATTTACATGGGACAGATATCTGTTTTTTGTTATATACTATTTTGCCACTGCTTAATTTAGCATTAAAAGATGGTTGTCTTATCTCGCATTTGAATTTTGATTGGTTAGAGTGGCAATGTAATGCATGGGAATGGGGAGAAGCGAATGGTCAAGGTAGAGGATTTCTTTTTAATGAGGACGATATCTACGACTTGGAGAGTCTTTACCGATACCTCAAATCTTTTAAGATTGAGGCAATCAAACAATCCTTATACAAAAGAGGTGGAGGTGTATATTGGACTGATGTCTGTATTTGTTTTAGATATATTGATAACTACATTTCTAACTTAATAAGCGATGCGCTTGGTGTGAAATTTATCATATCAGGAGATACCGCAAAAGTTGTAAGCTATAAACTTGAATTAGATAAAGATGAGTGTGATGGCTATTGCCCCAATAATAGTTCATTACTGCAAAATAATGAAGCCGAAAAGTATAGAGAACAGATTGAAATGAAGCTGTTGACTCATGTGCTTAGAGCCTTTGATTTGATTGAACTTAAAAAGAATCGGCTTATAAAATAATCTTTTGCTTGAAATAAACACTAAGAGAAAGACAATAGTATAAAAAATAAAAGAACAAAGGTCAGAATTTATGGATTTTGTAGGAGCTGTTATTAGAAACAAAATTAAGGAACTTGGTCAATTGTGGAAATCATCAGAAAATCACGTGAACGTTTCTATTGATGTATTAAATTCATGGGATACTTTGATTTCGGAATGGGCTGAAGATGAGAGTATGCCACTTATTATAAGGAAAGGTAGCAGTAGAGGACAAGAATTTACTCACCCGTCAGGGAGAAAAGTTATAATTTCCGATAATACATTTGCCTTGTGGGTGTACCGTAATGTTTTAGATGGAAAAACTTATAGTCTCTTGGAACTGAAAAACAAATTGAACAGCAATGAAATACCAATGGTTTATGCTTTAACGAAAGAAGATAAGAAAACAGCAAAATACACCAAAACATTAGGCAAAGATGCATTGTCTGATGCGGATACAAAATGGAAATTATGCCATATTGAACCTGTTGGTATGAATAGCCGTAAGGATATTGTAAATTTGGATATAAATGAAATTATAAAGTATTTTAAGAGATATTCTAATCCTATGAATATGTTCATATTACCCAAAGAAATAGGCGGTTTAGGGGAAATTCAAGAATTTATAGATGAACAAAAATATTCAAGATAAGACACTGATAATTAGTAGCGTTAAACTTCTAATAACCCCTTGTAAATTTCTTCATAATTTTCAAGGGTAACCATTTCAAAACCGAGATAATCTAAATAAAATCTTTTCCCCTCTGAAATTTCATCTGATTTACATACATACCACCCTTTTTTTCTGCGTTCTGGGAAACGACGAAAATATTTAGCTCTTTCAATTAGCAACCATCTTAAAAAAGTTTCATTCTCATCCAAAGCTAACCCAAATATACATAGAGAACTATTAAAAATGATATGTAACCAGGTATTATATCCTTTCCAATTATTCTGATTTTTGAAATTGAAATCATCTATACTTTCTTCCTTATGGAGGAAAGAACGAACTCGTGCAGATAATCCCATATATTCTGATAAGCTAAGTCTTATGCTTCTACGATAGCCAACCATTCCATTAATATGCCATACCGCAAAACCTTCCGTTGGATATGATAGAATAGTATTACCAAAATAAACATTCCAAGGATAAAAGTCGGTAAAACCGATATTACCATTTTCTAGTTTATTAAACCTTAATCCGTCATCTAAATTTCTGTCAAAATTAGTTGTCAAAAGAGGTACATTCCATTCTGCAACTTTATTTTGTAACCACTTGTGATACTCCACAGGTTGCCATTTATCTAGCGACTCAACCACTTTTAGCCTTACTTCATCAATAGAACCAGCTTCAAATTCCATAATATCATAAAATTCCGTCAAAGAAATTCCGTCTGAAATATTACTTAAAGTCCTATTTGAAATTTGTTGCCATACATCTAATAAGAGTGCATTCCATGATACATCTTGATTTTGAGCATAAGCAAATCTATTGATGCCATTACCTACAATAAATGCCAAGTTTGATTTATTGCGATTTAATACCTGTTTAATTACTGACAAATCAGATATCATACGTTTACACCAACTATTATAAATTATTAAATGCACTCTTATTTATAAAATCTATAGTATATTCGACGGAAACGATATTATTAAGGGCTTCCGAATAGAATCCGTACACAAATGCAAATTTTTCATTAGCATAAGCAATCACATAATATGCGTTATCCGATGTTTTCAATATTACTCTTTTGGCAAACCCATCGTACTCTACTTTTTTCTGGTGTTGTGATAATTTCTCTTGATCAAAATCATCTTTTTTATCACTATAAGATGTACGAATGATATAATTATTTTCGGGGGTTTTCCATATTCTAACAATTGTCTTGTTGTCATTAGGATGATGTGCTTTTATTATAAGTGTATTATCAGTTGAAGCAAATACACTTATACCGAAGAATAAAAAGATACAGGTAATTAAAAACTTTATTGCTTTCATGATTTTATATTATACGGCAAAGGTATAAAAAATCCGTGATACGGCATACCATTATCACGGACTTTATTGTGATTTACAACCTAATACCTTTATCCTGTTTTCTTGTCGGCATTCCCAATGATTGCATAAATTCATCTTTCTTGCGTCTAAACCAACTCACATGTGAAACACCGTCTATGTTGAGGTTGAAATTGCCATCCTTGTCCTCTTTGAGTGAACATATCGTTTTGTCTGCCCTAAAATATTGGTTAAACTCCCGCGAATACACTTCGCCCTTAATGGTGACATCCTTAAACATGCACAGCTTTTTGATTAGCCCATCGCTAAAATTCAGAGTATCACGCAAAAACTTGATAGTAGGCATCAGCTTTTCCACATAAGGGAAGTAGCGTTTGACAAAATCCGTAAATTCCGACAGTTTGCGGTATTGTCGTTCGTAAGCATTCTTCATTTCCTGCATCTGCTTGACATGTTGTTCTTCTCGTTGTATGGCTTCTTCTTCAAGTTCCTGTATGCGCTTTTGCAAATCTTCATTTCTATGTTCAAACTCTTTCAGTTTACCACCACCGAAAAGAGAACCGACTTTTGCCACGAATGCGGCTTTCGCTTCCGTCTTGGCTGCTTCCAGTTTCTCCGACTTGACTTCCTGCCTTACCTCGTCAAGCTGTTGCTCTGCTTGTTGCTGCTCTGTCTGTAACTGTTGCACATTGGCTTCAAGTTCACCCGTCTGCCGTATCAAATCACGGTAGTATTGGGCTGTTGTCGTATGCCGTGCTTCCGAGCCACGTACGCCACGTTGCAAACCGTATTTTTCCATTACTCTTGCGTAACTGTCGTGATAGGCAACGAGTTTCTCACGTGTCAGCACATCATCGGCACACAGACGCACGATATTGGCTTTCTTGCGGTAGGAGCGTTTACCTTCCGTCTGCTTTTTCTTGGCTTTCCTGCGCTCTCCTGTTACTATCGGTACGACCGTGGCATGAATGTGCGGTGTGTGCTCATCCATGTGCAGGACTGCCGAAACTGTATTTTCCTTGCCGAAGGTATAGTGCAGCCATTGCAGGTTGTCATCACACCATTCGTCAAGTCTGCCCTCGTCCTGTATTTTCATCATATCCTCGTGCGTACCCGAAAGCACGATTCTAATTGCCCGCACTTGGTCGGGGGTTATCTTACGTTTGATGCCTGCCGTACGGATACGGTGGCTTATCGCTTCGGTACGGTCGGACACTCCATCAGGGAACTCCACCAGTTCACGGTTGAGGTGGGTGCGTGTAGGGTCTGCGTTCTTGGGTATGGTCTTACGTTCTATGTGGTCGGATGCGCCCGTGTCAGCCGAGCCTTTCGCTTTGTTGATTTGAATGCTTATATATCCCATGCTTGTTTTTTGTTTTCAGGTTTGACAATTTGGTTTGTTGGTTTCCGTCTGCTGCGGTCATGCCGCATGGCAAACGGGGGTGTCCAGAGGGGTGTAACCCCGTTGGCTCATTGGGGCATTTTTAGCGGTGCCTGCACTGCGTAAAGAAAATGCCCTAATGAGCTATGGCTTTTCTGTTCTCAAAAGCCTGTGAGAGTACCAGCGGATAGGCAGACCTTTTCTTTTCATTGATATGATACACCTTTCCTTGTCGGCTGGTCGGACAGCAGGCAGGTCGGATGTCCGACCGACCTGTCTGCAGATAGTGGCATTTCCTTCCATCCGTTTGTCCCGCAAACTTGTTGGCGGATGAAAATCCGATGAATTGATGTGTTGACAGGATAATAAACTGATAACCAAAATGATATATGTTCATCATCGTTTCATCAAACCGCTCACCAAAAGAAAAGTGATGTAGAGTGCGGTGTGTTCTTTCTCTTTTCATCAGCCCGATTCTCTTGTTGAAAGGTTGATGAAGACGTAAGTTGCTGTTTCTCTTTATTTTTATATATACTTTCATCATCTCATCAAAATATCAGAATTTTTCCAGCTGTATTTTGTTTACCGTGTAGTAACGTCCTATTCCCCTTATAGGTGAATAATGACAATCCCGATTTACAATCCTGTAGAGAGTTGTACCTACGCAAATGATTTTTTTCTTCATGTTCTTGATACAGGTTTTAGTGCTGCCTACATTCTGTCGGCAACGGGTTAAACATGGTTGCAAAGCTACGGAAGTGTCGGTAAAATCTTGATACGCAAATCTATGCGGAACGGCGCAAAATAGGTCATGCCAAAAGAAAATGCAGTATAAACGGGTTGCTCTTTCAGGTAAAAGGAGATAAAAAAGCCCGAAGTCGTGGAATATGCACGTCTTCGGGGATTGGTTGTTGCAGATAATTACAGATTGACTGACGCACTGATTTACGGATTTAATGACTTCATGTCGTCACTACGTCAGATTAAACCGTTAATCATCAAATGGCTGGACATTAAAAGTTCATGCTAACATTCATACGGCATCCTGTTATTCACTGACACCAGCAGGACTTGTTCCTTTTTTCGCCGGCACAATCTTTCCAGCAGGACATTGCGAATCATTGCGGCACCTGACGTGTCAATGCGGAAAGCGAGTGCCACCACCATCGGCAGGGCATACATGTCCGCATAATAGCCGTTGGGCAGCCTGATACGTTTTTCTGCTTCAAGTGGATTCAAAACTCCACACTTGTACACGGCACGGATGGCGGCACGGAGCGTCGGGGCGATTACCCCGAACAGTTCCACCAGCTCCATTTCATTCATCCATATATTACCTGTATCGGATGGTATGGTAATTCTACCATAGCTGTCCGTTGTGATTATTTCCCGTTTCATATCCCTGCCATTTTCACGTTTCCGAATGATTTGCTCAGTTTGTCGCTCAGCATCGTGAGGTCATTATCCAATTTCTGCACGGTTATCTTCGCATAGATTTGCGTGGTCTCAATGTTCGTATGCCCCAAAATACGGCTGACGCTCTCGATTGGCATCCCTTTGCTGAGAGCCAGGGTCGCAAACCCATGCCTTGAGCAGTGAAAGCTGATTTTCTTGGTGATGCCGCATTCCTTTATCATCTTTCCCATACGCTTGCATATTGACCAATAGTTGAGATTGGGAAATACAAGATTGTTTTCCTGAAAAGCCTTGTAACGCTCGATTATCTGTAAGGGAATATCCAGCAGCTTTACCTGAAACGGTACACCCGTCTTGTGTCGTTTGGAAATAATCCATTTCTCACCGTTCACTTCCACAATCTGGTCATTGTTTAATTCCTTTATATCCACGAATGACAGGGCGGTAAAACTGGCGAAAACAAAAATATCACGGAGATAGGAGTTCTTAGGGTCTTTGAACTGAAATTCCATTAATGTTTTCAGCTCATTCTCCGTCAGATATTCACGCTCTTTCGTGTTCGGGCTTATATGGAACTGGGCAAACGGATTTCTCGGTATATGTCCGTTGAAATGCGCTCGCATCACCACACCTTTCAGCCACATGCAGTTTTCCCATATCGAACCGTTGTGCAGTCCGGCTTCGTTGGAAAGGAACACGGCGAACTCCTTGATGAAGTCGGGCGTAAGTTCAGGCATGGAGATGTCGTTCCGCTTGTAATGTGACCTGATGAATGCCGCCACATGGTTTCTTGCCCGTACCCTTGCCATATAGGTAGCCCTGACCCTGTCTTTTCCGACACGCTTCTTGAACACTTCATTTTCCTTATCGAAAGCACCGAGCAATGTTTCATACTCACCGCCCAATCCCTGATAGGCATTGCGTACCATTTCTGCCGTTACATACGCTTCACGGTCGGATATACGCTGGTAATGCTTGATGATTTGAGCCTTGATGTTGTCAAGCACAAGATTGGTTTCCCTCGCTTCCATACTCTTGCCCTTTGCCTTGTTCCCTTTGGCATCCCAAAGCTCTTTCGGGATAGTCCGTTTGCAGCTGAACTGTGCTACCGTTCCGTTGATTGTAACTCGTCCCATGATGGGGACAATTCCGTTCTTTTCCTTACTGCCGTTCACGTAGAACAGCACCTTGAATGTGCTTCTTGCCATACTCGTTTCTTTTTGGTTGCAAAACTATAAATCAACGAGTTACCTATTGATAAGCAAAGCTGCGCAGAACGCCGCAAAATGAAACAGGGACTGTTAAATCTGCACTTTCATCGGGTAATGATTAGGAAACCGTTCTTTTGCTTTAATCTGCTTTAAGACGGTTTTCAACTGTCTGCCCAACTTCTGCGTTTTTCTTCTAACTCCCTAATTATCAAATCCTGTTGCGTTAATCTGCTGCAATTCGGCGGATATTCCACAGATTTATAGTATATTTGTGTTCAGTATCAAAAAAAGGAAAGCTATGGGCTGTTTTATGAATATTTTGTGGTTGATGTTTGGAGGTATCATCACTGCTGTGGAGTATCTTATTGCAAGTTTATTGATGATGTTCACCATTATTGGCATCCCTTTTGGCATGCAGACCTTGAAAATGGCAAGCCTTGCCTTGTGGCCTTTCGGCAAAGAGGTTCGTAGCGGGGAACGTTCCAACGGTTGCCTCTATGTGCTGATGAATATTCTTTGGATATTCTTGGGCGGCATTTGGATTTGCCTTTCGCACTTGGGATTCGGGTTATTGCTGTGCATCACCATTATAGGCATTCCTTTCGGTATCCAACACTTTAAGCTGGCAGGGCTGGCATTGACTCCTTTCGGGAAGGATATTGTTGCGGCTTGAGCGATTGTGCTGTATCGTTTTTTTATAAATATATGTAAGTATAATTGATGGTGGAGGATGAATGGTGCTTTAATCTTATTGTAATGTGCTTCTGCTTGCATGCTAAATGTTTAGCTTTGTGTTTAGCATCCGATTATGGCTCTATTTTTTGTTTTTATTTGAATTATATATAATAATAATTTTATTTTTAAAAGTGAAATGTTATATTTGTGATTATCCTCACCTATAACACTTCACATATATGCGAAAAACACACCTTTACACGCTACTATGCGTCCTATGTTTTCCATCTTTGGTTTGTGCACAACAAGCCGTTTTTGATGAATTCAGAAAAGCGGCAGGAGATTATGCTGCTCTTTACTCCGGTAAGGCAGAGGAAAATTATAACCAGCAGAAGTATCTTAACCATCCCTATTGGAATACGGATGAATTTCGCGAGGGGGCTGTCTGTTATGGCAGATGGCTTTACTCGGATTTGCAGCTCCGTTATGATACCTATAAAAAGAGTCTGATTGTGGTTACTCCGGAGAAACGGATAACCTTGCAGGTAGATATGCGGAAAGTGGATTATTTTGTCATAGAAGGACAGAAGTTTGTACCGCAGGGTGACTGTTTCGCTGCGTTGCTATATGATAGTCCGCAAATGTGCCTGACACAGTATATCGTATCCACAATGGAGTCTCAGGTGAAGAAAAACGATCTTTATTACAGCCGGTTCAAGAAAAAGAGCTATTTCAGTCTTCGCAGTGGCGGAACCGATTATGTGATAACTTCCCGTTCGGGTTTCTTGAAACTTTTTCCTACATACAAGAAGCAGTTGAAGGCTTATTGCCGGAAAGAGCGGCTGGACTTCAAGGAAGATGGCGGTGTCCGGGCAATGACCCGGTTAACGGAATATATTGATTCCTTAATTCATGGAAAATAATATGAAAGCACATAATCTTAAATATACAGTAGCCTTTTTCCTCCTATTGTCGCCTTTCGGCATGTTTGCACAGCAACAGATGGCTACGGACAGCATTTCCATATTCGAATTGATGGATGCAGTAGAAAAGGGCACGTCTTGCCGTGTTTATACAACGATAACGGTTCCTTTTAAAGTGAAGCGGGCAGAGGTGAAGAACCCCACTGCCGAGTACTTGAGAGAGGCTTTGGCAGCTACTATCTATAAGGTGACGGTTTATGGTGACAGAATATTTGTCTTGCCGGAGATTTTTCTGGCTACCTCGCTGCCACCGGTATTGATGGGGGAAAAGTTGGAGACGGATGAGGAACTATTGCCTTCATACATTCCTATTGTGAAGTCTTCTTCAGAAAACAAGGTCTATGAGATAGGAAACAAGTACAAGCCTGCCCCCGGAGATATGATAACTTTGACCGGAAGAGTTTCTGACTTTAAGACCGGCCAGAATCTGGATGGTATCGACATCATTCATCGAGAGCCGTGGGTAGCTACGACGACCAACCGTCAGGGGGAATTTACCATTGACCTGCCTGCAGGCTATAATATTCTTGAAATCAGTGGGATGAATATCAAAGTGACCCATCGGCAATTTATGCTTTATGGTGAAGGCATTGTCCATATCGAGTTGGAAGAGGAAGACCATATGCTGGATGAGGTGCTTATTGTTTCGGGGCGTATACAGAACGTGAAAAGTGTGCAGTTGGGAATGGAGAAGCTGCAGCCTGCCCTGCTGAAAAACATTCCTACGGCTATGGGTGAGGTGGATGTGCTGAAGATGATACAGACACTTCCCGGCATCAAGACAGTGGGGGAGGCATCCAGCGGATACAATGTGCGTGGGAGTGCCGCTGACCAGAACCTGCTTCTTTTCAATAACGGAACGATTTATAACCCCAATCATCTTTTCGGTTTTTTCACGGCTTTTAATTCGGACATGATAAAGGATGCGGAACTTTATAAGAGCAGTATCCCCAGCCAGTATGGCGGGCGTATCGCTTCCGTACTGAACATCACCAGCAAGGAGGCGAACAAGGAAAAGTTTACTGGTTCTGCAGGTATCGGGCTTGTGACCAGTAAGTTGAATCTCGAGATTCCCATCATTAAGGAAAAGACTTCCCTTCTGCTGAGTGGACGTACGACCTATTCGGACTGGATAATGAAGACATTGCCCAACAAAAGCGGGTATCGTGATGGGAAAGCCGGTTTCTATGATTTGGGGACTGTCTTCTCGCATACGCTGAACGAGCGCAACAAGCTGAATGTCTATGGCTATTATAGTCACGACCGTTTTGCCTTTAATGACAATGAGAAGTATGCCTACAACAATATGAATTTCTCGGCAAACTGGAGGACTGTCTTTGCAGAAAAGCTGACCGGAAACTTCTCTTTCGGTTATGACCACTACGATTACCGAAATGATGAAACGGTGGAGGAAGCGTCTGCCGCACGGCTGTCTTTTGCCATTAACCAATGGTTTGGAAAAGCGGACTTTCTTTATCAAGCCGGCAATAGCCATGCGGTGAACTTCGGTTTGATGAGCCAGCTGTATAATGTGAATTCCGGGACCTACGAGCCGGTGGGGCCTAATTCGCTGGTAAGATATGATGAACTGCAAAAGGATAAAGCACTGGAAAGTGCCGTTTATATAGGGGATGAATGGGATATAACTTCCAGGCTCTCCATCAATGCGGGTATACGCTATTCCATGCTCAATGCTTTGGGACCGTGCACTTACTATACATATCAGGAAGGTATACTGCCCTCCATGTCTTCGGTGGCGGATTCTATCACGGCGGGGAATGGAAAGGTCATCAAGACCTATCACGGACCGGAATTCAGAGTGTCGGCACGTTATGCCTTTACAGATGATTTTTCCGTAAAGGCCGGTTTCAATACGATGAGGCAGTATATCCATAAGGTATCGAATACTGCCGTTATGTCTCCTACAGATACCTGGAAGCTGAGCGACCCCAATATCAAGCCTCAACGTGGCTGGCAGGTGGCGGCAGGCGCCTACTATAATACGCCGGGGCAACTTCTGGAATTATCTGTAGAAGGATATTACAAAAAGCTGATTGATTATCTGGATTATCGCAGTTCCGCCCAAATCCTGATGAACCACCATCTGGAGACGGATGTCATCAATACGGAGGGATATGCTTACGGCGTGGAATTCCAGGTGAAAAAACCGGCTGGAAAACTGAACGGGTGGATGAGCTATACTTATTCGCGCACTTTCTTGCGTCAGAATGATCCGCGCATAGCCCGTCCCATCAATGGTGGAGAATGGTATCCGACCGAGTATGACAAGCCGCATGACTTCAAGCTTGTAGGCAATTACAAGTTTACCCGCCGTTACAGCATGTCTTTCAATATGGATTACAGTACAGGCCGTCCCACCACAATTCCTGCCGGGCAATACTACGACCAGGGTTTGAAGAAAATGCAGGTTTACTATACCGACCGTAACAGTTATCGTGTTCCCGACTATTTCCGTATGGATTTGTCGTTCAATATTGAACCCAGTCACCACCTGACATTGTTGACCCACAGTTCCCTTTCTTTCGGTATCTATAACCTGACCGGAAGGAAGAATGTGTACTCTGTCTATTTTGTGTCCGAGGAGGGTAGGATTCAAGGATACAAGATGTCCATATTCGGTGCTCCCATTCCTTTTGTTACTTATAATATTAAATTCTGAAAGGGTATGAAGAATAAAGTATATTGGGTGATATGTATATGTCCGTTATGGTTGTTCCTTAGTAATTGTGTGGATAAGTTCAATGCCCACTTGCCGGAAAGTAGTATCGGCCTTCTCATAGTTGAAGGTAGTATAATATCGGATAGTGCTGTCGTGTTTTCTTTGAGCCGTTCCTTTTCCTTGGATGTGGAAGGGGTTCCTCCTGATTTCAATAAGGTGGATGCTGAAGTTTGTGTAACCGGTGAGGATGGCTCCAGTTTTAGGGGTGTTGCGTTGGGTAATGGAAAGTACCGGGTTGCTGTCGGAACATTGCATAGGGATGTCCGCTATAGCTTGAAGATTGTCTATGAGGGAGATATCTATACTTCCGAACCTCAATATCCGATAGGAACGGAAAGCATAGACGATGTCACCTACGAACAGCAAGGGGAGTATGGTGATGTCAGTATCCGTTTCTCTATGCAAAGCAAAGATGCTGCATGTTATTCTTGGAGTTATGAAGAAGATTGGGAGGTGAGGGCCGTATACAATCCTATGTGTGCTTATGACCCCGAAACAGATAAGATCGTTGATTATGATGCTAGACCATACTCACGCGGATGGTGTCATAGTGAATCGTCCGAGATAATAATAGGTAATATGGAAATAAACAAGGATAATCGTGTAAAGGATAAGTGTCTCTATTCCATTGAAGCAGACGATATTCGTTTTTCTTGCTATTACAGTACTATAGTGAAACAACGTAAGATTTCGAAGGGTGAATATGAATATTATCAGGAGAAAATAAAGCTTAATGAGGAGATGGGCGGGTTGTTTGTTCCCCAGCCTTCGGAATTGCCGTCGAACATTAGATGTGAAAGCTCAAATAAACAGGCCATTGGATATGTTGGTGTCAGTTTGAATGTGGCGGAATATCGCATTTTCATTTCTACAGATGATATACAATATAGGCTTCCTGAGGGGTATTGTCAGGGAGCGAAAGGGCTGAAAGAAGAGTATACATTTTTAGATTTATACTTGATGGGGTATACCATTGCATATCCGGACCCGGACCCACGTACGGGATTCAAAGGTTATGCATGGGTTTCTGGAGGTTGTACAGACGTACGCTATTTAGGTGCCAGCTTGGAAAAGCCTTCCTTCTGGCCAGTTGAAATCAATCTGTTTTAATAAGAAAAAGCGATGAATAATGCAAAATATATAGTAACATGGATATGCTTGTTGTGGCTCACTATTGGCAGTTGTGTGGATAAATTCAATGCGCACTTGCCGGAGAGTAGTACGAGGGTGCTTATAGTTGAAGGTAACATCATATCAGATAGTACAGTTGTTTTTTCCTTGAGCTGTTCCTTTCCTTTGAATGTAGAAGGAATTCCTCAGGATTATAACAAGATAGATGCAGAAGTCAGTGTAGTAGGAAGTGATGGTTCTTGTTTTAATGGCACTTCTTTGGGAGATGGAAAATACCAAGTTGTAATTGGCTCTTTGAATAAAGATGCCAGCTATAGTCTGAAAATTGTGTATGAAGGGGATATTTATACTTCGGAGCCTCAATATCCATTGGAGACAGAAACAATAAATGACGTTACCTACGAGCAACCGGAAAAATACGGTGACATCTCTATCCGCTTTTCTATGCGGAGTGAAGATGGCGGATGTTATTTCTGGAGTTACGAGGAAGATTGGGAAGTGAGGGCAGTATATAATCCCAAGTTCCGTTATGACCCTACCACTGATGAGGTGGTTGATTTTGATGCTACACCATATGCACGGGGATGGTGTCATGATAAGTCGGCTAAAATCATAGTAGGTAATATAGGAACAAATAAGGATACTCAATTGAAGGATAAGTGGCTCTATTCTATAAAGGCGGATAATAACCGTGTCTTTCATCATTATAGCACTTTGGTGAAACAGCGTAAGATTTCGAGGGGCGAGTACGAATATTATTAGGAGAAAATAAAAATCAATGAAGAAATGGGTGGATTGTTTATTCCTCAGCCTTCAGAACTTCCTACGAATATTATTTGCAACAATTCAGGCAAAAATGTAGTTGGTTATGTGGGAGTTAGCATGAATGTGGCAAAATATCGTATTTTCATTTCTGCCGATGATATATATTATAGGTTTCCTGACGGTTATTGCCAAGAATTTAGAGGTTGGGCAGATTCGTACATGGATTTATATGTGATGGGATATGCTATTGCTTATCCATTGATGGTAGGTTATGCATGGGTTTCCGGAGGTTGTACAGACGTACGCTATTTAGGTGCCAGCTTGGAAAAGCCTTCCTTCTGGCCGGATGAAATGAATTAATATTGAAATGATATGAAGAGAGTGATATTTTGTATTATAGGTTGGGTTCTTGTATTGGGATTACACGCTCAAATTGTTGAGAATATGCGTATTTATACAGACAAGGACTGCTATGTGGCTGGAGAAGATTTGTGGATAAAAGTTTGTGTGACGGATTCCTTGTCTCGTGGAAGCGTATTAAGCAAAGTAGCTTATGTAGAGATAAGTGACACGAAGCTGGTATACGCACAAGGTAAAATCGACTTGCAGAACGGGAATGGATGGGGACGTATCAGACTTCCGCAAGTCATGCATACCGGAGCTTACCAACTGACGGCATATACGCGTTATATGAGGAACTATCCTATGGCTTGTTTCCCAAAGAAGTATATAGCCTTGCTTAATACTGTTCAGACAACAGAGGAGGATAATGTGGAACTTTTTACGGATTCCATTACCGTTTCACAAGCTTCCGGCAATCAGCTTTCCGGAGCGGACTTATGGACAGATAAATCGGTCTATGGGAACCGGAGTAAAGTAGCCTTGACATTACCCAATCTGCCTGCTGATGTCAAGGAGCTTACTTTGTCCGTAGTACGAAAAGACTATGTGCTAAAGGGGTTTCCAATATCAGCCGACGGGCAGAAGAACTATACAAGTGTTCCGGAACGGTCATTTGCTGCAGAGTGTGAAGGGCATATTGTAACCGGCAGGCTGATGGGAGCGCCTGCTGACAATGTAAATGCACGTCTGGCATGTGTGGGCAAGGATATTCGTGTCTTTGGCGGACAGCCTAAGGCTGACGCTATTTATGCTTTTTATACGACCGGAATAACGGATATGCAGGAGATTGTATTAACTGCATTACCGGAGGAGGAAAGTCCCTGCCGATTGGAGCTTATTTCTCCTTTTGTCGGGGTGTTGGCGGAAAAACTTCCTAAAGTCTGTGTGTCATTTCGGAAAGAAGACTTGATAGAGCGTGGTTTCAGCGCGCAATTACATTCTCTTTTGCCGGTAGATTCTTCGTATAGCAAGAGTATATTGCAACAACTTTATGATTTTGTTCCCGCTTCCACTTATAATCTGGATGAGTATGTTCGTTTCAGGACTGTGAGGGATGTTTTTGTGGAATTTGTCAAGGGAATACGTATCAGTCAGCTGGAAGGTAAAGATGTCATCCGGATACTGCAACCGGATATAAGGAGATTCAGTAATATGAAAACACTGGTGTTGTTAGACGGGATTCCGTTTGATGACCATGAAACCATTCTGAACTATGATGCCCGTTTGATACACTATATACATCGTTATACTGGCAAATATACTTTTGGCGGGGAGTTGTATGATGGAATTGTTTCGTTTATAACCCATCGGGGAACATTGCCTGATATACGTTTGGATAAGAATTCACAGATGTTTTCTTATGAGTTTCCACAAAAGAGAATCGCATTTGTTGCTCCATCATACAATTCAGAGAAACAAGCCGGTTCTCGCTTACCGGATTTTCGGCATACACTTTATTGGAATCCGGAGATAACTTCCGCTATGGGTACACTCAACTTTTATACTTCGGATATGAACGGAATATATATAATTACCCTACAAGGAATTTCGGTTGACGGTAGGGAGATAAGGATGCAAAGTGAGTTTGTTGTTGGTGCTAACCATTAGTATAGATGGATAAAAAAGAAAAAGGGCAGAGAACTGAAAAGTTCCCTGCCCTTTATTCATTGTATTTAAAGGTGTTTTTTTACATGGTTACGAGTGACTGCTTTGCAAGCAGCTTTTGTAGTTTACCGTTCAGTGTTTGACACATTGTTCCATTACCCATTGCCTGATAGCGTTTGATTTGGTACTGTAACATAAAAATTTCATTTGCATTCTTTTTCATAATTCTCATCTTTTTGTGCTCTCCGCGTTTCGGAAAGCGGGTTTTTACATCTTTTCTTTTATCTTATAACGTTGCAAAGATACGAAATGTTTGCGAGAAATGTGTTTTATAACATAAAAAATAGCCATTCATCCTTTATTTTCTTTAGAAATACTAGATTTTGCAATCTATATATGACAAATATGTTACGCAAGTTTCGCAAACTCTTCCTTGTTTTATACCTTTGTAAAAAGGGATATTTTAGTATGGAGAATATTGTCAGAACAATAAGAGTTTATTATCCGGTTTCAGATGAAGCATTGGCGACATTGGCACATGGTTTTGAAAAGCAAGTGTTTCCTGTCAAAACACTTATTATCCGTGCAGGACAATTTGATAGGCAAGTCCACTTCATAGAGAAGGGAATGACACGCTCGTACACCTTGCACGATGGAAAAGAAATAACGACATGGTTCTCTATGGAAGGTGATGTAGCTTGTGGCTCGTGGGATTTATATAGGAACAAAGCAGGCTTTGAATACGTGGAAACATTGGAAGAAACACTGGTCTATTCTATTTCCATTGAAACGCTTAATGAGTTGTATAAGTCAGATATAGATATTGCAAATTGGATGAGGGTGTTACAACAGGAAAATTTTCTTCGCTTACAAGATATTCATATATCTCGCCTCAACTTGTCTGCGTATGAGCGTTATGAAAAATTAATGAGTGAGTGTCCGGCCCTTTTTCATAGAGTGACTTTGGGACATATCGCTTCTTTCCTTGGCATTACACAACAATCATTGAGTCGTATCAGGGCAAAGGGGTATTTTTTAACATAGGATAAATTCCTATACATTAGAGTTTTGTATTTTTGTCCGCAAAAAAAGGATGCGTATGAAAACAGAATATGAAAAGTGCATGGCTGGCGAACCTTTTATAGGAAGCAGGGACCCGAAAATAGTAGAGATGATTTTGCGTACAAAACGTCTCCTGGCACAGTTCAATGCCACAGATTATGCCGATAGCAAGCGCAGGAGGGAGTTGTTGTGTGAGATGTTGGGACATGTAGGCAAGAATGTGCATGTGGATATTGACTTCCATTGTGAATGTGGCAAGCATATTTTTATGGGCGACAAGGTAATTGTCAACATGAATTGTACCTTTGTGGACAACAATCGTATTGACATAGGTAGCAACGTCCTGATAGCCTCTAATGTACAGATATATACGGCAACCCATTCTACCAAAGTAGATGAACGTATGGTGCAGGACTGTCCGGAAGGACAAGAAATCTGCCGTACGTATGCCTTACCTGTACGAATAGAGGATGGAGTATGGATTGGTGGAGGGGTTGTCATTTTGCCTGGTGTCACCATCGGGAGGAACAGCGTTATCGGGGCGGGGAGTGTGGTTACCCGTTCTATTCCTGCGAATTGTGTGGCAGTGGGAAATCCTTGTCGTGTGATAAAACAGATTGATAATATAGTATCTGTATGAGCATGTGTTGAGTAAATGTATTATCTTTGCATATATTACCATGTAAACAAGAGAGACTATATACTTATGGGGAAATTGGTGGAACTTTGGCGGAGTCCTTATCCTACGTTTTATCAACGCTGGAAGGCAGTAGTGATACTTTCGGCCATTATTTTTCTGATATTATATATACTTCAGCCGTTCGGTATTTCCCGGATAAAGGGAAGTGTGTTTGGGGTGGTTGCCGGTTCTGCATTGATTGCGGCAGGTGCTTCGGGAGTTTTCACCTATTTGCTTCCGGCATTATTTCCTGCTTATTACAAGGAGCAGAACTGGACATTGGGTAAGCATGTGTTGAATTTGCTGCTGATGTTGTTGCTGATAGCAGTGGGGATTTGGGCCTATCAATCATGGTTGATGGGAATGTGGTTGGACAAGCGGTTGTTCTTTCTGGCTTTGTCTTGGGTAATGGTGCTGGCACCTTTTCCTACCATATTTTTTCTGATGTGGAACCGCAATTTGCAACTGACCCGCAATCTGAAAGAAGCTATGGAGATGAACGGTCACCTTTCAAGGAGAATATCCCCGGAAGTTGGGATAGCGAGCTTGGAAGACAAGGTGTTTTCCTCGGAAGAAGCGTTGGTGTTTGCCGGTGGCACCAAAGAAATGCTGGAAGTAAAGGCCGGAGATTTCCTTTATGCAGAGGCAAAGGGGAATTACGTAAAAGTAGGTTACCGTTCAGATTCGGATAAAGAAAAGAAAATTACATGGAGATTGTTGCGTGCCACCATGAAGCAGGCAGAGGAAGCTGTCTCTGCTTGCCCTTTTATTATCCGTTGCCATAGGGCCTTTCTTGTAAACATCCGGATGGTGGTGAAAGTAGATGGAAACTCTCAGGGATATAAGCTGAATCTGGAGGGTTGCGAAGAAGAGGTTCCGGTTTCACGCGCATACGCCAAAGAGGTGAAAGCATTGATTGAAAACCGGACAAAGAGTTAGTCACTCGTCACAGAAATACGTTGTTCGTCACAAAGAGTTTGTTGGTTGTCACATATCCGGGCTGTCTGTCCCGGATATTTTTTTGTCTTATACCCTTCCTTTATGTTTGCGGCAGGAAACACAACGAATGTAAAGATATGAAACGGGAAACAGTCTTTGGGATATTGGGCGTATTACTTTATACACAGCCTTCCGTAGCGCAGAAATCAGTGACCGATACAGTACGTCTGAATTTTAATATAGACAGTGTCGCTTTGGAAGAAGTAGTGGTAAAAGGAGCCAGAACTCCTGCTGCCAACAGCCGTTGGAGCGATATGCATCCGGTGGAACTGGTTACGGTGGGCGGTGCGAACGGTGATTTATACAAGGCATTGCAGACTTTGCCCGGTACGCAAGTGCAGGGTGAAACCGGTGAATTGCTGGTACGTGGTGGAGGCAGTTACGAGACGCAGACTTTTATTGATGGAATGCATGTACTGAATCCCTATACTTCGAACGGAATAAATACCCCTGCTCGCAGCCGTTACTCTACATTTATGTTCAGTGGGGTAAACCTTGCTTCGGGAGGCGCTTCACAAGAATATGGAGAAGCGCTTTCGGCAGTCTTGCCATTGGAAACAAAAGATTACAGCAAGGTCGATAAAGTCGGAGTGAACGCTTCCGTTGTCGGTGTTGGTGGAGGGGGCACAAAGACTTTTGACAGAGGATCCTTGTCTGTTGACTTGAATTATCAGAACCAGGGTTTGTATGACAAGGTTTATTCGGGCAGGAGGGATTTCGAGAAGCCTTACCGGATGTTTTCCGGAGCTGTCCAGTTCCGTTATACTCTTGATGAAAGAGTGGTATGGAAGGTTTACGCACAATACGACCGGACGGACTTTTCCACTTACGAAGGGGATAACCGCAGATTGTTCGGGCTGGGTGAAGACAATATCTATGTAAATGCAACCTTTCGCAGGCATACTTCCAGAGAGTGGAGTTGGTTTGCAGGGGCGGCCTATTCTTACTATAACCGGAGAATGGGAGGAGCAGTTGTTTCGGGTGATAACTGGCTGGAACATCAGCAAGAGACGCATCTGAAGGCTAAAGTTTCCAAACGGCTGTCATCGGTATTCCGCCTGGATATGGGGATAGAGAGCTATATCCGCAATTACAGGAATCATTATCTGTTGTGCGGGACGGATGACAGCAATCGCATGTCGCCTACCATTGGTGCGGGTTTCTTTTCGATGGCTTATTATCCGATGGAACAATTGAAGATGGAGTTTTCTTTTCGCACGGAATACACTTCTCCGAACCGTAAGATGAATTTCTCTCCCCGGCTGGCGGCGAACTATTATTGGGGAAACATGATGCTGTCGGGGATTGTAGGGCGATACACACAGTTGCCCGAGAACAACTGTCTGGTGCGTCGACCGCAGTTGATGTCGGAAGTATGTATGCAGTACAATTTGGGCATTCAGTACGACTATGAAGGGCGTTTCTGTAAAGCTGAACTTTATTATAAGGATTATGACCGTCTGGCATTGGAGGAAACGGATGCCGATACGAAAGCTGTATTCTTGACCTCCAACGGTTATGGACACAGCAAAGGCATAGACTTGTTCTTCCGTGATAGAGCGTCCTTCAAGAATCTGGAATACCAGTTATCCTATACCTATAATATAGCCAAACGTAAATATCGGGAGTATCCGGAACTGACTACTCCTCAGTATGCCACACGGCATAATGCAGCCTGGGTGGTGAAGTATTCCTTGCCTCGCCTGCGTTCCATTGTCAGCGTGACCGACCGTTTCAGTAGCGGACGTCCTTATCATAACCCCATGCTGCTGGGTCTGATGAACGATGAAGTGAAGCCTTATAACAGTCTGGATTTGGGTGTGACCTTCCTGGCAAGCAAGAAGGTAATTATCCATGCTTCCGCCAGCAATATCCTTTGCCGGAAGAATGAGTTCGGTAAGGTGGATAACAAGGCTGTCCTGGCTTCCAGCGACCATTTTTTCTATGTAGGAGTATATGTGACTTTAGGCAAGAAGGCCGCCTACGATGTATCCAATTTTTAGACAATAACCCTTTTTAAAATAAACAAAGATGAAAGCAATGATTATTTTTTTAGTATTTGTAATGCAAAGTGCCGCCCAGCTGCTCTTTGCCCAGAACCTGACTATTGAAGTGTGTGACATTGAAAAGGTGGAGGGGCATCTCTATGTCGCCATCTACAATTCGGAAGAAACATTCATGAAGAAACCCTTGACCGCCTTCCGGATAGATGTGAAAGATACGTCGCTCTCCATTCCTTGCCAGGGGTTACCTGCGGGTACGTATGCCATTTCGCTGTTTCAAGACGAGAACGGAAACGGGAAACTGGATACTGCCGTTTTCGGCATTCCTACAGAGAAGTACGGGTTCAGCAATGATGCTCAAGGCGTTATGGGCCCGCCGTCTTATGACAAATGCAGCTTCACTTTTTCCGGAGACACGACTTTGGTGATACATCTGAAGTAGGGTGATTATGTAAGTAAAAACGGGAATTAATTTTCTTTTGCGGACGATTTACACTATTTTTGTGGCTCAACCTTAATAATTGCATTATGAAACGAGTTGCACGACTTCTGGGATTTCTCGGACTGGTATGTTTGCTTGCCTCTTGCGGCAAACGTTCTTTCATTACAGACACTTCTTACCGCCAACGTGTGGAGCAGGACTTCAATCAAAAAAAGGAAAGATTGCCGCAGGGCGATTTGTTTGCCATATTCGATACGGACTTGACGTCGTACGAACGCGAAGCTTTGGAGTTCCTTTATGCCTATATGCCTTTGGCAGACATTGCCGATTATTCCGGAGAATTTCATCTGATGAATGTGCGAGCCTCCCGGAAGGCGGCCGAGGAAATGCCTTGGGGAAAAGTTATTCCTGAGGATTTGTTTCGTCATTTTGTACTTCCGGTGCGGGTCAACAACGAGCATCTGGACAGCGCACGGGTAGTATTTTACGATGAGCTGAAAAACCGTGTGAAATCCCTTTCCCTTTACGATGCCATTCTGGAGGTGAACCATTGGTGTCATGAAAAGGCCGTCTATACCCCTTCTGATGCCCGTACCAGTTCGCCGTTGGCAACGGTACGCACAGCGTACGGACGTTGTGGGGAAGAATCCACTTTGCTGGTTGCCGCCCTGCGTTCGGTAGGTATTCCTGCCCGTCAGGTCTATACGCCCCGTTGGGCCCATACGGACGACAATCATGCGTGGGTAGAGGCATGGGCAGATGGGAAATGGTATTTCTTGGGTGCTTGTGAACCGGAGCCGGTACTCAACCTGGGTTGGTTCAATGCTCCGGCCAGCCGTGGCATGTTGATGCATACCAAAGTTTTCGGACGTTATGAAGGAGCGGAGGAAGTAATGTCCGTCACTCCCGATTATACGGAAATCAATGTAATCGGTAACTATGCACCGACGGACAAGGCCACCGTTACGGTGACGGATGGACAAGGCAATCCGGTGTCTGATGCTTGTGTGGAATTCAAACTCTATAATTATGCGGAGTTCTATACCGTGGCCCGGAAGCAGAGCGATGCAGAGGGAAAAGCTTCCTTGACGGCCGGCAAAGGCGACATGCTGGTATGGGCCTCCAAAGACGGAAAGTTCGGCTATGCCAAACTGTCTTTCGGCAAGGACCATGAACTGACCATGAAGATGGACAAGACTGCCGGCGACGGCCATACCGTAGACTTCGAACTTGTGCCGCCCCCGGAAAGTGCGGAGTTGCCGGAGGTTACCCCCGAACAGCGTGCTGCGAACGACCGCCGCATGGCTCATGAAGATTCTATCCGCCATGCTTACACGGCTACGTTTATGACGGATGAGACGGCACGCTACTTTGCCCGTCAGTACAAGCTCGATGAGGATGCCGTTGCCCGGATTCTGGTAGCTTCCAGAGGAAACCACCGGGTCATTGCCGACTTCATGGCGCGGTTGCGTTCTGAAAAGTCAAAGAGAGGAGGACTGGACCTGCTCCAACGGATTTCGGCAAAAGACCTTCGCGACGTTACGCTGGAAGTACTGATGGACCACATGCAATCCGGCATGTGCAAGAATCCCGATTATTTCCGCAGATATGTGCGCAATCCTCGTGTAAGCAACGAAATGCTGACTCCCTACAAGGGTTTCTTCAAGAAGGCCGTTTCAAAGGAAGAGGCTGAGGCATACAAGGCAGAGCCGATGAAACTGGTGGCATGGGTGGCCCGGAATATCCGCGTAGACAATGACTGTAATCTGGGCGGAGCTCCCATCTCTCCGGAAGGTGTCTGGAAGGCACGTGTGGCTGATGCCCATAGCCGTGACATCTTTTTCGTCTCTATGGCGCGCAGCATGGCAATCCCTGCCCGTATCAACGAAGTGACCGGCAAGGTGCAGTTGATAGGGGATGACGGTGCGGTGGATGTGGACTTGGATGTGCAGTTCTTGGAAGAGGAATTGGGGCAAAAGGGAAGGTTGGTGGCTTCCTATAAACCTATCCGTTCGTTGGACAACCCGAAATACTATGCTCATTTCACCCTTTCCAAACTGACTCCGCAGGGTAGTTTGCAGTTGCTTTCTTATGACGAAGGCGATGCGGATATGGGCGGCGGTACTACATGGAATAGCCTGCTGAGGGAAGGAACAGCCCTGGAAGCCGGAGATTATGTCTTGGTGACCGGTACGCGCCTTGCCAGTGGTGCGGTACTTTCTAAAACCGCCTTTTTCAGCATTCTGCCGGGAAAGACGACGGAAATCGAGTTGGTGATGCGCGAGAGTAAGGATGAAGTGCAGGTTATCGGGAACTTTAATTCGGAGTCTCTCTTCACTCCGTTGTCAGATGACGGTTCCGCAGTCCGGCAGAGTCTGTTGCAGGCTTGTGGGCGCGGTTACTTTGTCGTAGGTATTCTGGGTGTCAATCAAGAGCCTACCAATCATGCGTTGCGCGACATCGCTTCATTCAAGGCAGATTTGGAGAAGTGGGGACGAAAGATGGTACTGCTTTTCCCCGATGAGGCCAAAGCCGGGAAGTTCGCCCTAGAGTCATTCCCCGGTTTGCCCTCTACCATTATTTATGGCATAGATACGGACGGTATCGCTGCGCAGATAGCAGAAAGCATGAAGCTGAAGTATAAGGAGAGTTTGCCGGTATTCATCATAGCCGATACTTTCAATCGGGTAGTCTTTGTATCGCAAGGATATACCATCGGACTGGGAGAACAACTGATGAAGACAATAAAGGGGTTATAGGGCTTTCTGCCATGAATTGTAAATAGTAATCGTCAAATAGTAAATCATCCGATGCCTGTTATCGAAATATCATCTTTGACCCATCCCGGTGTGGAGATCTTCAGTACCCTTACCGAAGCCCAGTTGCGCAACCGCCTTGAGCCGGACAAAGGGCTGTTTATAGCTGAGAGTCCTAAGGTTATCAAGGTGGCTCTGGATGCCGGCTACGAGCCTTTGGCCCTTTTGTGTGAGCACAAGCACATTTATGGGGATACTGCTGAAATCATTGAGCGTTGTGGCGATATACCCGTCTACACAAGCGGTAGGGAATTGCTTGCCGAGCTGACTGGCTACGTTTTGACACGTGGTGTTCTTTGTGCCATGCGCCGTCCAGTTCCGAAGAGTATGGAGGACGTCTGCCGGGGAGCCCGGCGTATTGTGGTTATCGACGGGGTGGTGGATACCACCAATATTGGGGCCATCTTCCGTTCGGCAGCAGCTCTTGGCATGGATGCTGTGCTGTTGACGCGTAATTCCTGTGACCCTCTGAACCGTCGTGCGGTCCGGGTTTCAATGGGAACGGTTTTTCTTGTGCCGTGGACGTGGATGGACGGTCCTTTGGATACGCTCGGTGAGTTGGGTTTCCGCACGGCGGCCATGGCGCTTACGGACAATTCCATTTCCATAGACAATCCCGTTTTGAAGACCGAGCCCCGGTTGGCTATTGTGATGGGTACTGAGGGAGATGGTCTTTCGCACGAAGCGATTGAGGGAGCCGACTATGTGGTTCGTATCCCCATGGCGCACGGTGTAGATTCGCTGAACGTGGCGGCCGCGGCGGCCGTTGCTTTCTGGCAACTTCGCATTTAAAAGTGATAACTCAAAAAAGCATATATTATGTTGGCATATACTTATATTGAACACGGAAAGTTCGGATTGCTTGAGAAACCGATACCGGTATTGGAAGATGCACGTGATGCTATTGTGCGGGTGACACTGGGTAGCATATGCACCAGTGACTTGCATATAAAGCATGGAAGTGTACCGCGCGCCGTACCCGGAATTACGGTAGGACACGAAATGGTGGGCATCGTAGAGCAGGTGGGTGCCGAAGTTGAGTCGGTAAAGCCCGGCGACCGTGTGACTGTGAATGTGGAGACTTTTTGTGGTAAATGTTTCTTTTGTCGTCACGGATATGTGAACAACTGTACCGACACTAATGGCGGTTGGGCTTTGGGGTGCCGTATCGATGGCGGCCAGGCGGAATATGTACGTGTGCCTTATGCCGACCAGGGACTGAACCGTATTCCCGATACGGTAAGCGACGAGCAGGCGCTCTTGGTAGGCGATGTGTTGGCCACCGGCTTCTGGGCTGCCCGTATCTCCGAAATAACCGAGGAAGACACTGTACTCATCATCGGTGCCGGGCTGACGGGTATTTGTACCCTGCTTTGTTCCATGCTGAAGAAGCCCCGTCGCATTATTGTCTGCGAGCAGTCGGCCGAAAGAATCCGTTTTGTCCGCGAGCATTATTCGGAGGTGCTGGTCATTGGGCCGGAAAACTGCAAAGACTTTGTGAGGAAGCATAGCGACCATGGTGGGGCAGATGTCGTACTTGAAGTTGCCGGCACGGAAGATACTTTCCGCTTGGCATGGGAGTGTGCCCGTCCCAATGCCATTGTCACCATTGTGGCGCTTTATGACCAGCCTCAGTTATTGCCCTTGCCGGAGATGTATGGCAAGAATCTTGTCTTCAAGACCGGTGGTGTGGATGGGTGCGATTGTGCCGAGATACTGCGCCTGATAGCGGCGGGACAGATAGATACCACACCGCTTATCACACATCGTTTCTCGTTGGAGGAAATTGACGAAGCCTACCGTATTTTTGAGAATAGGCTGGAGGGGGTGATAAAGGTGGCGATTGTGGGTAGATAGAAAAAGAGGATAGCCAATGAAGGCTATCCTCTTTTTCTATGTAATTATTTACTTGCTACTTACTTGCTCAAAGCCTGAGCCACGTCAACCGCACAAGCCACTGTACATCCTACCATCGGGTTGTTACCGATGCCGAGGAATCCCATCATTTCCACGTGAGCAGGAACTGATGAAGAACCAGCGAACTGAGCGTCTGAGTGCATACGACCCATTGTGTCCGTCATACCGTAAGAAGCAGCGACACAGCATCCCTGTAAGTATTTGCAAGCTGTTATTAATCAATGCTATAATAGCAATGGGTAAACTCCTTGTTAGTAAATAAAAGAACGAATTATCAAAAAGGGCTGCATCATGGGCAAATGCCTATGCGTTACCCTTTAGATGAGAGTACTCCAAATGGAGTTAAGACCGTAATCTAATTTGCGTGTCAATGAAGTATAAATCTCCGTCTATGCCATAAAGTACATTATTGGGAACTGCATCAAACACTTCATAATCCGAATTATGGTATTCGTCGTAATAGTCCATTTCAAAGCCTAATGCTTGCATATAAGCAGCTATCTCGTCTTCCGTAGCTTCTCGTTCAGCTAATATATAAGGTTGTACGAGAACTGCGCAAAATTCTTGCTGACTGTTATAAGCGAAGCCTATCATTTGATAAGGCACATTGCCAAAGAACTTGTTATGTGCAGCAATGCGGATGAAGAAGTTCTCTAAATCATCCCCTGCGTACTCAAAGTTATTTAATTTTACAACAGACACATTACCATCATGGAACACTTCATTCTCACCACCTCTATCCATATAAGTAATGTTGAGGTGTGATAAGTCAATCCATAAATTATTAGTATTGGCAAACTTTATGAGTTCTTTAATCTGTTCTCCCTTATAGCTCTCTGTTGGTTCAGTTTCTCCTGCTGCTTCCTTACTTCTTCTGGCGATGCAGGCTGCTTGCTCCAAGAGGTTATAGATTGGCGAGTACGCTCTATCCATTGCCTGTGAAATTCGTTAATATATTCCATAAATCAAATGATTATGAGTTTAAGGCAAAGATAGCCATTATCCTTTAAACCACAATGATTGGCTACAACATTTTAGTGAATGGGGCTATATGGAGAGTATTCTTTAGAAATGTAGTAGCTTTATAAAAAGAAACAGCATAAGAGTTTCCTCAAATGCTGCTTCTATTCTGTTTTAGTAGAGTTGGTATAGGTCTCTTATTCCACTCGTTGATAAGCAAACTTCTTACCGCTGGGTGTTACTCCATCAGCTTCCAATTCCTGTACTGATAAGGTCATTGAATTAAGTAATAGAATATCACTGATAATCCATTCTTCTTCATCGCTGTACATTTCATAGAGTTTGTTACCGTCTATCTTGTACTTGCCCACTTCTTTATAAGAGCTATCTTCTGTACTTGTGTATTCAAATGTGCCATCATTCTTATAAGTAACATGGGTAGCAACTGCATTACCGCTTGTCATCCTCCATTTGCCTATAATAAGGGAAGCATAATCATTCTGTCCTTTGATTGTACCATTATCAATATCTACTTCAAATGTTACATTCTTCTTAGTTCCATCGTAATGTATAATATTGACATTGTACTTCCAGACTTGCTTGGACTTATCTTCTACACTGACCTCAATCTTAGCATCAGTAGGTTCATCATTTAGCTGTGGTACTTGGATGTGCCATAAATCTTCTTCCAATTTGAAACTCCGTCTTCCTACGAAGAAGCCTTTATTATCTCTATGGGTGTATATTGCTTCGTTGTAATATATAAAGTCAGAAGTATAAATAGTTCCTATATTGGAATATCCAAAGCCTTTCTCTGCTACACAAATAGTATCTCCAGATAAAGAATAACAGCAATTATCATTTATAATAGAATTATTATATCCAATATGTATTTCAGCCCTTCTTGTAAGAATCTCTTTAGTTTCACTATCTTTTTTAAAGAGTAAGGCAGATATGACTTTCCCATTATTACTATAAGTCAATGATGCAGCAAAGTTATTATCAATAGGTATTATTTGAAATAATGATATTCCTTGTATGGTAAATTCTTCATATTCTCCATAACCTTTGTATATTCTGCGTATTCTATCAAATTCCTTGTTGTCAGTCCATTCTATAATCTTGGACTTATCTTCTGAATTGAATGAAGAAATCCATAACTGATTATTCTTTAAACCTATAAAATTAGCTTGTTCTACTAAAGTGTTTTTATAGTAATCAAGTAATTCAATATCTTTATAATCACTAATGCCATATTCTTTACAAACTATATCTAAAGGTTCACCACCTACAGGATAAGACACCATAGGTTGGTTGTCTAATTCTTCACTACAAGAGCTAACTCCCATGCTCAATGCAACCAATAATGAAGTTGCTAATAATCTAATCGTTCTCATTGATTTCTTATCATTAAATTTGTTATTGTTTATCCAAAGTCATATGCAGGTTAAAGAACTTACTGTCTGTACCGCCATATTCAATCAATTTATATTTGGTCTCTACAAAGTTCTTCTTCTCTAACTCTAAATTAATGGTTATGTTTCCATCACTCGTTGAATAACAGTTATTAGACACACGTTGCAGAGTTATCTTAGAAGTGGTTGGTTTGTTAGATAATGTCAATTCTATCTTTCCTTTAAGAACAGTAAGTAACACTTCTTGATTAATAAATTCATTGATGGTTTCCTGTTTCTCTTGTTCAGACAGATTGTTATCCTTCAATGAAACTTCTGAGATTAGATATGTACCAGAGGTATCATCGCAGGAAGATAATAGCAGTACCACTAACCCTAATAGATGAAATATTTTCATGTGATAGCTGTTTTTGTAATCAGTCTTAACTTGCCAAACAACAGCCAATGAAAGCACCAATAAGGACTATAACTAAAATGAACAGTCCTAACTTAATATCATTCGCATCCATAATTATATAAGACTTTCAGCTTGTTTAAGACACATTTCAAGAAATCCAACCAGTGTAGTAGAATCCACCTTGTCACCTTTAAGCCTGTAAACAGCTATTCTTGCAGAGCTGTGTTGATTCAACAGGTCTTTAATTTTATCCAAATCCCTGCGGACTGACTTTGTTAATTCTTTGGATTGTGTAGTATGCTTCATCCCATTCAATTCTATCATAGGGGCTAAAGCATTCATGTTCCTCTCTATCTGAGTAATGAGAGAATTGATTTCATTTACAGCATTGATACCGCCAAATAAACCCATAGTATTTGATAATTAGTGCTTATCTGTTCCCTATGGATAAGCCGTTAAAATAAAAGAGCATGGGAACTATTGAATATTACCCTATTTGAGGCTCTGGACTGCCCTAAGTTAAGTAATAGACAATAGCCCATGCTGAATGTATATATCCACTACTCCATAAAGATGAAGTAGGTATATAGCATTAGCATGAGCATATTGAACTACTATCCCTAACTTATGAAATTGTCCAGATTCCAAATAGAGGATAATTCGTTATGCTCTCATTAAATTATGTCCTTCCAACTCCCTAACGCATTAGTTCATTGGAATTGGTGCAAAGATAATGAAAGGTTTCAAATCATTAGATATGAAGTGAGGATAAATAGTAACTATCGTGCTCTCAAATATAGTCTGAACGGGATATTTACTAAGAATTGTATCTGCACTCTGTAAATTCATGTGGGTATCAAATTCACTTCTCCCCATATAAAGACTAAATTCAGAATATTCTTACCAGCTTTGAATTATCATCTTTAAGTTGGTATATTGTTGGATATTCAAGAAGTGCTACCTGTGACATGGGTTATAAGAGTTGAGATAGTTCTAAAGTTCGTAAACTTATGGAATTGACTTACTTCTATAAGGCTGAAATGCCAAACCTAAATAATCAGACTTTAGATGTGTCTAAGCTCAATATATTATGAAATTGGGACAGAACCATTCAGACCACTATATAAGGTGAATCTTAATAATTCTGTCCCAATCATCAGAAGCTCAAACAGTCATAAGTCTGTAAGATTTCTTCCTGCCTTAATCCCAAGTATCTTTTAGTAATGGCAACAGAACTATGGTTGAACAGTTCCATCAGCTTTACTAAAGCAAGTTCAGCATTATCACTGTTCATGTTATAGACCTGTCTACCAAAAGTCTTTCTAAGAGAATGGCAGCTAAAGTTCTTAATCTTTAGCCTGTACTTCTTCTTCACCTCTTTAAGAATGATATTGATTCTCTGAATTGTGAAGATAGTGCCTTTCTGACTGATAAGGATTGGCGCATTGATTCCAACTGGATTTATATGCTCGTAGCACTCTTTAATATGATGTTGTAATTGTGGGTTTAGTCTGATAGTCCTTACCTTGCCTGTCTTTTGTTCAATTACTGTAAACTCGTCAGTATCTAATATCTGCTTCCATCTTAGAGATAGAATATCAGATATTCTTAATCCTGTGAAGCATCCTAAAGCTATAAGGAGTGAGATTTTATAATTCTCGTCTTTGGCTAACTTCCTTATGAGGTTCATTGCATCAGACCAAACAAGATAGTCTGCCGTTGTGCTTGAATATTTAAGTGACATAATGTTCTGTTTTATAATGAAATGAATAGAAGTGAATATTAATTCTGAGTTGGATTTACTAACTCACTGATTACTAAAGGAACATTCACTAATTATCAAAGTGAATATGATAAGGACACCCAACTTAAAAATTGAGTGCCATTTACCTTATTATAATTCTCCCTCGTCAGAGAAGCTGTAATATCCTGCATCTGTTAATATGAGGTGGTCTAAAACTGTAATCCTCATAAGTTGGGCTGCATTCTTGACCTGCTTAGTAATCTCCATATCCTGCCTGCTTGGTTTCAGATTACCGCTTGGATGATTATGTGCAAGGATAATGGCTACTGAATTGGTGAGCAATGCAGCTTGTAGAATTACTCTTACATCAGCACAAGTTTCAGTAATTCCACCCTCTGATATAAGAGTGTAACCTAAAACTTGCTTGGCTTGGTTAAGAAACAGTACTTTGAAGTATTCTTTGTAACAGATTGTACCCTCCTTATAGGTAGGAAGCAAGTATTTATAAGCATCCTCTGAACAAGTTACTTGATGCAGACTTTTAAATTTTGGTTTGTAGGACAGTTCCACTTCACCCACAGTATAATCTATATCCATAATGTACAATGTTTAATAAGTTGGTAGAAATAAAGAAAGGACACCAACTTAATGATGTCCCTTCCTCTCTCAATCAACAATCCACTCAGCCCAAGAACCAAGCGTATTCACTATCT
>OGRT01000320.1_pt1 | contig 56761 bp, 55 predicted proteins | sample 1553581 | NCBI WGS metagenome assembly OGRT01 (sample SAMEA2580113, study PRJEB22360) | human gut metagenome | biome: human gut; feature: human-associated habitat; material: faeces | place: Denmark | collected 2008/2010
TACTTTGCTTTGGAAGTATTTTTTGACTTCGGCCACCACCTGTTGCGATAGATTGGTGCGTGGATCATACATCGTCATGACAACGCCCTCCATCGAAAGGGAAGGGTTGAGCCGTTGACTGACAAGCCCTACGGTATTGATGAGCTGGCTGAGGCCTTCCAGCGCGAAAAACTCACATTGAATGGGAACCAAAACCTTGTCCGCCGCTGTCAGCGCATTGAGCGTTAACAACCCAAGTGAAGGCGGGCAGTCGATCAAAACAAAGTCATATTCGCTGCGCACTTCCTCCAGACAGCCCTTTAAGATATGCTCGCGGGCGATCATAGAGGTCATTTCTATTTCTGCGCCGACCAGGTTGATATTGCTTGGCAGCAGATCCAACCCCTCCACCATCGTATGCACGATACCTTGGCGAATGGGCACATTATCAATCATAACCTCATACACGGAAGTCTCCAGCGTTTCCTTTTCTATCCCCAGGCCGCTGGTTGTATTGCCTTGGGGATCAATATCTACTGTTAAGACGCGCTTTCCCAACCGGGCCAGGCAAGCGCCCAAGTTTACATTGGTCGTTGTTTTGCCTACGCCGCCCTTCTGGTTTGACAGACTGATAATTTGCGTATTCATGTTTTCTCCTTTCCGATGAATACAAAAAGGGCGCTCGTTGTCGGAGCGTCCCCAAGCTGCTGAGATTGAATTTTCTTATCTCGCGATCAGAATTGTCCTTTCAGGTTTATCATAGCTCGATAGTCCATGCTGTCAGCATGGGACGTGTCGAAAAAGTCATTGAAATCAGAAAGTTTTTCTTGAATAACAGCAAAAACTATTGATATTTCCGATGCTTTCTGCACATGTTTTTGCGGAGATATGTGCAGTAACCGAAAAAGAGGCTCATGTTTCTGCATATACCCAGATGTAATTATATGCAGAAAGACCGCCAACCTAATTTGTTTTGCCTATGCTGTCTTTTGAGTTGGACAGGCTGACGATTTATGCATCCAATGAAAAAAGGAACTGGCAGAACATCGCTGCAACAGCTCCCCATTTTGATGGAATAACTCCAATATCACAAAATTCCGCATTCCGTCATAATCTTTTTGATAGATTCCCAGATAGATAGAGAGGGGTTTTCTGCGTAATATGAATACGTCTTGTACTGATACCGATGGAATCCTTTTTCCTGATTCCGTATCATAAGCTGCTCAGACCGTTGAATCGCCATTTTCACATCATCTAAGGATAATTGATTCAGAACACGTTTAAAATTATCTTTTTGTTTATATTCGTCCAGATTCTCAAAATGTTCATGATAAGCATTATTGATCGGAGATAAATACTGTCGGCGATCTGTTTTTGCTCCGTTGCAATCCGCTTTATGTAAGATCATCCACAGTTCAAATGTAAAATTGCTATATCCCAGCTTATATTTGATATTTTTACCCAGCTTTTCTGCTTCCTTCATGCGATCCAAGGTTGTCATAAATTGTTTCGTATGAAGTTCATCTTCACTTTCCCGGTCAAATACATGCGTAATTTCTGTTTTGCCCAGAATAGTCATGCTCTTGGCTCGCACAAGCGAATCCTTTTCGATTTTGGAATCTAATTTCACTTTATATTTTGCTTCGTCACATTCGTTGATGCAGTTTTGCAGCCAATCCAAATACCACTTTTCCGTTTCGCCCTCTACGGAAAAATAGTATGTCATATTTTCTTTTCTCATAATCTTATGCCTCACTTCCATGCTTCAACAGTTTCTCGAAGATAGGAAGGAAATCCACATTCCTGATTGCGCCGTAACGATCAACAAAATAGTTACGCATATAATCTTCATTTTTCCGAACACCATTTTTTCCGGCTGTACCAAAATCTGATAACGCATAAGCGCTGCTGCAATGAGTTTCTTCATCCCGTTCAACAAATTTGATCTCATCGCGTCTGAAAAGGTTGGTATTCAGAAAAATTGGATTATGCGTATTGAAAATCAGCTGTGCATGATGGATATTAACTTCATCATTGTGAAAGATATTGATGATATTCATCAGAGCCATTGGGTGGAGAGAAGCATCGAACTCATCAACAACCAATGTACTGCCGTTCATTAGGGCATTAACTACCAATGGAAACATATTGACAAAGCGAATTGTTCCATAAGACTCAAAAAGCTCTGCTGGAATGGCTTTTCCCTCTGACTCGAATATGGAACACAGCTTCGCTTCCGTATTATCCCCATCTACGACATAACCCAGTGCATTCGAGTTGATGCCAAACGTCTTAGCAGCTTCGGTCAACGTTTTCTCAACATAGATGGACTTCTTCTTCGGATCGGTGAACTTCCGAATGAGCTGCATGGCATCCGACCGATAAATCACCATGAATTGCTGATTCAGCCATTCGCTGATGATCGAAACCAGCTTCGAGCTGAACATCGTTTTGAAACCGTTCATAAGGAATAGTTCTTCATCATTCAGGTTAGCCGACGCAATAGCAATGACACTATCGGCATTCTGCTCAAACTCATTGGCTAACCATTCCTTTATTCCGCTCAAGTCATGAATCTTTAAGCCATTCTCTCTTGTGAAGATTGGCGCTTCGTTTACTGAAAGCTGCTCAAACACAACTTTACGTTTATAATCAACCGCCAAAAACGTACCCAAATCAAGACCGATTTTATAATCGATCAAAAGACCGTTTACAATAAACCTGATTGAAAACATCACGGGTAGCGCATTATCTTCTGTATTATTGGGGATAAGTTCAAGCGCCGACGCAGCCGCGTTGGGCATGGATTTATCGTCATCATTTCGGATATTTCCGCGAAGCACGATTGTTTTGAAGGAATCCATCGCCCCAATGATGTTTGTCTTACCCGCAGCATTTGGTCCGTAGATTACAGCCGAGCATAGACCTTTGTATGCCTTCCTGCCAACAGTTGCATGAAGGATACTATAATCCAATCCCTTTTGCTTCGGTGCAGGAACAAGTGAAAATACTGTTTCGTCTTTAAAAGACTTATAATTGCTCATTCTAAATTCCAGAAGCATAGCGTCCCCTCCATTTTGCACTGTTTTTTCAAATTCCATTTTCATTTTACGCTACTTATTCGGATAAATCAATCTATTACATTTTATTTTGCAAAATATTTGCAAAATTATTCTCGCCAATTCACTTTTATGATATCGAAAAAAACGCCCACATCCTGTGAGCGTTTCATCATTCGCTATTCACTTTCTGTTATGCACAAGGATGTACGCCTTTGATTCAGCATTGATAATAGGCTTTTTCCTTGCCATCCTGGTTCAGAACAACCACATCGCTAACGCTGAGGCTGTGGCCATGGAAATCATCCGGGCAGCAAAGATTAAACTGTACATAGAGATATTCCAGAATGACGGAAGGATCGTGTGAAGCGGTCTCTAGCAAAGTACCGGCATAAACCCGGTTATAGTTCCTGCCATCCACCGGCTGCCCATGCAGCTCTGCCAGGCTGGCAAAACGCAGTAAATGCAGTTCGGGGTCTGCTTGCAGCTGATAGATGGCATAATCAGACTTGGGATCATTTTTCATCACTCGAACACCATCCCGCTGGTTTTGGCTCCATCGGACAGCACCAGGGCGTACTTGTACTGGCCATTCGCCACGCCCTGGCGGCAAACGCGCAGGCCGTACAATTCCATATTGCTTCCGCGGGCCAGGGTCAGCTCAAACTCGGAATCGTTCCAATACCGGCCTCGGTTGCTGTCATAATAGTCAATCGACCAGGTGCCGGACCATTCAACCTCCCGACCGCTTCCCAGGGTGGAGGTGCCGGTCATGGTGCCATCTTCGTTAAACACGATCCTGCTGGCGTTGATGGAGCTCCCGGCGTACAGTTTCCAATTCCCAACGATGGCTCTGTTCGCTTCTTTCAGCTTGGTCACCGTACCGGACAGGCATTCAGTAGGGACAAAGCCGCGGAAGAGCATCCCTTTTTCTTCACCCTCAATATATGTCCAGGCTCCCATCGTTCCAAGGCAAGTAACACGGGTGTTTTCGGTCAGCTTGGCCAAAGGCGCTTTACTGACCAGCGGGTCATCCGTCACTTCCACATCATAATTGACCACAGCGGCGGCGCTTTTCAGGGCCAGCTCAGGCACCTCCACATCTTTAGTCAGGGCGTTTTTGTAAATATATCCGATGCGATTATGTTCCTTCGTGATGTCATACTGCACCAGAATCCAATCGTCCTCAAAGCCAAACACTTGAATCCAGCCGTTTGTGCTGACGCGGGCGCGGCCTTTTGCTCCGCGTATACTTTTCTTGTTCGGCGCAGAATAGACGGCATAAGTCTGATTGCCGGTAAAGGAAACCACTTCTGCGCTGAGCGTGCCTTCGGGGATGGCAGGCACGTTGGAGGTATCCATAGTGATCACCTGGGAGGTATCAGCAAGCGCCGTGCCGCACAGGAGCAGAAGAGCAAGTATCAGGGAAAGAATCTTTTTCATTTCGTTACTCTTGGATGCTCTCTACTGTTTCCTTCATCCAGTCGTCATCCACCACACGAAAGGGATGATCCTTGAAGGGAACCAGTGAAGACAGGAGCAAGCGCTGGATTTGCTCCTTGTCGTCAATTTGGGCTTTGCTTGCTACGCCCATTATCAATCCTCCTCTCAGTTGATCGTCATGCTGCCGCTTGTCAAAGGGCATAAGAAAAACACCAGGCAGTATGGCCTGATGCTCTCTTGTCCTTCTTCTACATAGTACAGTATAGCATAGGAAAGGGGTGTAATGAAGGTGACATTTGGGTGTAATGAAGGTGATATAGCGAGACATTTTTTAAATGTATTGAGGTTACCAAAGATATACACCAGGAGAAGTATCCTGCACAATAAAACAGTCCCTGCTCAAAATGCTGTTGATCGACATAACGACGCAGGGTTTTTCTCGGGTTTTCAAGGGCTTGGGGACAAGGCTCCCCAACAAGCGTTTGCTAAACTTACTAAGATCGTATTGCTTAATACTGTTTTGAAATCAGGTGTTCGTGCAAAAAAATCATATATCTGATAGTTTTTGCTGCATATCAATTACTTGAATAGAACTGGAAGATACTAATAAGCCGTAAGAAATGTTAATTGTATTTCCTCCAATTGGATCAAACTTCACACATTTTCCCGAAAGATTCCTATTACGCACTCCAAAAAGCGTTTTCACACTATTAGGTAAAACATCATATATTGGACAAGAGACAGATATAATATAGAAACCGTTTTTTATCGGATCTCCTTTATCGCTAAACCAATCACTTGCGATTTCATTATTGTGCACAGTTGCTTTCGATTGTGCGTAGTATCGTTTTCCTTTTAAAGTCAAAATAATAGGCGTTTCTTTCGGAATATTTGATCGAACTATTACTCGTATTTTTCCTTCGTTTAGTTCTGCTGATAATGAAGCTTTTATTTCAAATTCTTGCCCATCAATAGGCTTTTGCGGTTTAAGCTCATCTGGTAGCGGCAGCAAATCTCCCATTTCTACATAATGATTTTTATAGTACCATCTACCATGTTTTCTTTCAAATCCCCATGAGGATAAATAGTCAATGTTGATTTGATCAATAGTTGCATCAGAGAAATGATACCCTCTTTTTTCATTATCAACTCTGGAATATGCTCTCAAAATCTTTATTATTGGGATATGATACTGATTATATGCATCAACATATGGCATGCATTCAATATCATAGATATCATCTGAAGTGTTTTCGTATTCTTTTTGTCGCTTACTTATAAACTCATAAATTTCTTCATCAGTAATTGTTAAATTGACTGGTTGAGGCGCAACAGAAAAATAAAAATCGCCAATCAAGGAGGAGTACTCCCAAGAAATTTGTTCCTCACCATAATCTCTTTTAGATATTTCAGTTACCTGTTTTCTAACACTTTTGAACATTTCTTCGATTTTTAAATTTGGGATTAGTAATGCATCCTTGAGTACTTGCGTATATAATCCATTACAATCTTGACCATCAAATGCACTACTGTCTGCACTGGTGGAATAAGCTATTATAGTCCCTTTGGGTGGATTAGATATTGATGCAAATCCAGAAGAAAAACCCCTTCCAGAAGAATAGGGATTATTCCGACAGGCATCCAAAATACATATAATTGTTTTTCCTTTATATGAAGCCGCACCGTCTAAAAACGAATTTAGATTGTAGCAAGATACTATAGTTTTACTCTTATCACATTGTTTCAGATCAACAGGAACAATGTAATTTTTTCCATCAATTTGCATACCATGTCCTGCGTAAAACAAAAGTCCTACAGCATATTCATCTAATCGTTGCAAAAATGATGTAACTGCTTGATAAATATCATTTAATGTAGCATTAATGAGTTTTGTCACATCAAAGTTTAGCTTTTGCAGAACCTTTTCCATATCATTAGCATCGTTTTGTGGATTATTCAATTTGCCAACTTTCGTATAATCTGAATTACCAATGACTAATGCAAGCCTGTCCATGATTAAGCCTCCTTATACATCTTATTGTTAAAGAATCCTTTGTTCAGCTTTATTAGTTTTCTTTTGCCATTCCTAAACTCATAAATTGACTATATGGGAGGATGCATTCTGAGCCAAACACCCTTTCCAAATAGCTTCGGAATTGTCTATTAATTGGAACAGTAATCAGTATAGCAAGATTCTTCCTTGGCCTTGAGCAGCAAACATAAAACAGATTACGATTTCTAATATAAGCTTTTCTAGCATTCTCATCAAGCTGAGTAGGGTCAAGATATAATTGTTCATCAAATTTATAGTCATTCCATCCTCGGCCTATTACAAGGAATACATTATCATATTGCTCCCCTTTGACTCCATGATTCGTTGAGAATTCTGCTTCTGGCTTGAAAAAATCTATAGCTTTCAACATTTCGATATATTGAGTGGAATACAAAGAAGTTACTGGTTTGTCGCCATATAAAATCCGATCTTGTTCTGGCTTTTCAGATTCATTCAGCCAATATTCAACCTTTGGAGGAATTCCAATCAACATTTTATAGGCTACAATTACTTTTAAAACATCCTGAATCGTTCCCTGCCGAGCTATAGATAGTTGATCTTTTAGTTCCCTCCATTGACGTTTATTATCTTTAGATTCTATTGGTTTTCTTTCTACATTTAGTACTTCAAATAGTTTCTTAGGATCATTTGTTTGTAATGCTTCGAATATTGGCTCAACTTTATTCTGGAAGAACAGAAAGTGTTCATCCTCTTTGTTCTTTAGGTGATCGCCAAGAAGATCTAATACGTGAGAATAGCCCTGCTGCTTTGCCAATAGTTTATGTGTCAACATAAGTCTTTTTGTTGAGCCATTCCACATTTTATTCAATACCTCTATTACATTATTAATACAGCTAAATAATGCAGTATCTTCTAATTCTCCCTTATAGTATCCTTTTTGTATTCTACAAGAAAACTCCTCTGTCGTTATAATGGTAATACTCCCATCAGTGTCATCAGAAGCGGTTATCTGTGGAAGCTCAGGCCTGATTTTATTTAGTGCGTTAACTATAACTTCCTGAGATCGAAAGTTTGCTTCTTTATTGATTACGACTAATTTATTGTTGTCAACAATTCCGCACGCCCCTTGTGAAGCATAAATAGTTTGCCAAGAATCACCGAATAGACCAAACTGCGGCCCTGTGTCCTTTTCTACGAAATACTTCATGAATTGATCTATTATTACTTTGAACGAATCCTGATACTCATCAATTAATACGATAGGATATTTTTTAGAGAGGATCAATCTAAATTTAGGCTTGTCAAGGAAACTAACAAACAGCTTGATTACATCATCATGATATAGATACAAAATCCCATCGTCAATATAGCGAGTTCCAAGAGAATATGAAACTTGTTTCACTTCGTTTATATCAATTAGTATTCCTGATCCATCGCTTTTTTGGGGTAGTAACTGAAGCTCGCCAACTACTGTTATTAGAGAAGATTGAAACTGCTTAATTAAATCCCATGCGAATGTATGAATAGTGCTAGGTTTTATAAACGAATTGGAGGATAATCTTTTTTTAATTACCTCTACTGCCGCATTTGTATAGGTAATGCAAGCAACGTTTTGTCCATTCCTTTTAAAGCAAGTCGTTTTTTCTTTGTCAAGCCATTCTATTACTCTTTCCAATGAGAATGTTTTTCCTGCCCCAGCTCCTGCCTCTACTCGAAAGCTTTTGCCTGATTGTACTGTTTCAATTATTTTTTGATCAATTTCATTAGCACGTGCTTCAGCTATTTCTCGGTTTGTCATTGTACTCTCCTCAGTGTCTCCTATACTGTCTGCGATGCATTGTTACAGGTTCCTCCCCAGCAGAAAACCTGGACATAGAACTTAACCAAACAAGCCCTTCTTTAATGTATGAAGGAATTTTGTAATCAGCATATCGGTGCTCATATAACAAGCGTATTGCAAAGTCAGTTTTTTTGTCGTTCTCTTCCGAGAAGTCGATGGTCTCATCTATGGTTTTTCCAAACAAAGCACGATTAACATTTATTATTGCTTCTTCAAGACTTCTTGGGTGAAAGTTTTCTTCCTCCTTTTGATACACTAACCTTCTAAGTCCATTAGTTCGCTTAACTTCGTCTCCTGCCATTTCAAGAACACGCTCTATCGGGATTTTATTGGTTATGGCAATATGAAATACATCATGACACCATCTTATAATTGCGCCATTAGATGTTCTTTTTGCTTCATCTTTTTGACAAGCCTTTCCATCTTCATTAACAAAATCAATATCGGTAATAATCAAAGTTGGAACACCAAGATAATCAACAAAATCATAAAATAGGTGAGCATAGGCACCACCAACTTCAGCAATTGTATAATACTGTGATGATAGCATATTTTCACCCATTTCTCCGTCTTGTTCTAGTTTTCTGATCATATCGGGAATGAGAAGTCGTTCTGTGGCACCTTCGACAAGAATTGCTTTGTCGCAGAAATATAGATCACAATAACTAGTTTTCATATACTTCTGCAAGAAATCCAAGTGCAGCTTTTTTTCCTCATCATTTGCACCACTAGTTGGAAAATCGCTAAGGTTCTTATATTCCACATACGTTTTGTAACGCCGTATATATCTTATTTGGTTAAATGGTATTGTATTTGCAACATGTGCTGAATGTGTTGTAAGAATACATTGAACGACATTTTCACCTATTTCAGTAGCAATAAAATCTTCCAAAAACTCAACAAAAGTTGTTTGAAGCTGTGGATGCATATGAGCTTCCGGCTCTTCAATAATTAATACGGGAATCTTAGTTCTATCTTCTTTTACTCTTTGTACATACTCATGAAGTTCCATTGATATCTTGATTAGATTCTTATATCCCAAGCCATTGTGAGAACCTGGAAGTGTTTCTCCAATCCCCGGTGATTCATAGGCTAATTCAGTATTATCCGTAATCCTCTTTTCAAGAGATATTTTTGTCTTCGCTTTAAGCGCTAAATCTTCTCCATCTGGATAACCAAATGGCCTCATAGAAGAAACAATTTTGTTCATATGAACCGTAACTTGATTTTGTATATTATAATTCACATCTGTAACTATTTTTTGTAGGCTTTCTAAAGCAGGGCGCACCTCATCGGTAACTTCGCTAATCTCAGTCTCAAAAAGTTTTCTCATGATTTTTCCAAGTGGATTCAACTCAGAATCATTGGATTCATCAAGACTTCTTTCTGCCTTAATTGTGTGTGCACAAAACAGGCTTTTTAAATCGTTTTTTGAGCAAACCATCGTGTCTTTTGGGTTTGAAGGGTTCACTGTTACAATTCGCAATTCAAACAAATCAGGAAAAGCATTCTGAACTAGTTCAGAAATGCAAATGCCTTCTTCAGGGTGATCGGGTAAGGACATTAGTGTATCAAACTTCGTTTTGTAATTTGTTAAAATTTCCCCCTATGTTTGAAATAACATCTAATGTTATGGATATTATTACCGTATTACTGGCATCATCTAAGTCAATTATGAAATTGCTTAGCGCACCAAATGTTTCCGAATCTTCGGAGTAATCAATATATAATGTAAATGAAGTTGTTGGTACAGTATGTTGAAATATTTCATCTTTCTTTTCATCAGTACTGTTCCAATATACGTTTACTGCGTTATAGAGTGTTTCACGACAGCTTAAAGGATAATCCTCGAATGATAGCTTTTTTTGATCAGAAAGCAAAAATTCAAATATGCTAATTAGCGATGTTTTTCCTGTATTGTTTTTCCCAACAAAAAGAGTGAGAGTTTTATCAAAATCAATGGTTACATTGTTAAGCAAGCGATAATTCTTAATTTGTATTTTTTGTATATGCACCTGAGTATACTCTCCTTTCAACTTAAACTTTGAATTACAACTCAACCAATTGGAGACTCCGATTAATCGGAAGATTCTTTCCATGACCTTGGTGTCTTTATTTCGCTTCAAACGGAGCAAACGATTAAGGGCACCCTTAGATAATATGATTTATCACAGCTTTCACTTCAATAAATAACCAATCCTTTTCGTACATTGTTTTTCTATTTTCGTGCGATCCATAGATTTTTGCCTTTCACATTTTAACAAGATTGAGCAAAGCCCATTCGCCTTTGGGAATTCTTGAAACTTTTGTGTATTTCTTCATTGCTGAGATCAAAACTGTCGGATCTGAGAAATACCGCTCAACAAACTCATAGGATTTTACATCATGGAGCTTCAGTACAATCGTACAGTATGCGCTTGGTTTCATGCCGGATTTCTTGAAGTCGTCATACCGATTCTCATTGAGAATAATCAACATTTCGATTTCTGGCGCAGTGACTACATTGATTACATCTACTTTATGCTCATAGGCTTTGCTAAGACGGAATCTTTCCCGCCTGGAATCGAGAATACGGTAAACTGTGATTTTCCCGCTGAATCCTTTCCGTAAATGCCTGCTTTCAAACGTGCTGGCATTTCGACAGCGCAGCACTTGTTCATCCAGCATTTGCTCTCTCTCAAATATCAGAAGGTGATGATCCACAAGAATATCTATGATAGCGGTTTCCGCTGCCCCTTCCGCAATACAAGCCACATAGTTCATCCGTCAGCCCTCCTTCCCGAGCGCCAGGCGAATGCTTTTTTTCAGGTTCAAGTAGGCTTCATAGATAGGGACAGTGCCTTCCAGAAAACCACTCTGATAAGCGTCACTTTTTTTGAGATCGTTTCTTTTAAGAATATCTGTCAGATTGCTGACGGTAATGCCATCTCGATTGCGAACGATGTAAATGCAGTCATTTCGCTCAAACTCATCCAGCAATTCCGGATAATGGGTTGTAAAGATTAAAGTACCACCGAAGCGATTCATAGCAGCATCCATGAAAAAGCGTATCAGCGTCGCTACGATCTCTTTGTTGAAATGGTTTTCCAATTCATCAATGACCAGATAGCCACCAGATTTTAGAATACGAATCGCTAAAGTAAAGGTAACAATTCCTTTGATCGTACCAGAAGAGAGATAGTGATTTAGTTCAACAGGATCAGACAGTATAATTTCTGACTTCCCTTTAAACTTCAGATGAACGGATATCTTGTTATCGTTATCCTCATGCGCAAACGAAAGATTTTCCACTGTTGGATCAAGATAAGTAACAATATCTAGCGGTATATCATCAGATATAGGCAGCACATTTATATTGGTCAAAGATAAAAGATCGGCTACTTCAATATGTTGTTGATGTTGCTTGTTGTAAGCGATGATGATACTGATGTCGCTTGGAAGAAAGGCTTCGTCGTTGCTTCGTTTAGCTGAAGGCGTAATTCCATCAAAATCAAGTAATTGCTTTTTTGTTGTTACTGATGAAGCGGGTTTTGTCCACAGTGTTTCCTCTTTGATTGTGTACTTGATTTCTTTGTTCTTACCCAGAGTGGTTGCGATGACAGTTTCTAAGCGACATATTTCATCGCAATCTGAGAAAAAGCATATATCCAGCGTTACTTTTTTCGATTGCCCAAGAATATCCCGCGTTTCAATGTGATTGATTGGTTCATTATTCAGCATATTCAGTGCAAGCAAAACAACTTTAAGCGTCGAAGTCTTGCCTGATGCGTTGATACCAATCAGTGATATAGCATTGTTCAGATAATAGCTGGAGCCCTTGCGAAGAAGATGAAGCTGACTTTTGTCCGCTTCACTTACACGCTGTCCCGCAAAAAAAGTGATATGCAGTTCACCTTTGAAAAGCGGCAGACCTTTGGCTGAGATACTAAGAAGTTTCATAAGCATCATCCTTTCAAATAAAAACGGAATTTCTGTTTTTATTTTTCTTACAGCTCCATTATAACCCCAAATTTAAAATTTATCAACATGAAATCCGTTTTTATTTTTCTCTTGCTTGGATCTCCTGCTCGTTAAGCAGATTTTGGAATTCAATCACAGCTTCATTAACACGCCTTTGTGCTTGTCGCTTTGTTATAAATAACTCTTTACCGATTGCGAGAATCGTTTTACGAAGGCGGTAGAGAATCGGACGGTCGCTGAGTGTCAGCGGCGGCGGGTTCTGGATATCCTCCGTCCCGTCAATTTCAAACTCAATCGCGCCTTTGATTTCATAGCCATCTTTGCCCTTCGTTTGCTCCAGCACATAGATGCCGTATCCATTGAAAAGCCCGCGTCCACGAAATGCTCCGGCACTTTGCTTTCCGTCACGCGGTAATCTTCCTCCCGCTTTCGCCGGTCGTATCGCACCTGCGCGTCGTAGTAATTGCCCATTGTCGCGGGCGCGTTGAACAGCGTGGTCAGCAGATATTTCTTGATGTTGCGGACGCGGCTCGCGTTTTGCTCAAGACAGCCGAAGATGTACTCGATGTGCATACTGTTGATCTTGCGCATCCGCTCTCTGACCAGCTCGGCGGGATACTCCGCCCCGGAAATCGTGATTGTTTCCCTGCCGGTGCAGAGGATTTCCACCATCAGCTCGACGATCTCATCCATCCGATCCCGGTTATACGGCGTGACAAGGCAGTCATACCCGATCTGCGACCGCACGCTGTCCCGAATCGCCGCAACATCTTCCTGCCTTTCCTTGAGATGGATTGATGGATAAGGATTTTCTCCCTGAGTATTTGGTGGATACGTTTTTTCTGAATTCGTGTTTGATCTATTCGTATTTAATTGTGCGGGATTTTCCTGTTCAGGCTTTTCCTGCTTTGGATTCTCCTGCACAGGCTTTTCCTGAACCGGATTCTCCAGTCTTGGATTTTCCTGTTTTGGTTTTTCCGGCTCAGGTGCGTCCTGCGCAGGCTGGCTGTTCATGTGGCAGTCCTCGTAGATCAGGTACTCTGTCCCGCTCAGCCGCCCGCGCTCGTCCCGTTTTCGATTTCGGATCACATAGCCCGAACGCTCCAATTCCTTGACGGCTTCGCTGACAGCATCCACGCCCTCTTTGCTGATTGCCGCCAGTCCCCGGAGCGTGTAATCCCAGTTCTCCGGCAGGGACAGCATTACCGACATCAGCCCTTTGGCTTTGAGCGTCAGGCGTTTATCCTTCAAATGCTGATTGGACATCATCGTGTAGTTTTTGGTTTTGACAACTCGAAAGACTACGGTCATTGCGTTTCACCTCCTTACGTCCCGGCTATCATCTCAGATTAACCCCTTGACTTTTCATAGCCGGTCTTCGTCAAAAACGCCGCATAGTTCATCTTGCTTCTGCCTATACTTTTATTGAAATATCCGTAATTTTTTTACGGACTCCTATTGACACTCAGATTTATCTCGTTTAGAATGTTCTTGAAAGGGTGATTATACATGTTGAAACTCTTTGAAGTATCAGGCTTTAAAAATTTTCTTTCTCCTATTCGAATTGACTTTTCCGATGTTAAGAATTATCAGTTCAACGAAAACTGTATCTGTAACAATCTTCTTCAAAAACTGATTGTATACGGAAAAAACGCTTCTGGCAAATCCAACCTTGGGCTTGCCTTATTTGACATCGTCTCCCACATGACTACAAACAATGTCACACCCGGGTTATACAGCTTTTATCTCAATTCCGAATCAAAACTCGAATTTGCTGAATTCCGATATGTTTTTGTTTTCACTCCTTATCAAATTGATTATTTATACCGTAAAAATGGCAATCAAGATTTGGTATATGAACGTGTTATTCTTAATGATGATCTACTATTTGAATACAATTATGCTGAGAAACAGGGAAATTTATCCGGACTCGAAAAGCTAATTCCTACTCTCAACCTGAACTTCAGAGGCAACGATTCACTGCTCAAATATGCCATCACAAACTCTGCTTTGCCAGACAATCATCCTCTTTATCAGATGATGTCTTTTATTTCTCACATGCTCTGGTTTCGTTCTCTCGACGAAAATCGCTACATTGGCTATAAATCAAGAAGTTCTGATTATTATGACTTTATTTTTGAAGGAGACCGTATTAAGAAACTTGAAGATTTTCTACACGTTGCCGGTGTAGAAGAAAATCTCGTCGCAAAAACCACACCGGAAGGAAAGAAAAAACTTTATTTTGATACGCCTTCCCCTCTTCCGTTTTTTTTGGTTGCATCAAGTGGAACACGCGCTCTTTACACCTATTTCTACTTTACTGAAACTTGCCCGGATATTTCCCTTATGTTTATTGATGAATTCGATGCCTATTATCACTACGAACTATCTGAAACCATTGTCAAATTGATTGAGAAAATGCCGCGCTGTCAGGCAATTCTTACTTCACACAATACCAATCTGCTTTCTAATCGCATTATGCGTCCAGACTGCTATTTCATTCTTTCAGACGGTAAACTCACATCATTTGCTAATGCAACAAAGCGTGAACTCCGTGCTGGGCACAACCTCGAAAAGCTGTATATGAGTGGTGAATTTGATGTCTAAACGAAAAATACTTCTTCTAGTCGAAGGAGAAAAAGCAGATATAGCTGTAATGTGTCGGCTGCTTACTGTCTATAATCTGAATATAGATTATGAAATCATCCCATATTGTACCAATATTTACAGACTATATAAGGATTTTTTTGATTCAGGCGACGATCCTGAAAATCTTGATCTATTGCTTCTTCTTAAATCAAGAGATAAAAATCCAGACCATGCATACATCTTCAATGAACATTACTCTGATATTTATCTTGTTTTTGATCTCGATCCTCAAGACACCGGGTTTTCTCCTGATAAAATCCGTAAAATGATCGAATTTTTTCATGAATCTTCCGACATGGGAAAGCTATATCTAAACTATCCAATGGTTGAATCATTTTATCACCTCAAATCACTTCCGGATGCTAACTATGACGAGCGCTTTGCTTCTATGGATGAATTGAGGCACAAAGCCTATAAACAGCGTGTGCAGAACGAAAAATATGCAAAAAACTATCAACTTTGTGCATCAAACCGTAAAACTTGTAACATTGTCATTCATCAAAACATCGAAAAAGCGCTCTATTTAACCCATTCTCTCAACAATAACTCTCCTTTTAACCAATCCGCCATTTTAGAATCTGAACTGAATTGGATCGCCTCTGAATCTAAAGTTCCAGTTCTATGTACCTGCTGTTTCTTTATTCCCGAATATCAACCTGCATTGATCGAATCCGACGATTAACTTCAAAACGACGTTTCAATATACGTCGTTTTTTGTTTTATCTCTATACCTATTCGTAAATTAACCAACAGAGGTGCTTTACATGCCTTATATCAAGCGAAATTTAGAGAAAACCGTTCAAGAAGTGACACTGGAATATCCTGTCATACTTCTCGCGGGACCGCGTCAAGTCGGTAAAACCACCATGCTGATGAAGCTGATGGAAGGTTCCGAGCGCAGCTATGTAACGCTTGACAACTTGAGTGAAAGAGCCTTAGCAAAAAGCGATCCCGAACTTTTTTTGCAGCTCCACAAACCACCCATCTTGATTGATGAAGTTCAATATGCGCCTGAATTATTCACATACATCAAAATCTATGTCGATCAACATCACACACCCGGTTCTTTCTGGCTAACCAGTTCACATATCTTCAAGTCGTTGCAGGGCATTCATGTGTCCCTTGCAGGACGTGTTGCAGTCTTGTCCATGACCTGCTTAACACAAGCGGAAAGCTGCGGCGAATCCGTCACTCCATTTACTGTTGATCTTGAAAGTCTGACTGAGCGTGCAAAGCACCGGCAAGCCGCCGATGCGCATGCCCTATTTGAGCGTATCTTCAAAGGTTCCATGCCTGCGCTGCTCAGTGGTTCTGTCAGCAACAGCCAGATTTTTTACAGCAGTTACATCAGCACATACATTGAACGCGATGTTAAAGATCTTTCTGATTCCATTGACTCTTTGAAATTTCTTCGCTTTATCACCTCTGTTGCGGCTCGTTGCAGTCAGATGTTAAATGTCGCCGATATCGCGCAAGATGCCGACATCAACCAACAGCAAGCCAAAAACTGGCTCGGCATTTTGGAAATGCTCGGCTTGATCTTTTATCTCCATCCTTACTCGAACAATCTGCTCAAACGTCTTGTAAAAACGCCTAAACTCTATTTTTACGACACCGGGTTGGTTTGCTATCTAACAAAATGGAGTAATGCCGAAACGCTCGAAGCCGGTGCTATGAACGGCGCAATTCTGGAAAATTACGTTGTTTCCGAAATTGCAAAAACCTATTTGAATAGCGGAAAAGAGCCTTTCATGTACTATTACCGGGATAAAGATGCCAAGGAAATTGATATCGTACTGGAGCATGACGGTATCCTAAATCCGCTTGAAATCAAAAAAACTGCCAATCCCGGCAGCGAACTGACAAAAGTATTTTCTCTGCTCGATAAGGCTTCCACTCCTCGCGGAAAAGGGGCTATCCTTTGCATGAAGCCCGCTCTTGGTGCCATCGATAAAGAAAACTATATTATTCCGATTTGGATGATCTAAGGCTTGTTTACCTTCATAGAAACGTAAAACTGCCCGCTTTTTCGGCGAGCAGTTTTTCATATTCACTTAATTATCATTACATTTCACGACTTGATCGTTCTGCTCAATTCTTCAACTTCCTGTTTTGTCAGCTTCGTTACACTAATCACCTGTTCTTCAGGCATTTTCAGTTCGAGTAAACGGCGGGCAATAGCCAGTTTTTCATTCATGCTTTCCTGTTTTTTGCCACGTTCTTCGCCGCGCTTTTCGCCCAGCATGATTCCTTCATCAACCATCTGCCGAATTGCTTCACACATACTCGTATTTTCACCTTCAAAGCACTTGAGCATAGCCTTTACTGCTTGATTGTTTTGCTCAATTTTTCAACTTCCTGCTTTGTCAGCATCGTTGCGGAAATAATCAATTCCTCAGAGCAGCCCATTTCAAGCATACGACGAGCAATAGCAAATGCCTTTTGCATTTCGCCGCGCTTCTCGCCCAGCATGATTCCTTCATCAACCATTTGCCGAATTGCTTCACACATATTTACAACCTCCTTGTTCGGGTCAATCGCAATTCCCGCATTCGTCATAGCATTGATGACCAGTGCCGCGTTTGTTTCCAGACAGCTGAACTTTGAATCCTCATTCAGCAATTTTTCCATCCGTGCCTTATCCCGCTGGTATTTAATATACGCCAGCACTTCACGCAGACTGCTGTTCAGCTTCTGAAGGTCATTGTCGCTCATCTCCATCGGGTCAATCATGAAAACCCGATAGTCCTGAATAAACGGAAGGACTTTTTCGGGCTGCTCGCCGTACATCTCGCGCAGGCTGAGCGGCGCATCCCATTTCTTTCCGCCAAAGTTAATGACCAGCGTAATCACAGGGGACAGCCGATCTTCTTTCTTCATACCAGAAAGATATTCTTCCGATGTACCATTTTTTCCTTCCTTACGATGCTGGCTTGCCAGATCACGCACCTGCTTTTCGAGCTGCATGGCATCGTACAGCATGTTGCGAACCGGCTACGTTATCGTTCCTGCGAAAGCTGCCGCTTTTTATACCAGCCTTCCAGCAACTTGATAATGGTATCTTCCATTTGCTTTGGCGTGTAGGATTTCGGAAAATACCTGCGCAGCGTTTCGTTTTTCAGCGTCACCCGATCAAGGTCGGTTTTCTTTTCTTCGCTCATAATTGCCCGCATCACATCAAGGGAAAGCATCTTCTGCTGACTGAATTTCTTTAACCGCTGTGCCTGAGAAAGCGACGGCGTTGCCTGTTCGCTGTCCATCGCCTCAAGCAGAAGGGTTTGTTCTTCTTTCTTCAAATAGGACAACTCGACCGCAGGATTAAACGCAATTTTGCGTTCATCCACCATGTCCAGCAGAGTGAGAATCAACTCGGTCAGGCGAATAAATCTGGAAATTTGATTACGGCTTTGTCCAACTTGCTCTGCAAGAATTTCGCGAGATTCCCGATTTTCTAACTTCCGCCCAACTTGGGCGGAAGTTAAATCCAGCCGTTCTCCCTGATGTTTCATTGCTTCTAGTTTCATTTTATAGGCAAAAGCCCGTTCACTCGGCGGCAGCTCCTCACGCTGCAAATTGCTGTCCACCATGATGATCGTGGCGGCATCGTCATCGAGATCACGAATGATAACCGGCATGGTTTCCTTGCCTGCCAGCTCGGACGCATGATGCCGCCTGTGTCCTGCGATCAGCTCGTAGCCGCCGCTTGGGTCAGGACGCGCAATCGCGGGGACAAGCACGCCATACTCGCGCACGCTGTCCACTGTGTCCTGCATCGCCGCATCGTCCTTAACCTTGAACGGATGATTCTTGAACGGATGCAGCTCTCCTAATGGGATATTCTGTACCTTTTCCCGTTGAGCATCTTCTCGAATTTCCTCCGTCGCAAAAAGATCATCGACCGATTTCAGCTCGATGTTTCTGGCGCTGCTTTTCATGCTGAATCACCTCTTTCGTCAGCGCGTTGTACGCCTGCGCGACCTTACCCTTCGGATCATACGCGAAGATGCTTTTTCCTTCGGCACTGCATTCCGCCGCCCTGATGGAGTGCGGAATTACGGTATCAAACACCTTGATCTTTGTTCCATACTGCGTCCGAAGCAATTCGCTGATTTCACGGGCATACGTCGTGCGGCTTGCCATTGTAATGAGAATTCCTTCAACCCGCAGCCCCCTGCTCAATCCCCGGCGCATCCTGACGATGCTTTCCATCAGCTTGCCCAGTCCATCTACCGACAAATAATGCGGTATGGTCGGAATCAGCACGCTGTCTGCCGCCGCCAGTGCGTTGATCGTCATCATGCCCAGCGACGGCATACAGTCCAGCAGCACATGGGAGTAGTCTTTTCTGCAATCGTCCAGCACCCGTTTCAGCACATTCTGCCGTGTATCCAGCGACGCTTCCATGCCGGATAAGGCAATGCTGCCGGGAATCAAGTCCACCCCTTCCGCATGATGCAGAATCGCTTCTTCGGCATGAACGGGCTGTTCCTGAAAAGCTCTGCCCATGAGCGTAGCCAGCGTCACCGACAGGGTTTCCGGCTTCCTCCATCCCAAACTGAGCGTCAGGCTGGCTTGCGGATCGCAGTCTACCAGCAGCACGTGCTTTCCTTCTCTCGCCAAACCAATACCCAAATTGGCGCAGGTCGTCGTTTTGCCTACGCCGCCCTTTTGGTTCGACAGACTGATAATTTGCGTATTCATGTTTTCTCCTTTCCGATGAATACAAAAAGGGCGCTCGTTGTCGGAGCGTCCCCAAGCTGCTGAGATTGAATTTTCTTATCTCGCGATCAGAATTGTCCTTTCAGGTTTATCATAGCTCGATAGTCCATGCTGTCAGCATGGGACGTGTCGAAAAAGTCATTGAAATCAGAAAGTTTTTCTTGAATAACAGCAAAAACTATTGATATTTTCGATGTTTTTCCATATACTAATACAAAGGAGGCGATATCATGATCGTTAGACCCTATTATTTGGATATACTAAAAACCTATCGGGATACTCCACTGGTAAAAATCCTTGCAGGAATCCGTCGATGTGGAAAATCGACCATTTTGGATATGCTGAAAGATGACTTGATTAGCAGCGGTATTTCGGCTGATCATATTATCCAACTGCGTTATACCTCAGAAGAATTGGACGACGACATGACTGCCAAGCAGATGTACCGTGATATAAAAGATAAAATGACGGACAATTTGCGATATTATCTTCTGCTGGATGAAGTACAAGAGATAAATGGATGGGAAAGAGCAGTCAATACTCTTTTGGAAGATTTCAATACTGACATTTATGTGACCGGCTCCAATTCCAAGCTCATGTCCAGTGAGATTTCTACCTATTTGACAGGACGCTATATCTCTATTCCGGTCTTTACCTTATCCTTTTCCGAATATTTGGAATTCAAGAAAGGAAACGGACTTACGCCCAAAGAACTTCTGAACGAATATATCCGTATGGGCGGTTTTCCTATTGTTGCGCTTGGAAACTTTGACGAGCGTTCATCCTATCAGATTGTCGAAGGAATTTATAATTCCGTCATCACCCGCGATATCACCAAACGGCATAATATCACGAACTTCGATTTATTTAACCGTGTGGTGAAGTATGTTATTGAGAATGTCGGCAAAACTTTTTCTGCCAACGCCATCGTAAAGTTTATGAAAGGTGAGGGACGTACGCTATCGGTGGAAACCGTTTATAACTATCTGGAATGGCTGGAAAAAGCCTTTGTGATCTACCGTTGTCAGCGGTATGATATGCAGGGTAAAACCGTTCTTAAAACACAGGAAAAGTTCTATCTTGCAGATGCTTCGCTTAAATATTGTATGCTGGGTTTTAATCCGAAATCCATAGCTGCCATGCTGGAAAACATTGTGTACTTTGAACTTCGGCGGAAGGGCTATGATGTTTACATCGGAAAAAACGCAGCCAAAGAAATTGACTTTGTTGCGGTGCGATGGGATGAACGACTCTATGTGCAGGTATGCCGCAATTTTCCAGAGGAATCCGAACGGGAAGTTGCCAACCTGCTTGAAATTAAGGATCACTACCCGAAATATGTGGTGACACTGGACGAGCTGGCTGGCGGCAATATCAACGGAGTCAAGATCGTGCATTTAGTTGATTTCCTGTTGGCAGCAGATTATTAAAACAATCTTCTTATCCAGAACTGTTAGCACAGGTCGTCGTTTTGCCTACGCCGCCCTTCTGGTTTGCCAGACTGATAATTTGCGTATCCATGTTTTCTCCTTTCCGATGAATACAAAAAGGACGCTCGTTGTCGGAGCGTCCTACGTGTTTTTTTATCTCTAAGTTTTAGGTTGCGTTCGGCTGGCTGCGGTATTCTTTAAGGGATTTAGGTTCTGCTCCCTTCTTTATGTAAATCATATTTTATACCATTGCCTCCAAATCGAGAGAAGTCTCCGCTCCTACAACTTCTGGATCATCTTCTCCAAGAATGTTTTTGATTTCATCAATCATTTTTCTTGCCTGTTTCAAGTCACTTCTCGATAAGCATTCATAGAAAGCCGTCAATTTTTCCGCAACATAATCTGGTCTTTCAGGAACATCCATCACTGTTTTCAAAATAGAATTCGCGTCTTTACCGTATGTAGGCATTTCTGCTTTTCTTACCTGATGGTTTTCCAAAATAACAATCTCATCCTGAGGTACGGAAGAAATCACGCTGGGCGCATGTGTAGAAACAATAAACTGTACTTTCGGGAAAATCTTTTTCAGTGCGCCGACAATGTGGCGCTGCCACGCCGGATGCAGGTGAAGATCAATTTCATCAATCAGAACAACGCCGCTTGTTTTTTCTGTTACCTTATCAAGTAATTGAGGATTCAAAAGCGCCATTCTATACGCAATATCCGCAACCATGCTGAGCATATTCCGATAGCCGTCGCTCATCTCACTCAACGGATGAATTTCTTTTTTCCCGTTCGGAAGCGTATATGTAATTTCAATTTCTCCTGATTTCACGTCAAATGTGCAGCGGTCTGCTTTTCCCATTTCTCTTGTATTGTCAAAAGTATTGAAACATGCGAGAATTGCCCTTTTTACAGCTGACAATTCAGGTACTTCTTCGCCCCTTTGCAGTTCGATATAAGTCATTTGCTCCAGCCATTTTCTCATGAGCTTTTCATTGTTCATCGAATCAAGACAATCCAAATATCCTGTAAAGCGGCTGTTCAAATCCAACTTGGCAGGTTCGCGTTTTTCTTTCTTTTTTGCCCAAAGTCTTGCCGTAGAATAATACGCAAGAACCGGCAGTTCAACCGTTGTGTCGCCTGTTTTTACGCCATTCGCAAGTGCTTTGGCAATCTCGGTCAACTCAGCGGCATCGCCATAGGTCGTTGTGCCGCTTTCGGTATTCTTTGAACGTGACCATTCAATCTTTTTACCACAAAATTCGCCACAGCAATCAATTCGAGCAGGATACTGAGGTTGGCGTTCCAAGCGGCTGCCGATTTCATAGGTTTCAAATCGAACGTCTGTTTTATCAATTCCTTTAGGCGAATCGCCTTTCATGCCAACAAAATAGCTCGCCAATCCAAGAGAAATACCGTCCAAAACAGTCGATTTGCCACTTCCGTTATTGCCCACTAATATCGTAAAGCTGTCATTTAGTTCCAGCTCTAACTCTTTAAAGCAGCGATAATTGAACAGCTTTACTCGATTGATCTTCATGGCGATCTCCTCTTTATTTTCTCAGCATTTAGATTCAGTCTTGTTCCTTCATTATATGCAGAATCCCTACAAAAATCAAGGAAGATGCTTCATTTGCCGCTCTGTCAAAAAAACGCCCACATCCTGTGAGCGTTTCATCATTCGCTATTCACTTTCTGTTTCGCACAAGGATATACGCCTTTGATTCGGCGTTAATGGCATGAAACCCGTCTGCCGCCAGTTACTCCATCAGACTCGTCTTGGGAATCATGCAGCGCATCCGAATCAAGAAATGCTCCACCTTGTCTTTACTGCACCAGTTGAGAATTATCTGGTGTTTATAACTCGTCCTCCTTATCCAGTATCATTATCTGCATATATTTCTAAAAAATATATGCAGATAAATGGAATGGCTTCTTGCTTTTCTGCATATAAAACACTATAATCATGTGCAGAAAGGCTGGTGCTGTATGAGAAAATTTGATTACTCTTTTTTGAACAACGGTCTGCTTCCGGCAAACCTTGTAAACCTTACTTCCAACATTACCGCTTTGAAAACGATGGCGGGCGTGCGTAAAGATGAATATGCGCAAGTTTTTACGGAGCTTGAAGCAGTTGCAAAAGTACAGTCCATCAAAAGCTCTAATGCCATTGAAGGCATCGTAACCAGCGACGAGCGCATCGCCGCCATTGTCAACCAGAACAGCGCGCCGCTGAATCACAATGAAGCAGAGATTGCAGGGTATAGAGATGCTTTGAATGAAATCCACTTAGGCTATGAGCATATTGACTTCCGGCAAAGCGATATTCTGCGGCTACACGAAATGATGATGAGCTTTGCCGGCTATGAGTACGGCGGGCAGTATAAGACGGATGATAATGTGATTTTAGAAATCGACGCAGATGGAAATAGGCGTGTTCGTTTTCGTCCTACGTCTGCAAGTGAAACACCGAAAGCAATGGAGCAGCTGGAACTCGCCTATTTGGATGCTCGAAATGACGCAAATATCAATCAACTCCTTTTAATTCCTTGTGTAATTTTAGATTTTCTTTGTATCCATCCGTTCAGGGACGGTAACGGTAGAATGTCCCGTCTGCTTTCGCTGCTGCTGCTATATAAAAACGGCTTTGATGCCGGAAAATATGTTTCCTTCGAAGAACAAATTAACAACTATAAGGCATATTATTATGAAGCACTGCGGCAATCCTCGGCAGGATGGGAGAACAACGAGAACTCCTACTTTCCCTTTATCGAAAACTTTTTGTCCACACTCTATATGTGCTATAAGGAATTGGATAAGAGGTTTGCAGTGATACATGGTAAGAAGATTACGAAGAAAGCTCGCGTGGAAGCTACTGTTCTGAATAGCTTAACACCTCTTTCAAAAGCAGACGTTTGCAAAATTCTTCTCGATGTCAGCCCTACGACCATAGAAGCCGTTCTCGGCACAATGGTTAAAAACGGCTCTGTAAAACGAATTGGCATGGGACGGTTGACACGGTACATTAAAGCATAATTGAACACTTCATCATTCGCTATTCATTTTCTGTTTCGCACAAGGATATACGCCTTTGATTCGGCGTTAATGGCATGAAACCTGTCTGCTGCCAGATACTCCATCAGGCTTGTCTTGGGAATCATGCAGCGCATCCGAATCAGGAAATGCTCCACCTTATCCTTATTGCACCAGTTGAGAATCGTCTGGTGCTTGTAGCCCGTGATTTCCATCACCTGCGGAATCTCCAGAACATCGGGATATTCTTCAAGAACACAGCTCAGGGTTTTCTCCAGAAGCCTGATCGTCGGTTCAGAGTGACAGCGTCCAGACATTCTTTCCGCGCCAATCTTCATTTTGCACAGAAGCGGATTTTCGTCACGGAAGTAGAGGAAATCAACGACATCCGTAATCTTGATGGAATACTTTCGGGTTTTCTTTCCCGTGCAGACGCTCGGAATCAATCCGCTTTCCAAGTATTTCTGTGCGGTTTTCTTGGACACCTTGCAGATTTTGTACAGCTGCTCCTTAGTGATGTATTCGGGATACTCGTCCAGCACCCATTCATAGTCATTTCTATCATTCATTTTGCCTGTTACCTTTCTTCTCTTTTCTGGTCAACAGCGGGGGTAATCAGGCTGATTTATCTCTCTTTTTTCTCTCCTATGTGCCGTTTTCTCTCCTAAATCTCTCCAAAATGCTCATTTTTGAGCAAATTGGCATGATTCATTCGAACTCTTGACACACCTTGGTTTTTGACCGAAAACAGCCGAAAAATTGAGCTATTGTTCGTGTTTTTATCTTCTCTCAACTTCTCTGTTCTTCCTTTATTTTCCTCGAAATGGTGTTCGACCGACAAAACTCGAAATGCTGTGAGGGTAAAACCTCCTAGGGTTCGAATCCCTAACTCTCCGCCACATCTTCACCTAGTATTGGATACAATCTAGGTGAAGTTCTTTTTTTCTCAAAGGGCTCAAAAATCCTGTAACCACAGGGCTTTTGAGCCTTTTTCCATTTTAGGGCTGGGGTAAAAATCTTCCCTGCCGATGAGGTTTTCTGGTCAGAATCAGTATTTTCTCTGATTTTGACCATTTTCATTTTACCCCCTGCCCTGGAACGGTTACACACTGGAACACATAAGAACACACGATTACACACTATCCCACATAGGAAAACGAAATAGAACATCTTGAGAATGAGCAATTGCGGCAACTACTACAGTTTGATATAATACATATGGATGATCACAGAACGAGGAGATAGATATGAAGATAAGTTCTTTTGTATTCATCGTTCAGGCCTCCTCTTCAATGACAATCATCAATTCTTCCATTGCAACGCCCAGAAAGACAGCGCAGCGATATACAATTCTGGCAGATGGATCATACTTTCTTCCTGCTTCCAGATCGCGGATATAGCGTTCCGTTGTATCTGCTGCCACATCCAGTTCGGCTTGTGTTTTGTTCATGGCCTTTCTCAGCATCTGCATCTTCGGACCATCCAGCATTACCATTTCATTCACCTCCCTTCACACAAAAGTATGAAAGAAGGAAAATGTTGGAAAAAAGGCTCCACAGTTCCGGTTTGGAAATATTGTCAGATCAAGGCGAAAAAACAGGAAGAGTCCGCACTATACAGACTCTCCCTATATGGAATATTGAATTGTTTTCGTGTACTATTTACATTTCGGCATTCCACGGCATAAGGCTGTCCAGCAGTTCATGAGAATACCGCCCGTTGGCGCGGGGCATCCGTTCCAACAGGTATTTCAGATATTGATATGGATCCAGACCGTTCGCCTTCGCCGTTTCTACAATGCTGTAGACTGCGGCGCTGGCGGCGGCTCCGTTCGGCGTGTTGCAGAACAGCCAGTTTTTGCGGCCCATGACAAACGGGCGGATTGCGTTTTCATCCAAGTTGTTTGAGATGGGAATCTGTCCGTCCAGCAGGAAGCTTCCAAGGATATTTTTCTGTCCGGTGGCGTAGCCAATGGCCTTGCTTAGCGGCGAATTCCTCAGGGCGTCCACGCTGCTGCACCATGTCCAGAAGGCTTCCAGTATCGGACGGCTCTGCTTTTTGCGTTCTGCATGCCGTTCTTCCGGTGAAAGAGATGCAAATTCCCGTTCCAGCATGAACAGCTTCTCGCAGAACTCAAAGCCTTCCTTCGCTTTGCTTCCCTGCGCCTGTTCGCTGTTCGGAGCGCTGCCGGGAATAGCTTCCAGAAATTTCCTGCGCACATGCGCCCAGCAGTCGCAGCGGGTTCCGCTGGTTACCTTGTTGTACCCGGCATATCCGTCTGTGACAAAGTATCTGTGTTCCTCCGGCACTTCTGCCTTTACAAGTATCATTCCCGGTCTGTTCTCACACTTTCCGCAGTTGTCTGCGCCTGCGCGTTCGCAATCCTTGCATTCATCTGTTCCGTCTTCGCAGCCGCGGCAGGCATAGGTTGCACGGTAATATTCATGAACCTTCACTTGAGCCGGGATATATTCGCATTCCTTCCGGATATATTCCCGTCCGATTTTTTCAAACGCATGTCCGCAGCGGTGACAGGTCATCTCTTCCGCAGGAAGCTCGTATTCATGAATCTCCACCGGCAGGCCTTCCAGCAATTCTTCCCGGTTGCGCTTCTTTGCACGCTTGTGGGATTTTACTTCAACAGTATTTTCCGGCACAGACGTCGGATCATTGGCCTTGGCGTCTGCGGCGTCTTCCGCTTCATTGAAGATGCTCAGCTGCTCACAGTCCTCTGGAAGAATATCTCTCTTCTGCTTTTCGCTCTTGCTTCCGAAGTGTACCTTCTGGAGATTTTTATACATGGCGCTCATGTTTTCCAGCCGGTTCTCCAGATACGATATGTATTCCTTTGCCTCCGGCGACAGCGTTCTCTCGTCCGGGCGTTCCATGCATTTGCCTCCCGCTGTATTTATTCTCATATGCCTATTTCCGACGTGGGATGTGATGAGAAAGTCTATACTCCCGAGTGGTTCCATGCTGTCGCGCAGAGCGAAGACATGAAAGCCTTTGATGCCGAGGCATCCGAAACAACGGCGTATTTCAGAAGCGTCAACGCTACTCGGAATGAGGTGTTAGAGTACAGTGACGCGCTAAAGCAGCATATAACTGACATTGGCATCGATATCATAGATGTTGATTATGATACGAAAACGCATGTCTGGCTTAAGCATGATAATCGGTATTACCGATGCGTCCGTGCACGTCTGACTGATCTCCACTACGATACTGAACCCGATGGCCAGCCGAAACGGTATACCGGCACAACATGGGGCTTTCCAGCCATCATTGACTACTCTGAACCGTATACCTACAACCGGCTTTATGAAACAGAGCGTATCTTCAATATCTGGGAAGAGGCCGAGGCAGATATCAGGGCTTTCAGCGACGATGCCATACTGACTGAATTCTTCAATGATATCTTCGGCGATGGCTGACTCGGAGGCTGGTATACAAGTATTGGCTTTGACAGAAAAGGAAGTATAGAATACTGTTTAAATCAATCTTCCTTGGTTGTCCGGTACTGCGAAGGCGTAACGCCAAATCTCTTTTTAAAGCACTGACTAAAATAATACTGCGAAGCATATCCCGTTTCCTGACTAATTTCTGAGATGCGCATAGTCGAAGCGCTGAGTAGCTTTTGTGCTTGTAGAAGCCGCACTTCCGAAAGATAATCTGAAAATGACACTCCCTTTTCCCGCTTAAAAACCCTGCTCAGGTGATTTGAATTAATGTGAAACGCTTTTGCAACATCTTCCAGGCGTAGCTCAGAGCAAGCATAGTGAGACTCAATATATCTTACAACATCATGGATCAGTCTTGCATGATAGGATGAAGATTGTATATGAATAGCATCTATCAAATCATGACCCAATTGCGAGAATTGATTGATGATTTCTCTTGCATCGCTTTTGGCGCGGATATCCATTAAAAAGTGGTTGATTCTATCCGTAGAGTGATTGCGCATTTCCTTATTATCTGAAAAATAGCTTAAAAGTCTAGCGGCAAAGAGTTGAATGCATGCGATCACTTCCTCTTTTCCACTTTTATAGTGCAACAAAAGTTTTTCAAATCTCTCTATAAACGACTCCAATTGATTATGACTGTGCATCAGCAAAACATTTACCAGATCATTTTCCAGATCGCACAGATAATCTATAGGGATACTGCCGTTTTGCAGGACGGCGGCCTTGCAAGCCTCAAATATCTGCGTCTTTTCGCGGAAATATAAGAAATTGGAAGCAATTGCCGTACTTTGATAGGATATGGAAATCTCCCACAAAGTATCTACCGGAACTCCGATCATGACAAAAACAGAAATAGATGTCTGTTCGCAATGATGCACAAAGTCATTACTGATTTGAAGAATCAAATTATAAAAATCGTCACAGTCTCCGACAGGCGAGAGAACCGCTAAAATTTTATCAAATTCCTGAATAAATTTTACAAAAAAATACTTGCCAAAAAATTTCTGCATATAGTTTTGAAGGCCAATATTTTCTATGAGCGTACGCTCCTTGTCCACGTTTTCCTGACTTGGAAATAACGCCAAGCATATATATGGGCCTTGATTTGGTTTGATATCCAGATAATCCATGTTTTTTGACAGGACAACGCGGGCAGACTCAGGATAAGAATGCAGAAGATCCATATAAAGCTTTGCCTCAAGATAGGGTTTTATATCCTGTAATTGCCGATATAATGCGCGCTCAACTTCGACCGAATCCAACGCCTTTTGAATTGAACGCTGTAAATAAGCATAATCAATGGGTTTTTGTATATAGTCAAACACACCTATTCGAAGCGCCTCCTGCGCATATTCAAAATCGTCGAAAGCGCTGATCAAAATTATTTTAGTCTGTTTATGTCGCGGAATGACATATCTGGCCAGATCAAGTCCTGTCAGATTTGGCATCCGAATGTCAGAGATGACAATATCCACCTCTTCCCGATTTAAATGGTCAAGTGCAGATTCGGAATCCAAACAAACCGCAGCGATATCGAGTCCAAGTTGCTGAAAATCAATGTTTTGAACAAGTCCATCAATAGAGAGCTGGCTATCGTCCACCAGTAAAACTTTCTTCATATATTTTCACTCCTAAATAATAATTTTATACCGTATGGTGATTACCGTTCCGCCACCGTTTTGGCTTTCAATGATCATGGGCGGACAATCAGCTTTGTAGGGTAAAAGCCGATAATAAGCATAAGACATGCCAAAATAACAGTTTACATCTGGTGCTCCCTGACGCAAAAAGCAATTCAACGCCTCCAAAACTTCAGCGCGAATCCCACGCCCAGTATCTGATATAATGATGGTAATGCATTCGTCATCATCCATATACGCATGCAAAGCAATGTGCATTGGTGTATGGCGACTGTCAAGGCCATGCACAATACTATTTTCGACAATGGGCTGTAGGACGAATTGGGGAATCAGGCAGTCGGCCGTCTCACAGATATCAATTGACCAATCAAATGCATTGGGATGGCTGATTGCTTCCATTTCAAGATACAGACGAACAATTTCACACTCTTCCTTTAAAGTAATCAACGGTTTATCCAAGCGGAACGACATGCGATAAAACTGCGCCAGCCGGTCAAGCAAGGCGTTCGCTTCATCGCTACGCTTTAGCGAATTGCAGACCTTTATAGAGTCCAACATATTATAGAGAAAATGTGGATTCAGTTTAGCCCGCAAAAGCTGATGTTTTAATGATTCCTGACGATGCGAAGCCTCTAACAACAGATTGACCTGGTAGGACAATTGACGCGCCATCCTTGCAAAACTTAGTTCCAGAAAATCTATTTCATCGTTAATTTCTTCCTTTGTATCAACAGCTTCATACGCAAAATTCAGTCCATGTCTTTCAGAAAATTCTCGCGTAAAGTTACGCACATCCATTGCAATTTGCCGCAAACGTTTGCTAAATCCATAAAATAAGCCGAATGAAATAGCGAAGGAGAGGACCGCCATAATAACTGTAGCGCTGATAAGGCTGCGCACATAGCTGTACAACGGAATATTGAAATACTCATCCCCAACATCGGCAATCAAATACCATGGTGTAGGTGATAATGGCAGAATCAATTTTTGAGCCCTCATGGTATTATCTACTTGTCCTTCAAAGCTTGAATTCATGTACAAGTCAAAATCTGGAAATATACGTCCCAATTGATCTGGGTCCGGATGAGAAATAATTTTCCCCTGAGCGTCCACAATGAAATATTTCAAGTCGCGGCGCGAGGCCCTGCCCAAAATTTCAGAAATATTGCGTTCAAAAACGTCAATGCAGTATAAAAAATCTTTTTCGTTTGTATTGATATTCCGCATCCATCTATAACAGCGCAATACGTCTTTACATACGAATTCCTTAAAACGCATAAATGGATACTGCATGTCAGGTATTAATTCCCAGTTTAAATCGCCCGCTGCTGAAGAAATAATTAATCCCATGTTTTCAGCCTGTTCCATAGTAAAAAAATAGATACCCTGCTGTGAAAAAATTTGTGATTGGTCCACATACAGACTTACTGCATCTATATTGTAGGTATACTCCAGCCATGCCATGGTATTGATAAGATCCGCAGAACTTTCCAGCATATTTGAAACTGTAGGGGATGTATTAATATAGGTTTCATAAGCATATTCCATGCGCCGGGATGCATCATCCATAGCAGTAAAACGCATAGAAACCGTCGCAGCCAATTGACTAGAACTTTGAATTAACAGATCTGAAATATAATTTTTCCACAGAGGACTAACGATCTGCAAAATAAAGAAGATTAGCAAAATCATGCTGATTATGCTCAATATAAATGAACATAATAAACTTCGTATAAAATACCGACTTTGCAGGATAGAACATCTAATTTTATTGTTCATTCTTAGTCCTCCTCCGGCTCTGTTCAAAAAATTCTGTAAACGCGACTTTTGTGACGAAGTCAGAGATTTCAAGATTCCGGAGCCGGAGGCCGTTGCCTCCTGATCCGTATTGTTCAGCGCCAACGCAGCCCCCGCCGCTTGCGGCGGCTTGGCCTTGGCAGGTTACCATGCCTTCACTCACGTCGAAGCCGTAGATGTCCCTGACCTGATCTGAAATCTGCCGCACGCTCATTCCGCGCGCATACATGCTGATGACCTTGCCCTCGATCTCCGAGATGTCCCTCTTGTACTTCGGCACGATCTGCGGCTCAAAATCACTATTTCGATCCTGTAGCACGGATATCGGGATTTCTCCCATGCTAGACTTCAAAGCCTTCGGTTTATAGCCGTTTCGGCTGTCTCTGTACTCCGGATCAGCTTCCTCTTGCTCCTGCATTTGCGTGGACAGCTCCGTTTCCAGCATCGCGTTCCGCCCAACAGGTCTTTGAGAGCCTCCTGAATGTCCGCCGCGGTTTTGATGTCGTATATCTCTACCAGTTGTCCGATGATGTTCCGCTTTTCCTCGCTAAGTCCGTTGTTTCTCTTCCTTGGCATATCATAACGCCTCCTGTGTTTATTCTATCACAGAAAGCCCTTCTTTACAGAAAATTCTGAGCAGGCTCACGTCCTCCTTTGCACTAAATTTTTAATATGCGCCAATATATCCCCTCTTATTATATTACAATGAATAAAGTTTTGCCATACACGCACATCATAAACACAATAAATTATATGTTCCAGTCATTATTTTAAATTTTATTTATTCAATATTGGTGATATTGCACATTGTAAACACAATAAATTATATGTTCCAGTCATTATTTTCAATTTTATTTATTTAATATTGGTGATATAATCGCATTAACAAATATTAAGGAGGATGGCTTATGAAAAGGTTTGTCTCACTTCTATTGGCGTTTGGTCTCTCTCTAACCCTTATGACTGCGTTTACTTCTGCGCTTGCCTCTGGTGATCCTGTCGTGCTTTATACCGAAAAAAATACCCAAGAAGGCTGGGATGAATACGAACGAAAAATTGAAGAAGCCACTGGCATAGAGATTGAAGCGCTTGCTTTCCCTACCAATCCCGATGACCGTCAGGCCAAGGCAACGACAATTCTTGCATCCGGAGATTCTTCGGTGGATCTGATGTACATTAATGACGAACAGGTAACCGCATTCAAATATGCAGGTTTTCTGGAGCCATTGCAGAATGACGTCATGAATCCTGAAGTAGCTCAATATTTCTCTCCTGACTTTTTGAAAGGCTGCATGGTAGGCGAAAACATCTATTCCGTTCCAGTTTACATGAGTTGCCTGATGCTCTTTATCAATCAACATTTCCTGGATGAACTGGGCATGGAAGCGCCTACCAATTACGATGAATTTGTTGAATTCATCACTAAGGCAAGTAAGCCGGAAGAGGGCATTTACGGCTATGGCGGCGCGTGGGAACGCACGTATGTATTCAATGAAATCGGCCTGTTCATTAATCTGTTTGGCGGCGATTACTTCGATTGGACAAATGAAAAGACCCAAAAGGCACTCAAATTTATGTATGATATGTGTCACGATCTCAACTGTACGCCCATCGATCAGATGGCTGATATCTATGATCCGATGCTGCAAAAATTTTTTGATGGCAAGTATGGCTGCGTATTCATGTGGGGCGGATCATTGAAAACTTTCCAAAAGGCCGGCGTTTACGGCGATGATTTCATCCACATTATCCCAATGCCCACCTTTGAAACCAACGTGACCTATCAGGATGCCATGCATTACGTACTCAACGCCAGTTCCGACAACAAAGAAAATGCCAAGAAAGTTCTGGAATATCTGGTTTCTCCTGAAGGACAGTTGGCTTACACGGACTTCACGGGCTATGTGCCGGCTCGTTCCGATGTACTTTTCAGTGACATTCTGGATCAAGAACCCTACGCTAGCCGTTGCCCCAATGTTCCCGCACTGCGCGAATACTTTGAATCCGGCACCGTATCCCGTCCTCTGGTACCCCGGACTATGGAACATCTTACAGAAATTGGAACAATCTTCCAAGAGTATGTTACTGACCAGATCACTCTGGAGCAGGCCGTTGAACGCGCACAGGCTGCCCATGCGGAAATGGTTCCTTGAATTAAATGAATTTGAAGGGATCACAATCGCCGGCAGAACCTGTAGGATAAGGTAGCTAACTTACCAATAAAGGCGTTTAACGAGAGTACTCATAGTTAGCAAGTCATGCTGGATATAAGCAAAAATGACTTTCTAAGTTTCTAGCTTTGGGAGTCATTTTTGCATTTCGGGTTTTGTCTGCACTTTGAGATATATTTAACGTCCTTTCTAGAATTACAGGAGGTACCGCTATGTTGAAAAGGAGGCACGGCAAAATAATACTTGCCGCATGGATGATGGTACTGCCCGCACTTTTAATTCGTATGTCGACCATCGTCTATCCTTTTGTGATGACAGTTGTAAATAGTTTTCAAGATCTCAATATTTTTAAAGGTGCAAGCGGTGACTTTATTGGTTTTGCCAATTACGCCAAGTTATTCACCGATGGTAAGCTTCATGCTTCCTTGACGTTCACTGCAATTTTTACCCTTGTCTCCATGGGCTTTCATCTTATACTTGGCGTTGGCCTTGCTTTATTGCTCAATTTGCGATTTAAAGGCAAAAAACTGCTGCGCACTATAGTCTTGATTCCCTGGGCCACTCCTATGGTAGTAATTGGTATTGCAGCAAAATATGGATTTAATGATACCTATGGGTTGATCAATGATTTGATTCGCAGAATTGTGCCCAACTTTCACTTTGGATGGCTAGTGCATGGTTATTCTGCACGTATAGCAGTTATCGCCGTGGATTTATGGAAAAATGTTCCTTTTTTTGCCATTCTCATATTGGCAGGCCTGCAATTCATCTCAGACGATCTTTATGAGGCGGCACGGATTGATGGCTCTGGAAGCATACATAGCTTTTTTAAGATTACATTGCCATTGATCAAGCGTAACATACTCACCACCAGTATTTTCTTTACCATGTGGCGTATGACAAGTTTTGACGTAGTTTATGCCATGACATCCGGCGGTCCGTTTGACTCCACCAGCCTTTTAGCGTATCGTATTTATCAGGAAGCCTTTACCAATTTGAATCTTGGCTATGCTTCCGCCATTGCTATTTTGTTGTTCTTGCTAATGGTATTGATGTCCCTAATCAATCTCCGCTTTATATCGAAAATCGACTATTAAAGGGAGGACGTATGCATGACAAAGATCTTAAATCAACGGCGTTTCGGCGCATTTCTTTTGCGCTGGGGTCTCACGTTTCTAGTTGGATTAATCATCCTCGTTCCACTGTATTGGATTTTTATATCTTCCATTACGCCCAGCGAATCTCTCTTTCAAATGCCCATTCAATATTTCCCAAAGAAAATTACCTTCGATAATTACGTCAAGCTTTTCACTAATCTAGGCGTCCTTGAAAAGACCTTTAACACACTTGTAATATCCTTTGCAGCGCTATTAGGAACCATTATTTTTGGTTCTCTGGCTGCCTATGGATTTGCACGATTCAAGACCAGAGGTTTAAACATAGCAAAGGCCGCACTATTGTTCTCTGCATTGATCCCAGGGATCGTGACTGCCAGACCCTTATATGATTTTTTAAAATCAATGCGCCTGCTGGATACCCTACACGGTCTCAGCCTATTGTATACGAGTGCACTATTGCCCTTTTCGGTTTTAATCTTAACCAACTTTGTGGAAAATATTCCCTTAACGATTGAAGAGGCTGCAGAAATAGATGGTGCGTCTTTTGTACAAAAAATGTTCTATGTTCTGTTCCCACTAATGCGTCCCGCAGTTGCCACCATTGCCATCATTAACTTTATTCAATGCCTGAACGATCTATTTCATCCATTGTTTTTTGCGGGCAAAATCTCAACGCTAAGTCTGGGAATTGTTACCGTACCTCAGGAATTTACGTATCAGGTTCCTTGGGATTTGATAAGCACCATGGGTTGGTACATCGTGCTTCCCATTGTAATATTCGTCATGATATTCGAAAAAAACATCATGGACGGCATTATGGCGGGCGGCGTTAAACAATGAAAGACTATTTCTACAGAAAAACACAAGGCTATAAATAAGGTGATCATATGATGAATTCTATTTTTCAACATGATGGATCGGTGTCACGAGCTATTACGGCAGAAAATTTATCAGGTAAGCCAGGGGTAGGGGGACAGGCCAGTAGCGAGCTGGGCATCTCCCGTAAAGGTTCTCCCTGCTTGGTCAATGTTCCCTCCGGAGCCACAGTAACCATCGCAGATATCCAAGGCTGCGGTATCATCGAACACATGTGGTTTACCTTGGCAGAAACCACAAAAAGCGGCGACTATATGCTTCGGGACGTGATTTTAAAAATCTATTGGGATAATGAAGAAACCCCTTCGGTGGAAACTCCACTGGGAGACTTCTTTTGTTGTGGATTTGGAAGGCAGACGGCCGTTCAATCTCTACCCATCTGTGTCAATCCAAGAGGCGGATACAACTGTTATTTTCCCATGCCATTCAAAAGCAGGGCACATTTTGTGATTGAAAATCAACATCCTGGCTGTATTCCCGATCTCTTTTATCAAATTGACTACAGCCTTCATAAATCATTGCCAGAAGAAACCCTATATTTCCACGCACAATGGCGACGGCAAAGGGCAACCAAGCCAACTGAGGATTATGTTATTTTGGATGGAGTGCAGGGGCGTGGAAAATATGTGGGAACCTACTTGGCCTTGACCACATTAGAACGCCATTGGTGGGGAGAAGGTGAGGTAAAATTTTTCATTGATGATGACCAAAAATATCCAACCATATGCGGAACTGGTACTGAAGATTACTTTGGCGGAGCTTGGAGTTTTGGCACAACGGATGACGGAATCGAAAAGACTTTCTGCACACTCTATTCAGGATATCCCTATTACAACAAAAATAACATCGTTTCTTATCCTTATTCCAACAATGATTGTCTGCCCATGCGAGGGCTTTATCGATGGCACATTCCCGATCCCATTCGCTTTGAAAAAGCCCTGAAAGTTACGATTCAACAGATTGGACGCAATCAATTCGGAATGTTTGAGCGTGAAGACGATTATGCTTCTGTAGCTTATTGGTATCAAAACGAGCCTCATACTGTCTTTCCTAAACTGCCTACCATGGCGGAACGTTGGCCAAGATAATGTCAGTGAAATATGAAACGACATGAGAACCCGGCTGGGTTGATATCGTTACAAACTTAACAATAAAGCTGCAAAAATCATAACCACCCGTTGGACGGGTGGTCAGCCCGTTGACAAAGAAAGGTCAACGGGCAAATTTTTTTCGAGGAGGAAAAAACCAAAAGGAAAAGAGGTGAAGATGTCGAAATAATATAAAAGGAACAAAGAAAGCAGGTGCGCAAATGCTGAGAGAACGACGGGAGAAGCAGCAGAAGCTGGATATAGTGATACTGGAGCAGCTGGTACCAAAGGATCACCTGCTGAGGCGAATAGATGAAGCAGTGGATTTCAGCTTTATTTATGATCTGTGCGCGCCATTATATTGCGCGGATAACGGCCGACCTGCGATAGATCCGGAGGTCATCTTCCGCATGCTCATCGTAGGATATCTGTACGGAATCAAGTCGGAAGCGCGGCTGGAAGAAGAGATCAATTATAACATGGCGTACAAATGGTTCTGCGGACTGGGGCTTACAGAAAAAGCGCCGGACGCAACGACGATCAGCCAGGACCGGCGCAGAAGATTCCGTGACAACAATATCGCAGAGGAAATCTTCAATGAGATTCTGCGCCAGTGCATTGCGAAAGGACTGGTAGCCTTGGGCTGTAAGGATATCGCTTATGAACAGTTGGAGATGATATAAATGAAGTTGCAGCGGATAGTTGTTGATCACTATCGCTCGATAGAGCATATCGAAATAGAATTCCCTGTTGGCAAACCCGTGGTACTATTCGGCCCTAACAACGCTGGTAAATCAAATATCCTATCTGCAATCGATCGTCTGTTGGGTGAGCGGTATCCGACGTATATAGAAATGCTTGATAGTGATTTCTATATGCGTAATAAGGCTTTACACCCCACTTCAACTGTAATGGCAACATTTACATCTCCCTATTACTATGATCGATACGGGAAGCCGTATAGTACGATTGCTGTTACATACGGATATGGCGGAAATCCTAATGAGCATCTTTTACACGATGGTCATGGCCAGAAATTGTTTATTTCCAGCGAAAATCGTTCATCTTGTCAATCCTATTTGATTGATGCAGAACGGAATATACAAAGCGCATTTAATTATAGCAGTAAGTATTCCCTCCTCAGTAAGTTTTCGCATAAGATACATCAAGCCTTGAGTTCTGAGCACAAGGAGCAATTGTCCGCTGCTTTTAATGCGATCAAGACTTCATTCGAGGAAACACAGGAGTTTTCGGGTTTCTTTACTGAGTTCTCAGAGGCACTCAGAGGGGCTGTAAAGGGCTTTGTTCATTCTTTGGCGGTTGACTTTTCTGCATATGATCCAAACAATTATGCGAAGTCTTTACGCATTTACGCAAAAGAGGGCGATAACGTCCGCGGTTTTGAAGAGTTTGGCACAGGTGAACAGCAGGTTCTTCTGATGGCTTTTGTAAAGGCTTATATGCAGGTGTTCGCGGCAGAAAACTTTATTCTGATTATCGAGGAACCAGAAGCCCATCTGCATCCATTAGCGCAGAAATGGCTTAAAGAATACATTGTTGAAATGTGTTCATCAGGCATTCAAGTAGTCGTTTCAACACATTCAACTGATTTCATTGATGCTGAGTACCTTGATGGATTGGTGCGTGTCTTCAAGGAAGGCGGTACGACAAAGACGGTTCAGTTGACCCCCGAAAGCCTGGCTGCTTTCTGTGTCGAAGCGGGTGTACCAGCCAATAGGATCAACGCTGCGAATGTAGTCGATTTTTATGCAACAAAGCTTTTCTCTGACCAGTTAAAAGGTATGTTTGCGGAAACGATCATCTTGGTTGAAGGTGCTACTGAGTATTTTGCAATACCTGAATTCCTTAAACGCTGTGGCTTTTCTTTGGCAGAACATGGAATGGAAATCGTAAATTGCCGTGGAAAAGATGCTATTCCTCTTTTCTGGAGACTATTTAAAGCGTATGGGTTCAATTGCTATTGCATCTTCGATGGGGACGCACAAACAAAGCAAAACGATAGCCTCTTCAACGGAATAATCAATAACGAGCAATGGATAGTAGCACCGGATGCTTACGTTGTTAAATTTGGTTATGCTTATTTCGGAAAAGATTTTGAAACCTATTTTCGCGCATCTATGCCCGAATATGCGGAAAAGGAAAAAGAAGCTATTGAGGTATATGGTATAACTTCGAAACCGGGTAAAGCAAAAGCTGTTGCTCAACACTGCGATGACGTTCCTGAATTCATCACTAAACTAAAGAATGAACTTGTTATGGTAGAATTTCTCAGTTAAAGCCCATACGGAATCTAAAGCGCCGCTCACATGAGTAGCGTCTTTTTTGTACGCCGAGGGGGTTCGATTCCCGACTTTCCTTCGCTTATCGCCAGAAGGCAGGTGTCCAATACGCCTTCTGGAATGGAGAAAAAGCGTGACCCAGCAAGAAAAAGAACAGATCTCAAAGCTCCGGGCAAACGGTGCCAGCTTCGGTAAGATTGCTTCGACGCTCGGTATGTCCGTCAATACTGTCAAGTCCTACTGCAAGCGTAACCCTATGTCGACAGACCCGATGCCTGCATCCAAAGCTGTCGTTCATCCCGACCGTTGCCCGCAATGTAATGCTATGCTTGAGCAATCCTCCGGGCATAGGCAGAAGCGCTTCTGCTCTCCGAAGTGCCGTATTGCATGGTGGGCAGCTCATCCGGAGCAGATGACTCGAAAGAAGCTCTTCTCAGTTGAGTGCCAGCACTGCGGAGGCGTCTTCATGCAGTATGGAAGCCGCCCGAGGAAGTTCTGCTCTCGGGGCTGTTATCTTGCCCATCGGTATGGTCAGGGTGGTGATGCTCATGGCTGATGATAAGGCGCTCATGTATTATCAGAGCACCATGCGCATTGCCCGGCAGTGGCTGGGTTCAGGTCTGATCAACGAGGGTGACTACGAGGAATTTGATACAATCGTTGCCGAAAAGTTTGGTGTATCCGCCCGCAGTATCTGGCGCGATATTAACTTGATAAAGCTGCCCTCTGACGGTAATATGCCACCTACGAAAGGGGGTATCTCAAGTGGAACGCACCATTCAACTGGTTCAGCCGATGAAGCTGGCTGAACGGAAACTGCTCCGGGTTGCGGCATATGCACGTGTTTCGTGCGATAAGGATGCAATGAAGCATTCGCTCGCCGCGCAGATCAGTTACTACAACGAATACATCCAGCGGAACCCCGATTGGGTCTTCGCCGGCATCTACGCAGATGAAGCCTACTCCGGTACAAAGGATGACCGCCCGCGCTTCATGCAGCTGATCCAAGAATGCAAGGACGGCAAGATCGACAGGATCATTACCAAGTCCATCAGCCGCTTTGCCCGCAACACGGTCACCTTGCTAACGACGGTCAGAGATCTTCGCCGCATGGGCATCAGCATTTACTTCGAGGAGCAGAACATCGACACGCTGACTGAAGCTGGCGAACTGATGATCACACTCCTCGCTTCGCAGGCACAGGAAGAAAGCCGCGCCACCAGCGAGAACTGCAAATGGCGCATCAGAAAGAAGTTCGAGGAGGGCTATATGGGCATTTGCACGGCAACCGTGAACACGATCCATGTCTGAAGCACGGGCTCAATCCGCGCATGCTCAATTCCTGCGTTGAGGTAAATGAGTATCAGCCAGTTACGCTGGATGAAATGGTCGAAAACAACCTTATCTTCCGCCAGCTGTCGATACCGGAGAACACTTCCTTCGGAGGTGAAGCCAATGATCTATGTGATGTCTGATATTCACGTCTGCGACGGAAGGTATCGAAATATCCTTAAGCAGATTAAGCTGAAGGCGGATGACCATCTGTACATTCTCGGTGATGTCATCGACCGTGGCCCGCGCGGACTGAGCATACTGCGTGAAACGATGCAAAAGGAAAACATCACGCTGCTCATGGGAAATCATGAACATATGATGCTGGAGGTGCTTACCGATCCGGATGATGCAGATGCGCTCTGGCTCTGGTACCGAAATGGCGGCAAGGTAACGCACGAACACTTCAAGCATTGCACACATGCGTATCGTGCAGAAGTTGTGGATTATATCCGAAACCTGCCAATCAACATCGAGGTGTCTGTAAACGGCACAGATTATGTCCTCGTACATGGGGCGCCGCTGTGTACCTTCTCAGAATCCTCCCGCAGCAGGACCGCCCGAGAGCATGCTGTTTGGACCCGGCTTGGCAGGAACACTCCAATGATGGAAGGAAAGATGGTTGTTTTCGGTCATACACCTACGCATCATTATCTGCCTGATTTTCCGATGCGAATATGGCACGGTAGGGATAAAATCGGCATTGACTGCGGATGTGCTTGGGGTACTGATGGAAGGCTGGGATGCCTGCGGCTGGATGATATGGCTGAGTTCTACTCCGAGGAGGAGGTGTGATAGTTGGCGTTTGATGCAATTAAGAAGATGGCAGAAGGTGTGCCAGATTATCTTGAAGTCCCCGTCACCGAAGATGGGCTGCTTAAGAAAGCAACCGCCGCCATTCATGCCCTCGGCTATGACATGGAGGAAGCCATTTCAATATTCCTGCGAAGAATAGTGCAGTCAGAGGCCGCAGCTAATCCAGCACAAGCCGAAGAATATGTCCGCAGAACTGCCGATACGACGCTTGATGACATGGTTACCCAGCCGCTTCTGGTGCCGCGGCGCGATGTATTCAGCGTTGACCTTTTGGATTACGCAACACCCGGATTCTGTACCAATTGGAAGCCCTACTTCGGTTCGCTTGAAGATATCGCAGCATTCCGCATGGCTCTGCATCAGGATGAAAAGCGCAAACCGGAAGACATGAGCTTCATGCCTGCCAAGGTATATGGCACTAGCCAGCAAGTGCGCGAAGCCGATATGTATGAACACACCAACATCTGGGGATACCCATACTTCGTCTGGTGGGATCGTCTGGAAAGCATTCATCTGTGGATTGGCTGCAAGGACAAGTTCTGCCGCTGTGTTCGCGCCAGAATGAAGAACCTAAAATACGGCACCGATGAAGATGCAGCCATGATCCAGTCTCCCGGTGAGCAGATATGGGGCTACCCGCATGTGCTGGAATACCGCCATCCCTTTCATTTCAGCAGAATGTATGTGGTTGAAAGATGGTTTGAGTCAGAAAAAGAACTGCTGGAGGATCTGAAAAATTATGACGGCGGCATTGAACTGAGAGGCTGGCTGGACGAACTGTTTGGCGATGGCTGAACACGAAAGGATTATCATGAGCAAGTATACGGAAGAGTTCAGGCGTAATGCCATAGAACTCATGAAAAAGGTAGGCATAACCAAGGCCTGCAAGGAACTGAAAGTATCTCATTGCACCATATACCGCTGGTGCCACGAATTAGAAGGGACTTCCTCAAGCGAACCCGATGACACCGTTACCGAAGATGTGGATGCACTCATCGAAGAGCAATTAAGCAAAGAACAGCCTCCACCGAAACCTGATGCACAGGAGCCGGCAGAGGCTGATAACGACACTTCAGAGGGGGATGATACGATTACTATGGCGATGGCGCTTCTTGTGATTGAGAATACGCACCTCAGAGAGATAATCCGCAATCTGCGAGACACCATCTCCGGACTGACAGATCACAAGTTCCTCTAAACCAGCGGTTCAATGACAAACCGATCAGCAGGCGCTATGATATACCCATGAAGTGAAGCAAAGGAGTGAACGCAATGAATCTGAAAGAAGCATTCCGTTTTCAGAATAAGCTGGGAACCCTGATGGATGAAGCTCAGGGCATTCTCGGTCGGGAAGCTAACATCACCAAGGTCGAAAACACCTATCTCCGTCAGAAGGTGTACGACGGTGCGGAGAATGAAACGGTTGTAGATACCCCGCCCACAGAGTTTGCGGACAGGATCACCGATGTGGTCAAGTTTATGATGCACCTTATGGATCAGCGCGAGAAGCTGAGCAAGGCTATCCATGCCGCTAAGAATGCTCTGCCCATTGATATGGATAGCGAGGTTGGTCTGAACGCCAAGCGTCAGGAGATCGCCCGGGTGCTCAAGTGCATGGCGGATGTGCGCAACTCCAAGGTTCTCATCAATGGGGGCGGTACCGGCTATCGATTCAATCAGGAAGGCAATCAGGTGACCTACCGCTGCGATGTGAAGCGGGTTACCACGATCAACTTTGATCGCAAGGTTGTGCGGAACTTCGCTGCCGAAATGAACCGTCGCGCGGATGCCGTTTCTGCGGAACTGGATCGTTGTTTGGTCAACTCCGAAGTTGCTTATGAAGCGCCCTTTGACGTGAACGACTCCTTCGCTGAGATCTTCAGCGCGTTTGCAGAGGCTCAGGGCGAGGCATAATGCCTTGCTCTGGCTCCCGGCTGCTTTGGAAGCGGCAGGATAGGTGCAGCATGGATATCGGTTCAGGTGCAGATGAACTATAACGCTGCACGCTCCAAGTATTGATGAAACAGTGCTCCTGCTAGAGCTCCAAGATGATTCGTTCTTCGGACGCCGTTTCACTCATCGATCAACGCAAAACTGCCTATCCGCCAGTTTGCCCAATCCTTCATCCGAATGCCCAACCGCACGTCTCCATCAATTTCTGATCGCGGCTGATTACCGCCTACATGTAATGTGACATGATGCCTTCGGGCAAACATCTGATGTGGTACGAGGCGGGATTCTTCTTCGGAAGAAACCTTATGCGCACCGCATCAGAGAAAATGGTTGAAGTGTTCTCCGATTCCTGCCGTGTCCAAAGCAGCCGGGCCAAAAATGATTCGAGCAGCAGGGCTCTTCCTGCTGCTCAAGCATGATAATATTCGATTTTGCGTTTGCGGGTACCAGGATATCCTCCATAGGCACATCCAGCAAAGCTCCCAGAGCGTACAGGTTGTCAACGGTGGGCAGGCTCTTTCCTCGCTGCCACTTGTAGATTGCCTGGGGTTCTTCAAAGCCGAAGTAGGCTTGCAGATCCCGAACAGTCATGCCGCGTTCTTCGCGCAGGCGCATGATGTTCTTGCCGGTTTCGACCATGTCGATCACCGGGAAAGGCTTCTGATGCATGGCTTTCGCCTCCTTTGCATTGTCGTGTCCTTATATTATATTCTCTGAAGCACCTTATGACAAGCGGTTTTTAACGCGGAGGGCTGGATGAAGAACTATTTTACACTTGAACGATTCTTCCTGCTGTATGACCATTACGCATTCATTGATGTGCCAGAATATTATGCCGATCAGCTGTTCATTCAGCATAAGGTAACGGTTCGTTTCGGAAATGAATTCCAGCATCCTGATCAGCCATATGTCGTTATCTTCTGCAAAGTCAGGAAGCGGGATCGTGAGAGGTTCCTCTCTGCATTGTCTGAACTGAATCGTAAGATGATTCTGTGCGAGTATCCTGAGTATGAGGAATTCTGCGCATCCTTTATCGCAAAAATGAACGATGGCGCAAAGACACTCCGGGAAAAAAAGAGGTGTAAATCTGATGAAGCACATCCCATTGGAAAAACAGAGCAAGCGTGCTCAGAAAGAGCATCATGACAAACAGCGCGGTTCGTGGAATGGCGTGGTTCCCGTTACGCGAGTGATACCGAACAAGAGGGTTTATGACCGCAGCAGAGCTAAACAGGCAGATCGAAGTCTCCGAGCAGCAGAGGGCTGACTTGCTGCCGCCGCAGTCCAAACGGCAGACGGGGCGTGCGTACAGACGCATGATGAACGAACGGAAATTCAAGCATCTCTTCATAATTGTCACGCATGGCTTTCGTCCGCATGCTGGATATGTAGACTGGTCATAAGCTTTTGTTGTTGGTTGGAGATTCGCACCAGATAGCTTCAATTCGATTTGGTAATTGGTTCGGGGTTGCTAGATATTTCGTTCCCCAAACTTCGGTTTTTGAATTGGAGGTGCCCTTTAGAAGTACCGATAAGGGGCTTCTAACTCTTTGGAGTCGAGTGCGTGAAATGGATGAAACCATTTTAGAATTAATAACCAAGCAAGGATACTCCACTCGATTAGACGCTTCCATATTTTCTACTGCGGAGAATGATGAGATTATTCTATGTTTGAATTACGATGGCCTTTATGGTATAAACAACATCAATAGATTCCTTCAAGAGAATAATCCCAATCTCCCTGTTACATGGGGTATCTTGCAATATAAGATTGATGACCCGATACTGTTTAACGAGTCAGAGCGATTTGCGCCAGTCATATACAATAACATGAAAGGTAGGATCGTCGCTATTAAACGTCGGCATAATGGGACAGCTGATGAAGAGATACAATTTGACATTGAACTGGACACGGTAATAAATGAAATAGACGCTTGGGGACAAGAATTTGAATTACTTGAAAACAGCCCGGCAGGCAATTCTGTAATTCGCTTTGTTGTGAAGAAAACGAAGAGTGTTGATGATGACGATGAAGACACCTCTAATACCGTTGTTCCATTTCAAGTTGCATATGCCGTATCTATTCATAAAGCGCAAGGCCTTGAGTATCGCTCTGTAAAGATTGTTATTACCGACGAAGTTGATGAAATGATATCACACAGCATTTTTTACACAGCTATCACGAGGGCAAGAGAAAGACTAAAGATTTATTGGACTCCAGAAGTAGAAAACAAAGTGCTGAGTAACATGGTGCCAATGGATCGAAAGAAAGATGTAGGGATTCTGCGAAAGTTTGGGTTGTAAAGTTGGAGAGCGATCAAGTTTACTGACCACCGTTATTTTGTACCCACACAAGACCCTGTTTGCCGCACGTTTGGGATTTTGCGACATGGTCGAGGAAACAGCCCCACTCAGTCCTAATGCCTGACACAGGGTAAATGTGGGCGAAACAGCAAATAGCAAAACGAAAGCTCGGTGTTGCACCCACCGAGCCTCAGTTTGCACCCGGCAGCACCCAGGTTGCACCCAAATGCACCCATTGCAAAACGAAAGCCGTATTGCAAAACGGTAGCCCGGGATCGTATCATTTCTTGAGTCATTCCACATAAGAAGTACCAGCTTTTGACACAAAGGCTGGTGCTTTTCTTTTACCCTATGGCGGTTCAAATCCTCTTGCAGCAAGGGCTTTGCCGGACATTTTCCGGAAAGGTATCCTGAGACAGTTATCATTTTCATTACGCACACAGGCGCGAAAGGTAAAATTGCTCTCCGCGCTTGTGTTTTTTACCCCACCACGATCAATATGGTGTATTCTTGAGTTTTGTCAAATCGTTTGAATTCGAGGCGTTTGCATTTATTATCCTCTGGGTGCAAACCCCCGTTTTGCCCTGAAAGCCCTGGATTTTCCACTACTTATATGGTATAGTATTCGTGTTTTAGGGGACTGGCAGGAGGTGGATATATGGCTGCTGCAAAGCGAAAATCCATTGCAAAGCTCTGCATTGCGCTGGGGCTATTCATTCTTGCCGGTTTTTTTCGCCAGCTGGATCGCGTGACCGCGCCGCTGCCCTCTGCCGCTTGCTTTCTGCTGACCAACCTGATCTATATCGGTTTGGCCATGGCGTGGGGATTTTCCATATCGCGCCGAATCCTGCATCGAAACGACCGGCGATGGCTACTGCTGGGCTGTGCGATGGCCGTGCTGTGGCTGTTTCTGCGCGCGGTTAAGTATCGCTTTTTCAGCGACGATACGATTACGCGCTATCTGTGGTATCTGTACTATGTGCCGCAGATTTTAGCGCCGCTGTTCAGCCTGTATGCGGCGCTGCAGCTGGGGCGGCGCGAGGATGATACGCTTTCTCTCAAATGGCATCTGTTGTTCATTCCCGCGGTGCTGTTGATTGGCGGCGTTCTGATTAACGACCTGCACCAGATGGCCTTCCGAGCCGCTCCGGATGCTGCGACGCTGGAAGCGGACTATACCCACGGCTGGGTATACTATCTTGCCATGACGTGGATTGTCGGGCTGCTGCTGGCAACGGGCATTATCGTTTACCGCAAGTGCCGCATATCAGAAAGCAGACGATACGCATGGGCGCCGCTCTGTGTTTTTCTGGGCGGGTTTATGTTGTGCGCGCTGAGCTTCGCGAATATCTACACCTTTCACAAGATGCCGGAATGCTTTTGCCTGACGTTCGCGGCGTTCTGGGAAAGCTGCCTGCAGGTCGGGCTGCTGCCGACCAATGGACATTACCGCCATTTCTTTTCCGAATCCACCGTCGCCGCGCAGATTGTGGACGGGCATGGAATGCCTGTATACCGCGCAAAAAATGCGCCCGATCTCACGCCAGATCAGCTGGAAGCAACGGCGCACAAAGCGATTCTCCTGAATACGGACACGCGGCTTCAGAGCGCGCCGGTGCAGGATGGGCGCGTATACTGGGTGGAGGATATTTCAAAAACCAACCGCATCCGGGCGCAGATGGCCGATATTAATGCGCAGCTCTCGGAGGAGAACGAGCTGATCCGTGCCGAAAACGCGCTGAAGCGCCAGCGCGCGCAGATTGAAGAAAAGAGTCGGCTCATGGATGAGATGATCGCGCTCGTGCAACCTCAGTTGCTTCAAATCAATCGGCTTCTGGAAAAAGAAAGCGTTCAAAATCTGAAACAAGTCTGTCTGCTGGGCGCGTATCTCAAGCGCCGGGTCAATCTGGCGCTGATCTGCGATAAGAAAACGACCGTGCCGGCGGACGAGCTGGCGCACTGCATCCGGGAGTCGTTGACTTATCTGACGCAGTACGGCGCTGCCTGCTCGCTGCATCAGGAAGGAAAGGGCAGTGTGAGCAGCCGCGACGTGCAGGCTGCCTATGACTTTTTTGAGGATTGCCTGGAAGCCGCGCTGCCCTCGCTCAGCGCGCTGATGGTGCGCGTGGAATGCGGCGAGCGCCTCTCCATTCGCCTGATGATGGAAGACGCGGCAGGACTCCCGAATACGGACAAATATGGAACGCTGGGGCAACTGATCATTGACGATGCGGACGGCGAATTATGTGCGACGCTTTCTCTTAATCAAATCAGGGAGGTGAACGCGCATGAATACACTTCACGCCGGGTTGATGTGCACATTGCTGCTGGTCGGAACGATTGCCAGTCTGTTCGGCTGCATGAGCGCGGTGCGCTGCCATCGTCGTTTTGCGTTCGCAATTTGTCTGGCGATCACTTTGCTGGATTTTGTGCCGCTGGCTGTGCTGCTCTCCAACCTGCCAACAGACGAGACACTCTGTCCCATTCTCTGGACGGCGGCGTTGCTTCTGACGGCTCTCAGCCTTTTTGCGTCGCTTATGCTGTGGTGGAAAGGCAAACGGCAGCTCTCACCGATTTCCATCAAGGAAAGCTGCGACCATCTGCCCTGCGCGCTATGCTTCGCGTGGGAAAACGGCCAGCCCTGCCTGAAGAACCTCAAGATGGATGAGCTGAGCCATTTGCTTACGGGCGAGGCATTGCTGAACGCGAATACCTTCTGGAAAACGATTGAATCGCAACCCATCGTCACACTGGAAAATGGCCATACGTGGAGCTTTGCGCGGGTGCGGATGACCATGGCCGGACGAACCGTTTATCAGATCACGGGCACAAACATCACCGAGGAAGCGCGGCTTCAGCATGAGCTGGAAAAGGACAATCTTCGCCTGAAAGCCATGAACCGGCGGCTTCGGCAATATGGGCAGGACGTGCAGGAGGCGACGCGGGAAAAGGAGATCCTGCGCGCCAAAACCCGCGTGCATGACGAAATCGGCCGTGTGCTCATGCAGACTCGACAATTCCTCTCCGGCACACAGGGCGACGCGGAAAGCGTCTGCGCCGCCTGGCGGCAGAATACCCGGCTTTTGCTGGCAAAATATGCCGATGAACAGCATACGGACGCTTTTGAGCAGCTTACCCGCGCCGCGCAGGCCATCGGCGTGACCATTGCGCGCAGCGGCGCATTTCCCCAGGAGGGGACGGAAAGCGCGCAGCTGGCGGAAGCCGCCGCCCATGAGTGCCTGACCAACCTGGTGCGCCATGCGGGCGGCACGCGGCTGGAAATTCTTAGCGAGAGAACCGCAGAAGGCTGGAGCATCCGCTATCGCAATGACGGCGATGCACCATCCGGCCCCATCGTTGAGGGCAGCGGTCTGACCGCGCTGCGTGCCCAAACGGAGGCGGCAGGCGGCGCAATGGCAATCGCCCATGCACCGCGCTTTGAGCTGACGCTGACTTTGCCGCAGGAAAGGCAGGAAACCCTATGAAATATAAAGTCATGATCGTCGAGGATCAGACCATGCCCCGCGAACTGTTCGAGCTGCGGATTCAGACATCGGAGCACTTCGAGTTGGCGCTCTCCATCGACAACGCCGCGCTGGCGGATGTGTATTGCCTGCGTTTTCCGGTGGATCTGATCCTGATGGACGTGGTCACGCGCGACGGCGAAAGCGGCCTGGACGCGGCGGAGCGGATCAAGCACGCCTTTCCGCAGATCAAAATCATCATCGTGACCTCCATGCCGGAATGCTCCTATCTCAGCCACGCGCAGGAGATCGGCGTGGAGAGCTTCTGGTACAAGGAGGAGCAGCGCGAGAGCCTGCTGGACGTGATGGAGCGCACGATGGCGGGCGAATCCGTCTATCCGGACGCAACGCCGGAGCTTCAATTGGGGCTGGCCAGCAGCTATGCGTTCACCGACCGTGAACTGGAGGTGCTGCGTGAAATGACCGGCGGCGACACCAATCAGGAAATCGCTGAGCGGCTGCACATGTCCGTAGCGACCGTCAAGACGCACATCCTGAATATGCTGGAAAAGACCGGCTTTAAAAACCGCACCGAGCTGGCCGTGCGCGCCCGGGAAAGCGGGCTGGTGATTCTGAATCGGAAAAACTGAATCTCATAGCGAAAGAGCTGCCTCCGGGCGGCTTTTTTGTTTTTTGGGGGTGAGAAAAATAGCCGTTTGGTTGATGCGCGGCGCTTTCCTTTTGGGTACACTAAAATATAGAAGGGGGAAGTGCCATGAGAGAGATTGTGGTCAGCATGCAAAACACGCTGCTGTCGGAGGCGGTCGCATGGTCGCTTGCGGAAGCGGGAGAATTCCGCGTGGATCAGGTTCTGCCCGGAAAGACAGGCGATACCTTTTCACTCTGCCGGGCCGTGCAGGCGGATATTCTGCTGATGGAGGTCAGCCGTCTGCCGGCCTACACGTTGGAAAACCGACTGAAGCTGATCGAATGCGTGCGCAGGGCGATGCCGAACTGCAAATTCGTGCTGCTGTGTGATGAAAACGGCGATCCGGAGCTGGCGCGCCGGGTGATGATCGTCCGGCAGGATCGATTGATCGACGCTTTTCTCTACGCTTCCGTTCCCCCCGCCTATCTGACTGCCGCACTGGATGCGCTGTGAGAAAGGATTGACCGCCATGAAAAGACGATGGAAGCGCATTTTCGCCGGATTGCCTGCCGCGCTGACGCTGTGCCTGTGTCCATGCTTCGCTGAAGCCGCGCCCCCTGAAGATCTGCCGGCGGTGAAAACCTTCCGGTACGCCACCTCTGGCATGGGCATCGAGGCGTTCAACCGCTATCAGATCAAGGACACGGCGCGCAGCCGCTTCCATAACGAACAATAGAACAGACATGGACGGAGGTGTCGAATGATGAAAAGATCGCTAATCTCGGTTCTCTCCCTGCTGATGCTGGTTCTCTGCATACCCGCATTGGCCGAATCCACCGACTGGAATTATGACGCGAACTACGCCATACTCCGCGGCTATGACGGCGCGGGCGGCGACGTGGTCGTGCCTGCGGAAATCGACGGCTTCACGGTGGACGTGATCGGCATTAACGTGTTCAAGGGCGATACGATCACGTCCCTGACGCTGCCCGAGACGGTGCTTGAGCTCAGGAGCAACGCCGTCGCCTCGTGCGAAAAGCTGACTAGCGTTACGCTTCCCCAGAGCCTTGTGGTCATCAACCGCATGAACTTCTTTAGCTGCAATGCGCTGAGCGAGGTCACCATTCCTGCGAGCGTGCGCTACATCGGCGACACCTCGTTCAGATTCTGCGACGCGCTGCGCAAGATCACCTTCGAGGGCGTGTGCCCGGCGATCGACATGGACTGCTTCAGCGTCCTTCCCGATGACGCGGTGGCCTATGTCCCGGACGATCAGCTGGAGGCGTACACGGCGGCCTTTGAGAACGCTGGCAGCACGGTGAGCGTCCAGCCCAGCGGCAAAAATGCCGTGCTCGTGGAGAACAACGGCTATGTGGAAGATGAGTTCGACTTCGACGCTTCCACCGGCACCATCACCTCCTACAACGGCTACGCCACCTACCTTGCCATCCCTGAGACCATCGGCGGCGCGCCGGTGAAGGCCATCGGCCCTGAGGCGTTCGCGCGCCACGCCTATCTGGCGTTTTTGGAGCTGCCCGAAGGATTGGAAAGCATCGGCGACAGCGCGTTCTATAACTGCGAAACGCTGGGCCGCGTCCGCTTCCCCTCCACGCTGAAGACCATAGGCAGCAACGCATTCTACAACGCCTATAAGAGCAGCGTGCTGGAGCTGACGAGCGTGGAGAGCATCGGCGATTACGCGTTCTATTTCGCCGGTCTCAAAGGCTCTCTGGAACTGCCTGAGGGGCTCAAGTCCATCGGCGAGAACGCGTTTGAAGCCTGTACCAACATGGGCGCCAATCTCTATCTGCCCTCGACCCTTGAGTCGATCGGCTCGAACGCGTTCAAGGGCGATTACAACATCCAGTATATCGTTCTGGAAAGCCCGACCGCGCCCATGCTGGGCGAGAACGTCTTCGCGGGCTGCGATTATCTGTACGACATCGACCTGAACGCCCACGGCACCCGTCAGGAGATGCAGCAGTGGCAGGCGTACGTGGACGCGCTGGGGCTTCCCTGCCGCGTCTGGCGCGCGCAGGACCCGACCGCCCAATCGCCTGAGAAGGGCGCGTATCAGTATGAAAACCGCGTACTGACCGAATACACCGGCACGAAGACGCGCATTCACCCCCATCTCACCGTCTCGAAAGAACCGGTAGTCGGCCTGGGCGACGGCGTGTTCAAGGACAGCCAGACCATCGAATACTTCTCCGTCGCTCACAACGACGAGTTCACCACCATCGGTGCGGAGTCCTTCATGAACAGCTCCCTCAGGGAAGTGGATCTGTTCGACTCCGTGACCACCATCGGCGCGCGGGCGTTCGCAAACTGCGCGCAGCTGGAAACGCTGACGCTGCCCGACTCGCTGACCACAATCGGCGCGGGTGCGCTGGATGGCCTGACCGGGCTCAAAAAGCTGGTGATCAAGTGCGATCCCGCGCTCATTCCCGCAGGCGCATTCGCCAATATGCCCAATCTGAGCGAAGTGACCGTCGAAAGTGGTGCCATCCCGGCGCATATGTTCGATGGCAGCGGCGTGACCGCCCTTACGCTCGGCGCGGGCGTGACTGAGATCGGCGAGAAGGCCTTTGCGGACACGGCACTCAACGCCGCCGAGCTGACCAATGTAACCGCCATCGGCGCGGGTGCGTTTGAAGGTTCCGCGCTGGAGCGCGTGCGCCTGAGCGCCTCCGCTTCCGTGGGCGAGAGAGCCTTCGCGAACACAAAGCTGAAACAGCTGGTCATTCCCACCGTCGGCAGCTTCCCGCTTTCCGCCGTCGAGGGCACGAGTGCCGAGCTGCGCCTGCCCACCGACGCGACCGACGATCAGCTTGCCGCGTGGAACGAGACGCTCAAACGCCCGTGGTACGACCCCATGCTGCGCGAGGGCGAGACGAGCAAATTCGTGAAGATGCCCTTCGAGCCGACTCCCGCCGAGAACTTCGAGTTCAATCCGGAAACCGGCCTGATCTCTGCCTATATCGGAACCGATGTGGACGTTGTCGTGCCGCGCGAGATCGACGGCGTGACTGTTGTGGGCTTTGCGAACTACAACGCCTTTGATTCCTGCCAGGACTACACCGATTCCTCTGTGGAGACCAACCGAACCGAGTGGGTGCATCTGCGCACGCTGGTGCTGCCCGAAACGATCAAAGAGCTGCCGGGTATGATGCTCGCCTACTGCCAGCAGTTGGAGACCTTCGTCTGCTACGCGCCCCTTGAGAGCACCGGCGGCAATCAGTTCATGCTCTGCCGCAGCCTGAACAATGTGATATTCGTCAACGGCGTGCGCGAGATCGGCAACTACGCCTTCGACAGCGCGGGCCCGCTGGGCAATCTGTACTTTGGCGAGCATCTCGTGAAGATCGGCCAGCAGGCGTTCAACTTCGCGGGGCTGACCTCATTCGTGGCCGATGCGGAGAGCGTCGAATACGGCGCGTTCACCGAATGCCAGAACCTGACCAGCCTGCACTTCACCAGCAAGACGAAGAGCTTTGGCGAAAACTGCATCATCAACTGTCCGAATCTGACCGAGATCTGCTTCGACGGCTGCGATCTGACCACGTCTCCCATGGGACTGATGATGAACGTCGCGCCCAAGCTGACCGTACGCATACCCGAAGGCATGAGCGAGGAAAACCTCAGGCACGCTCAGAATTGCCAGAGCTGGAGTGAAAACCCCAGCGAGGTTACCGTCAGCACAGAAGGGTGCGCACACGCGCTTCCTGTCCTGCCGGATGTGACCGCGATGCTGCCTGAGCTGAAGCTGGACACGGGCGTTGAGGCTGTTGCGGCGATCGCGCCCGATGCGCCCGAAACGACGGCCAAACCTGAAACGATCCCCGAATCCACCGACGCCCCCGCGTCCGAGACCACCGCAGCGCCCGAAAATACCACTGAGGCGCAGGATGCCGCCATCCCCGATGAATATCTGGGCGCATGGTACGGCGTGAGCATGGAAATGGAGGGCGTGTCCTATCCGCTGGCCGACATGGGCATGGATCTGACCATCACAATCGGCGCGGACGGCACGGCTGAAATGCACATGAACGGCGAAGGCGAGCGCATACGGTGCTCGATGCAGGACGGCGTGCTCACAGCGGACGGCGTGAGCTTCGCGCTGCAAGACAGCATGCTCGTTGTTTCCGAGGACGGCATGACCATGACGCTGAGCCGCGAGAAGCCCGAAGCCTCGGCTGCGTCCATACCGGTCATAGACGAGAGCGCCACAATCGACGATCTCAAGGGCGTCTGGGCGCTGGCGCACGTCACAATGGACGGCGTAACGCTGCCCGCAGAGGCCGCGGAAATGGCCGGCGATACGCTGGTCGTCTACGGCGACAGCTGCGATCTGACGCTGCAGGGCATGACGTTGGACGGCCTGACCTGCAGCATGGACGGCTACGCGCTGCTCATTTCCATACTGGATGGCGAGGCCGCCGCCACGCTGCGCGAAGACGGCACGCTCTGTCTGGAGATGAGCGACGTTACACTCTGGTACGAGCGCACCGGCGACGCGCCCGAAATCACCGCGGAGCCCGTTCCTGAGGCCACATCCCAACCGGCAGCCATGCCTGAACCCGCCGCCAGCGGCGCTGAAGCCATGATTGGTAAGAAGTACGTCATGACTGACGCAGATGTGAACGGCTACAACATGACCGCTGCGCAGATGGGGAATTTGGAATACTCCATTTTGCTCCAGGAGGACGGTACGGTGACCTTTGTCATGGCGGGCTCAGACATTCCCGGCCTGACTTGGGCCTACGGCAGGATTCCCACGGAGGCAGGCGAGACCGATGGCATCGTCATCGACTATTACACGCAGGCGCTGAACCTGGCGCCCACGGAGAAGGGCTTCGACATGGATTACTTTGGCTCCATGCTGATGCATTTTGCTCCCGAAGACTCCGCTCAATAAGCTTTTTTCCTCCCGCGCCGCTGAAAATGAGCGCGGCGGCGCGGTTCCCTTCGAGCTTTGATTCTCGCTGAATATTGAAGAGGAGGATTTTCTCATGAAGAAAACCATCGCATTTTTGCTGATTGCGCTGCTGACGCTTTCCTTTTCCGCCGCCCTCGCCGATTCCGCTCCGAAGAGCAAGGAGGATCAGATGGTCGGTCTGGTGAAGGGCTTTCTGGAAGAGAATGAATTCCCCTATGAATACGACGACTATACGTTTACGGTACCCTTTGCCGTCGAGAACTCGATGGAATATGTCTACATGACGGTTTACATCTACGACGACATGCTGGCCGTGTCCGCGGATGCGCCGGTACAGGGAACTGGGGATGTCTTTGAAAAGATGGCGGTATTCGCCGCACTGGCCAATAACGAGATCTACTATGCGCAGTTCCGCGTGGAGCTCGACGCAGACAAGGTCTACGTCTCCTGCCGTTCCTGCAATCTGGTGGAGGACGTTATCCCCGGAGAAAACGAACTGTTTTATCTGTTCGCCATGCCGCAGAGCTATATGGAGGACTACGGCGACGGCATCCTGGCGGTGCTCGACGGCGGCGATCCCTACGAGGCGTTTGAAGCCTGTCAGGCGGCGGTGGATGCGCAATGATGAACAGCACGAATCCATATCTGACTGCAAAGGCCTCCGCAAGAAAAAAACGGATCCCCCCGTTGCGCTGGTCTGCGCCATCTTCGCGGCAGCGACCGCATCCTCGACGGTCAAGATGTTTTCACAGGGGAAAACGCTGGCCGGCGTGATGGGTATTCTCATATTCGCCGCGCTCGCGACGCCGATCTTCCGCATTCTTCGCCGCGCATACCGCAGGGCCTGCGCGCACCGCATCGCGGGAGTGCTGCTCCCGCTGACGGAGGAGAGCCTGACCTTTGAGCGGCTCGGAACCGTCCTCTCCTCCAGCAATGCCCTTGAGCAGCTCCAATCGCTCATCGGCAAAGGATACCTGCAAAATCTGAGGATCGACTCGGAAAATCGCACGGTAGGACTGTATATACCCGAGGGCGCTCTCGTGCAGTGGGTCTGCGCAAGCTGCGGCGCGAAAAACCGCGCCCGAAGGGGCGGCCCCATGCGCTGCAAATACTGCGACCAACCGCGCGGGCAATGACGGAATACTGGGCCTAAGGCCGCACCGCCAAATTCGGCGGCGCCTCTGGCACTGTCTTTTCCGCCGCCTGCGGCATGCGGATTCCTCGTTTTACATCCAATAGGCCTTCGAAATCTGCATTTGCATTCGACAAAAAAAATCGCCATCCGGTAGCCGCATTTGCCTGCCTTAACGACCTGACGAAAGGAAGTGCCGCCGAGTGCACGCGGCGCGGACGGAATCATTTTGAACGAAAGAAGGACGAGCCATGAATACTGTCAGTTATAATTGCCCATGCTGCGGCGGTCCGCTCAAGTTCAGCGGCGAAAGCGGCAAGCTGGAATGTACCGCCTGCGGCAACCATTACGAGCCGGAAGCGCTGGAAATGATGACTCCCGATGAAAGCGGCGACGAGATCACCTTCGCCAACGACGCCAAACGCTTCGACACAGGCGAGGCGGGCATGCGGGCCTATCTCTGCAAGAACTGCGGCGCAGAACTGATGGCGGATGAGACCACCACCGCCGCCGAATGTCCGTACTGCGGCAGCCCCACGATCCTGCCCGACCGCATCGAGGGCGGCGTGAAGCCGGAAAAGGTGATTCCCTTCGTCGTGACGAAGGAGCAGGCGCAGAAGCAGTTCGAGGACTACTTCAAGGGGAAAAAGCTGCTGCCCAACGTCTTTCTGAACAGCCGCAACCGCATTTCGGAGATGCGCCGGCTGTACGTTCCTTACTGGCTTTTCAGCTGCGACGCGTGCGCCGATATGGTGTACGACGCGGAAAAGGTCCGCACGGAGCAAAAGGGCGAGTGGGAAATTACCCGCACGAAGCACTATCTTGTGCGCCGCAAAGGCGGCATGCGCTTTGAAGACATTCCGGTGGACGGCAGCGTCAAGATGGACGACAAGCTCACCGAATCGCTTGAACCCTACGATTTGAGCGCCGCGATTCCCTTCCAGAGCGCCGTTCTGGCCGGAGCCATGGCGGATCACGCGGACGCGGACTGCGACGCGTGCGAAAAGCGCGCCGTGGAGCGTGTGGAGCACAGCGTCGAACAGACCATGCTCGACACCGTGAGGGACTATGACACGGTCAACGAGCGCAACAGGCGCATCACTACGGAGCGCGGCAGTGCGACACCCGTGCTGCTGCCCGTGTGGCTGATGACAACCGTAAAGGAAGGCAAAACCTATACCTTCGCCGTCAACGGTCAGACCGGCAAGCTGACGTGCGACGTGCCCGCCGACAAGAAGAAATCCCTGCTGTGGGGCGGCGGCGTGTTCGCCGGAATCCTTGGCGTCGCCGCACTGATTCTTGCGCTGATGGATGCGCTGGGCAGCGGTTCGCTGCTGATCTGCGCGGTGGTTGCGGCCATCATCGCACTGGCGGTCGTCGGTGCGCTGAAGGGGCAGCTGAAGCAGGCAGCGCAGCAGAGCGCGGCAGGCGGCTATATCCGGGAGGGGTCCTTCCGCCTGGATGTGAACGCCGACCATTTTCTCTATGAAAGCACGACGAAGCGGAAGATTGAAAACAACACGCAGAAAAAATAACAGGAGGAATCGCTATGGGATTGATTGCGGCTGCATGGAACGCGGCGGGCGGCA